>Ga0224722_1000337_pt1 | contig 27744 bp, 18 predicted proteins | sample Balambano_FR1_Me_FD_161646 | JGI IMG/M metagenome (GOLD analysis project Ga0224722, IMG submission 161646) | Freshwater sediment microbial communities from Lake Towuti, South Sulawesi, Indonesia - Balambano_FR1_MetaG | ecosystem: Environmental > Aquatic > Freshwater > Lake > Sediment | place... | reverse complement strand
CAAAAAAAGCGAGGGGCAGTTGCATGAGTTTGAGTAAAAAATCGCTGATGAGTGCCACGTTGATGCGGGTGCCGATGTGCAGCAGAATCCAGTTTTGTAAAAAGCGCACCACGGTTTGCCCGAAAAATAGTGCCAACTGCCCAAACAAAATTAGGTAAATAAAACTGATATTTTGATTTTGAATGCCAACATCCACAATAGATTGGGTGAGAAAGGGAAACAGCAGTGCGAAGACCGAACTCATGCCCAGCCCGATTGCCAGTTCCCTCACCAACCCCCGGTACGGCACGAGATAGCGCAGCAGAAAGGAAAAACCCATCTTGGAACCGGCGTTGGATTCATCCTGGTAAAATGCGGCAGTGGGTTCCAGCAGCAACGCGATACCCCGGTCACCGTCGCTCTGCCAATGTTTCTCAAATACACTGCGTTTCAGTTTGAATTTTCCGGCACCGGGGTCGGCAATCCAGACGTATTTGCGATTGGCTTTGAAAATGACCACAAAGTGATTCTGATTCCAGTGCACAATGCCGGGCAGGGGAGCTTGTTGTAAGCCGGGATTGTCGGCATCGCCATCGAAAGCAATTTTCACCGCGAGGGTACGAAAGCCGATGTTTTCCGCAGCTTCGCTGATGCCTTTGAGGCTTACGCCTTCGCGGTCGAGATAGCTGCGTTCGCGCAGGTAAGAGAGGGAGTACGATTTGCCGTGGTGCCGGGCAATCATGCGCAGGCAGGTCGGACCACAGTCCATGGCATCCATCTGGCGGTAAAAGGGGAAGCCGGTCAATCGGTGTTTTGGGCTCATTTGGGTGTGATTGACTATGTGATGCTGATCATGTAATCATCATCAGAAATAAAACAACAACGCAGTTGCTATATAAAACGCAACGGGACTGCGCTTATTAGCAATTTGTGTGCATATTGCAAAAAAAAAAAATGAAATTTTGTAAAGAAAGGAAAGAAAAGAAGCTTAATTGTCATTTTTTAGCAAAAATCTTTTTTTAAGATTAAAGTGATACAATAAATTGAACGGCTTCGAAAAATCAAGTTATTTACCCGTACTCACACCAAATCAGTCACTCGGTTTTCTCCTTGCGCTGTCTCCCTTGTCTCTTTTTTCACCAGCTCCTGCATCCCATAGTACGCAATGGCTTGCTGCTTCAGTGGGTTGGTACTCCACTCCTCCCACTCGCAGGTGTACGGGTTGTAGCCGCATTTGAGGGGCTTGCTGTACAAGTTGTGTGGGTCTTCCAGGTAGGCGCGGCAGTCGGTGCAAATATAACGAAACTCACAATCTTTACACACCTCAATCTGATCTTTGTGGATGTACCAGTATTTTTTAAAATCCGGGTGTTCGAGTGCTTCTTGCAGCGTGGTGTCTTTTATGTTGCCGTAAGAATGCGGCATGGAAGGGCAGTTTTTGATGTTGCCATCTACATCTATAGCGATTTTGCGGTTGAGGCAGGTGTTGTGAAGTTGGGCTTCGGTGAATAGTTCTAAATTTGAAGAAAAATATGCAGGTGTGATTATTCCACAACAGAGATCTGATGTAATACTTTTAGAAGAATATATAACTTTTTTTGTATTGAAATATTCATCTTTATCTTCCAGACAAGAATGCACTGTAATCTGTTCAATTCTCCCGTATTTCAATACTAATTTTTCATAATCTTCTACTGTGCAATGTTGATTATAACAAATTAGCAGATAGATACATTCTAACTGACTACAATCAAAACTGGACAGTATTTCGTGTATATCATCAATTATAAAAGGAGTGTAAAATCTAATTTCTACAGATCTACAACTTAGTACGTCTAATTGATTTGATAGATTTAAATAGTTTGATGGGTATTTATCTTTAATATCAATCAGCGCATTAGTGATTGTATGTGGACTCTTCCACTCAAGGTTTAAATCAGGAAATAGCTTTAGCTCAGATTCATCACAGTAAAAGCCAAGCTCATTCAATACAAGGAAATCAAAATAAGAGTTAATCACTTCATCCTGCCCGTTGTTAAAGTAAGATTTTACCGTCTTTACAGTTCCTTCTTTTGCAATATTTACTACATCAATTAGCGAGTTAGGGATAAGATGTAATTTCCCTCTTTGTAAATCGCATATTAAGCTTCTTGCATATCCTTTTACAGGGATACAACACTGAAATAATTTGAAATAATATTCATCGTTTAGAGATTCAAGTACAGGGTCATAATAAATCATATACTAAAGCATTCTGCTAATTGGCTTGTAAAACTGGACGTTCTCGTTTAAAGTAGATTTTGATTGATTCATCACTATTGGAACATCCTTCTTTATGTTCAATAATTTCAAAGCCTCTGAACATTTTAAAATAATGGGAAAATTACTCCTTATACCCTCCTCATACAAACACTCTAAAAGATCGTTGTCACATCTTTTAATTATTGTCATAGCTTTTCAAAGTTTGAGCAATTTTTTCATTCAGATAGTAATTACATGGTGTAGATACCATACCAAATTGACCAACTGGATTTACTTCTAAAAAGTAATACTGCTCATCTAAACTCTTTATTAAATCAATAGAACCATGTTTCAATTTTAACTCTTCCATCAGGTTCTTTAATTTATCTTCTATTATAGTTGGTAGATTGAATGGAATCATTCTACTCCTTTTTTGATAATTATAATTCCTAAAGTCAGAAGTAGTTTGTTCATCCAATTGAGAAAAAATTGCCATGGAATAGAATGTTTCTTCTAAATAAAATGAGCGAATTTCATACATTTTTTCAATACACTCTTGAAAGAGAGAAGGAAAAAAGAATTCATCTTCAATATTGTCTAAAAAATTTTCGTCTAATTGAGAAGTATATAACATATGCATTTGATCATCAATTCTTAATCCAAAGGTTTCTCCAACAGGTTTCGTTATAATTTTACCTTTATGCTTTACAAACTCTTTTACCTTTTGTTTATTATTAGTAATAATAGTGTCTGGAACTATTAGTCCAAATCTTTTTGCAAGCTTCAAAACTATTAATTTATTTATCTTACTATGAGAAAAGTGATCTAACCAAGTGCATTGAAATTGATTTTTAATAAAGTCATGTATGGAAAGAACCTCCCGTCTTAGAAAAGAATATAGTTTGTCTATCTCGTTGGTTTCAATATTTGATTTAGTAGTGCCTTGCAAAATTTCGCTCTTAATTTTACTAAAATTATGTGTTCTTCTATTCCAAACTACTTTCACGGCATCAGTATGTAATAATATATTATTTATTTTACAGACTTTGTTTTGATTAGAGAGTATATCAATATTTAATGCCTCTTCGCATTCATCAATATCTTCACCATTAAGTCGTATCCACTTCACTTGTAAGGCATTCAACCAATCTATAACATATTTGGTTGTTAGGTCGCCTTCCGTGCTTAAAATAAGAACCATTTTACAACTGTGTTTTCAAAAGAAATGATGTTAAGCCTTTAGAAAGCTCAAAAAGACTTAACATCATTATCATTTTACACTTGATGATCTTCTACTAAATTACTATCGCAAAGTTCACCAGTCGATCTGTCATAAGATAATTCGAAAGTAGTAAAACAACCTCCAAATACTTTAGTTGCTTCAAAACCTTTCAATTCTGAAGATTTGAATTTGTCCAAGTTTAAATTTTCAAGTTTCATGATAAATAATTTTAGATTAAAAAATGAAATTATAATTATTTATTCTGTTGTCGTTTGACTTGTTGACTGATATAATATTCCATTACTTTCGGATCATCCAAGTCATTGACAGTTTTTATTTTTATATTAAAAAATGTAAGATATTCTTGGATAGGTTCAAACCCTATTTCTGCTCTCCGAGCATCTACACTCTCTGGGTTCTCTATTGGATATACTTTGCTTTCCCCGGTTTCATGATTTTTTATCACCTGTGTACCATACACTTGCTTTTTCCCTTTACGCATTCGTACTCGATCTTGCAGAAAGGCATAATTGCTTGCTCGTGTCTCACCAGCTTTTACTGATTCTCGTAATATGGGCAGGTATTTTTCTTGTTTTTCTAGAGGAGCGTGTTGAATGATAAGCCAAAGAGTACGATTCGCTTTATCCCCTATTTTATTTTGACCCAACCAGCCATATTTCTCAATAGTTTTTTCAACATAATTAAGATTTACACTATCTTGAAAGTCCATTAATCCATAAAAATATTCTAAGCTAGAAGAATCTTTAACAAATTTTTCTTGTGCGCAACTTAGAATTTGCCTTAGTGCTTGGTCTTTTCTGTAAGTTTCCAACAGGCTGTCTGCTACGCCTCCATATAGATGCCTTTTGTCCAAATGAATTTGCAGAACTCTCTGAAAGCGGCTATCTCTTCTCACCTCTTGATATTGAACATGCGTTCTTAATCTATCCAATGATTCATCTGGAAGCCACCCTTCTTCTGCTATCTTTTGAAGGTAAAATATTGCCCTATCCATATTTTTTGCATTGTTCCACACAATAAAACCTCCGTTGTAGTAACCGGTATCAGGAAAACGTCCCTTTTTCAAAGCCAAAGCCTGATCATAAATTTTTCCAGCAGCCTCGAACTCTTCCTTAATTTCCAAACTATGAGCTTTTGCAATCAATGTGTCAAATTCTTTCCCATGAGAGTTTTGCCCATTCAGTGTTACTAGGAATGAAAAACTCCAAAAAATTGGAGACAAGTAAATTATTATTATACTCCTCTTTTTACTATCGGTAGTCATCACGATAAATATCAGAATTTATGAATTCTTATTGAGATATAAGAGTCCTCACTGCCAAAATTTGACACTGTCTACAAAAAATGTTAAATTTTGTTCTTCTTAAATTTTCACCATTTCTTCTTCAGTATCTCTACCCATAATTCCACTTCCTCTGCATACCCCTCTCAGCTGATGGTTCAAAGGTAAATCGGTTCAGTACCATAATCTGGCACTGTGTCAAAAAAGTTGGAAAAACTTTTTCCGCCTTTTATTTTCAGCATCGTTTCTTCGCCGATTTGTAACTCTACCCATATTTTTACTTTATCCGTATATTGATAGCATTTTTGTTTTTTGCAGTATTCGATGGGAAGCCCCATCTCGCGTAGTGCTTGCACCAGGCGGTGTAGCTGTCGTTTTGACATACCGATGTGTTTAGCCAGTGTAGTGGGCGTGCCGGTGGCTTTGAGCCGAATGAGTTGATCCAGGCGTTCCAGCAGGTGGAGTTGTTGTGTGATATTCATATCTATCTGTTTTTGTATGTGTCTTGTATGTGGATGAAGGCTGCGCTGAACAGAAAATTGCAGTAACTGATTAAGAAACGTTAAAAATGCTTGGGAGGTATTACCTTTTCACAATAAAATTTGTCAAAAAGTAGCGTTCACAAAAAGATTATAAAAACAAAAAGCCCCTTTGGAAATATCTTCCAAAAGGGCTTTTGCTATCCGGTTTTCATTTCCGCAAGTGTACTGCAAACTGCTTACTGCAAACTGCAAACTGATCTAGTCCTGATACTCTTGATCCACTTCTTCGTACTGGTGAGCGCGGCGGGCTTCGTACTCGTCCTGCGCGTCTTTGTGCGTCACGAAAACAGATTCGTAGTGGCGCAAGCCCGTACCCGCCGGGATGCGTTTGCCCACGATCACGTTTTCTTTCAAGCCGTTCAGTTCGTCTTTCTTCGCGCTGATGGCGGCGGTGCTGAGTACCTTGGTCGTTTCCTGGAAGGAGGCAGCCGAAATCCAGCTATCGGTACCCAGCGAGGAGCGGGTGATACCCTGCAACATCGGGCTGGAAGTAGCAGCCACAGCATCGCGGTATTCTACCAGCTTTTTGTCGTTGCGTTTGAGGAAAGAATTTTCCTCGCGCAACTGCCGCAGTGTGACCAACTGACCCGGTTTCAGGCGGTTGGAATCGCCCGCTTCCGTGACCACTTTCTTATCAAAAATCCAGTCGTTTTGCTCTACGAAGTCGTATTTTTCTACCGCTTCGCCTTCGAGGAAGGTGGTATCACCGGCATCTTCGATGATCACGCGGCGCATCATCTGGCGCACAATTACTTCGATGTGCTTGTTGTTGATGGTAATGCCCTGCGAACGATATACCTCCTGCACCCCGTTTACCAGGTAGGTTTGCACCGCAAACGGACCTTTGATGCTCAGGATATCCTTCGGCGCAATGGAGCCGTCGGATAGGGGCGTACCCGCCCGCACAAAGTCGCCGTCTTGCACCAGAATGTGCTTGGACAAGCCAATCAAATACTTGCGTTTCTGACCATCGCGTGCCGTCACGGCTGCTTCGCGGTTACCGCGTTTGATTTTACCAAACGACACCACGCCGTCAATTTCCGATACAATTGCCGGGTTAGTCGGGTTACGCGCTTCGAACAATTCGGTTACGCGGGGCAGACCACCCGTGATGTCCTGAATCTTACCCAGTTTCCGTGGAATCTTGGCAATGCGCTCCCCGGCTTTCACCTCCACGCCATCTTCGATGGAAATGTAAGCACCTACGGGCATATTGTACAATTTCAGTTCGTCGCCGTCGGGCGAAACGATCTTGATGGTGGGTACTTTTTTCTTATTACGCGGTTCCACCACCACTTTCTCAGCGTAGCCGGTTTGTTCGTCGCGTTCTACCCGGTACGTCACGCCCTCTTCCACGTCTTCAAATTTGGCAATACCCGGATATTCCGATACGATTACGGCGTTGAACGGATCCCATTCACAGATTGTTTGGTTCCGCTGCACCTCTTCGCCTTCTTTTACAAACAAGGTAGCACCGTAAGGCACGTGATGCGTGGCGTATTGCTTACCGGTTTGGGCATCCACAATGCGGATTTCACCGGTACGCGACAGCACGACGGTAATGGTATTGCCCAATTCGTCTTCTGATTCGGTGACCCGCACGCTGTCAAACTCAATTTTGCCGTTGAATTTGGACACAATCTCCGACTCCGTCCGCGACACCGAAGCCACCCCACCCACGTGGAAGGTGCGCAAAGTCAATTGTGTACCCGGCTCCCCGATGGACTGCGCTGCGATGATACCCACCGCGTCGCCCGCTTCGGTGATGCGCCCCGTTGCCAGGTTCTTGCCGTAGCATTTGGTACACACGCCCCGCTTGGTTTCGCAAGTAAGTACCGAACGAATATTGACGGTTTCTACGCCTACTTCTTCAATGTATTCCGCCAGTTTCGGGTCAATGTATTCGCCTGCCGCCAAAATCAACTCATCATTCGTCGGGTGGTAAATATCGTGCAAGGTAAAGCGTCCTTCGATCCGCGAAGCCAGCGGTTCAATCACTTTCTCGTTGTCTTTGAGTGCCGAGGTTTCAATACCGCGCAGGGTGTTGCAATCCTCTTCCATGATGACCACGTCCTGGGCTACGTCCACCAGACGACGGGTGAGGTAACCTGCATCCGCTGTTTTCAAAGCCGTATCCGCCAAACCTTTGCGCGCGCCGTGTGTGGAAATGAAGTATTCCAATACAGACAAGCCATCCACAAAGTTTGCCAAAATGGGGTTTTCGATGATCGCACCGCCGGTGTCACCCGACTTTCGCGGTTTTGCCATCAAGCCCCGCAAACCGCACAACTGTTTGATCTGCTGTTTGGAACCCCGCGCGCCAGAGTCCAACATCATATATACTGAGTTGAAACCCTGCTTGTGCTCTGCTAATTCCTTCATCAGCGTTTCGGTGATGCGGTTATCGGCGTAGGTCCATTTATCAATAATTTGATTATAACGTTCGTTGTTGGTGATAAGACCCATGTTGTAGTTGTCCCACACCTCATCTACCTCGCCTTGGGCTTCTTCCAGCGTTTGCTGTTTGATGGTTGGGGTGATTAAATCCCCCAGGTTGAACGACAAGCCACCTTTGAACGCCCAGTTGAAACCCATTTCCTTGATGTTGTCTAGGAAGTCGGCTGTTATATTAAAATTAGTACGACGAATCACGTCCCCGATAATTTTTTTCAGGTTCTTTTTCGTCATCAATTGGTTGATAAACGGCACATTTTCCGGCACTGCCTGGTTGAACAGCACCCGCCCGCAGGTGGTTTCGATCAGTTTATCCACCAGTTTACCGTTCTCATCTTCCACGCTGGCACGTACTTTGATTACCGCGTGCAGGTCGAGTTTGCCTTCATTGTGGGCAATGATGACCTCCTCTGCCGAGTAGTACGCCTTACCTTCGCCTTTCACCTTGATATTATCGGTAGAGCGGCGTTCTTTGGTGATGTAGTACAAGCCGAGTACCATATCCTGCGAGGGAAGCGTGATGGGCGAGCCGTCCTGCGGGTTGAGCATATTGTGCGCCGAAAGCATCAGCACCTGGGCTTCCAGAATTGCTGCCTGGCTCAGGGGTACGTGTACCGCCATCTGGTCCCCGTCGAAGTCGGCGTTGAACGCGCCACACACCAGCGGGTGTAACTGAATGGCTTTGCCTTCAATCAACTTTGGTTGGAATGCCTGAATAGACAAGCGGTGCAGCGTAGGGGCGCGGTTGAGCAATACAGGGTGTCCTTTCAGAATATTTTCCAGGATTTCCCAGATCACCGGGTCTTTTCGATCCACCAGTTTCTTGGCAGACTTGACTGTTTTTACAATCCCACGCTCGATCAATTTTCTGATAATGAACGGCTTGAACAACTCCGCCGCCATGCCTTTCGGAATACCGCATTCGTGTAGTTTTTGGGTAGGACCCACCACAATTACCGAACGACCGGAATAATCCACGCGCTTACCCAGCAGGTTTTGCCGGAAACGACCCTGCTTCCCTTTCAAAATATCACTCAGAGATTTCAACGCCCGACCGCCTTCGGCTTTCACGGCATTGGATTTGCGCGAGTTGTCAAACAAAGAATCTACGGCTTCCTGCAACATCCGCTTTTCATTCCGAAGAATCACCTCCGGGGCTTTGATTTCCAAGAGACGCTTCAGACGGTTATTGCGAATGATGACCCTACGATACAAGTCATTCAAATCCGAACTGGCGAAACGCCCACCGTCCAACGGCACCAGGGGTCGCAGCTCTGGCGGCACCACCGGCAGGTATTGAATCACCGTCCACTCCGGGCGGCTGCCGTGGGTACTCATGCCCTCGCGAAACGCCTCCACGACGCGCAAACGCTTGAGTGCCTCCGACTTGCGCTGCTGCGAAGTTTCGTTGGCAGCCTGGTGGCGCAGGTCGTACGACTGCTGGTCCAAATCCAGGCGCATCAGCATATCCCGAATGGCTTCGGCACCCATACGGGCAATGAATTTATTCGGGTCGGTGTCGTCCAGCATCTGGTTGTCGTTGGGCAGGGTCTCCATGATTTCCAGGTACTCTTCTTCCGACAACAGATCGCCTTCCTTCACCCCATCCTGCGCCTTGATACCCGACTGGATAATCACGTAACGTTCGTAATACACCACGGCTTCCAGTTTTTTGGAAGACATTCCCAGCAAATAGCCGATTTTATTCGGCAGCGATTTGAAAAACCAGATGTGTACTACCGGCACCACCAGTTTGATGTGCCCCATGCGCTCACGCCGCACCTTCTTCTCGGTCACTTCCACCCCGCAGCGGTCGCACACAATGCCCTTGTACCGAATGCGTTTGTACTTGCCACAGTAGCACTCGTAGTCCTTCACCGGACCAAAAATGCGTTCGCAAAACAAGCCGTCGCGCTCCGGTTTGTACGAGCGGTAGTTGATGGTTTCGGGCTTCAAGACCTCGCCATACGAGCGTTCCAGAATCTCATCCGGCGATGCCAGACTGATGGTAATGCTCTCGAAGTCCTGCTTTTGCACCTGTTGATTATTCTTTTTAAATGGCATATCTTGATTTTTGAGACTTTAGACTTTAGACAATAGACTTTGGATCGCTCTGTATTCAATGATACATTGACTGAGTAAGATTTTTATGATTTAAAATAATTTGCAATTTCATAATTCATCTTAAATATCATAAAAATCAGTGTACCATCAAGCAATAAGGGCATCTAACGTCTATTGTCTATTGTCTATCGTCTTGAAGTTAATCAAATTTCACATCCAGCGCCAAGCCGCGCAATTCGTGTACCAACACGTTGAACGACTCCGGGATATTGGGTTCCGGCAGGTTGTCGCCTTTTACAATGGCTTCGTAGGCTTTTGCCCGCCCGTTGATGTCGTCCGATTTGATGGTCAACAATTCCTGCAAGATGTTGGAAGCGCCGAAGGCTTCGAGTGCCCACACCTCCATCTCGCCGAAACGCTGCCCGCCAAACTGCGCCTTGCCACCCAGCGGCTGCTGCGTGATGAGCGAGTACGGACCGATGGAACGCGCGTGCATCTTGTCGTCCACCATGTGCGAGAGTTTCAACATGTAGATCACGCCTACCGTCGCTTGCTGGTGGAAGCGGTCGCCCGTTTCACCGTCGTGCAGGTAAGTTTGACCCAGCGAAGGCAAGCCTGCTTTCTGGATTTCGTCTTCAATGTCGTCGCGCGTGGCACCGTCAAAAATCGGGGTGGCAAATTTCACGCCCGTTTTCTCGCCTGCCCAGCCGAGTACCGTTTCAAAAATCTGCCCCAGGTTCATCCGCGAAGGCACGCCCAGGGGGTTCAACACGATGTCCACCGCTGTGCCGTCTGCCAGGAAGGGCATATCTTCGATACGCACAATTCGGGATACGATGCCTTTGTTGCCGTGGCGACCGGCGAGTTTATCGCCCACCTGCAGCTTGCGCTTTTTCGCCATATAAACCTTTGCCAGTTTCAACACGCCCGCCGGCAGCTCATCCCCAATGCTGATGTTGAATTTCTCCCGTTTGTACCGACCCACTTCCTCGTTGAGTTTGATGCTGTAATTGTGCAACAAACGGGCGATGAGTTCATTGGTTTGCGGCTCATTTGTCCAATTGCTGTAATCCACGGTGGAATAATCCAGTTCGCGCAGCAGTTCCTGGGTAAATTTCGTACCCTTTGGCACTGCCGGGTCTCCGTAGATGCTTTTCACACCTTGCGAAATTTTGCCTTTCACCATCGTGAGCAGCTTGTCAATCAACACCGTTTGCAACTGGTTGGTCAACACCTTGTGCTGGTCGTCGAGTTTATCAAGCACATCCTTCTCTTGTCCTTTCTGTACTTTATCCTTCTTGGCACGGGCAAACAACTGCTTGTCAATCACAATGCCACTGGTAGAGGGGGGTGCTTTCAGGGAGGCATCTTTCACATCACCGGCTTTGTCGCCGAAGATCGCCCGTAAGAGTTTTTCCTCCGGAGTGGGGTCTGATTCGCCTTTTGGCGTAATTTTACCAATCAGAATATCGCCTTCCCTGATCCAGGCACCCACGCGGATAATACCGTTTTCGTCCAAATCTTTGGTGGCATCTTCGCTTACGTTCGGAATATCGTTGGTCAGTTCTTCCTCGCCCAGTTTAGTATCGCGCACATCCAATTCAAAGTGTTCGATGTGTACCGACGAGAAAATATCCTCACGAATCACCCGTTCGGAAATCACGATGGCATCCTCAAAGTTGTAGCCTTTCCAGGGCATGAACGCTACTTTCATGTTCTGACCCAGTGCCAGTTCGCCTTTTTCCGTCGCGTAACCGTCGCACAGGATTTGCCCCTTTTTCACGCGGTCGCCCCGGCGCACAATCGGGCGCAGGTTGATACAAGTGCCCTGGTTGGTGCGCAAAAACTTGGTCAGTGCGTATTTCTTGCGGTTGTCTTCAAAAGAAATCAACTGCTCCTCTTCGGTGCGGTCGTAGCGAATAACCACCTCGGTTGCATCCACATATTCTACCACACCATCGCCTTCGGCGTTGATGAGCATTCGGGAATCGCGGGCTACTTTGCCTTCCAGACCCGTGCCTACAATCGGCGAACTCGGACGAATCAGCGGCACTGCCTGCCGTTGCATGTTCGATCCCATTAAAGCGCGGTTCGCGTCATCGTTTTCCAAAAACGGAATCAGGTTGGCAGAAACGCCCACGATCTGATTTGGTGCCACGTCCATGTATTCCAGTTCCTCCGGCGTTAGCACCGGGAAGTCGCCGTGTTCGCGCGATTTGATCCGCTCGTCCTGGAAGTTACCGGAAGGATCAATCACAGCATTGGCTTGCGCAATTTTCAGGTAGTCTTCCATTTCCGCCGAGAGGTATTGCACCTCACTTTCCACTTCCACTCTGCCGTCGCTCACCTTGCGGTAGGGCGTTTCGAGGAAACCCATTTTGTTGATTTTGGCGTGTACGCAGAGGGTAGAAATCAGCCCGATATTCGGGCCTTCCGGGGTTTCAATCGTACAGAGGCGCCCATAGTGCGAGTAGTGTACGTCGCGCACCTCGAAGCCCGCCCGCTCGCGCGAGAGACCGCCTGGTCCGAGTGCCGAAATCCGCCGCTTGTGGGTAATTTCCGACAAGGGGTTGGTTTGATCTAAAAATTGCGACAGCTGGCTGGTGCCAAAAAATGAGTTGATGACCGAAGACAGCGTCCGGGCGTTGATGAGGTCCATCGGGGTGAACACCTCGTTGTCGCGCACGTTCATGCGCTCGCGAATGGTGCGTGCCATCCGTGCCAAACCCACGCCAAACTGCGCGTACAACTGCTCGCCCACCGAACGCACCCGGCGATTGCTCAGGTGGTCAATGTCGTCCACTTCCGCTTTTTGGTTCATCAGGCTCACCAGGTATTGCACAATCGAAATAATGTCTTCTTTGGTCAACACCAGCGTTTCGTTGGAAATATTCAACTCCAGCTTTTTGTTGATTTTGTAACGCCCTACCTCGCCCAGGTTGTAACGTTTGTCAGAAAAGAACAATTTTTCGATAATGCCCCGCGCCGTTTCCTCATCGGGCGGGTCGGTGCCGCGCAATTGGCGGTAGATGTAGGTCACCGCTTCAATTTCCGAACTGGTTGGGTCTTTTTGCAGCGTATTATAAATAATGGAGTAATCCTGGTCAATTTCCTCTTTTTGCAAAATAATCGTCTCCACCTCCGCATTCAGGATCGCCTCGATATTTTCTTCGTCCAGCAAAATATCGCGTTCCAGGATAATTTCGTTCCGCTCGATGGTCACCACCTCGCCGGTGTCTTCGTCCACAAAATCCTCCGTCCAGCTGCGCAGCACCCGTGCCGCCAGCTTGCGCCCGATGGATTGCTCCAGTGACTGGCGTGTAGCCGGCACTTCATCTGCCAGCCCAAACAAGTCCAGAATTGCTTTGTCGGTGTCGTATCCAATCGCCCGGAGCAAGGTAGTCACCGGAAACTTTTTCTTCCGGTCAATATAAGCATACATCACCGTGTTGATGTCGGTGGCAAATTCCATCCACGCGCCTTTGAACGGAATGACCCGCGCCGAATAAATTTTCGTGCCGTTGGGGTGGAAGGTCTGACCGAAAAATACGCCCGGCGAACGGTGCAACTGCGATACAATCACCCGCTCGGCACCATTGATTACAAACGTGCCTTTTGGGGTCATGTAGGGAATATTTCCTAAAAAAACATCCTGCACAATTGTTTGAAAATCAACGTGTTCTTCGTCGTTACACGACAAGCGCAGTTTTGCTTTAAGGGGTACACTGTACGTTAGCCCCCGTTGCATACACTCTTCAAGGGTGTAGCGTGGCGGGTCAATGTAGTAGTCTAAAAATTCGAGTACAAAAATGTTCCGCGCATCCGTGATCGGAAAATTTTCCTGAAACACTTTGTAAAGTCCTTCATTAATGCGATTTTCGGGCGTTGTTTCCAACTGGAAAAACTCCTGAAAGGACTTCATTTGAATTTCGAGCAAATCTGGATACGGAGAGGGGAGTTTGATTTTGCCGAAGCGTACTCTTTTTTCTTCGGCGTTCATTACCATGCCGTTTGACGTCATTCGCTAGCTGATTTTGTGCCGCCCGCTTAACCCCGTTTGTTAACGGACAGCTTTATGGATCTATAATATACTTCGCCAACCTGAAAAAAGTTGATCGGGATGTACGGATTTTGGGATTCACAGGACCAATGCAGTCCATTTAACACGATTTTAACCATTGGCTAAAAATTACGTATTTTCAAAAGTGCATCAATTGTAAAAATCCTTTTATTCATACATTTTGATCCAGACGACGATAGGCTTAGCCGGTTGATACACAACCCGCTAAGCCTTTTCGAAATAAAGCCCGTGTAATCTGCTGTCGTTCAATGCGGAATGGGCTTCTAAAAAATGATAAAAATTACTTCACTTCGATCTCTGCGCCGGCTTTTTCGAGGGTCGCCTTGATGTTTTCGGCTTCTTCCTTCGGAATGCCCTGCTTCAACGGGCTCGGCGCGCCGTCCACCAGGTCTTTTGCCTCTTTCAAACCTAAGCCTAACAGGTTCTTCACCTCTTTTACGACGTTCAATTTATTGGGACCTGCCGCTTTCAGAATCACATCAAACTCGGTTTTTTCTACCGGAGCTGCCGCGCCGCCGCCGTCGCCGGCACCCGGTGCAGCCACTGCAACCGCAGCAGCAGCCGGCTTAATGCCGTAGTCGGTCTCCATGATATTGGTCAATTCCACCACGTCTTTGATCGTAAGGTTTGCCAACTGTTCTGCAATTGCTTTTAAATCTGCCATTTTAATTTTTTTAAAAAATTACTAAATGTTGTTTAAAACATATAGTGCGATAAAACTTGGAAGCCGTACTTGTTAGCAGGCAGTTCTTAGTGGGCAGTATGCAGTCACTGCCTACGCTGGACTGCCAACTGCATAGTGCAAACTGCCTACGCTTCTCCCTGCTTTTCTTCAATAGCCTTGAGCAAGCCCATGATGTTGCCGCCGCCGGAGTTGAGTGCGCCTAACAGGTTGGCTGCGGGTGAACCCAACAGAGTCAGCAAGCCACCGATGAGTTCCTCTCTCGACTTGAGTTTGGTCAGTGCGTCAAGCTGTTCGTCGCCAATATAAACGGCGGTATCAATGTAAGCCGCTTTGACTGCCGGTTTTTCCTTATCCCCCCGGAATTCTTTGATCAAGCGAGCCGGTAGGTTGGCGGTTTCGCTGAAAAGAACGGCAGTAGGACCATGCAGTGCTTCGTATAATTGTGCATAATTTTTATCTTCCGGTGCCGCTTCGAGGGCTTTGCGGATGAGGGTATTTTTCATTACCTTCATTTCCACACCTTTTTCAAAAAACAGGCGGCGGAGTTTATTCACTTGTTCTACCGTGAGCGTGGAGGCATCGGCAACATAGAAAAACGGGCTTTCGGCAAATTTTTCTTTTAATGCCTCAATGGTAGCGGTTTTTTGCTCTTTGTTCATGATCGTTTTAATTTTGAGACATTAATTAATCGCTTTTGCATCTACTTTGATACCCGGACTCATGGTGCTGGCAATCGTGACCGATTTCATGTAAGTGCCTTTTGCCGAGGAGGGTTTTAATTTTATGAGCGTAGAAAGCAGTTCATTGGCATTATCTACCAGTTTTTCCGGGGTAAACGACACCCGCCCTACCGAGGCGTGAATGATCCCGGCTTTATCAACGCGGAAAGAGATTTTACCACCTTTCACTTCTTTCACGGCGGCGGCAACGTCTTGTGTGACCGTACCGGTTTTCGGGTTGGGCATCAAACCACGCGGACCGAGAATCCGACCGATTTTACCCACCTGCGCCATCACCTGCGGCATGGCTACCACCACGTCCACATCCGTCCAGCCGCCTTGTACTTTGGTAATGAGTTCATCCAGCCCGGCATAATCCGCACCGGCATCCAGTGCTTCCTGCACTTTATCGGGGGTGCAAAGCACCATCACCCGTTTGGTTTTACCCGTGCCATGCGGCAATGATACCGTACCGCGAATGGCTTGGTCGGCTTTGCGCGGGTCTACGCCCAGGCGCACGTGCAGGTCAATGGAGGCATCAAATTTGGCAATGTTCACCTCTTTCACCAGTGCCATTGCTTCCTCCAGAGAGTGGAGTTTCGTCCGATCTACTTTCGGATTGACGACTTTGCGCTTTTTACTTACTTTGGTTGACATTTTACACAATTTTTAGGTGCAATCGTTCCTGTTTATCGCAAGAACTCCCTTCTTTCAAAAAGATATTTGGATATTAAGATATTTTTGCTTGTAGAATATCTTAATTATTTCACAATATCTTAATTATCCGAACTTTGCCCACCTGCCCAGGGTGCCGTACCGGTTACGTTCAAGCCCATGCTGCGGGCTGTGCCGGCAATCATTTTCATGGCTGCTTCGATGGTAAAGGCATTGAGGTCGGGCATTTTGTCTTCGGCAATGATGCGTACTTGATCCCAGGTAACGGAGCCTACTTTTTTGCGGTTGGGTTCGTTAGAGCCTTTTTGAATTTTGGCAGCTTCCATCAATTGAATGGCGGCGGGTGCGGTTTTGATAACAAATTCAAATGATTTGTCTTTATACACTGTGATCACCACCGGAATGAGCTTGCCCATTTTGTCCTGCGTGGCGGCGTTAAAGCGCTTGCAGAATTCCATGATATTCACGCCTTTAGAACCGAGTGCCGGACCAATGGGCGGTGCCGGATTAGCTTGTCCGCCTTTGGCTTGTAATTTTATAAAGGTTTCGATTTCCTTTGCCATATCTACATTCTTCTTTACCTCCGCGTTTCAACACGGAGCTATTAATCATTACGCTTGTTTTTCTACTTGCATAAAATTTAGTTCCACTTCTGTACCCCGACCGAAGATTTTTACAATCACCTTCAGTTTTTTCTTCTCTTCGTTTACCTCCTGAATGTCGCCGATGAATTCGCTGAACGGACCATCCACAATTTTCACGGTTTCGCCCACGATGAAAGGCTCCGCCAGTGCCTCGCCTGCGCCTTGCGATTCGTCCACTTTACCAAGTAGCTTGTTGGCTTCAGCGGCACGCATCGGCGTGGGGGTATTTTTACCCAAAAAGTGGATCACATTCGGCACGTTGGCAATTGCCTGCACTACCTCGGCAGACAATTTAGAAGGCGTTGCTTCGATCAGAATATAACCCGGCAGCAAATTGCGCTCGGAAATGACTTTTTTGCTATTGCGAATTTTATAAATCTTCTCCGTCGGCACGATTACTTGGGTGATAAAATCCTCCCAGCCGGATTGCTTGATTTCAAACTCAATCCGTTCTTTGATTTTGCGTTCTTTCCCGCTGATGACTCGCAGGGAGTACCATCTTTTTTCTTCGGTCGTCTCCGCATCGGACGGCGACGACTGGAGCACCTTGCTTTCGTCCGGCATTTGCATCTGATTTAGTTAAGACCGTAAATCAGATTTACGATCGCATTGGAAGCGGCATCAATCAATGCAACGATCAATGTGAGAATAAGGGTAGTAATTACTACCACCACTGCGCTGCTGACCAGGTTTGCCCAGGTGGGCCAGGTCACTTTGTGGATCAATTCATTGTAACTTTCCCGCAAGTAGAGCTGTAGTCTTTCCATATCGCTTGTAAAATGTGGCACGGGAAGCAGGACTTGAACCCGCAGCCTATGGTTTTGGAGACCATCGCTCTACCAGTTGAGCTATTCCCGTGTGTGAGAAAGGATTAAACAAAGAGTAGCTATCCACTCAATGCTTAATCCTTTAAATTAGTTCCGGTATATCTAACAGAATTATTCGAGAATTTCGGTTACCTGACCGGCACCTACCGTACGACCGCCCTCGCGAATAGCGAAGCGCAAGCCTTTTTCCATGGCGATGGTGCTCAACAGTGCCACTTCCAGCGTTACGTTGTCGCCGGGCATCACCATTTCTACGCCGTCGGGCAGTTTGCAATCGCCCGTTACGTCAGTAGTGCGGAAGTAGAACTGCGGGCGGTAGCCGTTGAAAAACGGGGTGTGACGACCGCCTTCTTCTTTGCTCAGTACATACACCTCGCACTTGAATTTTTTGTGCGGTTTTACCGAACCCGGTTTGCAAATAACCATGCCACGCTTGATCTGGGTTTTTTCGATACCGCGCAGGAGCAAACCGGCATTGTCCCCCGCTTCGCCGCGATCCAACAATTTGCGGAACATTTCCACCCCGGTGATCGTGGATTTCAGTGCCGGTTCGCCGTCTTTCATCATACCGATGATTTCCACCGGGTCGCCCACGTTGATCACACCGCGCTCAATCCGTCCGGTTGCTACCGTACCCCGACCGGTGATGGTGAACACGTCTTCCACCGGCATCAGAAACGGCAGATCTACCAGGCGCTCGGGCTGCGGAATCTGGGTGTCAACGGCATCCATCAGTTCATGGATTTTTGCCACGTACTCTGGATCATCTTCCAGCGCTTTCAAAGCCGAACCTTGAATTACAGCAGCGTTATCACCGTCGTAATCATAGGTACTCAATAACTCGCGGACTTCCATTTCCACCAGTTCCAACATCTCCGGGTCGTCCACGATGTCCACTTTGTTCATAAACACCACGATATTCGGAACACCTACCTGGCGTGCCAGCAGGATGTGCTCGCGGGTTTGCGGCATCGGACCGTCGGTGGCAGCTACTACCAGAATGGCACCATCCATCTGTGCGGCACCCGTTACCATGTTTTTTACATAGTCGGCGTGACCCGGGCAGTCCACGTGCGCATAGTGGCGATTTTTGGTTTCGTACTCTACGTGCGCGGTGTTGATGGTGATACCGCGCTCTTTTTCTTCCGGCGCATTATCAATGGAGTCGTAATCTTTTTTCTCTGCCAGACCCTCTTTCGCCAATACGTAGGTAATAGCTGCCGTGAGGGTGGTTTTACCATGATCCACGTGACCGATCGTGCCGACATTCACGTGCGGCTTGGATCTATCGAATGTTCCCTTAGCCATCGGTAATAGTTTTTAATATGATTTTTTGTTAAAAAAACGGTGATCTTCGCAATTATAGAGAGCCAAAGATGGGAATTGAACCCATGACCCCTTCCTTACCATGGAAGTGCTCTACCCCTGAGCTACTTCGGCTTAGAACTGCCTCTTTTTAGATTGGGACATTATGATATTATAGTATTTTATTTTTCTAATATCTTAATATCCCAATATGAAAACCGGAGCGGAAGACGAGATTCGAACTCGCGACATTCAGCTTGGAAGGCTGACGCTCTACCAACTGAGCTACTTCCGCTTTTATTAATTTTGAATGTTTAATGTATGCGAGCAAGCACATTGAGCATTAAAAACTAAGCATTCAACATTAAAATTGTTGGTGTGGGAGCAGATGGATTCGAACCACCGAAGGTAAAAACCAGCAGATTTACAGTCTGCCCCATTTGGCCGCTCTGGAATGCTCCCAATTTATAACCTGAGCCAGCGGAGGGACTCGAACCCCCGACCAGCTGATTACAAATCAGCTGCTCTACCAACTGAGCTACGCTGGCTTGATCCGGCTGGAAAATACGCCTGCCAATGGCTCGAAATAAGTCACTTCAGACCCATTTCCCAAAAGCGAATGCAAAGATATAACTTTTTCCGCAATCCACACCAGGTGAATTATTTTTTTCCACATTTTTTTTCGGTATTCCCAATAACCTGCCGGCGGGCAAAAAAGTTTCAGATTGGAAAATTAGATTTTGGTTTACAGAAATTTTTCCGCCATTTGGCTCGACAGGGTTGCGTTCGCGCCTGGCACCTCTGCCGAGTAGCTCTTACTCGTTCGGCGAGCAGATCGGCGCGTATGGTTTTCAAAAAATCTTTTCAGCCTTGCTGCAATAACTTGCGCACCCGCAGCACCAACTCGATGAGTTTGAAAGGCTTGGTCACAAAATCATCCGCACCATGTTGCAGGGCTTGCCACAATTCCTCTTCATTTTCCAACGGAGATACCATGATGATGGGCAGTTCCGGCTGGGTTTGTTTCAACGATTGTAAAAACTGCACACTTTGGGCAGGAGTGTGTTCGGTATCGAGAATAATCAAATCGGGTTGGTGGCGTTCCAATTGCTGCGGCGCGTCTTTCAAAGTCGTTTGCACCATTGTAAAACCGTATTTGCGCAGGCGAAATTCAATAGCGGAAAGGAGTACGGCTTCGGCATCACACACTAAAACTTTCATGCTTGGATGTTGAGATATTGGAAAATTGCGAAATTAGGAAATTTTAGCTTGCTAATTGCCGATTGTTAAAAACGCGGCTTTGCACTGGCTCTGTTTTGTTATCAGTTTGTGGTTGACCGGCACGTACCACTCGGTTACTCTTTTCTTGGCAGAAACACAAACTGCGCTCCTGTATCCATCAGTACAAACAAACACAAAAACTCCTGCGGATTTTTAAATATCCGGCGAAAGTCGTTCACTTTGCCCGTTTCTACCAGTCGCTTGGTGACCAGCTCTTCTAAAGTAGAGGCTTGGATAGACCAAACCGCTTGTGGCTCCTGCCGGATGACCAGGGGAATGCCTAACTCTAACTCGTCAAATTTATGCGTTACAAAAATCGGGTATTTCGACACATCCTGATCCAGAATCGTCTCTGCCGCCTGCCCCATCAGGGGAAGGTAAGGCTGCAAATCACGCTGTAATTGGGTATAAATTGCTTCGGAAGGCATTATCTTTATAAAATTTTCAGAAACAGGCATCAAAGCTGAAAAAAAAATTTGACAATTTTGAAAGAAAGGTTTAATTTGCAGCAGCAAAATCGAATATTTCATACATGAGCCACGAGAACGCTATCTTCTAAAGTAAAGAGATTTTTTCTTTCCTGCTTTGTATCCATACCAAAAAAATTTTCCAACAAGCTATTTTATTACGCTCGAAGATGCTTTAGGTCAGCAATGACCATGGTAGGGAGTGAGTGCGGTCGGCACAATGGGGGGTTAGAAGCCGATGTCAGCGCTCACTCCTCTTTTTGGATCAGGATTTACAGAATTGAAGACTTGCAAAATTTTTACAAAAACCCTCCTTCTAAACCGCCATCATTCCATCCCTCTATCACTCCAAAAAAAACAATAGCCTTGGGCATTCACCCCAGGCTACGGTTTTAAAATATTTATTTCAACAGATGTCAACGTTCTGTGGGCATTGGCACATCGGCACATTAGCACATCCCTTACTGCTGTTGAACAGGCGGCTGCACGGTTTCCGGCACGGTCACTTTGTAGGGCTGAAATTTGGTTTCCAGTTCTTTTGCAAAAGCCGTGTCGTTGTTCTCTTTGGCAATACGCTGGAGATCGTCCATCAGGCGAGTGTACATGGCGTAGTCGTCGCGGAAGCTGGTTTCCAGTGTTGCCGGATCAATCGAGGTGTAAAAACGCATATACTGCTCCGTTTGCTTTGCCAGAATGTTGAGGTGCGGCTTGGCTTTGGTATAGGCTTTGGCTTGCAGCAGCACATCCAGCATATACATGGTGCGGTAGTCGTATGGGAAATTCATGTGCGGAAACGCCTGGAAGTACTTGTCCACCAGTTGCAGTGCCCGCGTGGTGTCACCCGTTTGCACCATCTGCATGGCGGTGCGGCGAATGATGAGCTGGGTACTCTGAATGCTCGGCGCGTAGCTGCGATCCACGTAGAGGTTGTATTTATCAAAATTACCCCAGCGAAATTTGTTCATCACATTGTCATAGACTTTTTCCGCGTCCACCCTGCCACTGCCGATGATGCCATAGGTGGGATCAGAAGGTGCACGCACGGGCGTAAAGCGCAGACTCAAGCCTTCCAGTTTCAAAAAATCCTGCATTCCAAACAGCTTGCTCGGCTGGCAGGTCACCGCAAAATAAACCGGGCGGTCAAACATATTGGAAGTAATAATATCCAGCACCGCCAGATCGTCTTTCAACAGGTAATCGCGGTTCAAATCCACCGGAATACGCTCAGGAATGACAATGGTGGTATCGTTCGGATCCAGTTTTTCCGCTGCCAGTACTTTGGCGCGATCCACCGGAATGTAAGCTTGTTTGGTATAAAAATGACTTTCGTATTGCCGCCCGCCGCGTGCCGACACAGGGTGGTCTTCGCCGATGTATTTCAACACGTCATACACCGACATTTCCGGGTCAGCCGGGTTATTTGGATCATGATCCACGTAGAACACCTGATTGCGGCGGTTACCGCGCAGGGCATCTGCCGAGAGGCTCATTTTGATGGCAGGCGAGTCGTTCACTTTGCGGCGCAGCAGGTCAATGTACCAATCTACGGCAATCAGACTCAGATTCACCACCCGAACATCGGTGCGAATGTTTTCCACTTCCTGGGCGTACCAAAGCGGGTAAGTATCGTTGTCGCCATAGGTAAAAATGATGGCGTTTTTATCACAAGAGTTTAAAAAATTAGCGGCGTAATCGCGCGATGCTTTGTGCAGGCTGCGGTCATTGTCATCGTAATTTTGCGAACCCATTAAAATCGGCGCAATCAGCACCAGCACGGATGCCAATGCCGCACTCACCGGACTACTCAACTTCGCCCGGCTGGTCAAAAGTTCAAATATTGCCGGTACTGCCATGCCGATCCAAATGGCAAAAGTAAAAAATGACCCCACCAACACGTAGTCGCGCTCGCGCGGCTCGTTCGGCGGCTGGTTGGAATAAATCACTATCCCGATACCCGTGATGATAAACATTGCCAGCAGCGCCAGGGCATCATTCGGGCGGCGTTGGAAATGGAAAAACAAACCCGCCAAGCCAAATAAAAAAGGCAACAAAAAATATTTATTCCGCGCTTTATCGCTTTTCATGGTATCAGGCAGCTCGCTTTGGTTGTACAACCGCGCGGCATCCACCGGTGCCAGCCCCGACAGCCAGTGCCCGCTGGACTTGTCCCAGGGGTAGAAGCCCTGATCGCCGTTTTGTCTGCCTGCAAAATTCCACATAAAATACCGCCAGTACATCCAGCCCAGTTGGTAGCGGAATAGGAAGTTGAGGTTGTCCCATTGGGTGAGTTCTCCTTTGGGCAGGGGCTTATTTACATCCACCTGATTGCGGTCGGAACGCCAACTGTTCATCCAGGTTTTGTACAACTGCGGACGGCTCGCTGAGTAGTCGCCCATGCGCGGGAAGAGCATTTTATCGGCGTTGTTATAGACATAATCCACCTTCTGATCTACCATTTCGTAGCGGTCGCCCACCCGTCCGTAGCGGTCGGTCACTTTGGTATCCATGGGTTGCCCTTCAAAATCAGGTCCGCGCAACAGCGGTCGTTCGCCGTATTGCTCGCGGTTGAGGTATGGAATGAGTCGCATCGCATCGCTCGGCGCGTTCATGTTCACCGGCGTAGCTGCATTGGCACGCAGCACCACTACTCCGATGGTAGAAAAACTGATCGTCACCAACAGCAATCCGACAATCACATATTGTAAAATCGCATTTTGCTTTCGGTGGGCATAGCGCAGCCCGAAGAAGGCAATGGCAAATACCAACAGTAAGGTAGGAATCAGACCGGAGTGAAACGGCAAGCCAAAGCTATTCACCATTAGCATTTCAAAACCGCCCCACAGGCTCGGAATGCCCACGATGATGAGTTTTTGTACCAACACAATAATGAGCAAACCGGCACCCGCCGCCAGTCCCATTCCGACTAAAGTATGTTTCTTGTATTTTTTAAAATAATAAAACAGTGCCAATGCCGGAAATGTAAGCAAGCTTAATAAGTGCACGCCCATAGACAAACCGGCAGAATACACCGCGAACAGCAACCAGCGGTCGTGCCGGGGTTCGTCTGGCAGGGCATACCATTTCACCACTGCCCACAGCGTCAGTGCCGTGAAAAAGGTGGACATGGCATACACCTCGCCCTCCACCGCCGAAAACCAGATGGAAGTGGCAAACGCCGTGGTCAAACCCGCCACCAAGCCGCCGCCCGCCGTGGCAATCGCTTGCGCCTGCGTCAGCTCATCCGCTCTGCCTGCGAGCGCAAGTTTGCTCAGGGTAATGGTCACCCACGCCACAAACGCCGCCGCAAACGCCGAGCAAATACCCGACATCAGGTTTACGGCAAAGGCAATATTTTCCGGATTATCAGAAAACAGCGTAGCCACCCAGGTAAACAAGCGCCCGATAATCAAAAACAAGGGCGCGCCGGGCGGGTGTACCACCTGCAATTTGTACGCCCCCAGAATAAACTCACCGCAATCCCACAAACTGCCGGTGCGTTCCGCCGTGAGATAATACGCGATCAACGCAATGCCAAACACCACCCAGCCGGTAATATTGGCAATATTTTTATTTGAAATCATACCTTATTTTTATGACTTAGAGAACGAGTGACGGGGTGACCCAGAGATTCAGGAAGAAAAGATTTTTTAATTGCTGTCCTTTCATCCTTAAGGCTCTTGGTCGCTCGATCACTTTTTTGGAACTGCAAAAGTAAAAATTTATTGCGAAAACGGAATTGGGGATTGGGGATTTGTGATCCGGGATTGTAGTGTAGTGGTTTGCATTCAATCATACTCATTCACGCAAGTACGTTTCCACCCGCCAGCTCTTTCTAATCTTAATCACCATGCCCCAATCCCTGACCCAAAGCGCGTAAATTGTGCAAAAACCTTAAACAAAACTTTACGACCACTGTTGATTCCGATGTTCTGAAAAATGACCAAGTGAGGGAGTGAGCTCACAACGGGCACTCCGTAGGAGTGCAACAATTGTAGGGTGTGGACATGAACACATTAACACACAAACACATGAACACAACCAAAAAAGTCATTGTGATCGGTTCGGGATTTGCGGGGCTGGCGGCGGCAACGAGCCTGGCGCAGGCAGGCTTTGACGTGACGGTGCTGGAAAAAAATGCCACGCCCGGCGGTCGCGCCCGGCAGTTTGCAGCGGATGGTTTTGTGTTTGACATGGGACCCAGTTGGTACTGGATGCCCGATGTGTTTGAGCAGTATTTTGCCCGGTTTGGTAAAAAACCGAGCGATTATTACCAACTTGTACGCCTGGATCCGTCATATCAGATTGTTTTCGGCAAGGACGACGTGATGCAAGTGCCAGCTACGATGCCGGGGTTGGAGGCTTTGTTTGAACGATACGAACCGGGCAGCCGTGCCAATTTGCGAAGATTTTTGGCGGAAGCCCAATACAAATACGAGGTGGGCATGACCGAATTTGTACACAAGCCCAGTCTGTCGTTGTTAGAATTTGCGGATTGGCGCATTGTGACGAGTTTGTTTCGCCTGCAAATGTTTCAATCCATCGCGTCGCACGTTCGCAAGTTGTTTAAAAACGAAAAACTGCGGCAGTTCCTGGAATTTCCGGTGCTGTTTCTGGGTGCTACTCCAGAGAAGACCCCCGCCATGTACAGCCTGATGAATTACGCCGATCTGGCACTCGGCACCTGGTACCCAATGGGTGGGATGTACAAAATCATCGAAGGTATGGTACAACTGGCGCAGGAGCAGGGCGTACAAATCCGTTTGAATGAAGAAGTGCAAAGTATTTACGTGCCGAATGGTCATGCTACGAAAGTCATTACCAAAACCGGCGAATATGCAGCAGATGTAGTGGTGGGTGGTGCCGATTATCATCATGTGGAGCAGCAACTGTTGGTTACCAAAAATCGGGATTACAGTAAAAGCTATTGGGACAAGCGCGTGATGGCACCCTCGTCGTTGCTGTTTTATCTGGGCTTAGACAAAAAGTTGTCCGACATTCAGCATCACACCCTATTTTTTGATGAAGACTTTACCCGGCACGCCGTCGAAATTTATGAAGAACCGCAGTGGCCGCGCAAACCCTTATTTTATGTGTGCGCGCCTTCCGTCACCGACCCCGGCGTAGCACCGCCCGGCTGCGAAAATTTGTTTATTTTAATGCCCGTCGCACCTGATTTGGAAGACACAGAAGCCATTCGGGCGTATTATTTTGACCTGATATTAGAGCGATTTGAAAAACTGACCGGACAGGATATTCGGAATCATATTATATTTAAGCGCTCGTTTGCGCACCAGGATTTTAAAAACGACTATCACGCTTACAAAGGCAATGCCTATGGCTTAGCAAACACCCTGTTGCAAACCGCTTTTTTAAAACCCCGTTTGCGCAGCAAAAAAGTAAAAAACCTGTTTTACACCGGGCAACTGACCACCCCCGGACCCGGTATGCCGCCCTCGCTCATTTCGGGGCAGGTGGTGGCGCAGGAAATTATAAAAACGATGGTAAAGTAGAGGATAGGAAGATAGGAGGATGTATGGCGTGTTCCTATTCTCCTATCCTCCTATTACCCTATCCTCCAATTCAAGAATAATGACGCAACTGCAATTGTATCAACAGACCTGCATGGAATGTAGCCGCTTGATTACCAACCGGTACAGTACCTCGTTTTCGATGGGCATACGGGTGTTCGACCGGCGGTTTCAGGCACCGATCTACGCTATTTATGGATTTGTGCGTTTTGCCGACGAAATTGTGGACACTTTTCATGATTATCCGAAAGCCGCGCTGCTGCAACGTTTCCGCCAAGACACCTACCAGGCAATTGCCGAGCGCATCAGCTTGAATCCGGTTTTGAACGCTTTTCAACACACCGTACACCTTTATAATATAGAGCAGGAATTGATTGATGCGTTCTTAGACAGCATGGAGATGGATTTGCACCATTATGAATACGAAGATAATTTGTACAAACAATACATATACGGCTCAGCGGAAGTGGTGGGTCTGATGTGTTTGCGGGTCTTCGTAGAAGGGAAAGAGAAGTCCTACCAACAACTCAAGGCATCTGCGCGCAGCTTGGGCGCGGCATTTCAAAAAATCAACTTCCTGCGGGATATGCGCAGCGATTTCGACGAGCGTGGACGGATTTATTTTCCGGGCGTAGATTTTACCCGATTTACCACGGAAGATAAGCTACGAATTGAAACCGACATAAAAAAAGATTTTGACGACGCGCTCGTCGGTATCCAGCAGTTGCCCAAAGGCGCGCGCTTTGGAGTGTATCTAGCCTACGTTTATTACATCAATCTGTTCAAAAAAATTAAAAACGCCCCGGCGCACCGCGTCACCAAAGAACGAATCCGGGTCAACGACAGCCGGAAAGTTTATTTATTATTCAGCTCTGCTTTGCGCAACAGCTTGAATTTATGGTGATTAAACAAAAGAAAAATATTTTTAAAAAACCCCGGAACTTTCTCAGCACTCATACAGTTATATCCCTTGCCACACCAGGGAAAAAAAAGTTTATCAACTTTTTCGAAAATTTTAGAAAAGTTGGGAACTATATCGAACCGGTAGTTGGTTATACTCTTTGCCATCGGCAAGTTCAAATCTCGCAACAGCTACGAGTACTCGCCGATGCCTTACATCAGCGAATTCATGACATTAATGTAAATTGAATTTGCCTCATCGCATGATAACTTCTATCCGCTGCGACGCTCTCAAGAGCAAAATTTTCCGAGCATTTATTGCTTAGCTGGTTTTTAACATTTTTTTTGGAAACGTTATTTGCAAATGTGCAACGTTTCTTTGTACCTTTGCCGCCGCTCTTAAAAAGACTTGGAGAAGAATCCAAATTTTATTTTGAAATAGCGAATATATTGTGCGAATTGCGAATTTTATTTTTTGAAAAAATAATTTTCAGAAAAAAAATGCCACAAAATTTTTGGAAAGTAGTAAACTGCATTTTATCTTTGCAATCCTTTCGAAAAACAAGGCTGAAAAAAGCCGGAAGCATAATAAAGCAATTCTGCCGCTTGGGGCGCATCAGGTTCAACTCCTGAAGAATTACCAGATCGGATGGTTTGAAAAAGGCTCAAAATAGTTGAAGCAAATTTGTTTCAAATCGCTTATTCCGAAACGAGTTCATTGACACAGATGGGAAGACAGAAGAAGAGGTAAGGAAGAGAGGCGGATAGAATTAAACGGAAGATTGGGGAGCGTCTGGCATTTCGAGTGGTGCTGCTGCTTAAGATGC
>Ga0224722_1000335_pt1 | contig 27807 bp, 23 predicted proteins | sample Balambano_FR1_Me_FD_161646 | JGI IMG/M metagenome (GOLD analysis project Ga0224722, IMG submission 161646) | Freshwater sediment microbial communities from Lake Towuti, South Sulawesi, Indonesia - Balambano_FR1_MetaG | ecosystem: Environmental > Aquatic > Freshwater > Lake > Sediment | place... | reverse complement strand
TTCCACGAAAACAGCGAATGGCTACGGCAGTTTTAACAGCAATTCTGCGGCGGCACCGCACCTCACCGGCGCGATTGCCCTGTTGTACGCGCTGCCCTGCGAGGCACTGGCAGCAGATGCGCTCACACGACCGGCGGAAACGGCACGGAACATTCGCAACGCCATTTTGCAGGGGGTGGAGCCATTGGCAGATTTGCAAAATAAAACCGGGACGGGCGGGGTGCTGAATGTATTCCGTAGTTTGGAACAATTGCAAAATCAATGTGGTGCAAAAACCGGCGACTTGAGCATTGTGAAATTATTTCCCAACCCTGCCGATGACCAGCTTATCATCGAGTATGAAACACCTGATTTTGAAGCTTACAACATCCGAATTTTCAACGCTTTAGGGCAATTAATGTATCGAAACGCGGTTACGCCACCGCGCTTTGCCTTCAAACGCGAAACAGTGAATGTGCAAGGCTGGGCTGCGGGTTTTTACGTTGTGGTGTTGGAAAAGGGCAAAGAGCGGGTGCAGCGGAAATTTGTGGTTTATTAGCAATTTATTCGCCACCCGGAACTTTTTTTTCTTAAAAAGACTTTGATAAAACACAAAAGGAACTTACCTTTGCATCCGCTAAAAAGCAGAGGGTTGTCACTGTTGTCGTCAGCGTGACCGGCACATTGGCAAATCAGCACATTAGCAAATTGTACAAGGTTCTGTAGCTCAATTGGATAGAGCATCTGACTACGGATCAGAAGGTTTGAGGTTCGAATCCTCACAGAATCACGCAGCAAGAGTTTAAAGTTTAAGGTTCAAAATTTGAGCCATACAATTGAGTATTATGTCCAGAGTTTGTGAATTAACGGGAAAGCGCCCGATTTCGGGCAACAAGGTGTCGCACTCCAACCGCAAGACACGCCGTCGGTTTTTACCCAACTTGCAGAAGAAGCGTTTTTTCGTGCCGGAAACGGGTGAGTGGGTGACGCTGAAACTGACCACGAATGCTATCCGCACGATTAACAAAATCGGGTTGACGGAATTTATCAAAAAAGCCAAGCAGAAAGGTACTTATACCGGCGTGGAAATTGAAAATATCTAATTGTTATTGAGCAATGGCAAAGAAAGCAAAAGGCAATCGCCTGCAAATTATTTTAGAATGCACGGAGCACAAAACCTCCGGGCTGCCCGGCACCTCGCGTTACATCACGCAGAAGAACCGCAAAAACACGCCGGACCGGATCGAGTTGATGAAGTACAACCCGATTATGAAAAAGAAAACGTTGCACCGGGAAATCAAGTAGGCAGCTAACAGTGAGTAATTGACAGCGTAGTGTAGTCGCCGAATAAATTGGGCGGTTACTTGTATAGATTCGGTAAAATGTTTATTTTTGAAAAAAAATCAGGTTTTCAATAACCCTTAAAAATAATCCGTCATGGCAAAAGTATCGAAAAACGCACGGGTAGCCCAGCGCGCGCAAAACGCGGGTTCGGGCAAAGACCACGTAAAGGTCATCAAACCCATCAAAGACCCGAAAACCGGTCGCTACACCTACAAAGAGGTGATCCTGCACAAAGACAAAGTGAAGGATTTCTTCGCCGATATGAAGTAATAGGAAGCAAAGCGTCCTACACTCCAAGCCGTAGGATGCTTTTGGTCATCAAAGGGGCTTTTCTCAACCGCGGGAAAGCCTCTTTTGTTTATGCTGGATACTCTGGATACTGGATACTAGTTTCTGGTAGTTGGATATCCACAATCTCTATCTTATTATCCAGTAGCCAGTATCCAAAATCAATTACAATGAGTTTCTTCACCAAGTTTTTCAGTTCCGACAAAAAACAAGACCTCGATAAAGGCTTAGAAAAAACCAAAACCAGTTTTCTGGGCAAACTTACCAAAGCCATTGCCGGCAAGGCAACGGTGGACGAAGAAGTGCTCGACGAACTGGAAAATATCCTGATTGCCTCGGATGTGGGTTTGAACACCACCGTCAAAATCATCCGGCGCATCGAAGACCGGGTGGCGCGGGATAAGTATTTGAACACCAGTGAGTTGAACGAAATCCTGCGCGATGAAGTTGTACAACTCCTCGCCGAAAATAACACCCAGGATGTAGAAGACTTCACCCTGCCTGCCGAGCCGAAGCCGTACATTATTTTGGTGGTAGGTGTAAATGGCGTGGGCAAAACCACCACGATTGGTAAGTTGGCAAATCAGTTTAAACAGCAAGGCAAAAAAGTGCTGCTCGGCGCAGGCGATACCTTCCGGGCGGCGGCGGTGGATCAGTTGAAAATCTGGTCGGAGCGCGTGGGGGCTGATTTTTTTAGCAAAGGCATGAACACTGATCCGGCAGCGGTGGCTTATGAAACGACCAACAAAGCCGTTACGGAAAATTTCGACGTAGCGATTATTGACACCGCCGGGCGTTTGCACACCAAAACCGGTTTGATGAGTGAGTTGAGCAAAATCAAGCGTTCGGTGAGCAAGCGGCTGGAAAGCGCGCCGCACGAAGTCATTTTGGTACTCGACGCTACGACCGGGCAAAACGCCATCGAGCAAGCCAAACACTTCACTGAAGCCACCGAAGTCACTGCCCTGGCACTCACCAAACTCGACGGCACGGCAAAAGGCGGCGTGGCGATTGGCATTTCCGACCAGTTTAAAGTACCCATCAAATACATCGGGGTGGGGGAGGGGATGCACCAATTGCAGGTGTTTAACAAACGGGCGTTTGTGGATTCGTTGTTTGAGCAGTCAAATTAAAAGAGTTGCCATGGTGGTACATTTTGTGTTACTTTTTTGTTACAACACCGTTCTAAATAAGTCAGAATTTGTATTTTTATCAAAAGTGTAAGACAATTGATTATGAAAACCGTACAAGCGTTCATAGTTCTTTTATTAAGCAGTGTGGGAATGTGTGCAAACGCCCAAACCTACACCGCTTACAACCAACCTGCTTACAATCAGCAGCCTAGCGTAGAAAGCGGCACTGCCATGTACTACGCCGACTACCTGCATGGGCAGTCCACCGCCATGGGCGAAATTTACAGTAAATACGAACTCACCTGCTCGCACCGCTACCACCCGAAAGGCACGCTGCTGCGCGTGACGCGGATGGACAACGGTAAGTCCGTCACCGTGCGCGTGAACGACAAAGGCACTTTTTCCGGGGACGTGGTCATTTCCCTGTCGCTGGCGGCTGCCATGCAACTGGAAATGTTGAAAACCGGAAAAGCCGGAGTGACGGTAGAAATGGTGGGTACTTCCAGCCTGAATCCGGTGAACCCGAATCGGGAAAGCCTGGTGCAGCGCGATGCCCTGGCACAAAATTATCAGGTCAATACCTACAATAACACACCCGCTGCACCGGCAGCAGGCGACCGGCTCACTCCAAGAGGCAGCAATGGTGCCAGTTTTCAGTGGGACACCCCGCAACCTAAAAGCCCGCAAACCCCTGCAAACTACGAAACCTTTACCCCACGCGGAGGGAATGCTACTGCGAATGTCAACACGGGTTATGGCATTCAAATCGGTTCCTACGGCGTGTACGACAATGCCGACCGCCAGATCAGCAACCTGCGCAAATCGGGTGTGAACAATGCGTTTGTAAAAGAAAGTATCACTGCCAACGGTGCGCGATTGTTTCGGGTGATGGTCGGTTCGTTCGCCTCGCGCACCGAAGCCCAGGATTATTTACAAAGCCTGCGCAATCAATATGTTGCAGATGGCATTGTGGTAGATTTGAGTAAGTAAAACAAAATTTTTATTCAAAAAAGTGCTGTTGTTACTAAATTGGTAATAACAGCGCCTTTTTTTTTTTTGGTTAAAGCAGTATAATAAATTGTATACTTTTCAGGGGTTGCTTACATTTGCGCAAAAAATCAGATGAAAACATTTTTACAACTGCTCTGCCTTATGGCTGTCCTGTTGGGTTTTTCCCTGCCACTCCTGGCGCAAGTGCCGCAAGATTCTGCCAAAGTAGTGATTGAAACCAAAGACGGGAATGAGTATCTGGGGGTGATTGCAGGGCAAGACAGCGCGCAGATAGAGTTGCGTACCGACAATATCGGTACGATTACCATTCAAAAAGCGGAAGTTAAATCCATTCGTCCTGCCAGTATAGGGCGTATCGTTGACGGTAAATATTGGTACGAAAATCCGCATCCAACGCGATATTTCTACGGTACAAACGGTTACGGTCTGCGCAAGGGCGAGGGTTATTATCAAAATGTGTGGGTACTGCTCAACCAGGTGAGTTATGGGTTTACCAATCACTTTTCGATGGGTGCGGGGCTGGTGCCTACGTTTTTATTCGGGGAGGGCAATGCGCTGCCCATTTTGGTAAATGCCCAGTTTTCGATTCCGGTGAAACCCGAAAAAATGCAAGTGGGGATAGGTGGTTTTTACGTGAATGAAATTGGCGGAGATGAATCTGGAATGGGTCTAGGGTTTTTGTATGGCAACGTGACTTTGGGTTCGCGCGACAAAAACATCAGTTTTCAGGTAGGATACGGTTACAACAATTACAATTACTCCGACTTGCCTGTGGTTAGTGTAAGTGGCACGGTTCGGGTGAGTCGGCGTACCTATCTGATGATGGAAAATTATTTTTTTGGTGTGGATGATTCTATTGTTGGATTGTTTTCGTTGGGCGGGCGCTATGCCGCACGGCGATTGGCAATTGATTATGGACTAGTTATTCCTGCAGACTTTGGTGGCAGCTCGTTTACGGCAGTTCCCTGGTTGGGTATTGTATCTCCCTTCGGGCGAGCCAAAGACTAAGCAGCGAAACAGTTAGGTTTACTGCAACGGTGCGTCTCGAAAATAAATTTACACTAGTGTTAATAATCACTCCAGTTCCACCACCAAATCCCCCTGCTCCACCAGGGTTTTTTCTTTCAAATAAATTTTCTTCACCTTGCCGGCTTGCAGTGCCGTGACGGTGCTTTCCATTTTCATCGCTTCGATGATGAACAGCGGGGCGTTGGCGGCGACAGCATCACCGGTTTTTACTAAAATTCTGGATAAATTGCCTTGCAGCGGTGCACCGATTTCATTCGGGTTTTCCGCTTTTTGGTGCACGGCGGCGGTTACTTTTCTTTTTTTGTCGCGCACGGAGATGGAGCGCATCTGCCCGTTGAGTTCAAAAAAGACAGCACGCATCCCCTGCTCATCCGGCTCGGTGAGGTTCAAATATTTCACCAGAATATTTTTACCTTTATCCAAGTGGACGAGGATTTCTTCGTTGTGTTTCAAACCATAGAAAAAAACCGGCGTGGGCAAGTTGCTCACTTCGCCGTGGTCTTCGAGTTGCGCGTGCCAGTCTTCATACACTTTCGGATAGAGTTTGTAAGATAAAAAGTCATTTACACCCAGTTTTTCACCAAATTTTTGTCGAAATTCATTCATTTCTTTGCCAAAATCTACGGGTGTGAGGTGCGCTTCGGGTCGGTCGGTGTAGGGTTGTTCATCTTTCAATACAATTTTTTGAATAGCCGGAGGAAAGCCGCCTTCGGTTTGACCCAAATCGCCGCGCATCAATTGTTTTACACTGTCGGGGAATGCCAATGCGTCGCCGCGTTGCAGAATGTCTTCTTTCGTTAAACCATTCGCGGTCATAAACAACGCCATATCGCCCACTACTTTTGATGACGGGGTCACTTTTACAATATCGCCGAAGAGTTCATTGGCTACTTTGAAATTGTGTTTCACGAGTTCAAACTGGTCTTCCAAACCCAGTGAACGCGCCTGCGGACGCAAGTTGGAATACTGTCCGCCGGGAATTTCATGCTCGTACACATCCGCCGAACCCGCCCGCAATTCCGATTCAAACGGGTAGTAATACCGCCGCACCGCTTCCCAATACGCGGAAAAAGCATTCAGGGAGTGCAAATTCACCGGATGCTCGCGCTCCTGCAATCCGCCATAGCCGTGGCGAAGGTCGGACATCATGGCGACGATGGAGTTAAAATTCGGCTGCGAAGTCAAACCCGACATGGAGCCAATCGCTACATCCACCGCATCCACGCCCGCTTCAATCGCTTTCAAATACATCGCCGCCTGAATCGAAGAGGTATCATGGGTGTGTAAATGAATCGGTAGATTTATTACTTTCTTTAACTCCGTTATTAAAACTTCGGCAGCGTAGGGTTTCAACAGACCCGCCATGTCTTTGATGGCGAGAATGTGTGCGCCTTCATCTTCTAATCGCCGCGCTAAATCCAGGTAATATTGCAAATTATATTTCGTCCGATTCGGGTCTAAAATATCGCCGGTGTAGCAGATGCAGGCTTCCGCAAGTGCATCCGTTTCCTCGCGCACCGCCCGGATACTGGTTTTCATGGCTTCCAGCCAGTTCAAAGAATCAAAAATTCTAAAAATATCAATACCGGTTTTTGCTGCTTGTTCTACAAATTTTATGATTAAATTATCGGGGTACGCCGTGTAACCCACCGCGTTGGAGCCGCGCAGCAGCATTTGAAATAAAATATTCGGAATCGCTTTGCGCAACTCTTCCAAGCGTTTCCAGGGGTCTTCGCGCAGGAAACGCATTGCCACATCGAAGGTGGCACCGCCCCATACTTCCATCGAAAACACGTCGGTGGCGTGGTTTTTAGCAAAACTCTCTGCCGCGCGCAGCAGGTCGTAGGTGCGCACACGCGTGGCGAGCAGCGACTGGTGCGCATCGCGGAAAGTGGTGTCGGTGTATTGAATGGTTTTTTCGTTTTTGAACCATTCGACAAATTTTTCGCGACCGAGTTCTTTGAGTTTATCGCGGGTGCCTTTCGGAAACATGGCTTGTTTGTCAAACGGCGGCACGACGGGTTTTAAAAACACCACTTTATCGTCTTTAAATGGCACGTCGGCGTTGCCATTTACAATCACCTCGGCTAGGTAGCGCAGGATTTTGGTACCCCGGTCTTGCCAATTTGGGGGTGTTAAAAGTTGCGGATTGTCTTTGATAAAATTGACCGTCGCTTTGCCTTTATAGAACGTTTCATTGCGCAATAAATTTAACAAAAAACCCATATTCGTCTTCACGCCGCGCACCCGAAATTCGCGTAAAGCCCGGTGCAAACGCTGCGAAGCTCCCTCCAACGTACGCCCCCAGGCGGTGACTTTTACCAGCAAACTATCAAAATACGGCGAAATACGCGCCCCGGCGTATGCGCTGCCCGCGTCCAGGCGAATGCCCATGCCGCTGGCGCTGCGGTAGGCGATGAGGGTGCCGTAGTCGGGTTTGAAATCGTTGAAGGGATCTTCGGTCGTGATGCGGCACTGAATGGCAAAGCCGCTCAACTCCACGTCTTCCTGGCTTTTGATGAAAATGGTAGGATGGTCGAGCCGGTAGCCTTGCGCGATGAGGATTTGCGAGCGCACAATGTCCACGCCGGTTACTTCCTCCGTCACGGTGTGTTCCACTTGCACGCGCGGATTCACTTCGATGAAATAAACGTTATCCTTTTCTACCAAAAACTCGACTGTACCGGCGTGGCTGTAACCAACGGCTTTTGTTAAACGCAGGGCATATTCGTATATTTTTTCTTTCGTTTCTTGGCTCAAAGTTGGTGCGGGCGCAATTTCCACCACTTTTTGAAAACGGCGTTGCACGGAGCAATCGCGCTCGTACAGGTGTACAAGGTTGCCGTGTTTGTCGCCGAGAATTTGCACCTCGATGTGCTTCGGATTTTCAATAAATTTTTCCAAAAACACCGTGCCATCGCCAAATGCCGTTTTTGCCTCGCCACTTGCCTCATTGTATTCTTGTATCAACAAATTTTCCTCGCGCACCACGCGCATCCCGCGACCACCGCCGCCGGCTGCCGCTTTGATGATGACCGGAAAACCGATGCGCCGGGCTTCTTTCAACGCAATTTCTGCATTTAACAAGGGTTCTTGACTATCTTCAATCATAGGCACTTCGAGCGTTCGGGCGAGTTCTTTTGCCGCCACTTTGTCTCCCAACTGTTCCATGACCTCCGGCTCCGGACCGATAAAACTTATATTCTCCTCCCGACAGCGCCGCGCAAACTGCACATTCTCACTCAAAAAACCGTAGCCCGGATGGATGGCATCCACACCGTTTATTTTTGCCACGCGCAGGATTTCCTCCACGTCGAGGTAGGGTTTGAGCGGGTCATCGTCGGCACCGATTTGGTACGCCTCGTCCGCCTTGTAGCGGTGCAGCGAGTAGCGGTCTTCGTAGGTGTAAATGGCAACGGTGCGCAAATCGAGTTCGGAAGCTGCCCGCAGCACGCGGATGGCAATTTCGCCGCGATTGGCGACGAGGAGTTTTTTGAAACGTTGAGCTGTCATTGAGATGCCAGATTTTGAGATGCCGGATGCCAGACGGTCAGACAACGACATTTTTAAGTTGAATGTAGGTTGTAATTTGGTAGGAACACAAATTTAAGGGTTTCAATGGGAAAGAAAAGAATATTTTTTTACTATCCAGGACCCATTCCGTCTCTAAAAATTATCGCTAAACTAACATGATAAAGAAAATACGACAGCACTGCTGCAAGTAATAATCCAATCGCTACTCTAAAAAATTTCTTTATCGTAAATATCCTCCAAACTATTGGAATTGTAAATATTGGAGTTAAAAACATAGCAATCCATAAAATTGCTCCCAATATATCTATAATCATTCTTTTTGATTTGAACTGTTCTAGGTATAAATATTGCTAAAAAATTCCACAAAAAATTCGCATAATTTGAATGTTAGACTTTATTTTGATAGGAACACAAATCTAAGGGTTTTGATAGAAAAAGAAGAGGAAAATTAGAATAGATTGAAAAGGAGAAATGTTGTACATTTGAGTATACTTGGTTTCTAAAAGGCAAAGAATTATCACATGGTAGATTACACCATCCAAATCGAAGTCAACTCTGACATCATGCTGGGTAAACCAGTGATAAAAGGCACCCGTATTACGGTTGAACTCATTTTAGAAGAACTTTCCGCTGGGAAGAGGATGGAGGATTTGCTAAATGCACATCCGCGATTGACTAAGGAAGGCGTGTGGGCGGCATTGGCATTTGCGGCGGACGCGATTAAGGGGGAAAAAGTATATCCCATTGCCGTATGAAATTTGTAGCAGATGAAGGCGTAGATGCACCCATCGTGGAAATGCTTAGAAGCATGGAGCACGATGTACTTTACATCGCAGAACTTGACACCGGAGCGGGTGACGAAAAAATATTAGCTTTTGCCAATCTAGAAAATCGAATTTTGTTAACCCGGGACAAAGATTTTGGTGAATTAGTTTTTCGTTTGAAAAAAGTGCATTCTGGTATTGTGCTGGAACGTTTGTATGAATTAGAAACCGATTCAAAAGTAAAAATTGTACAGGAAGTGGTTGATAAATATGGAGAAGAACTATATGGTTCTTTTACGGTGATTCAGCCGGGAAAAGTAAGGATTAGAAAATTAATGTAATTTTTTTCGTATGCTCCGAGTCTTTTGCAGGAAACTTGGATGAATTGAATGTGGGTTCTGTTTTGGTAGGAACACAAATCTATCGGCGGAAAAAACTTTTAAGTGGACACAGCGGCTTCAGCATTTGCCGCGGATGCGACTAATAAAGCGAAAAATTTCCAAATCTTTTTCGGAAGCCCGGAAGGTGCGGTCATTTAATAAGAAGAATTTAAAATCACCCAATTAATTAAAGCCATTACAACACCCACAATAATTAAATACAATCCCTGATCTTTTGATTTGGCATCGTACATGGAAAAACCATTTTGTTTTGCCACACGCAAATAAATACCAATTCCTATCCCAATGATGGGAAGAACGACGGCTCCGATGTAAGAAAGAATAAGATATGCTTGATTAAAAGTAACTTCCGTGTTTTTAGTAGAAGCGGAGGTGTTTTGTTGAAAAGAAGGTGCGTTTTGAAAATTTCCGCTCCCGCCCATGCCGTAGGCACCCTGTTGAGTAGAAGGATTAGAGCTGACATATTCCCTTCTGCGTCTTTCCTCTTCTGCCAGTCTCTTGATTTCTTCTTCTCTGCGGCGTTCTACTTCTCTAAGGTCGGTCATAATACGATAAGTCTCTTCCCGATATTTACCATCCGGGTATTTTTCAAAATAACTTTGGTAAGCCGCAATCGTATTTTGTCGGGTCGCTTCTTTCCAGGCGTTTTCTTCTACCAGCGTTTTGATATAATTTTGATAATCCGGGTATTTGTCTAAATCGTGAATGAGATTTAAAATATTATTACTCACTGTGCGGCGTTCGCGCTGCAATTCTTCTTCTCCCGACAAGCCTTTTTGCACATGGTCATTAGCATCATGTAAGCGCTGCGAAATACCAATGATGTAGTTGCGCAATTCCCGCGCTTCATTTTTTGCTTGCCCATCCGCAGGGTGATAGGCGGAAAGGGAGTTTAGTAACGTTTCAATGGCTTGCTCCAAGCGATTGATGGCAACCTGATATTCTATATTTTTTACAAAGTCATTCATGGTGTTTGGTTTTTGCAAAAATGTATAAAATATCTTTACAAAGCAAGTGTTTTTTATAGATAGTGTTAAGTTTTACCGGTGGTAAAATGAGCTTGGTCTTTTTGCTTCAACAACGGCTCCTTATCAAGCATTAAAATGGTGTACCGCTGCCCGGGGAGCCGCTTCCTACAAATCCTGTATAAACTGTTTGAGCTGTGCCAGCTTGTCCATTGGTAGTTCCTGCAATTTTTGCAACACATTCAGTTCTTCGGTTGAGGGCAGCAGCTTATGCAGCGGGTGCTGCTCCGGTACGAGCGTGTTCGCGGATTTTTGCCATACAAACAGGTCATCAATCGTGCAATTCAGCAGCAAACACAGCTTTTCCAGGTTCTTGTACGACACGCTATCCTGCTCGTTGCGCAGCAAACGATTGGCAGTGTGGTAGGTAAAGCCGTTTTTTACCAAAAAATGTGTGGGGTTGGAAATTCCCCGGTGGCGCATCACGCCGCTTAGGTTCAATTTTAACATGACGAACAGACCGTTTTAAGAATTATTTTGAAAGATTTCCTACGAATCTTGATAATGCGTGTTTACATTGTGTCAATATGTGTTTTTCAAGTGCAAGATATAACATTTTTTATCAAAATATACGTTTGAAATCTGTAAAAATGTGTTTAAATTTTGCAAATACGTGTTCTTGATTTAAAAATGCGCGTTCAAATCGTACAAATACTTGTTTTTATTGTCAAAATACGTGTTTACTTACTGCAATTCCCGCATCACCTCCATCGCCGATTCGAGTGCACCGTGCACATTACCATAGTTGAGGCGTGTATTCATGGCTTCCCCGGCAAAATAAACTTTACTGGCAATCGGTTTTCTGGCGGTTTGGCGGGCACCGGTTCCATTCGGCAGCGTATAAGAGTACGCGCCGTGGATGTAAGGTTCATTGCCCCAGTCCTGCGTGAGCAACCCCGTAAAATGCACCGAAGCTTTACCCTGGTAATGTCGGTCCAACTCCGCCAGAAAATATTCCACCGCTTTGTCCGGGTTTTGATAATACCGCTCCGCGTGTTTGCCCATAAGTAACGATGCCAGCAGGGCTTTACCCGAAGCATCGTTTCTTTTGGTAAGATCAATGTAATAACCGACGTACTGCCCATTAAATAAGGGATGTGTAAAAAATTTGGTATCAAATTGTAAAAACAACTTTAATCCTTTATCCATGCCGATGTTTTGAAACGCTTGCACCTTATCGGTCGGCAGGGCGGGTATGAAGTTGATTTTGTTGGCTTTCAACTCAGAAATCGGCACGGTTACAATCACTTTATCCGCTACGTACACTTTATCATTTTGATCATACAACTTTACCGTTTTAGCGGTGAAATCAATAGTGGTGACTGCGGTATTTAGCTGCACTTTTGAAGTTATTACATCCGCAAAAATCTGGTTAATGCTACCAAACATGGTTAAATTCTCCAATTGGTAATCCAAAAAAATCTCTGCGGTTAGGTATCGAGAAGGTGATTTTTGAAATAGAATGTTATCACCCAAAAGTAATAACATCCTTCATTTTGCAAAAATTCAATGAAAAATACTTCCAAAATACGCCTTATCATATAATTCATCTAAATATAAAGTCCTTGTAGTCGCATTATAGTTATCCCGGCAGTCGAGCGTGCCGCTGCGCATGAGGCTGGCGCAGGCACCCGTAGGCAGTTTATCTTCGCGGTGGTCGCGAAGCAGGGCGCAGTGTCCCAGCTCGTGAAACACCACAAACTCCCGAAAGCGGTCGGAAGCCGCTGTCCAAAAGGTTTTATCAATGATGAGATGATGAGCGTGATTTTGTCGAAAATTACACTGTCCCAGCACATTCTCCGCGGCAATTTCGTCAATCGCGCCGGTGATTTTAGCACCCACCAGGTCCACTTTTACGTTGCGTTTGGCGGCTTCGGCTTCAAAACGTTGGAAATACAGCCATAGTTCGCGGTTCACGCCGGGGTAGTTTTTAGTGGAGGTGGCAGCAGTGGGTTCGCTTACGTTGAGCGGCTCTTCGTCACGCTGACAGCTAAAGGAAAAAGCAATGATGACCAATAAAAACAAGCAGTGTTTGATGTTCATGGTGGCAATTTGAATTTTGCTCTAAACGACTGGCAGTGAGGAAATAGTGCGGCAGGAATTGTCGGTTGGCAGACGGAGTGATGGAGTGACCGAGAGACTTAGAGACCGAGAGACGGATGGACGGAGTGGAAATCCGTGTTTTTTCAAGTTAAATGGGTAGTGTGGTGTCTGGTTTGTAAATTGTTATTATTTTTTATTTAAAAAAAGCGACCTTACCTGTTGTTTGTAATTTCGGCCAATAGGCAGTTCCGTTTTCACTAACACCACTTTATTTTTATCAATAGCTATAATTTTATCCGACATTACAAAATAAGATTTGTGAATACGCAAGAGCCTGCCCGGCGGAAACAATGCCTCCATTTGCTTCAAATTACCGCGTATTACAATTTTATCATGTGTGGTGTAAATAATTGAGTAGTCTTTCAAGCCCTGGATGTGGGTGATCGCTTCGAGTGCTACTTTAATTTGTTTAGTGCCGGATTTCAATAGAATACTGTTTCCATTTAGTGATTGTGAAGCGGTTTGTAAAGTCGCTTGCTGTTTTAACTGCTCGTTTTCAATTTGTAAAGTGTGTAATAACTCGTGTTGTTGATACCAGTCCAAAGCGCGGTGCAGTGCAACGGTCAAAGCTACGTACCAGGCAGTAGTGAAAAAATTGTATGGAAAACTCGCCCAGAAACTCTGCCGGGCGCGGTCGCCGATGACAAAGCCATACAGGTAATAATCGTAGCCGCTTTGTAAAATAACGTAAAAAAATAGTGCAAGCAACAGACTGATTATGTAAAGAGTATATTTTTTTGTAATAAAAAAGCGCGGCAGCAAATAATACAAATGCCCGTAAGCCAGGCTCACAATCAACAACAACCGCACCATGACACATTCGACGAATTGCCCCAAGCCGAATTTGATAAAAATATAACGGCGTTCGTATAAAAACACAAAAGTAATAATAATCCAGAACAGGTATTCGAGCCAATCGCGGCGACGTATTTTCATATTGTTTGGTACTATGGTGCGATAGTGGTACTCTCCCTCACTCGGTCACGCCGTCTCTCGGTCTCTCACCAACGAATAACGCATTTTGCCGATGAACGTACCAAAACGCTACGTCTATAATTTTGGTCGTTGGTATCATTTTCAAGCGGGGCGGTAGTTTTAGAGCTTACTTTGCCAATAAAAACACAATCATGAAACCAATCCTGTTTTTCGTTTTCTGTGTAGGTATGCTGCTACCCGGCTGTGCGCAATCGCCTGTGCGCGAGGAGTTTCCAACCCTACAAAAAAAAGTGGGCGGACCCTGCGAGGGCTGCGAAGCCATTTATGAATACGGCAACGGAGCACTTCATACAGCAGATACGCTGCCCGATTTTTCGGAAGCCGGTCCGAAATTAAAAATCTCCGGCACGATTTACCAAAAAGACGGCAAAACGCCTGCAAAAGAGGTCATTTTATACATTTATCATACCAATCAGCAAGGTGTTTACCCCACCAAAGGCGACGAAACGGGCTGGGGCAGGCGGCACGGCTACCTGCGCGGCTGGGTGAAAACGGGCGCGGATGGCAGATATGCCTTTTACACCTTGCGCCCGGCGGCGTATCCAAATTCCAGCAATCCGCAACACATTCATGCTACCGTTAAAGAACCGGATAAAAATGAATATTGGCTGGATGAGTTTGAATTTGAGGATGACCCCTTCCTGACAGCAAAACAACGCAGCAGTCGCCTCAATCGGGGTGGCTCCGGTATTGCAAAAACGGTAAAATCCGGCGAAGTGCAAATCATTAAACGCGATATTATCTTAGGAAAAAACATTCCTGATTATAAGTAATGCAAATCAAGGGTTAGCTCTGTCAGAGCGACCGCTTTGTAGAATGTTGATAATGAAATATTTAAGCTCCAGTGGAGCGACCCGAATACGGGCGTAAATGGATCGCCCCGCTGGGGCTTTTATGGAAATTTGAATCATTTTATATAAAGCGGTCGCTCCTCCGGAGCTTTTTCCGAAAACTGAGGGTTTTAACCCTTGATTCGCATAAGTAAGTAAGCAGTTTTAATTGGGCAGTTGGCAGTCGCTCAAAATGTTAACAAACAATAATTTAGCTTGAATTTATTTTATGATTTAAATATGCTTGACTACTTACTTAGTTAAAAATAAAAATGTTGAAGATGACATGGATTATAATTCGTATTACGGAGCTTTTGGAGGCTTGTTTCAATCAGGCGGCGCGGCAAACGCAGCCACCGGCGCAGGTTTAACGATGGGAAAAAACTGACTGATTTAGCGGCGGGCTTTAGCTGCCCGAATACCAAAAAGTCCCTGTGCAGGATTTTTTTTCAACGCCATTTCAACGTTTGCAAGATTTTATACATTCAAAATGAAACTAAAGTAGTACCTTCACGTATCGAAGTTTGTATATTTTGTTTAAACACTTGAATCCTTACTAACATGAAACGGTTGAACACTTTAGTTTTCTTTTTAATTGTACTGTTGCCTCTTGTGGGCTTTGCACAGGAGCGCAATTGCGCCACGATGGAGGTACTGGACCGGCTACAGGCGGAAGACCCCGCGATGGCGCGCCGCATGGAAGCCATTGAACAGCATACGCAAAACTTTCTGCAAGAGGGTACGCAGAGCCGCGACGTTGTTACCATTCCGGTGGTGGTGCATGTGGTATATCAAACGGTTGGTGAAAACATCAGCGTGGAGCAAATTCAATCGCAAATTGATGTGTTAAATAAAGACTTTCGGGCATTAAACGCCGATATAAGTGGCGTGCCCAGCGTATTCCAAAGTGTAATCGGCAACGCCGAAGTACAATTTTGTCTCGCCACGCGCGACCCCAACGGGCTGCCCACCACCGGTATTACCCGCAAAAGTACCTCGCGTCGTTTCTGGGGTACCAGTGATTTGGTAAAACGCTCGGCATCAGGCGGCGTGGATGCCTGGGATGCTTCCCGCTACCTCAACATCTGGGTAGCCACTATCGGCAATAATATTTTGGGATATGCCCAGTTTCCGGGAGGTAACCCGGCAACGGACGGCATCGTGGTGGATTCCCGCTACTTTGGCACTATTGGCTCTGTACGGTCTCCCTATAATCGTGGCAGAACCACTACCCACGAGGTGGGGCACTGGCTCAACCTGCGCCACATCTGGGGCGATGCTGCCTGTGGTAATGATTTTGTGGATGATACGCCCGTACACAATGCCTCCAACAGCGGCTGTCCTACTTTTCCGCACCTCAGCACCTGCACCGGTACGCCCGTCGAAATGACCATGAATTACATGGATTATACCCAGGATGGCTGTATGTATATGTTCTCTGCCGGGCAGGCAGCGCGCATGCGGGCAGTGCTGGCACCGGGGGGCGCACGGGCGAGTCTGCTCAACTCTAACGGCTGCCAGGCAACCAGTGGCGGCGGCGGTGGAGGTGGTAGTATCTGTGCAGCACCCACGGGTTTGCAGGCTACCAATATTGAGGCTAACAGTGCCACGCTACGCTGGAACACGGTAGCAGGTGCCACCAGTTACAATGTACGCATTCGCCCGGTAGGCACTTCCACCTGGGCTACTGCTTCTACCTCCGGTACTTCGCTGAATGCAACGGGCTTGAGTGCTTCCACCAACTATGAGTTTCAGGTACAAACGGTGTGTGGTAGTGCCACCAGCACCACCTATACTGCTGCAAATTTCACCACTGCTTCCGGTGTAACCCCTAATTGTGATGACCGTTGGGAGAGCAACAACACCCGCACCAATGCCCGTACCATCTCGGTTGGTATTCCGATTCAGGCATTGTTGAACACCCCTCAGGATGAAGACTGGTTTAAATTCACCATTCAACAACGCAATATCCGCGTGACCTTGAGCACTCTGCCTCAGGATTACGACCTGCAATTGTACCGCAATACTTCTGTGGTGGGTAGCTCGCGCAATGAAGGCACCGCCGACGAGCAGATCGTGTTAAACAATGCTTCCCTCAGCGGCACGTACTCCGTTCGGGTAAGCGGTTACAACGGCGCGTTCGACCCGATAGAATGTTACACATTATACGTAGAAACCCAGGATGGCAGCTTCCGCCAGGCGGGCGGCATTACGCTGGAAGAAGTGACAGCATTGCCGACGGCTTTCGGAATGTTCCCCAACCCGGCTACCAACACCGTCACACTGGACATTCCGATAGAAAGCGAAGCAGCTACCCAAATAACCCTCTTCGATCTGGCGGGCAAAGTAGTACAACGCCACACCGAAGCCCTCAGCAAAGGCAATACGACCACTACAATTCCTTTGCAAAACCTGCCGGGCGGCGTGTACCTTGTGCGCGTGCAGAACGGTCATTTTATTGCGAATCAGAAACTGGTGATTCAGAAGTAAATGCAAATGTGCCATCCTGTTAGCGGGATGGCACATTTTTTGGAAGACGGTTAGCAGCATTTCAACAGTAATAGTCGTTTTAAAGTAAAAATATTGTTATGAAAACAATCTCTTTACTTTTGATCCTTGCTTGCGTGTCTGTAGCCTCTTGCACAAAAGACACGGCTGAAACAACACCAAATTTATTTCTAAAAGGGCTACTCAACAACCGCAACTGGCAAGGACAGGTTGAGATTACCTATATCAATAGCGAAGGTGATTTGGTTGTTGGAGGCTTTAAAAAAAGTACCCAAAAAAATATTGACAGTGAAGATATTGTAATTTATGTACCGGATTTTGATGGGGTAGGTGAATATCTGCTTCAAAAAGAAAATGCGATGTATAGAGAAAGTTGTTATGAAGATATGTTATGCGCTATTGGGGTTTCTGAAAATAATGATCTTGCTAATAAGGTTATTATTGAAAAATATGATGCAACTACGGGCTATGTAGAAGGCACAGTCTCCTTCACGGTAATTGGACAAAAAGAACAACAGCCTAAAAACTGGCAGCTAAAGTCGGGTAAATTCAAAGCAATTATAAAGAATTGATTTTGTTTAAATAAACTTATTTTATAGATTGTTGTCTTGTAGAGACAAAACATTTGTAAAAAGAGCCGTGTAACGTGTTAGTGTGCCGTAGGTACACTGCTCCTGGAGGTGGGAAGATTAGCACATCGGCAAATTAGCAAATTAGCATATTTAAGCTATTCCAACAAAAACTCCAACTCCCCCTTTGAAAACCGCAGCGACCCTGCCCCTTCGATGATATCCGCTGCGAGTTGACTTTTGCGCTCCTGCAATTTCAAAATCTTTTCTTCAATACTATCTTTGGTAATAAATTTCAGCGCAATCACATTTTTATCCTGCCCGATGCGGTGCGCCCGCGCAATGGCTTGCTGCTCGGTGAAGGGATTCCACCAGGGGTCGAGGATGAACACATAATCCGCCGCCGTGAGGTTCAAGCCCGCGCCGCCTGATTTGATGGAAATGAGAAACGACTGCACCTCCGCATTCTCCTGAAATCGCTCAATTTCTTCCTTGCGTTGCTTCTGCGTCAGATCGCCCACCAGCCAGGCAAACGACTGGTTTTTGTCTTTAAAATCGCATCTAAACAGTTCCAGATATTGTACAAACGAACTGAAAATGAGTGCTTTGTGCCCGCTGCGGCGAATCACATCCCACTGTTCCAGCACCTCGTTGAATTTGCCGCTCTCTTTGTCAAAATCAGATTGGATGAGTTTCGGATGGTTGACGAGTTGGCGCAATTTGGTAAGTGTTTGTAAAACAACCACTTGAAACTGCGGATTCCCGGCTTGGTAGTTGTCCAGCAACAAATTTCGCGCCGCCGATTTTTCCTTCTCGTACAATTTCTTCTGCTCCGGTTCCATCTCACAGTAGTGCAGCGTCACGGTGAGCGGCGGCAGGTCTTTTGCCACCTCCTCCTTCGTGCGGCGCAGCATATACGGAGCTACCAGCGAGCGCAGGCGGGCTTTTTTGTCCTCGTCGTTGCGCTTTTCAATGGGCGTGATAAACTCGCGCTGGAAAAAAGGAAACGTTCCTAACAAATTTGGGTTGATAAACTGCATTTGCGACCACAAATCGGCGAGTGAATTTTCAATCGGCGTACCGCTTAACGAAATTTTGTGACGGGCATTCAGGGTGTTCACCGCTTTGAACGCCTTGCCTTCTTTGTTTTTAATCTGCTGACTTTCGTCCAAAATAATGTATTCAAAATCAATTTTTTGCAACAAATCCACGTCTCGCAACGCCGTCTGATAAGTAGTGAGAATCACATCAAAGCGCGTTAAAATTCGTATGTCTTTGTGACGTTTCGCCCCGGTGTGTTTATAAACCGACATCGAAGGGGCAAACTTCTGCAATTCTGCCTCCCAATTAAACACCAGCGATGCCGGTAATATGATAAGTGCATTTAATGGTTGTAAAAAATCTGTATCATCGGCTGATTCGAACATTCCCAATTGCCGCACGGGTCGGGAGAAGGGCATATCCGCTTTTTCTTCTTTGGCATGTAATAAAACAGCAATGGTTTGTAATGTTTTTCCCAAACCCATATCATCCGCCAGGCAGGCACCCAGGTCGTTATCATACAATTGCACCAGCCATTTTACCCCTTCCAACTGATACGGTCGTAATTTTGCTTTTAATTTTTTCGACAATTTAAAATTTTTCAATTTTACAATTTCCACATCTGTATCCTCCGACAAACCAACGTCTTGCAACAACATATACTGACTCTTTTCCAATCGCAAATGATCGCCTTCTTTTTTAGCAAATTGCGCCAGCATTTTATATTTCGTCATCCATTCCAGCGGAATGAGGAAGTACTCACCGTTGGGCAGCGGGTACAATCGGTTTTCTTCGCGAATGTATTTGGCGAAAGCCAGAAACGGAATTTTAAATTCGCCTACCGTGATCTCGCCGTGCAGATCAAACCAATCATTTTGTTGTTCTGTATTGAGTTGTAAATGACCCGATTGTAGCGAGATGACTTGCCCGTCCAACTGGGGCGAACAGACCGTGAAGCCATTTTCCGCTAATTTTTCACGATTTTGTGACAACCATTCCAGCAAGTAAAATGGGTCTTCTGTCTGTTCCTGTACATTAAAATAACCGGTATCATCTTGATATAAACCCAGGCTATTTAATTTTTTCAAGGTACGGGCTTCCCATTTAAAATCGCGTAATACTTTGGAAATTCGGATGTCATTTTTCTCCCCAAATTCCATCGCTGTGCGCTGCTCTTTCGTATCGCGCCACGAAAATGTGGTGTTGTAATACGCCATTCGCACTGCCACGCCCCACTCGTCCTGCATCCAGTTGCGCACCGCTTCCAGTTGGCAGCCTTCGGGTTTTTTGTGATAAATAACTTCAAAACCATCCGCCATGATATCTACCGTTGCCGCCATTTTCAAGATAAACTTTTCAAAATACGTGCGCACGTTCGCTTCCGGAATGTTGATTTCTCTTTTTTGTAAAAATGGTTTGACCACATTTCCGTTTACCTGCGCGAGTTTTTGCAGGCAGCCGTCCACGATGAGCCAGGCGGGGGTGTTCGTGATTGGGATGATATCATGCCGGTTAATATGCCAGGGACCGCGCCGATCTTGCAACCACAGCCGATAGCGCACCCCTTCTTTCGTTTTTTCAAAATATAAATTGGGTTGTAATTCATCCGCACTCGTAGCCAGCACATAATCTTTCACCAATACCCGCCGCTCAATATGTAAACAAATCGGTAGTTGATAAGCTACAATATTTTGCAAAAATTCATCCAATTTTCGATGAACATACATAAATAGTTGATTTTTAACCTCTTCTTGTGACAATAATTCGGCGAGTGGTTTGGGTGCTTTCTTCGGCGGGCTGAATTTTTGTTCCAATACTTTTGGATGTAATAAATCTATGATACCAAATAAGTGTTGTCGGACCGCATCGAAATGTAATTCATAACTCCCGATGGTCTGTTCGGTGGCTTTTTGCTGGATATGCGCCAGCAAGCCTTCCCGATCGCGGCTGATGACAAAAGCTTCCGGTAAATATAATCCGTCCTTAATCGGTGCTAAATTATATACTACTTCATATTTATGATAAGACATACGAATGCAAAATTAGACAACGAATATACGGCTTTTTTGGTAACCCGAAAATAATTTGTTTCTTTTTTCAAACAGGGTGTGGCGCATTTCAAAAATGTGCCACATTTTTGATAGCGGCTTGCATAAGTGCGTTTTAAGACAACTAAATAAATAATAATTTTTCTATTTTCTGCGCCAGCACCTGCGCGTGTCCGAGCTTTGATTCAACTGACCAGCCCGCAATATGCGGCGACAAGACCACATTTTCTGCCTGAAGCAGGTATTGAAACGGGTCGGGAAGTTGGTCAAAATTCAAAAAATTGAAGGAAGTTTCTTCATACTCCAGCACATCAAGGGCGGCACCGCGCACCTTGCCGGTTTTTAAATGACTTACCAGATCAGCCGTATTTAAAACAGAGCCCCGCGCCGTATTTACTAAAAAGATGGGTTTTTTAAATCTTTGTAAAAAAATGTCATTTACAAAGTAATGATTTTCGATGGAGTAGGGGATATGTAAACTGATAATATCACTTTCGGCAAAAATGGTGTCTAAACCTACCGCTTCGGCGTATTCATCCTGATAATTGTTTTTAAACTTATCATAGGCAATAACCCGTGCCTCAAACCCCTTCAAACGCTGTGCCAGCGCGCTGCCCATGTTGCCATAGCCAATGATTCCCACGGTTTTACCTTTGATTTCGGTGCCTCTATTGGGTTCGCGCAGCCACTGCCCGGCGCGGATCTGGCGGTCGGCAAGGGCGAGTTTATTTAGTAACATTAATAAAAGACCTAAAGCGTGTTCCGCCACCGTGTCGCGGCTGCCCTCGGGTGAGTACAGCACGCGAATACCTTTACTTTCGGCATACGTCACACTGATGTGTTCCAAGCCTACACCCTCACGTGCAATAAATTGCAAATATCGCCCTTGATTAATAAAATTTCTGTCAATTTTAAATCGACTCCGCAATACTACGCCGATACACTCCGGTAATACGGCATAAATTTCTTCCAAACTATTTTTATAGAAGGGTAAACATGGAAAACCCAGCGTAGTCAATCGTTCTTCCAAAAAAGGATGCGGCTGGTCGAGGAATAAAATTTTTGGTAGTGCCATATTTGTAAAGTCTCAGTAATGAATTTTAAGCTAATGACCGCGTCTAGGAATTAGTTTTCAATTGTAGTCATAAAACTTAAAGTATTTTCATTTGGTTATTCGTCTGCTCCGATATTTGCATTCATCCAGAAAGATATATCGTGTAGAAAATACACTAATTTTGACAAATTTTTGTTGGAAAATTAACTCAAATAGCTCATACAACCAAACCTTTTTTGGAATGAATTCGGTCTTTAAAATTGTCCTTTGAGTTTTATCAAAAAATTTTTGCGAAGCGTTAAACCGTTCTATCAGTTCGGTTGTTGTAGAACCAAGTAAAACAAATTTAATTTGCCGTTGAGATTGTTACTGGTTAGTCGGACACTTACGACGAACACACCATGCGAACCGAATAGCAAATAACGATTAACATTTTTCAAAACAGACAGGATGCAACAAACAGGAAGGACTTCTTTGGATTTTACGAAGAAGAAAGTGGAGGAAATCGGGGTGGCGTTTGACAAAATCGGCATGACACCGGTGGTGGGTAGGGTACTGGGTTTTTTATTGCTGGCGGATCCACCCTATCAGACGTTTTACGCCATTCAGGAATTTTTGGGGGCAAGCAAAAGTTCGATTAGCCACGCACTCAACGCACTTATGTTTAAAGGAATAGTTGAATATATTACATTTAGTGGAGACCGTAAACGGTATTTCAAACTGAATGCAGAAAACTGGCTGGAACAGGCAAAGTGCGAAATGGCTGATTTTCAAGAAGTGGATCGGGTGCTATTGGATGCGCTCAAACTACGTGATCCAAACAAACACAAAGAGTTTAACGAAGGCTTAGCAAAGATTTTTGAATTCCATCTTTTTATGTCGCAGGAAATGCCCAAACTCTTCGACAAATGGGAGCAGATGCAGGCAGCAGAAAGAGGCACTTCAGCGAACGATGACTAATACTCGACAAACCGAAAAAAATTTCGGACGAAAAGTTCGGTTTTTACAGAACTAAAAAAAATAATTCAATGTTCTGCTTAAAATTGTTGACCAATTGTTCAGTTATAAATCGAAAGAGAATAAAATTCTAAAATTACCCGCTTTTATGAAGTATTTCCGATTATTATTTGGTTTGTGCTTGTTCGGCATGGTCGGGCGGTTGCAAGCTCAAGACGAACAGGCACTCACCCTGCAAGGCTCGGTGCAATATGCCCTACAGAATAGCCCGCAGGTACAAACCGCACAGTTGAATGTAGAACGAAACGACCAGCGCGTCAAAGAGATTTTGAGCGTGGGCTTACCGCAAGTAAATTTGAATGGAAATTACACGTACAATTTGAAATTGGCGACGCAACTTATTCCCAATTTATTCGGACCAAATCCAAATCCAGAGGAGTTAGTTCCGGTTCAATTCGGTACTCGGATGAGTACAATTTTTTCCGGCGAGGTGAGCCAACTGCTGTTCAGCCGCACGTTTTTTGTGGGCTTGGATGCCGCCAAGAAATCGCGCAAATTGTACGAACTGCAAACCGACCAGGCAAAGGAGGAGCTCGCTTACACCATCGCACAGTTGTACTACTCCATCCAGGTGACGCAGAAGCAGCGCAACATCTTGCAAGCCAACCTCGATCAGGTACGCAGCCTGGTGTCGCTCACCGAAAAGCAATTCAACAATGGTTTAGCCAAAAAAATTGACGTGGATCAGTTGCAGGTCAACCGTATCAATCTGGAAAACCAGTTGAAAAACCTGGATTTGCAGGTAGAACAACTCAAGCAGACCCTGAAATTCAACATGGCAATGCCGCTCGACCAGCCCATTGTACTCACCGATACGATCAACGAACAGGACTTTGCCGTGCCGGATGTGCAGGTGTTCACCGCTGATTTTACCCAACGCAAAGATTTGGCAATTCTGGATGTACAAGCTCAACTCAATCAGTTGAATGTGGATCAATACCGCTACGGTTACTGGCCCACGCTGAGTGCCTTCGGCAATTACAATTATCAGGGACAAGGCAACCGCTTCAACGACCTCACCTGGTTTGATTTTGGTGCAGTGGGGTTGAATTTGAGTGTGCCGCTTTTTGACGGATTTAAAAAACGCGCGCAGATTCAACAGGCGCGCATTGACCAGTTGCAACTGGAACAAACCCGCCGACTGACCGCCCAGTCCATCAACCTGGGGTACAACCAGGCCATTCAGGAATTGCAAACCAACATCAACAACCTGCGGGCATTAGCCGAAAACCGCCGGGTGGCAGAGGAGGTGTATCGGGTGTCGCAAAGCCGCTTCACGCAAGGCATCGCGCCCATTACCGAGGTGTTGACCGCCGAAAACTCCATGCGCGAGGCGCAGACGAATTACCTCTCGGCACTCTTGCAAATCCGCCTGGCAGACCTTGCCATTCAAAACGCCAAAGGCACTTTTTTAAACGCTATTAATAATCAATAAAATTGTGTTGATGTGTTAAGGTGTTTATGTCCTGCACCACACTAACACATTAATACACTAACACAACCAAAATATGACTACCCGAAGAGTTATTAACCTATTTTTAGTTTTTGCCGCCATCATCGTTGCCGGGCTGGTGATCAGCTGGCGCTTGTCGGAAAACAAAGAGACGATGAAAGAAAACGCCGAGTTGACGCAGGTGCGCAACACCACCGTCGCTGTGGCGATTGATACCGTGACCACCGAAACTTTTAGCAGCGATTTTGAAGTGAACGGCACCTTTGAACCCTCGCAGGAAGTGATGGTCATTTCGGATGTGAACGGGCGTATTACGAGTTTGAAAATTGATGAAGGTTCGTATGTAAAACGTGGGCAATTGATTTTGACAGTGGATAATCAACTGTTAAACAATCAGTTGAAGTCTTTGCAGTTGAATCTCGACAAATCCAGACGCGACCTGGCGCGGATGCAGAACCTGCTGGCAGACGGCGGCGTGACGCAAACGCAGTTTGAAGAAGCCAAATTGGGTTCGGAAAGCCTGGAAATTCAAATCGCATCGTTGCAAAAGCAAATTGCTGATACCTACATGAAGTCACCCATCAGCGGCGTGGTAAGCAATATGATGGTAGAAAACGGCTCGTACCTTGCGCCGGGCGCACAAGTGGCAAACATCGTGAACACCAACCCGATCCGCTTGAAAGTTTTCTTAACGGAAGAGCAGGTCGTAACGGTGAAATCGGGTCAGAAAGTAGCGATCACCGCCGATGTCCTTGCCGGAAAAACCTTCAACGGCACGGTGACTTTTGTAGATGTGAAAGCCGACAACACCAAGCGTTTTCCGGTGGAAATTCAAATTCCCAACAGCAATGCCATCAAAGCCGGTATGAACGGCGAAGCCACCTTCAACGCGGGCAAACCGGTGAACGTACTGGCGGCTCCCCGCGAAGCCTTTGTGGGTACGGTGCAGGACGGGCAGGTGTTTGTGCTGGATGGCAATAAAGCCCGCCTGCGCAAAGTCACTCCCGGCGATATTTACGGCAATCAGGTGGTCATCCGCAGCGGCTTGGCAGCAGGCGAACGGGTGATTACCTCCGGGCAGATCAATTTGCAGGATAATACCGAAGTGAGTGTTATTAAGTAAACCGCAAAATGTAAAATTTTAAATGCAAAATGTAAAAGTGTAAGACGTGCGCGACTTTTACATTTTACATCTCGCGGTTTTACATTTTACATTAAAATAAATAAAATGATAAAGCTATCCATAGACCGCCCGTCGTTGCTGGTGGTACTGTTTTCGGCACTGACCATTTTGGGATTGTACAGCTACTCGCAACTGAGTTACGAGCTGATTCCCAAATTTTCCGCTCCGGTACTCACAATTTCTACCTTGTATCCGGGAGCGGCACCGGCAGAGGTAGAAAACTCCGTGACGCGCCGCGTGGAAGATGCCGTGTCTTCCTTAGAAAAAATTACCGACATCAACTCCACTTCGCTGGAAAGTTACTCGGTGGTGATTGTGACCTTCAAAGACAATGTCAATGTGGATGTGGCATTGCAGGAGGCAAAACGCAAATTGGATCAGGTGCAAAATGACCTGCCGGAGGATGCCGACATTCCGGTGATTTCCAAATTTTCTTCGGACGATTTTCCGATTATGAACGTGGGAGCTACCTCCAAAATGGAAGGTACGAAGTTTTACGACCTCATGGACGACCAGGTGAAAGCTGCCCTGGCGCAGGTGGAAGGCGTGGCGCAGGTGACCCTGGTGGGTGGCGAGCAGCGCGAGATTCGCGTAAGCGTGAACAAAGACAAACTCGAACAATACGGACTTTCTATTTTACAAATTCAACAGGCGATTCAGGCTGCCAACCTGGATTTTCCGACCGGAAAGGTAAAAAACCAGGATGAGCAGGTGCTGATTCGCCTGGCGGGTAAAATCAAATCCGTAGAGGAATTGCGGCAGATTTCCATTGCAACCAATCAACAAGGCGCACCGATTAAGTTGTACGAAATTGCAGATGTAAGCGATACGAAAAAGGAAACCTCGAGCCTGAACCGTGTAGATAACCGCACTTCCATCGGGATGCAAATCATTAAACAAACCGATGCCAACGCCGTAGAAGTGAGCGAACTGGTGCGCGCCGAACTGACCCGCCTGGAAGGGCAGTACAAACAGGATGCCTTGAAATTTGACATTTCCAGCGACTCTTCGGTGTTCACCCTTGATTCGGTGGATGCGGTGATCCATGACCTCGGCTTGGCAATTTTGCTGGTAGCCGCCGTGATGCTCTTGTTTTTGCACAGCTTGCGCAACGCCCTGATCGTGTTAATTGCCATTCCGCTGTCTCTGATTACAACGGTCATTTTCATGTACCTGTTGGATTATACTTTCAACCTGATGACGCTTTTGGCAATGTCGCTGGTGATTGGTATCCTCGTGGACGACTCGATTGTGGTGCTGGAAAACATCTACCGGCACCTGGAAATGGGTAAAAAAAGCCGCGAAGCCGCCCTCGACGGTAGCCGCGAAATTTTCCTGGCTGCCTTGGCTATAACGCTGGTGATTGTGGTGGTGTTTGTGCCGCTCACCGTGTTGTCGGGCATTGTAGGCAATATCATGCGGCAGTTTGCGGTGGTGGTCGTTATTTCTACCCTTATCAGTTTGCTGGTGTCTTACACGGTCACGCCGGCACTCGCCTCGCGTTTTGCACGGTTAGAACATTTGAATAACAAAACATTATTTGGTGCCATTTTCACCTTGTTTGAACACGGCATCAAAGGTTTGACCAATGCGTATGTGAGCAGCTTGCGTTGGGTGCTGCGCTGGTACGGGCAGTTGGCAGTGTTTGTGCTGTCTATCGGCTTGCTGATTGCGTCGTTTGCCTTTTTGCTGGGGGGTGGCTACATCGGTTTTGCGTTTATCAGCACCAGCGACCAGGGCGAATTCATTGTACAATTGGAATTGCCAAAAGATGCCACGATTGAAGAAACCAATCGCACGACCCAGCAGGTAGAAAAATATTTGAACGAACAAAAGGATGTCATCGGAATGTTTACCACCGTGGGGGCGCAGTCGGGTATGATGGGTGCGGGTCAGAACACCTCCAACGTATCGGAAATCAACGTCAAACTGCGCGGCAAGGAAGCGCGCGGCGGCGTGAGTACGCCCGTGTATGCCTACCAAACCAAGACGAAGCTGGAACAAATGCTGCCTGGTGTGAAAGTGACCTCGGCGCAGGTGGGCTTTGTGGGCGGTGGTGCCGATCAGGACCCGATCATCATCTACGTGAGCAGTGCCGATTTGAATCAAGCCAAACAATATTCGGATAAGTTGCTGGCACAATTAAAAAATATCAAAGGTACGCTGCAACCCGAATCTTCGCTCGAAGAAGGCAACCCGGAAGTGAATGTGCAAATTGACCGGCTGCGCATGGCAGAACTCGGCTTGACGATGGCTTCTGTGGGATCCACGCTGCAAACGGCGTTCAGTGGAAATAATAATGCCAAGTATAAAGATGGTAATAACGAATATGATATCAATATCGTATTGGATGAATTTAACCGCCGCAGTTCGCAGGATATTGCCAATCTAACCGTTGTAAATGACAAAGGACAGCTAATTAAGATAGAACAATTTGCAACCATTGCGCCCAATACCGGACCCTCGCGCTTAGAACGCGCCGACCGTAGTCCTTCTG
>Ga0224722_1000334_pt1 | contig 27862 bp, 33 predicted proteins | sample Balambano_FR1_Me_FD_161646 | JGI IMG/M metagenome (GOLD analysis project Ga0224722, IMG submission 161646) | Freshwater sediment microbial communities from Lake Towuti, South Sulawesi, Indonesia - Balambano_FR1_MetaG | ecosystem: Environmental > Aquatic > Freshwater > Lake > Sediment | place... | reverse complement strand
TTGTCGACCCACACCGACCAGGCCGCCATCGGCAGCGCGGAAAACCCCAGCGCCGCGAGCGCCGCATAGGGCCCCGACAGCACCCCGCGCGCGCCCGCGAAAACTCCGTCAAATCCGAGCGCGTCGGCAATTTCCGGGTAGTGGCGGCAGAATGCGATCCAGGCGAGCAGCCCGGCCAGTCCGGCAAACCCGACCCCTGCCGATACATCGCTCGGCACGGGAGCGGGCGGCACGGTGGGATCGGCAGAGCGCGGCGCAGTCATGGCGCGTCTGCCCTAGCGCGAAAGGGTTAACACCTCGGCACGATACCCCCTGGCGGCGGGGCGCAAGCGGGCCCCGCGGCCGGGCGCGCTATGGCGGCTCAGCGCCAGGCGTGGATCGTGCCGCCGTCGTCGAGCAGGTAGAGATAGCCATCGGCGACCACCGGGGCGAGACTGACCGGCTCGCCGATATCGGCAAACAGACTTGCCGATCCTTCGCCCGCGCTCACCCGCCACAGCTCGCCGCGCGAGCTTGCCACCCACAGCTGACCGCCCGCCAGCACCGGCCCGGTCCAGAAGATCGGGCCCTTCTTGTCCTTCTCGTCGCGGAAGCGTTGCAGCTGGGTGATCCAGCGCACCCGCCCGCTCGACCGGGCGATGGCGAGCAGCCGTGCATCGTCGGTGAGGGTGAAAATCCATTCGCCCGCGATCGCCGGGGTCGAGATTCCGGCAAGGTTCAATTCCCAGATGCGCTGGCCGGTGACCAGTTCGTAGGCCGCCATGCGTCCGCCCTGCCCGAGCGCATAGACCCGGCCCGAATCGATGATCGGATCGGCATCGATGTCGGTGATCGTGCCGACCGTGGTCGAGATATTGGTCCGCGCCAGCGCGTCCGACCACAGCGTGCGTCCGTTCTCGTAACGGTAGGCCGACAATTCGCCGCTCGAATAGCCCGCGATCACGGTGCCCTGCCCGGCCGCCGGGGCAGCCACTCCGAACACCCCGGATTGCGTCGCCGAGCCGGATTCGTTCCAGACCAGCGAGCCATCGGCGATGTTGAGCGCGATGATCTGGTTGTCCTGGGTCATCACGTAAAGCTGACCGAAGGCGATGGTCGGCGATCCGCGCAGCGGCCCGGCGGGCTGGACGCTCCACAGCACCTCGCCGGTCTGGGCGTTCAACGCCTTCACATCGCCGATGCCGTTGGTGGCGTAGAGCTTGCCGGCTTCGTAACTGACGCCGCCGCCGAACGCCGAGGGCGCCTGATCCTTGGTCATGGCGTCTTCGCCGCGGGTCCACAGCCGCGCGCCGGTGGCTTTGTCGAAGGCGTGGATGGTCCCATCGGTGCCAACCGCGAACAGCGCGCCGCCGCCGGTTACCGGGGCCGAGGCAAGCCGTTCGCGGTCGCTCGACCCGGCGACCTGCGCGGTCCAGACACGCGCCGGATTGTCACCCAGCGCAAGGTGTCCATAGGACTTGCTCGCCGAGCCGCCGACCTGCGCCCATTCGGGATTGGGGCGCTGCGGCGGCAGCACCACCGAAATCCCCGCGAGCGCCGGATCGACTTCGGCCCCGCTTTCGATCCGCGACAGGATCGGCATCCGGTTGCCGATGGTCGGCGTGGTCTTGTCGCCGCCGCCGAACAGCCCGCCGTTGCAACCGGCCAGCCCGGCCGCGATGATCCCCGCCAGCAAGGCGGCGCGTGCAAGTTTCGTGGTATTCATTCCCGTCCATCCAAACATCGTTGATTATGGGGCCGCCGCGGCACCGGTGCCGATCGCCGCTGATGCGCTCACCCCTTCATCCTCGAGCAGCTTGTCGACATCGACAATCGCATCGACACCGAGCAGCCCGGCCATCTGGCGGGCGCGCGAGCGCAGCGTCTCGGGCTGGTCCTCGTCCTTGGAAATCGCGGCAAACAGCCGGCCGGCTTCGGCCCGGTTGCCGCTTTCAAGGTGCGCCATCGCCACCATTTCCCCGGCGCTGCCAAAGAAGGGATTGCCGGGGACGGCGAGCCCTTTGAGCCGGGCGACGACGTCGGCGGGCTTCATCCGGTCGAACCGCAGGGCAACCTCGCGCACCAGCGCCAGATCGCGCAGTGCCGGAGGGGTCGCCGCATCATCAGCGATAATCCGGTAAATTCCGGCGGCCTTGTCGGGATCACCCTGTTCGATCGCCGCGCCGGCCGCGACAAACCGCGCTGCCGCGCGCGCGCCGGGAGAGCTGCTGTCGGTATCGAGCGGCGCGACCCGCTCGGTGGCGCTGCGGAAATCGCCCTGTCCGGCATAGTCGAGGGCGGTGACCAGCGTTTCCGACTGGGCCTCAAGCTCGCCTTCGCGGTAATTTTCCCAGACCAGATAGCCCGCCAGACCGGCGATCAGCACGCCGACCACCGCCAGCACCTTGACGCCGTGGTCCTTGATGAACCGTTGCGCATCATCCTGGCGCACCGCTTCGTCGATTTCGCGGATGAGCACGTCATCCTCGTTCGGGGCTGTTGCAGGAGCGGAAGGGGTGGTCGGGTTGCGCGCCATGGGGGGCCTTGAGATCCTTAGTCCGAAAGCGGCCTTGCGCACTGCGGCAAGGCGAGGTGTCGCGCGCTCTTTAGGCAGGTGATGCACGCGGCGCAATGGCAGGCGGATTTCCGCCCCCGGGGCTTTCGCGCGCTTGTGCGGCGCGCCGATTGAACCGCAGATGAAGCGCGCCCGATCAGAAATCGCGGCCCAGCACCTCGCCATAGACAGCGCGGTAGCGTGCCGCCATCGCCGCCGCATCATAGAGGCGCACCGCGCGCTCGTGGTTGGCAAGCCCGATGCTTGTGGCAAGCCCCGGATCGGCGGCGAGTTCGGCCAGCATCGCCCCAAGCGCGGCGGCATCGCCGGGCACCGCGATAAAGGCGCGGTTGGGTTCGGCCACCATCGCCCGGATGCCGCCCACATCAGGGGCTATCACCGGCAGGCGCGCGGCCATCGCCTCGACCACCGACAGCGGGAACTGTTCGGATGCCGATGACAGCGCGAAGATGTCGAACAGGCCGATCACCCGCGCAGGATCGGCAAGCGCGCCGGGCAGATGCACCCGGTGGCTCATCGCGCGCGCTTCGGCAACGCTGCGGATATGGTCGCGCTCCGGCCCCTCGCCGACAATCACCAGGTGCCAGTGATCGGGCAGCGCCGTCATCGCTTCGACCAGCACGCCCAGTTGCTTGACCGCGCGCAGGCCCGCCAGCGTGCCGACCCAGCGTTCGCCCGGACGCTTGATCACCCGCAGCGCCGTGGGATCGGGGGCGGCGGCGAAGGCGGCGGTGTCGATCCCGTTGGCGATCCTGACGACCTTGTCGCGCGGCTGGTGCCACGCGCCGAGCGCGATTGCCTCGAGCCCGGCGCTCGGCACGATCAGCCGCGCCGCACGCTTAAGCGCGGCGCGGCGATAGAGGTTGCGCTGGGTCTTGAGCCCGCCCACCTCGTCCTCGTTGAAGCCGTCTTCATGGTGGATCAGCGGCGGCAGCCCGTAGCTGCGGGCAAACACGGTGTGCGCCATCGCCACGTCGATCGCCCCCCAATTGTAGGTACACACCAGATCATAGGGCTTGAGCGCCTGCGCCAGCACCGCCAGCCGCCCCGGCGAAGGAAAGCCCCGCAAAGCCGGGAAATCAGCCGGGAACCGCACCTTGACGCCGGGAGCGATCAGGTCGCGCGCGCCGGTTGCCCCGGGATCGCCCGACACCACCGCATGTTCGAGCGCGGCGCCGAACGCATTCATGAGGCGCACGCAGCGCACCTCCTTGCCGCCGGCCGAGAAGGTCGAATGGCAGTGCAGCACCCGCGGTGCGGGCGCACCCGGCACGGTCATGCAACCGTGTCCAGCAGCGCCGCGATCTTGGCGCGAACCTCGGGCTCGTCGAGCGTCGGGGCATGGCCCACGCGCGGCACGGTGATGGCGCGCATCTTGGGATTGCGCACCCCCATCTGCTTGATCGTGTCGGGGCTGAGGAGATCCGACAATTCGCCGCGCACCAGCAGCATCGGGACATCGCGCAAGGCCTCGAAGGCCAGCCACAGGTTGGGCGGAGCGGCGTTGCCGGGTTTGCCGAAAGGTTCGGCAATCGCCATGTCATAGTCGAAGCTGATCCGCCCGTTCTGGGTTACCACCATGGTGCGCTTGGCCATCTCCAGCCATTGATCGAGGGTGAAGTCGGGAAAGGCCGCGGCGTGGACCGCCTGGAGCGCGCGCGCGGCATGGATCCAAGTGGGATAGCTGCGCCCCTGGCCGACATAGCTGCCGATCCGCGCCAGCCCCGCCGGATCGACCACCGGCCCGATATCGTTCATCACCACCGCCGCCATCCGCCCGGGCCGCGCCTGTGCCATCAGCATCGTCATAAGCCCGCCCATCGAGGTGCCGATCACGATGAAGCGTTCAAGCCCCTGTTCGGCGAGCAGCTTTTCGACATCGGCGACATAGGTCGCAGGCGCATAGCTATCGGATACGGGGGCATAGGCGCTAAGGCCGCGCCCGCGCATTTCGGGCACGATTACCCGGCGGGCTCTACACAGCTGTTCGGCCAGCCCGGCAAAATCGCGGGCATTGCGGGTCAGGCCGTGCAGGCACAGCACCGGCAGCGCGGCGCTCCCCTCGGGGCCGGGATAATTGCGGTAATGCAGACTGAGCCCGTCGCTGCTGGTCCAGTAGCGATCTTCGTATGGTGCGGCCATGAACGGCAGTGTTCCCTCAAGTCTGCGCGCGGCCCGCGACCGGCGCGAAACTCGGCTTGCGCCCGGGCGGGCTTGGCCGCACTATCGCGGGATGCGCGCAGAACCGCAACATCCAGATGTGCCCGGCGCCTACCGCCCCGACCCTGCGATCATGGCGCTGGCCGAATGGATCGGCGATGCGGTATCGCCCGCCGATTTTCCCGAAACCCGCATCCTTTTCCGCAACGATCACGCAGCCGCCAGCGTCGGCCTCGCGGCGCTCGACGATGATCGCTGGGCGGCGCATTTCGGGCGCTTCGCTCCCCTGCCCGGCAATCTGCCGCAACCGCTGGCGCTGCGCTATCACGGGCACCAGTTCCGGGTCTACAACCCCGAGATCGGCGACGGACGCGGGTTTCTGTTTGCGCAGATGCGCGATGGCCAAGGTCGGCTGATGGACCTCGGCACCAAGGGTTCGGGCCAGACCCCGTGGAGCCGCAGCGGCGATGGACGACTGACGCTGAAGGGCGCGGTGCGCGAGATTCTTGCCACCGAGATGCTCGAAGCGCTGGGGGTCAACACCTCGAAAACCCTGAGCGTGATCGAGACCGGCGAGAGCCTGTGGCGCGGCGACGAACCTTCGCCCACCCGTTCGGCGGTGCTGGTGCGGCTCAGCCATTCGCACATCCGCATCGGCACTTTTCAGCGGCTGCTGGCGCTCGAGCAGGCCGACGCGATGGCGGCGCTGGTCGATTACTGCCTCGCCCATTTTCCCGGCCCGCTTCCGCCCGCAGACGCCCCTGCGCGCGATCAGCCCGCGGTGCAGCTGATGCACCACGTTGTCGAACGGATGGCCGATCTTGCGGCGAGCTACATGACCTCCGGCTTCGTCCACGGGGTGCTCAACACCGACAACATGAACGTCACCGGCGAAAGTTTCGATTACGGCCCGTGGCGCTGGCTGCCGAAGTGGGAGCCGGGCTTTACCGCCGCCTATTTCGACCATGCCGGCCTCTATGCTTTCGGCCGCCAGCCCGAGGCGATGCACTGGAACTGCGGACAGTTTGCGGTCGCCTTGCGGCTGCTTGCCGACAGCGCGCCGCTGATCGCCGCGCTCGAACGCTTTGGGCCGCTCTACATGGAAAACGTCGCGCGGCGGTGGTGCTGGAGGCTTGGGGTCGTGCCCAGAGGCAACGAGGCCGACACCTGGCTGGTGGCCGCCTGCGAGGCGCAGATGCGCGAGGGCGCGGTGCAGCCCGATGCGTTCTTCTTCGCCCACCGCGCCGCGCGCGGAAAGGCCGAAGGTGCGCTCGGCGAGCTTCTGGAAGACTATGCCGCCTTGCCTTCGCCGCATGACTATTGGCACGACCCCGCCCCGCAATCGTTGCTGATCGACGAGGTCGAGGCAATCTGGGCCGCGATTGCCGAACATGACGAGTGGGGCCCGCTTGATGCCAAGGTGGCGATGCTGCGCCGCATGGGCGCGGCCCACGGCCCGCCCCCCGAGCCTGCCGGACATGCCCTCGCGCCCGGCCCTGCGGTTTGTGCGTAAGGTTGGCTTGGCCCTATCTTTTCGGCATGCGGGGCATTACCGGACAGGCGCGACATGCGACAGGCAGGGCGAGCAGAGGTGACCGAGGGGACGCTGATATCCTATGCGCCGGCCAGCGGCGAGGAAGTGTGGCGCGGCGCGCATGGCGATGTCGATGCCGCGGTCAGCCGCGCCCGGCGCGCCTGGCCGGGCTGGGCCGCACGCTCGCTCACCGAACGGATCGAACTGCTGCGCGCCTTTTCCAACGAGGTGCGCCGCCAGAGCGAACCGCTCGCCGAACTGATCGCGCGCGAAGCCGGAAAGCCGCGCTGGGAAGCAGCGAGTGAAATCGATGCGGTGGTCAACAAGATCGACATCTCGGTCCAGGCTTTCGCCGAGCGCACCGGCAAGAAGAAGTTCGACGCCGGGATCGGCACCAGCGCGGCCGTGCGACACAAGCCGCATGGGGTGATGGCGGTGCTCGGCCCCTACAATTTCCCGGCGCACCTGCCTAACGGCCACATCACCCCGGCGCTGATCGCGGGCAATGCGGTGCTGTTCAAGCCATCGGAGAAAACCCCCGCCGTGGGCGAGGCGCTGGTCGCGTGCTTCCACACAGCGGGTATCCCGGACGACGTCGTGCAGATGGTGGTCGGCGGGCCCGAGGAAGGCCAGGCGCTGGTCGCGCACCCGGGGGTCGACGGGGTGCTGTTTACCGGATCGGCCAATGCCGGGATCGCCATCAACCGCAAGCTCGCCGCCAATCCAGGCAAGATCGTCGCGCTCGAAATGGGCGGCAACAATCCGATCGTGGTGATCGACACGCCCAAGCTCTCTGACGCTGCCGCGCTGATCGTGCAAAGCGCCTTCGCCAGCGCCGGACAGCGCTGCACCGCGGCCCGGCGGCTGATCGTCAAGGACAGCATCTATGACGACCTGATGGCAGAACTGGTGCCGCTTGCCAGGCGGCTGATGGTCGGCGATCCGCTTGGCGAACCGCAGCCGTTCATGGGGCCAGTGATCGACAACCAGACCGCCGACTTGCTGACCGAAAGCTTTCTTGCGCTGATCACCGCAGGCGGGCGGCCGCTGCTGCACATGCGCCGCACCGTGCCCGATCTGCCGTTCCTGACCGCGGGCATCATCGATGTCACCGAGGTGCCCGAACGGCCCGATATCGAGCTGTTCGGGCCGATCCTGCAAGTCATCCGCGTGCCCGATCTCGACACCGCGATCACCGAGGCGAACAATACCCGCTTCGGCCTTTCCGCCGCGCTGATCGGCGGCACCCCCGAAGATTACGGACGGTTCTGGGCCAATGTCCGCGCCGGGATCATCAACTGGAACGGGCCGACCAACGGCGCCTCGTCAAAGGCACCGTTCGGCGGGATCGGCCTGTCGGGCAATCACCGCCCGGCGGCCTATTACGCCGCCGATTACTGCGCCTACCCGGTCGCCAGCACCGAAATGGATCAGCCGCGCGCGATCATCCCGATCGGTCTGCGACCCTGACGCGCTCGCCCGCAGCCGGGACGCTCAGCGCTCAGGCTGCGCGATAAAGCAGATCGACCGCGTTGAGCCCGTGCACCGCCGGGCGCACGATCACGATCAGCCGCGCGCCGCGCGGGCCGCTAGCCGTGAGCGCATCGGGGCGGGCGTGGCGCTGCGCGCGCAGCCCGGCCCGCAGCGCGCGCGCATGATGGTATTGCAGCACGTCCTCGCCCGTAGCCGCGGTGCGGTAGCGCACGATCCTGAGCTTGCAGCCCGGCGCATCCGAACCGGCCGCCTGCATGACCATCGCGTGCGGCATGATCACCGCCGCACCTGCCAGATTGGCAGCAAAGGCGAAGTTTTCGGCGAGCTGCGCCGCACAGCCCCTCGGCGCGCCAAGCGCATCGAGCAATGCCGCAGCCCCGGTGTTGGCAGCGGGCAGCGCCGCGCGCGGCGCGCGAGATGGTGCGGGCAGATCGGGGATCGCGCCGCCGTCGAGCAAGTCGAGCCGCGCGGCATCGCGCGCCGCGCGCGCCGCCTCGGGCGAGCCGCGCAGCACCGGCAAGGCCCCGCCATCGTTGATCGCTACCACCGCGTTCGCCTCGTTGCGGCTGGCCAGATCAGGATCGCTCATCAACGGATCGCCGAGCGCGCGCGCGATCACCGGATCGCGGCTGATCACAGCCTCGCTTGGGTCGGCGACCGGAGCCTCGGCGCAGGCACCGATCAGCAGGCACAAGACGAAGGCAAGGGCGCGGCGCATGACACCGGACATGGCAGATGATGGTTAATTTTCCGCGCCCGCCATGCCTCACGAAAACGCCCCCGGACCCCATAGAACCCGGGGGCGCCCTTCACGAACCGGCTGGTCCGCGCCGACGACCATTTGGTGGGAATGGCCGCAAGTGGCGGGGCGCATCATCCCATGAGGGGGGAGGGGAAGATGGATGCGCACCCCTGATGTTGTTCACCTATACAGTGCGCAATCTGAACGAATCGCCATCGCATGTGAAAGCCCGCATTCATCCGCCGCGCTCCCCGATCGCGCCTTGCGCAGCCATGTGCAGCACTTTAACGGCGGGCTTGCGATGCGCGCCCCCGCCCCCTCTTCCACCGTCCCGCCGCGTGCGGGGGCTTCGGGACCGGCGGCATCGGGGCTGGCCCCGGCGCTGGCAGCCTATGCTATCTGGGGATTCCTGCCGCTCTACCTGCTGTTGGTAGCAAGCGTGCCGCCGTTCGAGTTCGTCGGCTGGCGGATCATCTGGACCTTGCCGCTGTGCCTGCTGATCGTCGCCTGGCGCCGCCAGTTTCCCGAAGTGCTGGGCGCGCTCAAGAGCCCGCGCAGCCTGTTGGCGCTTGTCGCCAGCGCGGTGCTGATCGCGGTCAACTGGTTTGTCTACATCTGGGCGATCATGGCGGGTGAGGTCTATGCCACCAGCATCGGCTATTATCTGAACCCGCTGATCAACGTGCTGCTGGGCACGGCGTTTCTGGGCGAGCGGCTGTCGCGCTGGCAGTGGCTGGCGGTCGGAATCGCGCTTGCCGCAGTGGCGGTGCTGGCAGCGGGCGCGCTCACCAGCCTGTGGATCAGCCTGACGCTGGGGATCAGCTTCGGCCTCTATGGGCTTGTGCGCAAACAGGTCGCGGTCGGTTCGCTGCCCGGCCTCACGATCGAAAGCGCGATCCTGTTTATACCCGCCGCTGCGATCGCGGGGTGGTATGCGGCTGGCCTTTCAGGCTCGTCCTTCGGGAATGACTGGGCGTTGAGCGGGCTGATTGTCTTTTCCGGCGTCGTCACCGCCGTGCCGCTGTTGCTGTTCGCGATCGCGGCGCGGCGGATGGATTATTCGACGCTCGGCTTCATCCAGTATCTTGCGCCCACGATCGTGTTCATTCTGGGTCTCACGGTGTTCGAGCAACCGCTTGCCCCGGCAAAGTTTTTCAGTTTCATGCTGATCTGGCTGGCGGTCGCGGTGTTCGTCGGCGACCTGTGGATGCGCAAGCGGGCGGGCTCAGCCTAGGAAGCGCCACCCCAGCATCGTTCCGGCGTGCCACGGAACGATCTCCTCGCCAGTCACGTGCAGGCACTCCGGGACCGCCACCTCGGCGCGTTCGAGCGTCACCTGATCCTCGTTGACCGGCAGCTTGTAGAAAGCCGGGCCATGGAGCGAGGCGAAGGCTTCGAACCGATCCAGCACGCCCTGTTCGTCGAACACCGTGACATAGCTTTCGAGCGCATAGGGCGCGCCGAAGATGCCCGCGCAGCCGCAGGCGCTTTCCTTGGCGCGGCGCAGGTGCGGGGCCGAATCGGTGCCGAGGAAGAATTTCGGGCTTCCGCCGGTGGCCGCGCGCCGCAGCGCCAGCCGGTGTTCCTCGCGCTTGGCAACCGGCAGGCAGTAATTGTGCGGCTGGATACCGCCGACCAGCATCGCGTTGCGGTTGATGTGGAGATGCTGGGGGGTGATCGTCGCGGCAACCTGCGGACCGGACTCGATTACAAAGTCTACCGCATCGCTGGTGGTGATGTGCTCGAACACCACCCGCAGCTTCGGAAAGGAGGCAACAATGTTGCGCAGGTGTTTGTCGATGAATACCTTTTCGCGGTCGAACACGTCGATGTCGGGATCGGTCACCTCGCCGTGGACGCACAGCACAATATCTTCGGCCTCCATCCGCGCGAGAACGAGGTAGAGCTTCTCAACATTGGTCACCCCGGCGGCCGAATTGGTGGTGGCGTTGGCGGGATACATCTTGGCCGCCGTAAACACCCCCTCTGCTGCGCCGCGTGCCAGATCGTCGGCGTCGGTGCTATCAGTGAGGTAGCAGGTCATCAGGGGTGTGAAGTTGACGCCTGCGGGCACGGCGGCGATGATCCGCTCGCGATAGGCGGCCGCGAGCGCCGTGGTCGTGACCGGCGGGGTCAGATTGGGCATCACGATCGCGCGGGCAAACTGGCGCGCGGTATAGGGCACCACTTCGCGCATGATGTCGCCATCGCGGAAGTGGAGGTGCCAGTCGTCGGGGCGGCGGATGGTCATGCGGTCGCTCATGGCTTTCCCTTAGCTATGGCGATCCCTATCTGTCACCCATGATGGCAACCCTGCTTACCACCCGCGCGGCTGTGCGCCTTTCCCCGCTCGAACCGGACGAGGATGTCGCCGCCTTCCTGCAGGGACTTGTCACCAACGACGTCGCCGGACCGCTGCCCTGCTACGCCGCGCTGCTCTCCGCGCAGGGCAAGCACCTGTTCGATTTTCTGGTGTGGGGCGCCAAAGAACAGGGCGGTGCCGATCTGCTGCTCGATTGCGAGGCCGCCCATGCCGATGCGCTGGTCAAGCGCCTGACAATGTATCGCCTGCGCCGCCGGATCGAGATCGCGCATGACGATACCCTTGCAATCCATTGGAGCCCCGATCCGCACCTCGGCGGGCAGAGCGATCCGCGCCTGCCGGACCTCGGCTACCGCTGGCTTGGCGCAGCGCAAGGCGACAGCGCCGATGCCGCCTGGCGCGCGCACCGCCTCGCGCTGGGTGTCGCCGAGGGCAGCGCGGAGATGGGCGACATCCTGTGGCTGGAAACCAACGCTGCAGAACTCAACGGGGTCAGCTTTACCAAGGGCTGCTATGTCGGGCAGGAAAACACCGCGCGGATGAACTGGCGGCAGAAGATCAATCGAAGGCTGGTGGTGGTGCCGCTGGCCTTATCCGATGAGGCGCGCAGAAAGGCGGCCTATCCCGATCTCGGCCTTGCGCTCGATCATCTCAGGGTCGAGGGGCTGGATCCCGCACGCCTGCCCGCATGGCAGCGCGCGGCGCTTGTGCCGCCCCGAGAAAACTAGGCGCCTTGCTGTTCGGCGAGGCTCGCTTCGAGCATCGCCGCGGCCCGGTCGCGCGCGGCATCGCGCGGCAGGCCCAGCGAATTCGCCAGCGCCCCGCCGATCAGCGCATCGCCCAGCGCCATCAACACCAGCGTCAGCGTATCGCGATGGATCCGCCCGCCGCGACCGTCATGGCTGGCCTCGTCAGGGGCGATCTCGTCGACCAGATCGTGGATCGTGCCGATAATCGGATTGAGCGCATCCTCGTTGCCGGTCAGCAGCATCCAGCTGGTCAGCGCGCCCGCCCCTTCGCGATCGAAGGCATCGAAGGCAATATCGACCACCTCGCGCGCCGCACCGAGCCCGGCGCGGCTGGCATGGACGGCATCGATGATCGTCTCACATACCGAACGTGCCAGATGTTCGGCAAGCGCACCCTGAAGCCCTGCCGCCGATCCGAAGTGGTGCAGCAGGTTGGCGTGGGTGCGGCCGATCCGGCCCGCAACCGCCTTCAGCGTCACCGCCTGCGGACCCGCCTCGATCAGCAGCGCCCGCGCGGCGGCGAGCGCGGAATTGCGCGATTCTTCCGGCGTCAGACGTTTGCGGGCCTTCATCGTTCGCGGACTAGTCGCTTTTGGACGCGCGAACAAGGCAGGCGCCTTCACGCCTTCCTTCCCATTCAGGCGGCGCGCTGATGTTCAGGCTGCCCATCCCCGAGGCGGAGGCGATAGGCCATGGCCGGCGCGGCTTCCCCGCGTCCGCAGGACCAGCGTTCTTCGACCCGCCCGGTCGGTTCAAACCCCAACTTGCGCAGCACCCGTGCCGATGCGGGATTGTCGAGGAAATGCCCGGCGCGCACCTCGCGGTGCCCCAGCATCTGCGCCACTGCCAGCATCGCGGCGGCGGCTTCGGTGGCATAGCCCTGGTTCCAAAAGGGCCGGGCGATCCAGTACCCCAATTCAACCGTGCCGGGATCGGCGGCCGCATCAATCCCGACACCGCCCACCGCCGCCGCATCGCGCGCGCGCGTCACCAGGAACCGGGGGTAGTGCGGATCGACCGGCAGAGCGGCGAAGGCCTGCGCATCGCGCGCCTGATAGGGCCACGGCGCGCGCGCCAGATTGCGCACCACCCCTTCATCGGCGATCCCCGCCAGAAGCGCCTGCCAATCCTCGGGCCAGATCGGCCGGAGCAGCAATCTGTGACTGCGATGGAACACGAGTTCTCCCTTCCTCGCCCCGCGCCGCCCCTAAGGCGCACGCATGACAGTTTCATTGCCGCGAAACTTTATTATTCCACGGTTTTTTTGCGGGCCAAGGCCCTTTCGAGGGAGAGTGCAAAAAGGGAGACGGACCCCCTCGGTTCGAGGACGGTCCTGTCTCCCTCATCAGGTTGGTCTTGCACCAACCGGGACCATCCCTGCGGATGATCCCTTGTCCGGACTATCCGCTTATTCGGCTGCTTGCGCCATCGCGTCGACGCTGACGTATTTGCGGCCAAGCTTGCCTGCATGGAATCGCACCACGCCCGCTTCGAGGGCGTAGAGAGTGTGATCCTTGCCCATGCCGACATTGACGCCGGGGTACACGCGGGTGCCGCGCTGACGGATGATGATGTTGCCGCCGATCACTTCCTGACCGCCGAACTTCTTGACGCCGAGCCGACGACCGGCCGAATCACGACCATTGCGCGACGAACCGCCTGCTTTCTTGTGTGCCATGGTTCCCGGGCCTCCTTATTCGGCGCTCGCGGCCGGTTCGGCCGGGGCTTCGGTCTTGGTTGCCTTGGCGGCGGCCTTCTTGGCCGGAGCCTTGGCCTCAGCCGCGCCCACGGCAGTGATGCGCAGCAGCGTCATCTGCTGGCGATGGCCGTTGCGGCGGCGATAATTGTGGCGGCGACGCTTCTTGAAGACGATCACCTTTTCGCTCTTGGCCTGGGCGATGATCTCGGCCGACACGGTGACCTTCGCGGCGTCGGCAAGGGTCTCACCCTCACCGGCCAGCAGGACATCGCCCAGCGTGATCGTGTCGCCGGCTTCGCCAGCGAGCTTTTCAACGGCAATCTTGTCTCCGGCGGCAACCCGATATTGCTTGCCGCCCGTGCGCACTACAGCGAACATGGCCTAATACTCTCAAGTCTGTGCGGTGTCCGGACCGGCGGGCACAGGCCACGCCAACCGAACGGCAATGCGGATACTGCGAGGATGCAGCTGTCCGGAAAGATGGGTGCCGTTAGGGGAAAGGCGGCGCCAAGTCAACGGGGGTGGGCAGCAAAAAACACGCAGGCCGCCGATGTCAGACGGCTTTGCCAGCGGCGGGTGTCATGGTAACGGGACGCGGGATCATGATGCGCCGGGTGTTGACCAGTCTTGCCATAGTCGGGCTTGCCGCCGGGGTGGCCGCCTGCGCCGCAGGCAGCGCAAGCTATCCCTCGCTCGCGCCGCGCCCGTTCGAGAGCAGCGTTGCGTCCGCCGCGACCTCTCCATCACCCGCGCCCGCACCGCCCGCACCGGCGGCTGATCCGGCCACGATCGCGGCCCTGCGCAGTGCGGCGATCGCAGCGCATCGGGATTTTGAGCGCGGCGCGGCCGATGCCGAACGGCTGGTGCGTGCGGGCGCGGGTCAGAGTGTCGAAACCGCGGCCCGTGCCCGCGCGCTGGTGGCGCTGGCAGAGCTGTCCTCGCAGCGCGGGGCGACTTCGGCGGTGCTGGCCGATCTCGATCTCCTGGCAGTGGCGGCAGCAAGCGCGCTCGCGCCCGATCCGGCGCTGTTCGCCGCGCAGACCGAAGTCGCCGATCTCGTCGCCCGCGAGGATGCGGCACTCGCGCGGTTGTGGGAGAGGATGGGGCCGTGACCCTTGCCTGCGGCACCTGCCCGGTCAGGGACACCGCCGCCTGCGCGGTGCTGACCGCCGAGGAACGCACTGCGCTTGCCGCCGCCGGTCGTACCCGGACGCTGCGGCGCGGCGAAATGCTGTTCGCTGCAGGCGATGAGGCCGCCGCCTGCGCCACGCTCTTGAGCGGCGCGCTCAAGGTCGCGGCGGTGGATGCCGGGGGCAACGAGCAGATCCTTGCGCTGGTCCACCCGGCGGGCTTCATCGGCGAGATGTTCACGCCCTTTGCCCATCACGATGTCGTGGCGCTGACCGAAAGCCGGCTGTGCACCTTCGCCCGCGCCGATATCGAACGCGCGATCGAAGCCTATCCCGCCCTCGCCCGCGCGCTGCTGCGCCGCAGTCAGGCCGATCTGCTGGCGACCCGCACGCTGCTCGAATTGACCGGCCATGCCAGCGCCGAAGCCCGGCTGGCCGCGTTGCTGCATGATTTCGCCGCTTCGGCAAGCGACAGCAGCTGCCATCTTGCCGCACGTTTTGAACTGCCGCTGACCCGCGGCGAGATTGGCAACATGCTCGGCCTCACCATCGAAACCGTGAGCCGCAAGCTCGGCGAGCTGGAAGAGCTCGGCGCGATCCGGCGCGAGGGCAAGCGCGGGATCGCGGTTTGCGATGCCGAACTGCTCCGCCAAATTTCGGGGCGGTAAGCCTTCGGTTCACCGCCCCGCACAGGGGAGTGCTGGATCGCCCCTGTCAGGCCACGATCGCGGCGATCAGCGCCACCGCAAGGCCCCAGATCACCAACAGCACCGGCAGGATCAGCACCTGAATGGTCGCATCGCGCGGAGCGAGGCGTCCGGTGTGGGTCATCACTCCGCGCAGGGAGAAATCGCCCAGTGTCGGCTGCGCGGTGGGATTGTCCTTGAGCCGGACCCAGAGTGTGGGAACCCAGAACCCGGCAATGATGAACAGCGCGAAGATCGCCGCCGGCAAGACCATCTCCGGGTTGGCAAAGGCGGTCCCGAGGATCGCCACGAACCCCAGATAGCACCCCACCGTCGCCCCGTAGAGCGCGCGCGGCAGGCCGAAGCTGCGATCGACGACGTGCGGATCGCGCACCGGTTCAGGCGCGGGCAGATCGACAATCCGGGCCTCTCCGGCGGCGATGAAGTCGTGAACGATGTTGCTCATGGCTGGTCCTCCTTGGGTGTGGGAGGATCAATATCAGCGGCCCGGCGGCAGTGCTTTGATACGGATCAAATCACGCCTGCCAGCGTGCCAGATCGTCAGCGTCCTGGTCACGCGGCTCGATCCATCGCCATGCGCCGCCCGTCACGCCACCGGCGCGCCGCTCGCGCTTCCAGAACCATGCGGCGCTCTTCAAATGGTCCATGCAGAAATCGACCGCACCGATTGCGTCGCGACGGTGGCGCGCGGCGGCGGCCACGCACACGATCGGATCGCCCGGATGCATCAACCCGGTACGGTGGACCATCAACAGGCCCATCAGCGTGAAGCGCGCGAGGGCCCGGTCAGCCAGCTCGTGCATTCCCGGCAAGGTCAACGGTTCGTAGTGGGAGAGTTCGAGCGCTTCGACCCCGCCATCGGCGCGCACTTCGCCCACGAAGCTGCATATCCCGCCAAACCCCGGATTGGCCTTCGAAAAGCGAGCGATCAGCGCGTCCGGATCAAGCCCCTCGTCCAGCAGCCTCACATCGCGCATGGGCCGGTCGTGAGGCACCGGGTCAGCCACCCGAAACGGGGGGGAGCAAGGCGATTTCGTCCCCCGGGCCTGCCCGCAGGGCGGCCTTGTCGGCGACAAGCGCGCCGTTAAGCGCGACATGGTTGCGCGGGTCCTGTGCCGCCGCAGCAAGCGTCGGCGGGAGCGCGGCGAGCAAGCCCGCCCAATCGAGCGGTCCGGCGAACGCAATCGAAGGTGCCCCGGCCAGATCGGCGAGCTTGCCGAGGAGAACAACGTGGATCACCCACCTACCCTCCCGTCATCGACATGTGCCGCGCCAGCGCCGGGGCCGCACCGCGCGTGTCCATGCGGAAATGGTGCTTTTCAGGCTTGATCCGCAGCGCCTCGTCGATGGCGGCGGCAAGGTTCGCCTCGGGCGCGTCCGAACGCAGCGCGCTGCGCAGATCGACCCGCTCGCCCCCGCCGAGACAGGGGTAGAGCTGGCCTGTCGCAGTCACCCGCAAGCGGTTGCACCCCGCGCAGAAATTGCCCGTGTGCGGGGTGATGAAGCCAAGCCTGCCGCCGGTTTCGGCCACCGTCACATAGCGCGCCGGACCGCCGCTGGCGTAATCGCTATCGGCCAGCGTCCAGCGTAGCTCCAGCTGCGCACGCACCTGATCGAGCGGGAGATACTGGTCTAACCGTTCCTCCTCAACATCGCCGAGCGGCATCACCTCGATCAGCGTCACGTCATGGCCCTCGGCATGGGCCCAGGTGATGAGATCGGGCAGCTCCTGCTCGTTGACGCCCTTCAATGCCACTGCATTGAGCTTGACCTCGAGCCCGGCCGCCTTCGCCGCCGCGATCCCTTCGAGCACCTGCGGCAAGCTGTCGCGCCGGGTTAGCGCAGCGAACCGCGCGCGGTCGCGCGTGTCGAGCGACACGTTGACGCGCCGCACGCCTGCGCGCGCCAACGCCTCGGCATGGCTCGCCAAACGTGTGCCGTTGGTGGTGAGAGTGAGCTCGTCAAGGCCATGCCCCAGCCGCCGTCCGAGCGCGCCGAACAAGTCGGCGATGTCGCGCCGCACCAGCGGCTCGCCCCCGGTGATGCGGATCTTGGTGACCCCGCGGGCAATGAAGCCGGTGGCAAGCTCGTAGAGTTCCTCAAGCGTCAGGACCTCCTTTTTGGGCAGGAAGGTCATGCGTTCGGGCATGCAATAGGCGCAGCGCAAGTCGCAGCGATCAGTCACCGACAGGCGCAAATAGGTGATCCGGCGCTGGAATGCATCAACCAGCGGCAGCGGGCACGCATCGCCGCGATCGAGCGCGATCACGTCGCGCGCACGGGGCGCGGGCAGGTTTCCGGGATGCGTCACGATGTCAGTCATGACATGGGAGATACTGCCCTGTCACCCCCGGGGCATCTGCCAAAAAGCGTAAGCCTGCCTCAAGCGCGGTGCCCGGCTCGCCTGCGACGACATTGACCCGGCAGGGCGCGGCCTCGCGCGCCAGATCGCGGGCCAGCGCACGCCGCCAGTCATCGTGATTGCGCGGTGCGGGCCGCAGCACGATCGCCAAAGCGCTCATCCCGGGCTGCGCGAGCGCCGCGCGCACCGGCGCGAGGTGGAGCGCCATGAACGCGGCTGCGGCATCGAGCGCGCCTTGCGGCAGGTCCGTCACCTCGACAAGCCGCATCATCGCCTCAACCCCCGTGCGGGGCAGGCCGTAGGCGGTGGAGCGTGATCCCGATCTGCTCGCCCGCCTCGGCAATGGCGAGCTTGACGATCCTGACCGTGACCGCCTCCACCTTGGCATCCTGCACAAACAGGGTTTCGCAGATGTGATCGGCGACCGCTTCGATCAGCTTGAAGTGGACGCCGGTCGGCAGGCCGGTGGTGGCGGCGAACTTGAGGTCCATGTAGTTCTTGCTGGCATCGAGCGGGGTATCGGGGGCGTAATGATCGGCCACAAGGTAGCGCACCGCGATCGAGATGCGCAGCGGCTGGGGCTTGCCGGTCTCTTCAGAGTAGATGCCGGTGAGGACATCGACGACAAGATCATTGACTTCAAGGGTGAGCGAATCGGTCATGCGCAGCGCCTTTAGACCGGATTGCTCCATCTGGCGAAAATCGCGGTGGGGAGCAGTCTGCCGCCCTCCCCCTCTTCGCGTACCGCCAGATCGCCGTGCTCGATCTTCCCGGGCAATTGCGCCAGCGCCTCGTGCAGCAACCCGGCGATCGCAAGGCTGCTCATGCGCACGGCATAGACGGTGAGAAACAGGAAGCGGCTCTCGCCATCCAGCAGCCGCGCGCAATCGCCGACGAGGCCTGCGAGATGCTCCTCCAGCCGCCACACCTCGCCTTCGGGCCCGCGGCCGAACTTGGGCGGATCGAGGATGATCCCGTCATAACGCCGGGCGCGCCGCACCTCGCGGGCGGTGAACTTCGCCGCATCGTCGGTCAGCCAGCGGATCGGGCGGGCCTCCATCCCGGAAAGTGCGGCGTTCTCGCGCGCCTGGGCGACCGATTTCTTCGAGGCGTCGACGTGGGTGACCTTGCCATGCCGCGACAAGGCCAGCGTGCCGAGCCCGGTGTAGCCGAACAGGTTGAGGCAACTTAGCCCTTCCCCTTCAGGCGAGGGGTTGGGGTGGGGGCTACCGGCAAACGCGGGAGATTGCGGCACGTTCCCACCCCCCGGCCCCCTCCCCTGGCGGGGAGGGGGAGAAAGTTGCGCGCGCATCCACTCCCACACCGGGGCCATGTCGGGGAAGAATTGCAGGTGCCGGAACGGCGTCGGGCGCGCGGTGAAGCGGACATCGTTCCAGGCAAGCTCCCAGCCTTCTTCCGGCAGGCGCGTGTCAAACTGCCAGCGCCCGCCGCCGTCCTCGTCGGAACCGGGGATGAACTCGCCCGCCGCCTGCCAGTCGGGGCTGCGCGGCTGCCACAGCGCCTGCGGCTCGGGGCGGATGAAGGCATGGGGGCCGAACGCCTCCCACTTGCGCCCCGCCCCGCTGTCGAGCAGGCGGTAACCATCCCATCCGGTGCACTCCGTCACCAGCGGCTGCTGGATGAGGTTCGCCATCAGGCTGCGCCGGTAACAGCCGCGTGGCCGAGCACATGGCCGCAGGTCGCCGCATAGTCGCCCGACAGCGTGACGAAACTTTCCTCGCGCCCGAACAGATCGCCGACCCGCGCCGGGAGCGAGGGGCGCACACCCACCGCACGTTCGACCGCGTCGCGGAACTTGGCGGGGTGCGCGGTCGCAAGAGTGACGATCGGCACCGCCGCCGCGAGCGTTCCGGCAAGCGCCTGCGCGCAATGAAGCCCGACGCCGGTGTGCGGATCGATGACCTGTGCAGCGGCGCGATAGGCCCATTGCATCGCGCGCGCGGTATCGACCTGATCGGCGCGGGCGCTGGTGAACAGCGCAGCTGCGCCCGCGCGCTGGGCATTGGTGAGCTGCATCGCTCTCGTCGCCTCGAACTCGCGCATCTGCGCCTCCAGCGCTGCCCCGTCGCGCCCCCCGGCGTCGAACAGCAGGCGCTCGAAATTGGAGGAGACCTGAATGTCCATCGAAGGGGTAATCGTCGGCGTCACCCCGCCCGCCGCATAGTCGCCGCTGGACAGCGCGCGGTGGAGGATATCATTGATATTTGTGGCAACGATCAGCCGTTCGATCGGCAGACCCATCTGCGCCGCGACATAGCCTGCGAACACGTCGCCGAAATTGCCGGTCGGGACACTGAAGGCAACCTTGCGATCGGGCGCGCCGAGTTGCAGCGCGCTGGCGAAGTAATAGACCACCTGCGCCATCAGCCGCGCCCAGTTGATCGAATTGACCGCGCCAAGGTTGAGCCTGCCTGTCACATTCGGATCGGTGAACATCCGCTTCACATGCGCCTGGGCATCGTCGAAGCTGCCGTCGATCGCGAGGTTGTGGACATTGGGCGCGAGCACCGTGGTCATCTGGCGGCGCTGCACGTCGCTCACCCGCCCGTTGGGATGAAGCATGAAAATCTCGACCCGCTCGAGCCCGGCGACCGCCTGGATCGCGGCGGAGCCGGTATCCCCGCTGGTCGCGCCGACGATTGTGAGGCGCTGATCGCGGCGGACGAGGAAGGTCTCGAACAGGTGTCCGAGCAGTTGCAGCGCCACGTCCTTGAAGGCCAGAGTCGGCCCGTGGAACAGCTCGAGCAGCCATTGCTGCGCGTCGAGCTGCACCAGCGGGGTGACGGCAGCATGGCCGAAATCGCCATAGACCTTTTGGCAGATCGCCGAGAGTTCGTCCTCGGTCAGGCTCCCCGCCACAAAGGGCGCCATGATCCGCGCGGCGAGATCGGGATAGGCAAGGCCGCGCATCCCCCGGATTTCGTCGGCGGTAAAGCGGGGCCACTCTGCGGGCACATAGAGCCCCCCGTCGCTGGCGAGGCCCGCGAGCGTTACCCCTTCGAAATCGAGCGCCGGCGCGTTCCCGCGTGTCGAAACGTATTGCATATGCGAACCGCGCCTAGCCTCGGCGTCGCCGCAATGCCAGCACGTAGATGACGAGCGCGGTCGCGGCGAAGAAGAACCACTGTACCGCGTAGGCGAGGTGGTTGTTGGGCAAGTCGCCGGGGTTGGGCCGGACCATGGGCTCAAGCCCTGCAACCGGCGGATCGGCGACGAGACGCGGGCCCGGCGCGATGATGCCGCGCACCAGACCGCCCGCAAAATCGGGCCGGACTATGTCGCGAGTAAAGCCGAGATCGACCGGCACGCTGCTATCCATGCTCACGCTGCATTGCGCGCGCTGCACCCAGCCCTTTTGCCCGCGTGCGGAGGTTCCCGACACCGGCACTATGTCCCGCACCGCAGCGCAGGCAAGCGCGCTGCGCCGGAACAGCACATCTTCCCCCGCATCGCGGGTCGGAAAGGCCACCATCGCTCCGTCATCCGCCGCCGCCTCGTAGCGCGCGATCAGCGCTTCCTTCTCGGACTTGCGGCCCAATTGCCACACGCCCAGCGCGATCATCGTCAGCACCGCACCGATCACCACGATGGTCGCGAATATCGGCACGCGGCGGGTCACGGCTGGCTCTCTTCGAATTGGTGATAGACCCACATGGTCTTCCAGAACCGCAAGGCGAAGACGACGCTCGCCACGGTCACCGGCCCCCAGAACAGGAAGCTCGCCCACAGCGGCGGCCTTAGCCATTCGTCGACGCCCAGCGCGGCGAGGATCAGCACCAGCGCCAGCAGCATCGTCAGGATGCCGACAAACCGCCCTCCGCGCTCGAGGCTCAGCAGATCGAGCCCGCAATTCGAACACTTATCCGCAAGTTGCGCCGACCCCGCGAACAGCGTGCTCGCCCCGCAGCGGGGGCACAAACCGGAAAGGGCAGCCGAGACGATCCCCGGCTGCCCCTTCTGTTCACTTGGACCGGAAGGCCCCGCGTTCATCAATGGTATTCAGCGCCCCAGCCGCCCCAGACGTAGACGGCGACGAACAGGAACAGCCACACCACGTCAACGAAGTGCCAGTACCACGCCGCCGCCTCGAAGCCGAAGTGCTGGCGCGGGGTGAAATGGCCGAGATAGGCGCGGTAGAGGCACACGGTGAGGAAGATCGTCCCAATCAGCACGTGGAAGCCGTGAAAGCCGGTCGCCATGTAAAAGGCGCTTGAATAGGTGTTGCCGCCAAAGCCGAACGGCGCGACCGAATATTCATAGGCCTGGATCGCACTGAACAGCACGCCCAAGGCAATCGTCGCCCACAGGCCCTGCTTCAAGCCCTGACGGTCGCCATGGATCAGCGCATGGTGCGCCCAGGTCACCGTGGTGCCCGAACACAGCAGGATCAGCGTGTTGAGCAGCGGAAGCGAAAAAGGATCGAGCACTTCCATGCCTTCGGGAATGAATTGCGCGATCGCGCCCTCGGTGCCGAACAGGCTGGTAGTCGCCCCGCTGGCCTCGTCATATTCGAGCGCAGTCGGGAACAGCGCGAAATCGAAGAAGCTCCAGAACCAGCCGACGAAGAACATGACTTCGGATGCGATGAACAAAATCATCCCATAACGCAGGTGGAGCTGCACCACCGGCGTATGATCGCCGCGCTGGGCCTCGATCACGATGTTGCGGAACCAGAAAAAAAAGGTCGCGATCAGGCCGGCCAGCCCGGCCCACATCACGAACCCCGCTGCGTTCCCAAACAGATCGGGATGCCAGCTCAGCACCATTCCGCTGGTGAAGGTGAGCGCCGAGATCGAGCCGATCAGCGGCCAGATATCGGGTTCGAGGATGTGATAATCGTGGTTCGCCTTGCCAGCCATTGGTCGGTCCCGTCCCTGGATTGGATGAAGGTTCAGTTGGTGCGCCGGTTGCCCGGCAATACCGGGTCTTTCGCGCGGTGGAAAGTGTAGCTCAAGGTGATTTGCTCGACCCCGGCCATGTCCGGATCATCGAGCATCGCCGGATCGACGAAGTAGAGCACCGGCATGGTGACCTCCTGCCCCGGCTCCAGCGTCTGTTCGGTGAAGCAGAAACACTGGATCTTGTTGAAATACTTGCCCGCCTGTTCGGGGGCGACATTGAAGCTGGCGATACCGGTGACAGGCGTGCTGCCGAGATTGCGGGCGACATAGGTGGCGATGTCACGCTCGCCGATAGTGACCGTGTCGGTCGCCGCGCTTGGGCGGAAGCTCCACGGCACACCCGCCGAGGTCGAGGCATCGAAGCGGATCGAAATGCGCTGCCCGGTCGCACCGGCTGCGGCGCGTGCGGCCTCGGCCTCGCTGGCGATCATGGTGGTGCCGCCGAACCCGGTGACCCGGCAGAACATCTCGTAAAGCGGCACCGCCGCATAGCCCAGCCCCAGCATCGCGCAGGCACCGGCAAAGGCCAGCACGCCGACGCGGGCGTTGCGGCGCGCGGCGGCATGATCATGCGCGGTCGGCGGAAGCGTCGCCATCACCCGTCCCCGATGCGCGCGATGGTGATCGCATAGAACAGCACCGCGAAGAACAGGAGCGTGCCCGCCACCACGAGATTGCGGCTTTTCTGGCGGCGCCGGAACTCGGCCTCTTCCTCGGGGCTCATGCCAGCCAGCCGAGGTTGGCCGCGACCCGGTCCGCCACCAGCGCCGCGAACAGCACGAACAGATAGACAATCGAGAAGCGGAACAGCGTCTTTTCGGGCGTCATAGCGTCAACCTCGGCGCGCATCCGCGCGCCGCCCGGCAGCGCCAGCGCCGCGAACAGCACCGACAGCACAACCGCCACCGACCCGTAGACCCACCCCGTCGCACCAATCGCCCAGGGCGCAACCGCAATCGGCGCCAGCACCAGCGTGTAGATCATGATCTGGCGGCGGGTCGCCCTTTCGCCCGCGACCACGGGCAGCATCGGGATGCCGACCTTGGCGTAGTCCGACTGCACGAACAGCGCGAGCGCCCAGAAATGCGGCGGGGTCCAGAAGAAGATGATTGCGAACAGCAGCAGCGGCATGGCGGTGATCTCGCCCGTCACCGCGATCCAGCCGATCAAGGGCGGAAAAGCGCCGGCGCCGCCGCCGATGACAATGTTCTGCGGGGTGCGCGGCTTGAGCCACATGGTGTAGATCACCGCATAGTAGACGATCGCGGCAAGCAACAGCGCGGCCGCCAGCCAGCCGACCGCGACCCCCATCAGCGCCACCGACACACCCGACAGGAACACGCCGAAATCGCGCGCATCCTCGCGCCGCATTCGCCCGCCGGGGAGCGGGCGGTTCATGGTGCGCTTCATGCCCGCATCGATGTCGGCTTCCCACCAGTGGTTGAGCGCCGCCGACCCGCCCGCGCCCATGGCAATCGCGAGGATCGCGGTGAAAGCCAGCACCGGATGGATCGCACCGGGCGCGGCGAGCGCGCCGCAGATCGCGGTGAAGATCACCAGCGTCATCACCCGCGGCTTGGTCAGCGTGAAAAAGTCGCGCCATTCGGTCGGCAACGCCTGCGCTGGGGACTGGGGTGCGGTGCTTGCCATTTTCCTAGCGTTCCATCGACAAAGGAGCGCGGACCATCAGCCGCGCTCCCCCTTTTCCTGTCATGCTCCGGCAAGGGAGCCGATCGCGCCGTCCGTCATGCGGTCGCCGGGCGGTGATCGTGATAGTCGTGCGCGTCCGTGATAACCGGGAGCGTTTCGAACTGGTGGTAGGGCGGCGGGCTCGGCAGGGTCCATTCAAGCGTCGTCGCCCCTTCGCCCCACGGGTTGGCTTCGGCCTTCTTGCCAGCGACCAGCGCGTAGAGGATGTTGACGAAGAACAGCACCATCGAGGCGGCCATGATGTAATAGCCGTAGGTGCTAATCTCGTGCCAGAAGGTGTAGGCTTCCGGATAGTCAGGATAGCGGCGCGGCATACCCTGCATGCCCAAGAAGTGCTGCGGGAAGAAGATCACGTTCACGCCGATGAAGAACGTCCAGAAGTGGATGTGGCTGAGCAGTTCGGAATGCATCCGCCCGCTCATCTTCGGGAACCAATAATAGAACCCCGCAAACATCGAGAACACCGCACCCATCGACAGCACGTAGTGGAAATGCGCGACCACGTAGTAGGTGTCATGAAGGTTGTCGTCGATCCCGCCATTGGCCAGCACCACGCCGGTTACGCCGCCGACGGTGAACAGGAAGATGAACCCGAGCGACCACACCATCGGTGACTTGAAGCTGAGGCTGCCGCCCCACATCGTCGCGATCCAGCTGAAGATTTTCACACCCGTAGGCACTGCGATCACCATGGTGGCGGCGGTGAAATACATCTTGGTGTTCACGTCGAGGCCCGAGGTGTACATGTGGTGCGCCCACACGATGAAGCCCACCACCCCGATCGCGACCATGGCATAGGCCATGCCGAGATAGCCGAACACCGGCTTGCGGCTGAAGGTTGCGACGATCTGGCTGATCATGCCGAAACCGGGCAGGATCATGATGTAAACCTCGGGGTGGCCGAAGAACCAGAACAGGTGCTGATAGAGCACCGGATCACCGCCACCAGCCGGATCGAAGAAGGTCGTGCCGAAATTGCGGTCGGTCAGAAGCATGGTGATCGCGGCGGCCAGCACCGGCAAAGCCAGCAGCAGCAGGAAGGCGGTGACCAGCACCGACCACACAAACAACGGCATCTTGTGCAGCGTCATCCCCGGCGCGCGCATGTTGAAGATGGTGGTGATGAAATTGGTCGCCCCAAGGATCGAACCCGCGCCTGCAAGGTGCAGCGAGAAGATCGCGAAATCGACCGCCGGACCGACCGAGCCGGTGGTGGATAGCGGCGCGTAAACGGTCCAGCCCACGCCTGCCCCGGGGCCCGAACCGCCCGGCACGAACAGCGAGAACAGCAGACTGATGAAGCCCGCCACGGTCAGCCAGAAGCTGATGTTGTTCATCCGCGGGAAGGCCATGTCGGGCGCGCCGATCATCAGCGGCACAAACCAGTTGCCGAACCCGCCGATCATCGCCGGCATCACCATGAAGAACACCATGATGAGGCCGTGCGCGGTGATGAACACGTTCCACATGTGCAGCGCGGTGTTGAGATCGCTGCCGCCGCCCATGAACTCGGCCCACCAGGTCAGATACTGGATTCCCGGCTCGGCCAGCTCGACCCGCATGATCCCCGAAATCGCGCCCCCGACAATCCCCGCGATGATCGCGAAGATCAGGTACATGGTGCCGATGTCCTTGTGGTTGGTCGACATGAACCAGCGGGCGAAGAAGCCCGGCTTGTGATCGGCATGGTCATGCGCGTCGTGGGCATGATCGCTGTGGATGTCGAAACCTTCTGCGGTGGTGGCCATGATCGGTGCTCTCAGGTTCGTTCGGTGTCAGGTCAGGCGGCGGGTGCAGGTTCGGGTGTCGGGGCAGCGGCTGGCGCAGCGGCGGAGGCCGGTGCCGCGCCCCCCTCATCGGCCGCGTCGCCAGGCATCGTGCCGCCCTGCGAGCGCACCCACGCGGCGAATTCGGCAGGCGGCAGCGCCTCGATCGCGATCGGCATATAGGCGTGGCGGGCGCCGCACAGTTCGGAACACTGGCCGTAATAGACGCCCGGTTCGCGGATCGTCAGCAGACGCTCGTTAAGGCGGCCCGGCACCGCGTCAATCTTGAACCATAGCGAGGGGACCGCAAAGGCGTGGATCACGTCGGTCGCAGTGGTCTGGATGCGCAGCGGCACGCCTGCTGGCACCACCATGCGGTTGTCGACCGCAAGCTGCCCGGGCTCGCCCCGGCGCACCGCCTCGGCCTCGTCGAGCATGTTCGAGATCACCTCGATCTCGCCATGATCGGGGTAGGTGTAGCCCCAGTACCATTGATACCCGGTCGCCTTGATGGTGACGGCCTCGGCGGGCGGGGTCTCGTACTGGCGCGCCAGCAGCGTGATCGAGGGCACGGCGATGATCACCAGGATGACCACCGGTACGATCGTCCACACCACTTCGATCAGGGTGTTGTGGGTGGTTTTGGATGCGACCGGGTTGGCCCTGCGGTTGAAGCGCACCACCACATAGAGCAGCAGACCGAGCACGAACAGGCTGATGATCGTGATTACCGGCATCAGGATTGCATCGTGCATCCACTGCGCATAATTGCCGTCGTCGGTATATTGATCCTGGAAGGTCAGGCTCTTGATCGCATCGTCCTGATAGGACGTGGGCATGCCCTTGTCCTTGGTCGGAGCCATCGGGGTATAGGCACTTGCATCCGCGTCCGTGTCCGCGGCCGGCGCGGGCGCATCCGCCGCATCGCCAGCGGGCGCCTCGAGCGCGGTGACAGGAGCGGCGGGCGCAGCACCCTCCTGCGCCGCGAGCGACACCGGCGTCGTCACCGCAAGTCCGGCGGCCAGCGCTGCAAGGATAGCCAGTCTCATACGGGTCTGCATCTGCCCCATTGTCATGTGCCCACGTGATTCGCGATGTGATCCCATACCGCATCTGCGTGCAATGCCCCGGCGTGCCAAGGCATGCGGCAGATGACAGCGTTCCGCCGACATTAATGCCAGCTTCACCCCTGCCCTTAGCCTCGCTTGCGAAGGGCCTCAAGCGCTTCTAGGGAGAAAAATATGCAAGCCTCCATGATCGCCGCGCAATCCGGCACTTGTCGCAATGTCCGGTGCGGAGCCGCACGATGACGCGAGACGAAGTCCTGACCGAATTCCGCGCCTCTGGTGCCTTGCTCGAAGGGCATTTCAGGCTCTCTTCGGGTCGGCATAGCGGACACTATCTGCAATGCGCGCGGGTGCTGATGAACCCGGCCCGCGCCGCCAGGATCGCCGAGGCGGTTGTCGCGGGCATGCCTGCCGATGTGCGCGGCGCGATCGACGTGGTGGTCTCGCCCGCGATGGGGGGGATCATCATCGGCCACGAGGTTGGCCGTGTGCTGGGCAAGGATGCGCTGTTCCTCGAACGGCCAGATGGCACCTTCCACCTGCGCCGTGGATTCGCGCTCGATCGGGGCGCGAAGGTGCTGATGGTCGAGGACGTGGTCACCACCGGCCTCTCCAGCCGTGAAGCCATCGCCGCGGTCGCGCGCGAAGGGGCCGAGGTGATCGCCGAGGCGGCGATTATCGACCGGTCTTGCGGGTCGGTCGATCTTGGCGTGCCGTTCTACCCGCTGCTCGCCATCGATTTTCCCACCTATGATGAAGCCGACATTCCCGAGGCCCTCGCGCGCATGGACGTGACCAAGCCCGGCAGCCGCAAGGCATGAACGCCAGCCTTCACCCCCGCCCGCTGCGGCTTGGCGTCAACATCGACCACGTCGCAACGATCCGCAACGCGCGCGGCGGCGATCATCCCGATCCGGTGCGCGCGTTGCGGATCGTTGCGACG
>Ga0224722_1000333_pt1 | contig 27910 bp, 23 predicted proteins | sample Balambano_FR1_Me_FD_161646 | JGI IMG/M metagenome (GOLD analysis project Ga0224722, IMG submission 161646) | Freshwater sediment microbial communities from Lake Towuti, South Sulawesi, Indonesia - Balambano_FR1_MetaG | ecosystem: Environmental > Aquatic > Freshwater > Lake > Sediment | place... | reverse complement strand
ACATACGTGAGCGGTGACCGCGCGATGTGCTCCGAGGGGTCTTCCCAGGGTAGTTTTTTGAAATTGCGATACCAGCCCGCGCCGTCCGTTGTACCTACAAACGACAGCCAGTCAATGACCGGACACAGCACGCCTGCTCCCGCAAAGCGATTGTTGTGGCCGATAATCCACGAAGTCAATACCCCGCCGCCACTGCCGCCATACACGTACAGCCGCTTTTCGTCAATGTAGCCTTTGGCAATCACCGCATCCACACCATTCATCAGGTCGTCGTAATCCTTACTTGGATAGGCGTTTTGAATGGCATTTGCAAAATCGTAGCCATAGCCCGTGGAGCCGCGCGGATTGGTGTACAGCACCACGTAGCCTTCGGAAGCATGGAGCTGGCGATTGAAATTAAAAGCGACATTGTACATGGCGTGGGGTCCGCCGTGAATTTGTAAAATGAGCGGATATTTCTTTTTCGCGTCAAAATCGGGCGGTCGAATGATCCAGCCCTGCACTTTCATGCCACCGGCAGAGTTGTACCAGATTTCTTCGGCTTCGCCCAATTTGATGTTTGACAACAAATCCTGGTTGACGGCAGTTAATTGCTTCATATCCACCGGATTCGTCAGCGAAAACCGCACCACGTCAGGCGGAGCCGATTGGGTAGAGCGCACGCCAACCGCCACACCATTTTTACCAATATCGTCCACCGAAAGGGTTTGCGCGCCTTTGGTGATGGCTTTGGTGCCGCCTTTGGTCAAACTAAAAAACAGATTAATCGCGCCCTGGTCTTCGGCGGTGAAATACACCCCTGAGTTGTCGGCTGCCCAGTGCAAATCCGTCGGGATGCGGTCGAGGTCGGTTGAAACGGCGCGCACATTGCTCCCGTCCAGATTCATCACGTACAACTGGCTTTTCAAATAAAAATTCTCCGTCCACTCGCCGCCGATGAAAGCAATCATTTTATTGTCGGGTGATACGACCGGATAGGAATCCGTGCCTTTGCGCTCGGTGAGTTGGGCGATCGTGCCGTTGGCAACTTCTACCGAATACAAATTTGATTCGCGATTGGCGTACTCCGCTTCGGGAATGCGCAAACCGCTGAAAATGATTTTCTTCCCGTCCTGCGTCCACGAGAAAAACCCGTCGTGGTCCCAAGAGCCGGAGGTGAGTTGCCGCTCGGTGCCGCCCTCCGCCGGTACGACGAAAAGATGGTTGTTACCTTGCTCTACAAAACCCTGCCGGTCGCGGCGGTATTGCAATTTATCCACAAAACGCGGCTCCATCGTCCATTTTGCGCCTTCGGGTTTTTTGGGCAGTTTGATGTTCCAACTTTTTTTATCTTCTACAAACATCGTAAACGCAAGCTGCTTCCCGTCGGGCGACCATGTAATTCCGGATGGTGCTTTTTCTAATCGAGTTACTTGCGTCGGCTCGCCTTCTGCGCCGAGATATTTTACAAAAATCTGCACGCCGCTCGGTTTGCCTTCTTTCAGAAAAGCGACGCGCGTACCGTCGGGCGACCAGCGACCGTTGGAGCCTTCCAGAAAATAGCGGTTCTGCGAGCCATCGGCATTTACAATCCACAGGTCATTCGGGCGTTTGTCGTTCACCGCGTCCGTCCAGGTGCGCGTGTACAGCACCTGCCTGCCATCCGGCGAGAGCTGCGGGTTGGAAACGGTTTCAAAATCAAAATAGTGGTCAAAAGAGAGTTTGTTTTGCGCCTGTACGGCAATGGTAAACAGACTCAAAGCAAGGAAAAGGAAGTTTTTCATAAGCAACTCGGTTTTAGGTAGGTGAATAAGTAGGCAGTCAACAGTTGGCAGTCGCTCAAAACGTTGACAACTAATGCTTTAAAATAAATTTTATTGCAATTTAATTCTGCCCTGGTACTCCGATGTTTTGAATGAGTAAAATAGCAATTTTTGCTTATAGTAAAGACAAATTCAATGCAAATAATTTTCCGTCCCGCTACCTGCTACTAAGTTCCTTCCTCCATTGAAAATAAGCCACCGCTGCCAGCACCACGTACACCGCCATCAACAGTGCTAACAAATACGCTCCGCTCGAAAAATATAAATACGACAACCCGATGTCAATGACAACCCAGTACAGCCAATTTTCCAACTTTTTTTGTGCCAATAAAAAGGTATTAATAATCGAAAACGTGGTAAGCAGTGCATCGGCATAAGGCAAAGCCGTTGGCGTTACCACATCAAACAAATACCCCAACATGAAAGAAAGTAAGAAACCAATGAAAAGAAGGAAAAAATGTTGTCGAACGGTCATTCGTGTAATCGGCAATACCCGTCTCTTCGTCTCTCGGTCTCTTGGTCGCTTGGTTGCTTGGTCGCTCCGTCTCCAATTTAGCCATCCAATTAAACTCATTACCACATAAAACAGTTGCAAAATCGCATCCAACCAAAGATTGTACCGGGAAAAAACGGCGTATGCCCACAGACTGCAACTCCCCATGCCCCACACCCAGCACCAGGGATTCTGCCGCATCGCCAGCACAAGATAAACGAGCGCCGTACCGAACACCGACCAGTCTATCCAAGTAAATCCGGCGGCTTCAGTTATTACTTTGGTAAGAACATCCAATAGAGTTATGGCGATTTAATTTTTAACGTGTTACAATATCTTTTGCAGAGATGTTTACAGATTTGTCAAAGTGGAACGTGATCTGCGAGCATCTGCGTGGTCATCTGCGAACATCTGCGAGAAAAACCGGTGCCGTCGAAACTTTATCTTTACAAGTTTACTTTAAATTCCTCCACAACGGCAGCAACCAATTATAAACATAGCAACCCGCACAAATACCCGCCAGTGACTCCAACGCCGCAAAAAATCCTAACACGCTGCTAACCACAACCGTGTTGATATTTAAAATATGCAAAATAAAGATTGCAATAGAAAATATCAAGCCGATGCGCGCCGCAAAACGTTTCGGCGGATAATAAATCGGTCGACTGCCGAGGTGAAACGTTTGTATCAAAAAGTCACTGATGCGGGCGAAAGGACTGTATTTCCCCAAGTCAAAAGAACGAAGTCCAAAATCAAGGATTAATAAAACGGGAAAAATGATAGAAAAAGTAAATAAATAAGCAATCACAGCTAACAATACCAGAAAAGCGATGACGCGAACTTTATTTTCATTAATCTGACTCATTATTTGACGACTCATGTTATGTTATTTTTACGAATTATCGAGTTAACAACCCGGCATCCAAGACAAACTGCGCACCGGTGGCGTAGCGCGCTTTTTCCGAAGCCAGAAAAACCACCAGATTGGCTACATCTTCCGGTTCCACCCAGGGTATGGGTAGCAAATTGCCTGCCGAACGCTCCGCAATTTCCGAGGGGGTCGCGCCTTCCAATGCTGCTAAGCCATCATTCATCGGTGTATTCACCCCGGTGGGATGAATAGAATTTACCCGAATATTATAAGGTGCCAACTCAATCGCCCAGGATTTCGTCAACCCAATCAAGCCCCATTTAGAAGCGGCATAATGACTCAAGCGATTCATACCTCGCAAACCGGCAATGGAAGAATTGTTAATTATCAAACCCGATTGTTGCTGTATCATAATCGGAATAATGCGTCGAGCCACCAGCCAGGCACCTTTCAAATTGATGTCGAGCATCGAATCCCACTCTGCCTCACTCAGTTCATGCGACAGACCATACGCGCAAATCCCGGCGTTATTAAACAAAATATCAATCGTCGGTAAAGTTTCCTGCGCTTTTACAATGGCATTTTGAATGTCCGCGTCAGAACGCACATCTCCTTGACAGACAACACATTGTACACCTAAATCATTGCATTTTTTTTGTAATGTTTCCAATTCATTTGCCGAACCAAATTCATAAGCCGGATACGGCAGGTTTTTCGCAATATCAAAAGCGATAATGTGTACACCTTCTCTCGCCAGTGCCAGTGCCGTTGCGCTGCCTTGCCCGTGCGCCGCGCCCGTGATGAAGGCTACTTTATTTTTTAAATAACTCATGCTTTAAAATTTTCACGCAAAGACGCAAAGGCGCAAAGCATATCAAGTTTAAATTCTTCAAATTTTGATTCAGACAACTTTCAAAGGTAAATAGGGATATAAATATTCATCAATTTCCACCTGCAATAGATTGTTAAAAATATTCGTCGCAATCATTTGACCGGCAAAAGCAACTAGTAACACGATGTGCGTGACGGTGAATTTCCGTTGAATTTGCCCGTATAAAGCATCCGAAACTTCTCCTTTGTGCTGCGCAATTGCGCTGCCAAAATCCAACAAAAGTTGCTCATCTTCAGACAATTGCAGCTCCTCCGGTCGTTCGCCGTTTTCAATGATAATCTTGCGAAAAAAAGTAGTACAAAGCGGACAATTCGAACTTTCTGAAATAGCATGGGCGAATAAATACGCCAATCGGTTTCCTAAAATTGTTTTTACTTTTTCATATAATGGATACCACTGCATATACACCTCAAACGCCAGCAGCGAGTGCCCCAACGTCGCTTTCATATTGGTAATGCGGCTGCCCGGATAATCCGCGACGTGTTGCCGGAAGGCTGTCACGACTGCGTCCGGCGTTTGTTCGGGTAGAATCGGAGGAATTCTTGGCATACATTTTCATTTATCAGTTAAAAAATAAGTAAAACGTATAGTGAAGTTCATATGTATGGCGCAAGCAGACAAATTTCCCAATTTCTCAATTTCCCAATTTCCCAATTTTAAAAACATCCTTCAACGCCCGCCGTGCGGCATGATACCCGCACATTCCATGCACGCCCCCGCCGGGCGGCGTCGCCGAGGAGCAAATGTACAAACCCTTTGCAGAAGTACGATACGGCGAGTACCGCAGTGCCGGTCGGGTAAATAACTGTGTAATGTCAATCGCGCCACCATTAATATCACCGCCGATGTAGTTCGGATTGTAATCTTCCATTTGTATCGTGTTCATCGTATGCCGCGCCAAGATGCGCTCCCGAAAACCAGGTGCAAACCGTTCAATCTGTCGCTCGATGATGTCCGTCATATCTTTTGTAGAGCCATTCGGGACGTGGCAGTAGCCCCAAAGCGTGTGCCTGCCCGCCGGGGCGCGCGAGGGGTCGAACAGACTTTGCTGCGCCAGCAAAACAAAGGGTTTTTCAGCGTATTTGCCACTCCATGCCGCTTGTTCGGAGGCGACGATTTCTTCCAACGAGCCACCTAAGTGTACGGTTCCGGCTTGTCGGCATTCGGCAGCGGTGAAAGGCAAGGCTTCCGCTAATGCCCAATCCATTTTGAACACGCCCATGCCGTAGCGGTAGCGTTCCAACTGCCATTTGTAAAAAGAACTAAATGTATGACCAGCGATTTGTAATAATTGTCGAGGTGTAATATCGAATAAAACGGCTTTCGCCGAAGGCAATTGTTGCAAAGAAGTGACGTAAAAATCTGTTTGAATTTTACCGCCAATAGAAAGAAAATACGCTGATAATGCCTTCGCAATTTGTTCGGAACCGCCTTTTGGAAGAATCCAGCCGCGGGCATGCCCTGCCGTCATCAACACTAATCCGAACGCGGAAGTCGCCCATTGGGTCAAGGGCAAAATCGAGTGCGCCGCCATGCCTGCGAAAAAACCTTTCGTTTTAACATTTGAAAATCGTTGGGCGAGCCAGGTGGCAGGTTGCAATCCATTCAACCCGAATTTTGCCATTTGAATTGGATTCTTGGGAATTTGCAAAGGCGCGAGTAAATCGGGGAGTAACTCCGTCCAGTTTTGGACTAAGAGTTGTAATAAATTCGTATAATTTTTTTCATCTTCTTGTAGTAACGCAGCGGTTTCCGGTAAAGATTTTAATAAAACAGCCGCCGTGCCATCATCAAATGGGTGTGCAGCCGAGACGGGCGGTTGAATGAACTCCAAACCAAATTGCTCCAATGGCAGACTACTAAAAAACGGCGAAGCCGCTGCCAACGGAACAATCGCTGAGCAAATATCATGTTTGAAACCCGGTAAGGTCAATTCTGCCGTACGCAAGCCCCCGCCAACCGTGGATTTGCCTTCTACGACCAGCACCGATAAGCCCTGCTGCTGCAATACAATCGCCGCCGCCAATCCATTCGGACCCGAACCGACGACAATGGCATCAAAATCTGTTTTGGTCAATTTGACTTAATTTTCACTTCTTCCTTTGAAATAAAGAGTTCTAAAACAATGCCAAGATACAAAACAATCTATTTTGAAAATTTTAAAATTCAGCGCATTCTGATTCAGACAATAAACTTAATAACTTCCCGCGTTCAATGTAGTCTTCGGCAACAAGTATTTTCTATCATATCGGTCTAAAATCACTTGAATAGAATCTTTATGTTCATTCACGCCAGATAAAATCAAGCGATTTCCATTATCTGCGATATCATACTTTAAAATCATACGCTGGCGCGGAATCGGGCGGGATTCCTGCCGAATGCCCTCCGTGCGGCGCGTGGAACGGGCAATAGCGTTAATTTTTGAGTCTTCGGAACCAATGATAGCTAAGGCTTCCTCAGGAATCCAATGGTCGGCTTTCGGTGATGGTTTTTGATTGACACTACCGCGATTGCCGTTTTCATTTTGCCCGCCAAACTCGCGGAACTGCTGATTGGTGCCGCGATTTTTATCTTGTAAATACAAAACTTTATTAATGGTATCGGCTTCGTAATAAAAAACGCGCTGTCCACCGGCTACGCCCGTGAGTTCAAACGTGCGGTTGATGTCACGCATGGGCGCGCCGCCGCCGTTGGAAAGGTCTAAATTCACGGGTTTATTGGTTTTAAACGTCATCGTCGTCCAGTTTTCAAACGTCACTTGCTGCCAACGCACAGAATCTAAAGGCGAGTAAGGAATTACGGTGTTATTTAGTTTGAATTCGGTGACGTTGTAATTGCCGCGCAGTTCGGTTAACCCTTTTATCGCCGGTTGTTTGTAGGGGTCGTAAAAGAAATTGACAATTTGTAAATAAAACAAAACGGGTAAGAATAGCACAACCGTCGCAGTTTTCAAGCCGATGCGGGTGTAGCGTTGCCACGATTTTGCAAAAATTGGGTAAATGTTGACCGGGACGGTATATTGTTCTTTAATCAATAAATTATAAATTTTTGGAATGTAATCAACCAACAAAAAGCCCGACAACAGCACAAAATACGAACTGTACACGTGCACCCCGCCGTCGTAGGCGAAGTTCACGTACACAATGTCTGCCAAAGCGCCGAACAGCAGCACCGCACCCCAGAAAGTCGTCGCCCGAAAGAAGAGCAATACGCCCGCCGCTACTTCCACTACGCCCGTAAATACTTCGTACCACGGAGAGATACCGATTTGTAACCAGTAAATTTTTTGTAAAGTGAGGTCGCCAAAATTGGTGTTCAAAACGCCAAGCGATGGGTAAGGCAACTGCGTAGGCAACAGTTTGGTAAAACCAAAACCGATGATGCCGATGCCCGCCCGATAGCGCACGATGACGCGCAGCCAGTAATTTGCCAAATTATATTCTTTGCGCTCAGAGCGGCGGAGTTTTACAATAGCAGTCCAAATCAAGCCAACCATTGTTGCAAAAATCAACGTGATAACCCAAGTGGCATAACCGTTGAGGGTGCTGCCGAAAATTTGATTACCAAAAAAACTCAGCCCGGAGCCAAACCGCGCAATGTCGTACAAGTCCCGATAGTGCAAATGCAGCCAATCGAATTGAAATAATTCTTTATACCACGAAAGATTATTTGGCACGGACATGGCGATGAAAAACACAAAGGCAATGCGGAATAAAATTTTCTGATAATTTTTCCAAACGGAGGGATTGCTTGGAACGGTGGCTTGCTCGACAACGGTTGGTGGTGTGGTGGTTGGCTCCTGCAACACATCTGTTGGCTGTACAAAGGAGGCGTTGTATGGTATTGTTGACATCTTTATGTTTTTTTAATTTTATTTAAATTCTTCTTGCAATGGCATAAATTTACGCTCTTTACTTGCCCTCATAACAACAATTGGAACGCGGATGACGCGGATTTTCACGGATGCCGCTAATTGTTTGAATCAAGATTCACAGGATTTTAAGATTCTCAGGATGCGCTCCCTTCTTTTACATTTTCCAATGTAGCGTAAATTGGCACATCGGCATATCAGCACATTAGCACATCATAATTTCAAACCTTTGCGGCGACCGCTTTTTTGCGCTTCAAAAATCAGGTATTTTTTATTTAACTTATTTAAAACGGCGTAAATAGAATCTTGAGCTTCATTAATACCGGATAAAATAATGGTCGAATCATTCAGCGGATTGTAATTTAAAATCAATTGTTCACTCGCATGATTTTTATTCCGATTGGTTAATACCAACTTTTTATTTATATCATCCAATTTGTAGCTGTAATAATGCCGCCCTTGTGTACCGGCGAGTTCGTAAATACGGTCGGCATCATTGCGGTAGATTTCTTCCGTTTTGGCGTGTACCGGCATGACGGGGCGGTTGGATTTTATGCTCATCGTATTCCATTTTTCAAACACTATATCCTGCCAGCGAATCGGGTCGGTTTTGGAATACGGTAGCGTCTGGTTATTCACTCGAAATTCACTTACATTATATATACCCGCTTTTCCCGGTAAACCCGCCGTTTTCGGATAGTGGTATTGCCCTTCTTGGTAGCCTTCGGAAGTTTTAAATCCATATAATATTACAAAAAATAAAATGAAAGCTGTTTTCAAAACCAGCCGTCCGGTTTTTTGCCAAGCGATTAAAACGGGTCGAAAACGATTGGGCAGCGTGGGGCGTTCGAGCGAGAGCAGGTTGAAGAGCCGAATGCCGTCGGGCGCGAACACGTAGAGTGACAGCGCAATCAGATATGCGCTGTACACGTACTCGCCACCGTTGTACGCGAGGTTGGACATAAATACATTGCCCGTGAAGGGCAGGATGAGGAACGCACCGATGGCAGCCGTTTTGCGATTCAAAAGTAGCAGTCCCGCTACAATCTCCACCGCACCCAAAAAGGATTGATACCCAAATACTTCGCCCAAACTCAGGGAGAAAATCTTCCAATCAGTAAAATCGCCGTAGGGCGTGTTGAGATTGCTAATGGAAATGGGCGGTGCCTGCATCGGAAAAAATTTGAGGAAACCATAGGCGAGTACGCCAATTGCCAATCGGTAGCGCACCACCACGCGCAGCCAGTAATCGAGTTCATTGTAATGTTTTAAATCGCGGTCGCGGCTGCTCCAAATAAATGTGCCAATCGCAGCAATGGCGGCAATGATGACCCAGTTGACAAAACTTGCTCCGCCCGGCACGAACTGTGGTTGGTAACGGGAAAGGTAAAAAATGTCACGGTATTCGAGTTTCAGCCAGTTGATGGAGAAGAGGTGTTGCCAAAATTGTGCATCAATCGGCAGCAGTTGAATTAGAAAAAAGAGAAAAAAGAACCGGAAAGTGGTTTTTTCGTAATAATTTAAGTTTGATAGAGTTAGTAGATTTTCGTTATGTGCCATGTTGTGAGAATTTAGAATGTTTGGCAAATTAGACGTTGACGGTTTCGCGCAGATGTTCGCAGATTACACGTTGACGGTTTCGCGCAGATATTCGCAGATGGTTCTCGCAGATGTTCGCAGATTTTTTCGGGTACGTCAGCGAGCATCTGCGTGTACATCCGTGTGCATCTGCGAGAAAAATTCAGTAGCCGGGATTTTGCACCAAAGCCTTATCCACGAGTAATTGCTGAATCGGGATAGGTAATACGTAACGATTGGGGTCGGTCAGTTTGAACACTTCGGCAGCCCGCCCAGTGCGCACGATGTCGTACCAGCGATGTGGCTCCAAAGCAAATTCCACGCGGCGTTCGTTTTCAATAGCGAGTAGAATTTCAGCTTGCGTGGCAGCAATGCTATTGGTCAAACCGGCTCGGTTGCGCACGGCGTTAAGATCGGCGAGGGCTTCGGGTAGTTTGTTTTGTTGGGCGCGGGCTTCAGCGCGGAGGAGGTACAGCTCGGCGATTCTAAACACAAACGAGGGGTCGGAACCCGGATTGCGGTAGTACAGATTACCGTACCAACGATTTTGGTTGTCCTTGGCAATCAAGGTGTTGCGCGTACCGCCGATGTTGGGATTATTTAACAATGCGACCAGTGAATCATTGGGTGCCCATTGACGCGTGCCGCCGTTGGTTTGGGGTTGCCACTGCCCGCGATGCCCGTTGACTTCGGTGGTTCCGTTGTAAAAAATTTCAAAAATGGATTCTTGTGTGCCGCGTACGTTGTTGGCAAAGAAGGCGTTATAAGGTTTTAATAATTTATAATTGGTACTGTCGCTGACTAATTTATCCGCAAATTCTTCAGCTTTCGCCCAATTTTTCTGATACAAATACACGCGTGCTTTCAATGCCCAGACGGTTTTTTCGGTCGCTCTGAAACGATTCACGGTATTCGGCAATAAAGATTCGGCGGCTTCGAGGTCGCTCAAGACCTGCGCGTAGGTTTCGGCGGCAGTGCTGCGCGGTATGCCTACGTTGTCAGTCGGCACTAAAGTTGGTTTGGTAATCAGCGGCACACCGCCCCAGGTGCGCCCGAGGTCAAAATACGCCAGTGCGCGGAGGAAATTGGCTTCGCCAAGGTATTGGTTGCGCAGAACATCCGTCAACTGCGGGTCTTGTACCGTCGGCACTTTGGCAAGTACATTATTGGCGCGGTTGATGGTGCGGTAAATGGCAATCCACGCCCCGCCGATAGTCGAATTTTCTGGGTTTACTTTTTTGTTAATGAATTCTTGAATCTGCGATTGTGAACCAGTCCATTGCACATTGTCGCCCGACAAATAGCCGATGGATTGAAAACCCGTGCCATAGTAACTCCCGTCAGCTAAAGCACTGTACACGCCGCGCACGGCAGTCTCGGCGGATTGGCGGTCAACGATGGTCGTTTCATCCGAAATGGATTCTTTCGGTTGCACATCTAAATAGTCTTCGCAAGAAAAGAGCGAAGGGAGGAGGAGAAGGAACAGATATTTTACAATTTTCATTTTTTTGTTTTTGAATTGTTTAGCTTTTGCACTTGTTACGTGGACATTTTTCACCACAGAGTTTACAAAGTTTCACATAGACTCTCTTGTTACGTCCGCTTCTAAATCATAGAGGCGCAGAGATTGCCGTGTTATAACTTTGCGCCTTTGCGTCTTTGCGTGAAATTTCACAAAGTCAGATTCAACCCAAATTGCACACTACGCGGCTGCGGCGGCGTGCCGAGGTCAATGCCCTGCGCGTTGGGTTCGCTGCTGGCACTCGATTCCGGGTCAAGTCCGGTATAATTAGTCAGGAGCCACAAGTTGTTGCCTTCCAGGTAGATGCGCAGGGCTGCCACGCCCACCTTTTGCGTCCAGCGCGTGGGTACGGTGTAGCCTACGTTGAGCGAGCGCAGGCGCAGGAACGAGCCGTCTTCCAGCCAGCGACTGCCGCCGTCGCGGTAGTTGTTGATGTTGATACCATCGGAGCGCGGCACGTCGGTGATGTCGCCCGGTTGTTGCCAGCGGTCGAGGTTGCGTTTGAAAATCACCCGTGCTGCATCGCGCGCGCCACCGCCTTCGCCGAAAAACGCGTTGTGGTTGTAAATTTCATTCCCATATTGAAAAGAGAAGAAAACGCTCGCGTCAAAACCTTTGAAAGAAAAAGTATTGGTAATGCCACCGAAAAACTTGGGCCAAATACTGCCCTTGATGCGGCGGTCGGCTACGGTAATTTTGCCGTCTTGGTTCACATCTTCATAGACGACATTGCCGGTTTGCGGGTCCACGTACAACTGGTTATACACCCAAAACGAGTACAGCGGCGAGCCTTGCTGTTGCAAAATCAATTCGCGGGAGCCGTAGCGCAGGGGATTGGCGAGTTTTTCGATGTTGTTGATGTTTTGTGAAACGTTGAGGTTGGTTGTCCAGGTGAAGCCGGTTTTGGTGCGGAAGTTGACCGAATTAATCCCCAATTCAAACCCGCGATTGCTGATTTCCGCCGCGTTGCTCCAATAACTGCTGAAGCCGCCCGTAGCCGGTAGCGCCACTTGCAGCAAGCCGTCGGTGGTGTATTTGTCATAATAATTGAATTCAAAACCCAAACGATCATTGAAGAAAGCGAGGTCAACTCCGACGTTGAATTGCCGTGTGCGTTCCCATTTCAAATCGGGGTTGCCCAATTGTTGCGGCGCAATACCTGCGCCTTCCTGGTACGAAGCCCCGCCCGTCCATAAGCCCCGTGCTGCGAAATTGCCGATGCCGTTTTGATTGCCCGTGATGCCGAAGCTGGCACGGAGTTTCAAATCCGACAGAAAGCCCACTTTTTGCAAAAAACTTTCTTGTTTCACGCGCCACGCCACGCCCACCGCCGGAAAGTAGCCCCACTGATTGTCCGCCCCGAAGCGCGAGGAGCCGTCCGCCCGCAAGCTGGCATCTATCAGGTAGCGGTCGTTGAAGCTGTAACTGATTTTTCCAAAAAATGAAGCTAAGGTGTATTTCGACCAGTTTTGCGAACCGGCAGTGGTCGCCGCCGAAGCAATTTGCGTGAATTGATTATTCGCAAAACCGCGCCCCTCGCTGTACGTGCGTTTTAACACATCGCTTTGCAGGGTATTGCCCACCAAAATGCCGAAAGTGTGCCCGCTGTCAAATGCCTTGCGATAGGAGAGGGTTTGCTCGTTCAACAAAGAGGTAAACTGCGTGATGCTGGACGTTGCCAAACCGTTGGGGCTACCCGAAATCAGCAAACTATTCCAATATTCTTCCTCGTCGTAATTGTTGTAATCCGCGCCCACGCTGGTACGGAATTTCAAATTCGGTAGAATATTCCATTCTGCGTACAAATTGCCGATATAGCGCAGGCTGGTAGAATTGACATCGTAATTTTCTAACAACAAAGTCAGGTTGTCAAAACCGGCACGACCGACCAACACGCCCTGCTCGTTGACGGGCGACAGGTAGGTCGGCGAATGCAACGCGGCTTGCAACAATCCACCCGCAGGACCGTCGCCCGCACGGGCTTGATTGCGATATGTTCTTGTAAACGTATTGCTTACACCGATTTGAATGTTTTCATTTAATTTCTGGTCGAGGTTGGCTTTGAAACTCGCGCGGTCAAAGGTGATGGGACGCAAGATGGATTCCTGCTGATTGTAGCCGCCTCCGAGGTAGTATTTGGTGGTCTTCGTACCGCCGGAAAGCGAGAGGTCATAATTTTGCAATTGCGCGGTGCGGAAGGCTTCGCTCAAGCGGTCGTACGTTTGTTGCTCTTCAGGCAAGCCCCTGCCGCCTTGCGCCACCGGACGAAACGGACGGTTTTCAAACGTGCGGTTCAACTTCGGGTCGTCTTTGCCGGTGTTCACCCACCATTCGTTTACCAGCGTGGCGTGTTCGGGTCCAGTGGTGAGTTCCCAGAGTTTCACTGCTTCTGCCGCACCCCGTGACACGTTCAAACTTACTTTGGGTTTTTGTTCGTAACTGCCGCGTTTGGTGGTGATGAGAATTACGCCGTTCGCGCCGCGCGAGCCGTAGAGTGCGGTTGCCTCGGCATCTTTTAAGATTTCCAGACTTTCAATATCCGACGGGTTGATGTCCGCAATGGGTGAAGTGGCTTTACCGCCCGTACCGATGGTTTGCAAACTATTGTTATTGATAAAAACGCCGTCCACCACGTAGAGCGGATCGTTGTCGGCATTGATGGAAGTCGCGCCACGTACGCGAATGTTCACCACCTCGCCCGGAACGCCCGTGTTGGAAGAGATTTGCACCCCGGAAACCTTACCTTGCAATTGCGCATCGAAGCTACCGGCAGCGATGTTTTTAATACCCGTTGGGTCCACTTTTGCCACCGAACCCGTCAAATCCTTGCGCCGCGCCGTGCCGTAGCCCACCACCACCACTTCGTTCAACTGGCGGCTGTCGGATTTTAACTCTAAATCAAACGTGGTTTGCTGTCCGACGTTTACTTCCTGCGTCGTTAGACCAATGGAAGACAACACTAAAATGTCGTCGGGATTAGCTTCCAACGTGAATTGCCCGTTTGCATCGGTTGTCGTGCCTCGGTCGGTATTTTTAATCACTATCGTCACGCCAGGCAGGGGTTCGCCCTCGTTTTTTACCGTGCCGCTGATACTGGCAGATTGCGCTGCCATACCTAAGGGAAAAAGCAGGACTACCAACCTACTGAGTAGATTTTTCATTATCTTTGTTTTGTTTAGGATTAAAAAATAAGGCAGCAGAGTCAGCCGCGTGCGACTGACGATTCTTGCCACAGAATTCCGCCTTGTTTTCGTTCTAAGCCGTCAGCTCTGTTCCCGCAGGGCTGACAACTTTTTAAATGTAAAATGTAAAACGCTAAATGTAAAACCGCAAAAGTTGAGCATGCGTTAAACTTTTACATTTTACATTTAATATTTTGCGGTTTATTGAATGTCTGGTATTGCCAACAAAATGCCACCAAACAACAAATACGCCCACAGCAGCGTCCAAAAAATATTGAACACTTGCGCCCCGACGAACGCCAGTGCCGGACGACCGCCTTCCATTTTTACTAAATCGGCAAATCGCGCTTCCAAGCCAATCGCCACGAACGCCGCCGCAAACCACAGCGTTTGTAAACTTTTCAGAAATCCGCCCACTTGTTTCACCGTGTCGGTTGGAATTAAAAAAGAAAAAATCAAGGAGGCGGCGATGAAGCCCAACACGAATTTGGGAAAGCGTTCCCACACGAGTTTCAAACTCGGTTTTTCGCCGTTCAAATTTTGATTTGGATTTTTGCGAAGCACCCACCAAGTGGCAATCAAAAACGCCGCCACGCCAATCAGCACATTTTGGGAGAATTTTACAATCACGCCTGCTTTGGTAGCTGCGCCGCCCACGAGTTGTGCCGCCGCCGTGACGGAAGCCGTCGTGTCCAACGTACCGCCGAGCCACGCCCCGCCCACAAGTTCGGGAATTTGAAAAAAGCGAATTGCCCAGGGTTGTAGAATGAGCATCGGAATGGCTACCAGCAGCACCAAAGTCGTCACATACGACAATTTTTTCTTATCACCTTGAATCGCGCCCGCTGCTACAATCGCCGCCGACACGCCACAGATGGAAACCGCCGAAGCCAGAATCACCCCAAATTCATCATCCACTTTCAGTCGCCGCGAGAGCCACAACGAGAAAAACCACACCACGCTCACGACTGCCACCGCTTGCAAAATGCCCGGCAAACCCGCTTGCACAATATCTTTGAACAACACACTTGCGCCCAAAATCACCAGACCCGTTTTGATAAAAAACTCGGAACGCGCCGCTTCTTTCAACCAATCGGGCAATCGAAAAACATTGCTCAAACCTAAGCCCAACAGTAATGCAAACACCACATACTCAATACCATACGAACCGATATTTTTGTTACCTGCAAGGATGAGGGAAATAATTCCAAGAATGAAGATTAAACTAAAACCGGTGAGATACCGACGTACGCTGCCGCCGGAAAGTTGAATGGCAATGGATGACAACAGAGCGTACACTGCACCGATTCCGAGCAATAGCAACAAATTATTTGTGTTAAAAACTTTTACAAACAATTCGCTGCCGTTTGCCCAGCCGTAAGCGGGCGTCGTAAATTTAAAATCCGATGCTGCGAAAGCAAAGCCGAGGATGCCTGCCATTAAAACACTTGCAATCAACACCGCCCAGATGTCTTCGCTCACTGCTGCCCAGCCGGTGGGTTTAGGCGGTGTTTCTTCTAAGAGCGCACTTGTGTCGGTGGTTTTGGTTTCGTACAATTCGTTTGCCATACGTTTTTTGTCGTTAAAAATAGATATTCTGTGCTTCTGACGCACGCAAAAATGTTTTTTTGAAATTTGGTTTTATTTGATTTGGAAAGTGTAAATCAGTGGGCAGTTTCCAATTGGCAGTCCACCAGAGGCGGATAAATTTGCAGTCGCTCAGGACTTTGACAGCCACCATTGTAATTTAAAAGAGTAGAAGATTAGCGACAACAATACGACACCAAGGGGCAAGTAGTATGCAAAGAAGAGTCAAAAAACAGTGGTTTCAAATAAATAGCCGTCATAATAGTTTGTGTTAGGTGACAATGACGGCACAAAGGTACACTCTTTTTCTATTAATTCTACAAAAATAGTAGAATTTGAGAAAAAAAATTTTTCAATCCTTCGTCAAGTCGGCAATGGTAATATTTTCCATAACGGTCAGCGTTTGTTCGCGCACTTGGTACAATGCCAATCGAATTTTACAACCCGCCTCATCCGGGCAATCCGCGCAAGGCTCGTAAAAGTTCTTCGATACACAACCCAATAGCGCAATCGGTCCGTCAATGATGCGATAAATATCCGACAGCGCCACTTCGCTCGGTTTTTTCAAAAAATAGTAGCCACCGGCATTGCCCTGCTTGCTGTTGATAATGCAACTGCGTTTTAAATCCAGCAAAATCTGCTCTAAAAACTTTTTCGGAATGCGTGCTTGTTCGGCAATGTCTTTTGTTTTCACCTGCTCCGCATAGTGTTCGGCGATATAAATGAGCGCTTTGAGCGCGTATTTCATTTTTTTAGAAATCATCTGCGTTTCATTTCACAATCAAAAATACAGCATTTATTCAACATTTTTTTCGTTATCATTGTGCAAATGGCAAATGTATTGTAACTTAGAGCTTTATACCACCCTTGCGGAAATAGCTCAGTTGGTAGAGCACTAGCTTCCCAAGCTGGGGGTCGCGAGTTCGAGTCTCGTTTTCCGCTCTTTTTTCAACAATAAATAAGACCTGCCCGATTTTCAAAAATCAGGTAGGTCCTCTATCTATCAAACTAAAGCCAAGAGCTTTATTAAGCCGCTTTCTTCTTCGCTTTCAGTTCGGCACGGGTCGTTTTCACCTCCGTTTTCAAGTTGCGGCGTTGATTTTTAAAATCCTGCACCTGCTGTGCCAGCGTCTCTACCTGCTCCGGCGACTGTTCTTTCGACTTGGCTTTTTTGAACGCTTTTTTGGATTGGGTCAGTTGTTCTACCAACCGGTCGAGTTGTTTGCGCAGCTTTTTTGCCTTCTTTTTAAGTTGCTGGTACTCCGGTTTACTGCCTTTTTTGGTGTTCTTTTTAGTCGGTTTTTCCGCAGTAGTTGCCTTCTCCGATGGTGCTGCGACTGTGTCTTTCGCTGCACCACTCGTTTTTTTGCTCGTTTTTTTCATTAAATTTACCTTTGTTTAATAAATAGTTAACATTGAATTAACACAAAGGTAGGCACAAAAGATTTCCATCGCAACTGTTTGAGCGATTGAAATAAAAATTTAACATTAAATGGAGCGTTTAAAGGCTAAAGTTCAAGCGTTCAAAAGTTTAAAAGTTCAAGTATGCCGGGTTTTGAACTTTTGAATCTCGAACTGGCTGAACTATTTTAACTCCGCCGGAATGACCCGTGCTTTTTCCACTTTTCGATTGCGCAGCAGCGTCAACTCTGCCGGTTTGCCGATGCTGGTTTCGTTGAGCAATTTGTGCAAATCATCAATGCTGTCCACCGGCTTGCCGTTGAAGGCGATGATGATGTCGTTGGCACGGAGTTCGATGTTGTACGCCGAGGTGTCCGGCTCAACACTCTGAATGAGAATGCCCGATTGCACCGCCAGTTTCAGCCGCTGCGCCCACGCCTGATTCAATGGCACCACTTGTCCGGCGATGCCGATGTAACCGCGCTTGACCTTGCCATCCAGGATGAGTTTTCCCACCACATATTTTGCAATATTGGCAGCCACTGCGAAACACAAGCCTTGTGCGGGTAGAATGACTGCCGTGTTCACCCCGATGACTTCGCCGCTGGAGTTGACGAGCGGACCACCGGAATTACCGGGGTTCAGTGCCGCATCGGTTTGAATCACATCGTCAATCAAGCGACCGCTTTCCGAGCGCAAGGTTCGACCCAGTGCGCTCACCACGCCCGCCGTGAGCGAATATTGAAAACCGTAGGGATTGCCGATGGCAATTGCCAGTTGCCCGACTTGCAGGCGTTCAGAATTGCCAAATTGCACGGTGGACAATTTTTCGGCGTTGATTTGCACCACCGCCAGGTCGGTCGCCGGGTCGTCGCCAATCAAGCGCGCCGGAAAGTTTCTGCCGTCTTGCAGATTCACTTCAATTTTATCCGCGCTGTTCACCACGTGGCTGTTGGTGACAATAAAACCGTCGCTGGAAATGATAAAACCCGAGCCTGCGCCGTCGCCGCCGCGTTGTGGGCGACCGCCGTTGCGCGTGGGGCGAGGGGCTTTCGTCACTTTGATTTGCACCACCGCATCGCTCACGCGGCGGGCTACCTGCACCACCGTGCGCGAGTAGGCATCGAGGAGCGCATCGTCTTTATGCGGATCGGGTAAGCCGACGGGGGCTTCCGAGAGGTCGAGATCGTTGAAAAGAAATTCGGTCATGTTATTTTAAGATGCCAGATAAAAAGATGCCGGATGCCAGACGTATGACTTCGACAACCGTTTACTTATTTGCACCATTATCATACCATCTTTTTGCAAGAGCCAATTTGTCACAAGAAAATGTTTGACAATCGGAAGAAATGGCGGTATTTTGTAAAAAAATTGATTTCAAAATGGAAGAAGAAAATATGGTTTCTGTTTGGATTGGAAATTTTGACTCTGAAGAACAGTTTTTTAAATATATATATTTTTATTATAACGAAAATGGAAATCCATCCTCTTCATTTACAGACGATTTTGGGATAAATTATTATAACGAAGATTTTCAAGAAGCTGTTTTTTCTAATGATTTATCGAAAGAAATTGAAGGCTTGTCCTATGCAGAGTCATTTGTAACGCATTTAGAAAATACGAATTTATCAAAATACAATTCACTGCTGTGTTTGTATGATTTCGACTATAAACATTCTATTTCAAAAAGTGCTTTAGTGTTCGTAGGAAGTTACCCTTATCTAAAAAATTAAAAACAAAAACCTTCCAAAGTCCAAAACTTTAGAAGGTTTGAATAGGCAAACCAGCACATTTTCAAATCACCACATCAGTTGTTTCCGAGAATCAGCGGCAGCCCATCGCCATTGCCACCCACGATAATGACTTTGGAATTGGGTGAATTGGCGAGTTGCAACGTAGCTTCAATACCTTTATCTTTCAAAATTTTGTCGGACAAACTGGCACTCAGAATCTGGTTCGCACGGGCTTTGGCTTCGGCTTCGATGATGCGGCGCTCGGCTTCCTTGCGCTCCTGAGCGAGGATGTACTCGTACTTGAGGGCAGATTGCTCGGCTTGAATCTTTTCTTCAATGGCGGTGCGCACTTTTTCCGGAAGTTCAATGTTGCGAATCAGCACGGCGCGGAGTTCTACGTAGTTTTTATCCAGCGTAGCTGCCAAATCCTTTTGAATCAACTGCTGCACTTCGTCGCGTTTGGTGGAGTAGAGTTGCTCCGGCTGGTAGCGACCGATGATTTTTCGGGCGGACGAGCGCATTTCCGGGCGCACGAGCAGATCGAGATAGACTTTATCGCGTCCAAATTTTTCGTTCAAATAGCCGATTTTATCGTACTTGGGGTTTACCCGCGCCGTCACATCTACCTTGATGGTCAAACCGTTACTCGACAATACATCCATAGATTCTTCCAGTTGCTGCTCCCGCACGTCATACACGTACATGGTATTCCAGGGCGAGATGACATGAAAACCGGGCGTATAAACTTTATCTTTTTGCAAGCCCCCGCCGAAGCGCTCAAACAGCACGCCCCGCTCGCCTGCGTCAATGGTGAGGAAGGTCGCATTGGAAAATACCAACACCACGATGAGAATGATAAACACCAGAATACCGGTGGTAATCAGTTTGCTTTGTTTCATTGTTTAGTTTGATTTTAAATAACCTTTTTTACCTGTTTCAACATCCGGCTAACTTATTCAGTTTCAACCAATAGTAAAGAACGGTAATTTATCGCCGAAGTGCAGCATTTTCACCTATAAAGGTAGAAACTCTATCGGTAATCGAATCGCTTTTTTCGACCGGCAAGCATGATAAAATCTCCTTTTTTGCAATAAAAATTTTTTTAACTTGCCCCCTATTCAGACGTTAGATGAAAGAAGTTAGACTTTAGACCACTTAAGAACTCAAATTGATTGCTGGCGTCTAACATCCAAAGTCTAGCATCTAAAGTCCAATATCAAATATCCAACATCTAACAACAATCCAATGAAACAACTTTTTGTAATGGCAATCATCGCCGCCCTCGTCATCGCCTGCGGCGGTAATGACAAAAAAGAAGCCGCTACCGCCGATCGCACCACTACGCCAACAGCCGCTGCCGGTCCGGACGGCGAAAAGATTTACAAACAATATTGCGTCACCTGTCACGGCATCAACGGCGACATGGGCGCGAGCGGCGCAGCCAACCTTGCGGAATCCAAACTTTCCACCGAGGAGCGCATCGCCGTGCTGCACACCGGTCGCCCCGGCACCGCCATGGTGAGCTTCGAGGGTATTTTGAAAGAAGACCAGATCAAAGCTGTGACGGATTATACCCTCACCCTCAAGCGATGATGGTGTTATGGTGTTAGCGTGCGATGGTGCTATAAGCCGTTATTTAAAAATTGCCCTGTTGTAACACCATAACATTAAAACACCATAATACCATAACACCATGAAAGTCTTGGGTCTCATGTCGGGTAGCTCGCTCGATGGTTTGGATATTGCTTTTTGTGCATTTGAATTTGCAAACAACACCGTCACAAAATGGCAAATTTTAGCGGCGGAGACGATGGCGTATTCGGCAGAATGGCAGCAGTGTTTGCGCGACCTCCCGTACGCAAACGGGCGCGACCTCTTGTTGGCACACGCGCACTACGGGCATTACGTGGGTGCGCTGGCGAACGATTTTTTTAAAAAATACCAAATTCAGCCCGATTTCATCGCTTCACACGGACATACGATTTTTCATTTTCCAAAAGAAAAAATGACTTTGCAAATCGGCGACGGGGCGGCGATTGCGGCGGTGACGGGCTATCCGGTCGTGTGTGATTTTCGGGCGATGGACGTGGCACTCGGCGGGCAGGGTGCGCCGATGGCTCCCATTGCCGATCGGTATTTGTTTTTTCAGTACGATTTTATGTTGAATCTGGGCGGTATTGCCAATATCACTGCCAATATACATGGTAAATACCTGGCGTTTGACATTGGCGGAGCCAATCAGGTGCTGAATAAACTGGTAGAACCTTTGGGTTTGGAATATGACGACGGCGGCAGATTGGCGGCAAGCGGACAATTGAACAGCACTTTATTACAACAAGCCGATGCGCTGCCCTATCACCACAAATCTTATCCAAAATCGCTCGGCAACGACTGGGTACAGGAGCAATTGATTCCGATTTATACCAATTTTGAAGCACCGGTGGAAGATAAACTGCACACCGCCTGCGTTCAAATTGCCCGACAAATTGCTAAGAGTATTTCCGACCTTGTTTTAAAAGAAAACTTTCAAAAATCCGGTTACAAACTCCTCGCCACCGGCGGCGGGGCTTTCAATCATTTTTTGATACAATGCCTGCAAACAGCCTGTAATGAACTGCTTGGTGTTGAAATCGTTGTACCGGAGGAACGTATCGTCGGTTTTAAAGAAGCGGCGATGATTGCACTGGCAGGTGCGCTGCGCTGGAACGGGCAACCGAATTTCCTCGCTTCGGTGACGGGCGCAAGCAGGGATGCGATTGGCGGAGCGGTTTATGTGCCGGTGTCTGAACTGTGATTTGTATGATTTTTGTGATGGACAATAGATAATAACATTCTGATAATTGTAATTCAGACAAAAAGTACTGAGTTCCAAAGCACCATAACACCATAACACCATGCACCATAACACCATGCACCTTTTCCTCTGGATAGACTGGGACAGCGCTTTCGTGCCAACGGCTTCGGTGTGGGAATATGTATTGCGCGGCAGTATTGTGTATCTGTTTCTGTTTCTGCTGTTTCGGATGCTGCGGCGGGAAGCGGGCGGCCTGAGTATTACGGATGTGCTGTATGTGGTGCTGGTTGCCGAAGCGGCTTCAAACGCGATGGTAGGCGAGTCCAAATCCGTCACGGAGGGATTGATTCTGGTTGGTACGATTGCTTTTTGGAATTATTTTTTGGATTGGTTGAATTACCGATTTCCGGGTCTTCGACCTTACCTGGACCCACCGGCTCTGCCCCTGATAAAAAATGGTAAAATGCTGCGCCAAAACATGAAAAAAGAATTAATAACGGAAGACGAACTCCTCGGGCAATTGCGCGAGCAAGGCGTTGAAGAGGTGCAAGAAGTGAAGTGGTGTTATTTAGAAGGTGACGGACAGATCAGCGTCATTAAATTTAAATCGGAAGAGCAGAACAGTAACAAAAAAAAGCAGCGTATAATGAATTGAAAAAGCGGTTGTGTAGCTTTGCCCAAGTTTCAAATACAAGCTATGACCTATCACCTCTCCAAACCCGACCGACGGCTCGTCGGCGAAATTACCCTGGCTGGTTCCAAAAGCATCAGCAATCGCGTGTTGATGATGCGAGCCCTGTGTTATGAAGATTTTTCGATTCACCGGTTGGCAAATGCCAAAGACACCCAACTGTTGCAGGCATTGTTAAAAAGTAACGAACCCATTCTGGATGCCGGAGCAGCGGGTACCACGTTTCGGTTTCTCACCGCTTACCTTGCCATTCAACCCCGCACACAAATTCTCACCGGCACCGAACGGATGAAACAACGTCCCATCAAAATTTTGGTGGATGCCCTGCGGGAATTGGGTGCACAGATTGAATATTTAGAAAACGAAGGTTATCCGCCGCTTCAGATTGATTATATGCGGGATGCGAACGCTCCAAATCAACTCACCATTGCCGCCGATACCAGTAGCCAATACATTTCTGCTCTGCTGATGATTGCGCCCGTGCTGCCGAATGGTTTGGAACTCACGCTGGCGGGCAAGGTGGTTTCGCGCCCTTATATTGAGATGACACTGGGTTTGCTGAATTACTTTGGCGTAGCACACACCTGGGAGGGCAACGTGATCACGGTGCCGTGGCAGGAGTACGTGGCAAAACCGTTTATTGTGGAAGCCGACTGGTCGGCAGCTTCGTATTACTACGCCCTGGCGGCTTTCGCCGAAGAAGTGGATTTGCAGTTGAACGGCTTGTTTGAAAACAGCTTGCAGGGTGATGCGGTGCTGGTAGCAATGATGGAACGATTCGGAATTTCGACCGAGTTTAATGAAGAAGGCATTCGCCTTCGCAAAAGTGGCGCGGTGCCGCAGCCGGTGTTTGAGTACGATTTTATCGAATGTCCCGATCTGGCGCAGACCCTCGCTGTGGTGTGTGCAGGCACGGGGGTACATGGTGTATTCACCGGTTTGGAAACTTTGAAAATTAAAGAAACCGACCGGATTGCGGCTTTGAAAAATGAACTCGCTAAGGTAAACGTCACTTTGAGTGCCCTGCCGCCGCGCTTTTCACAAAAAAGCGGCAAGCAATACTTTAGTGTGGAAGGGGCAATTCAGGTGGAAGAAATTCCAATTTTTGCCACTTACGAAGACCACCGCATGGCGATGGCATTTGCACCGCTGGCAATGTTTGGCACCATTGGCATTGAACATCCGGGCGTGGTGGAGAAGTCGTACCCGGATTTTTGGGAGGATTTGCAGAAGCTGGGTTTTGAAGTGTCCTACGGCTCGAAGCCGTAGGACGCGTTAGCCATTGATACTCAATATCTTCACTTCTACGCGCTGGTTTTTTCGCCGACCGTCGGCAGTGTTGTTATTGGCGATTTGCAATTTTTTGCCGTAGCCTTTAAATTGCAGGCGTTCTTTGTCAATACCTTTTTTTACCAGATAATCGTAAATAGCTTTCGCCCGGTCGCTGGATAATTTAATGGCATAATTTTCTGAAGCCAGCCCGTTGGTATGCCCGCCGATTTCTACGGCTACATCCGAATTTTTATTCAAAAAGCTATACAGTTCTTCCAGCGGAGCGAAGGAATTTTGCATAATCACCGCCTTATCCGTTTCAAAATAAATATTGTCAATGCGAATGGTAGAACCCGTTTTCAACTCCGAGCGGCTGATCTCCGAAATTTTCACATTTTCAAACACATCTTTCTTCGGCTCTTCCTTTTTTTCCGGCGTTTTCGGCGTTACTTTGGCGGTGGTAGCCGGTTTTTTGGTTTCCGGCTTGGGCGTGGTTTTGGGGGCGGGTTTTTCCTCTGGCTCCTTTTCGGCAAGGGGTTGGTCGCAGGGGATGACCACCAGTGCCGAAGCCTTGTCAATCAGCACATTGCCGTTGTACGGAAACAGGGTGGGCGTGTTGTAAAATGCCTCGATGATGATATGTGTATAATTGCCGATGGGTTCAAATTTGAATTTGTACTCCAACCAGCGCGTGTTGATCACCAGTTTGCTTTCGCCGAGCAGGTATTGTTTGTCACAATAATCAAAACCGCCGTAGATGCGTACCTTTGCAGGGGTGATGTAATTCGCCTGCTCGTCCGTAACGCGGCTCGAACTCACATACGACTCCGAGCGAGCCATGTGCAGGCTAAATTCGTAACACTTGCTTTTATCCATCGGCTTGGTGAGTTTCTGCGATACCGACTCCCAGGTGTCGTTGTCGCGCACGACCAAACCGAGGTAGGTGTTGCCATCGTAAGAGGATTTAGACACTTGAAAAGTAGCTGCCGGATCGGGCTGGGTATCGGGCGGTGTTTCGCCGGGAAAACCACAGTCGTACCAGCCTCGCGGCACATGGCTGTGGCGTGCCACGTCTTCAAAGGAAGGATTGGTCAGTTGGATGTTGCCCTCCTGTGCCCAGCCAGCAAAGCCGACAAAATTTGCGAACCAGATGAAAATAAAAGTGCGTAGCCTCATAGTATTCAATCTATTTAAAAAGAAAAACGACAATTGCGCCCTGCTTTGTTGTGTAGTAAGCTGAAAAATAACACAAGAATGTGTTTTGGTGTTGTGGTGTTTTAGAACACGTTGTAAGCGACCATAACACCATCGCACCATCGCACCAATCATTTAAACGCGTTCAGCCCTGTAATGTCGTGTCCGGTGATTAATAAATGTACATCGTGTGTACCTTCGTAGGTGAGCACCGTTTCCAGGTTCATCAGGTGGCGCATGATGGGGTACTCGTTCGTAATGCCCATACCGCCGTGCACCTGCCGTGCTTCGCGGGCGATCTCGAGTGCCATGTGTACGTTATTGCGCTTTGCCATCGAAATCTGCGCCGGGGTGGCTTTGCCTTCGTTTGCCAGCGTACCCAGTCGCCACGCCAGCAATTGCGCTTTCGTGATTTCGGTAATCATTTCCGCCAGCTTTTTTTGCTGCAATTGAAAACCCGCCAGCGGTTTACCAAACTGCGTCCGCTCTTTGGCGTACCGCAATGCCGAGTCGTAACAATCCAATGCCGCCCCAATTGCTCCCCAGGCAATGCCGTACCGCGCTTTCGACAGGCACGACAAGGGACCTTTCAGACCCTGCACATTCGGCAGCACGTTGGCTTTGGGTACCCGCACGTCTTCAAACACGAGTTCACCGGTAATCGAAGCCCGCAGCGACCACTTGCCGTGAATTTCCGGTGCCGAGAAGCCCTTCCACTCCTTTTCTACAATTAGACCACGAATTACCCCGTTTTCATCCCGTGCCCATACCACTGCCACATCCGCCACCGGCGAATTGGTGATCCACATCTTCGCACCGTTCAAAATATAATGATCTCCATCGTCTTTGATATTGGTAATCATACTGCCGGGGTCAGAACCCGAATCCGGCTCGGTGAGTCCAAAACAGCCGATGAATTCGCCGCTGCCCAGTTTTGGCAGGTATTTCATCCGTTGCGCTTCGGAGCCAAATTTGTAAATCGGGTACATCACCAGCGAGCCTTGCACCGAAGCCATCGAGCGCACGCCTGAATCGCCGCGTTCCAACTCCTGCATAATCACGCCGTAAGCGATCTCATCCATACCGCCGCCGCCGTACTGCTCCGGGATGCTCGGACCAAACGCACCTACCTCCGCCAAACCTTTGAACAGGTGCGTGGGGCACTCGCCGCGCTCGGCATACTCCTCGATGATCGGGGTCACTTCGCGCTTCACCCATGCGCGCACCGTCTCGCGGATGAGGCGGTGTTCCTCGGTCAGCAAGTCATCCACCGCATAATAATCATGGAATTGAAACCGGTCTTCGCGGGCTTTTTTCAAAACACTTGCGCCATTGCTATGTTGGTACATCTTGTTTTTTACTAATTTTGGTTAGGTAATAAAAAATTACTACAAAGATAAGATATTGTGGGCGTTTTTTAGCTATCGGATGCCAGACTTAGTGACGGGAAGAAAAAAAGATCACGTGACTAAGAGACCAAGTGACCGAGCGACTAAATGGTACGTGCCAAATGACAACTAACCAATAACAGAATAAGCTCGAAGTGTCCAATAATTGTTAACCAATAACCGAACAAGCTCAGAGTGTCCCAATAACCAATAACCAATAACCAACTTATGGCAACCATTGCACTGGAAGGAATGCGGTTTTACGCCTATCATGGTTTTTATGAAGAAGAGCAAATCGTCGGCGGTCAGTTTGTGCTGGATGTGTATGTAGATACCGAAATTATGGGAGCCACTATGGCAGATGAGTTGTACGAAGCCGTGGAAGACGACGAAGAGGAAGACCGCGACCCCCTCACCGTCAACTACGAAACCGTTTTTTTGCTGTGCAAACAGGAGATGCGCGAACCGGCTAAACTCCTGGAAACCGTTGCCCAGCGCATTGCCGACCGTATTGACAGCTATTTTGACAATGCCAATGGCGTACACGTGCGCCTCAAAAAACTCCAGCCGCCGCTCGCTGGGAAAGTGGATTGCGCGTATGTGGAAATCAAAACCGGCACGTTTGCACCAAAGTTGTCCCTGCCGAAATTGCGTTTTTGAGAAGCTCGGAATCAGGATGCGCAGAATTTTAGGATTATCAGGATTTTTCCCAATCACTCCGTGTGCTTCTTGCCGAATAGGCAAGTAAAACTAAATGTGTAAAAGTCGTACTTAAAATCTCCGTGAAACGCTGTGTCCTCTGTGGTGGGAAAAAATCTGCAGAATCTGCGGGCGAAAAATGAAAAATAACGTTTTCCTAACAGGCAAAAACAACTTTTCATCGTTTAACACACGTCCATTGTTTTTGTAAATCATTGACGTTTTTAAATTTAAAACTGTACATCTATATCATGTTACAAAAATTCACTTTTATATTGCTTCTCCTGTCATTGGCGGCGTGTGATTCGGCTACGCTGGCGCAATTGGGTTCTACGCTCGGCTCTGCCACGCTCACCGAGGGCGAGGTGGGTTCGGGTTTGAAAGAAGCCCTCAACGTGGGCATCAGCAAAGGCGCAGACGCGCTGTCGGCAACAGACGGTTATTTTAAAAGTCCATACAAAATTCTGCTGCCGCCCGAAGCCCGTAAAATCACCGCTAAACTGCAAAACGTACCCGGTTTTAAAAATGTAGAAGAGACCATTCTGGAAAAAATCAACCGGGGCGCAGAAGACGCAGCGAAGAAAGCCAAACCGATTTTTGTGAGTGCCATCCGGCAGATGACGTTCAAAGATGCGATGAATATTCTGATGGGCGAAAAAGATGCTGCTACCCAATATTTGCAACGCACCACCAGCGATCAATTGTACCAGGAATTCAATCCGGTCATCATAGAATCGCTCGATAAATTTGACGCACGCGAATACTGGTCGAAAGCCGTGAACGCTTACAACAAACTGCCGCTGACCGAAAAAGCCAACCCGGATCTGGGCGATTACGTCACGAAAGAAGCCCTGAATGGACTGTTTGGCATGGTGGCAAAAGAGGAACTGAACATTCGAACCAACCTGGCAGCGCGTACCACCGATTTGCTGCGGCGGGT
>Ga0224722_1000332_pt1 | contig 28035 bp, 19 predicted proteins | sample Balambano_FR1_Me_FD_161646 | JGI IMG/M metagenome (GOLD analysis project Ga0224722, IMG submission 161646) | Freshwater sediment microbial communities from Lake Towuti, South Sulawesi, Indonesia - Balambano_FR1_MetaG | ecosystem: Environmental > Aquatic > Freshwater > Lake > Sediment | place... | reverse complement strand
CCCACATCCGTATAACTGAAGGGTGCCTTGATCGTGGCGATGCTGCCCTTGCTGGTGCGTTTGAGCCGGAACGTGCCGCGCAAGTCCTCCAGCACCAGCATGTTGACGATGTTCAGGCCCAGGCTGGGTGTGCTCATGCCATCGGCACTTTTAGTGTCGCCGGCCTGCTTGCCCAGGCCGTTGTCCTTCACCTCCACTTCCAACGTGCCACCCAGGTCAATCAGGCTGATGGTGATGTCGCCTTTCTCACGGCCGACGAAGGCGTGCTCCATGGCGTTCTGCACCAACTCGTTCACGCACAACGCCAGCGCCGTGGCCGCGCGTGAGCTCATGCGCAGGCTGTCGCCGACCACATGAATCGCCAAGTCGAGATCGGGCCGGGTCATGTTGGCCCGCGTCAGGCTGACCACGCGCATGATCACGTCCTTCACATCCACCAGCCGAAAACCCTCCTGCGCCAGCGCATCATGCACGGCCGCGATGCTCATGATGCGGTTGATGCTCTCGTGCAGCACCTCCTTGGCCGTCAGCTTGTCGCTTGCCTCGTGCAATTGCATCTGCAACAGCATCACCACGTTCTGTAAATTATTCTTCACGCGGTGGTTCATCTCTTTGACGATGGCCGCGTTGCCGATCAGGTGCGCGTTCTCGATGGCCAGCGCGATCTGGTTGGCCAGCGTTGTAGCCAGTTCCACCTGCGTCTCGCTGAAATCTGCCGCGGCTTCGGTCCACATGTTCAGCAATCCGATGACCCGTTCGCGCACGTTCATCGGCACGCACAGCAGACCGCACAGCCCGGCCGTGTCGGCCCACTGCGCGTGCGCCGGTTGCAATTCCACACACGCCGAGTTGATCAAGATCGGCTCGTCCACCGACTCGATGGTCAGCAGTGGCAATGCATCCAACTTCCACGGCGGCTCGGGTGGGACGTTGGGGCGCTGGTCGTAGACCGCGCGCGGCATGAAGGCATTCACGCTTTCGTCCAGCAGCAACACCGAGCAGTGCCGGGCGGTGATGGCGTGCGCGCCCATCTCGGCCACCACGCGCAAGGTCTCGTCCAGATACAGCGGCGAGATGGCGGCGCGGCTGACCTCGGCCACGGCACTCATCTCCTTCACCTTACGCTCGCTTTCTTCTTGAAGGATGGCGCGTTCGAGGATGCCGGCTACCACGTCGCCGATGAGCGAGGCAAACTCAATCTCGCCGTCGCTCCACGTGTGCAGGCGATACGTCTGGACGTTCATCGCGCCGACCACGCGGTCCTGGCTGATCAATGGCACGGCCATCAACGACTTGAACGAACGCTCGCGCGTGTTGGGCACCTCGCGAAAGCGGTCGTCCTTTTGCGCCTCGCGCACCGCCACCAGTTGCCGGTTCTGCGCCGCCCAGCCGGTCAGCCCCTCGCCCATGTTCAGGTAGCCGTGATCCACCGCCTGCGGAAACAGGCCGGTGGTGGCTTTCAGCACGAGCGTCTGCGCCGGCACATCGAGCAGATAGATCGAGGTCGAATCCACCCGCATGACCTTGGTCGTGGTCTGAGTGATGCCATTCAGGATCGAGCGTAGGTCGGACGTGGCGTTGATGGAGAGCAGGATTTCGCGGATCGCGGCCAACTCCTTCTTCTTGCGTTGCAGTTCGGCGCGGACGGTGGCAGTAGCGGTGCCGTTGCTAGTTGTAGCTGTTGTGGCTTTGGTCGCTTTGGTCGCTTTGGTCGCTTTCTTGGGCGCGGGCATACGAGTGATTCTAATGGTTGAAGGGCGTTGATTACTTGAAGCTTTTAACCGTCATTCCCGCGAAAGCGGGAATCCATCGACTCGGCAAGCTGGATTCCCGCCTTCGCGGGAATGACAGAGCATCGAGTTATTGATGTGAGGAAGTCAACCGGGCGATCTATAGTTTCCGCATGGAGGAATGGCAATGAAGCAGGGCTACAGTGGTTCAGCAGTGCGCCGCGTGGGCGAGCATGTGGAGAAGCGCACCTCCGACATCGCATTTGCCGAGGACATGGCGCGGCAGAAGGATTTGATGGCGTTGACGGCGCGCTTACCGCTTCTGCCACGAATTACGCATGTTGACGGCGACTTGATCGTCATGGAGTTCGTTGAAGGGGTAGAGGGGCCTACTGAGCGCAACGTCTTCCGCTTGGGCGAGTCGCTGCGGCTGCTGCATGACCAAAACGAAAACAGTTACCCACATCCATGCCACACCGGCGTGGATTGGCTGATTGACCTAGCAAACGACAACCTTGCGCAATCAACCCACGCCACGCGTGTCTCTCCCGAAATAAAGAAGCATTTCGAAGACGACGCCCTGATTCACTCGGAGCCTCAGTTCATTGAGACAACCGATGGGCGGATCGTGTTCATTGACATTGAGGGGATCGGGCGTGGTTCGCGTTATCAGGACTTGGGCTTCGCCGCATACCTGACGCGTCTATCGGACAGGCGTGAGGTGTTTGCCGCTTGCCTGCGGGGATACACGTCACGCCCGATTGAACTGGATGCTTGGCGCATCCACCAAATGGCGGGGCTCATCGCACTCGCGTACTCTGGCTTTGCCGATACGGAGAAGCGGTTGGCGCTCGGCCTGCAACTGATGCGAGAGGCCGGGCAGCACATCAATTCACGTCAATCTTGATCAGCCCTTTCACCCAGAAACGCGGCGCCTTGGCCGGGATGATGTTGCGCAGCGCGCCGTTCTCATCAATTGTGATGATGGCGGCCGCGCCGGCCAACTCGGACAGCGGCACGTCCTGGCTATAGCCATCGCCGCCGGTGAACGTGACCGTCTTGGCGCCCGATTGCACGCCGGCCAGCTTCAACACCTCGTCGAGCGTTGGGCCGATGAAGGTCGCCTCGACGCCATCGCGGTCGGTTGCTTTGACGGTCGTCTGTTTCAACGCCTTCAGCCGCGCGTTTTGCAGCGTCTGTGGGCGGTTGACCAGTCCGCCAATGAGCAACGTGCCAGGCTTTGGCGCTGCACCCGTCGCGTCGCCGGTGGTGGAGACGAAGCCGTATTTCACGAGCACCGTCTGCGCGGCTGGCGAGAGCACGTACTGCGTAAAGGCTTGCGCCAAGGGCAGATTGGAGCTGTCCTTCAGTGGCGCGATAGGGTAGGTGGCGATGGTGTTCAAGTCGCTGGGAATGTCAATTGTGCCGACGTCTTTGGCTTTGTCGGCCACGACATCAGAGCGATAGACGATGCCGGCGTCGGCCTCGCCCAATTGCACCTTGTTGAACACGGCGCGCACGTCCTCTTCATACGACACGACGTTGGTCAGCACGGTCTGGCTGAAGGTCGCGCCGAACTCGGGCTTGGCCGAGGCCTTGTTCAGGAAGTCGAGCGAGTAGCTGCCGACCGGCACGGTCTTGTTGGCCAACACCAGCTTGAGGCCGGGCTTGGCCAGATCCTTCAATGTGCGCAGACGAGCAGGGTTGCTCTTGGGGTAGACCACCACTAGCCGGTTGCGGACAAAGGTGCGCGGGTCGTTCGCATTCACGCGCGTTGTCTTCACTACAGCATCCATCAGGCGCGTGTTGGCGCTGGCGAACACGTCGGCCGGCGCGCCAAAGCCAATCTGCTCGGCCAATTGCTGCGAGCCAGCGTACTGAAAAGTCACCTTCGTGCCGGGGTTGGCTGCCTCGAAGTTCTTGCCCACTTCGTTGAACGCATCGCGCAGCGAGGCGGCGGCGAACACGGTGATGTTGCCACTGAGCGATGTGTTTCCTTGCGCCGCCGGCGCAGCATGTGCTGGGCCAATCGTCGTCGCCAACAGCACGGCGGTCATCAGACCGCCCATGACACAAACAAAATCTCTCCTGCCGAACATTACATACCTCCAAATTGAGTGAAGAACGTCAACTTCACGACACGTCGCGTTGCATATAGCGTGTGGCGATGAGAACGATGAGCGATGTCAGCACCAGCAGCAACGCCAGCGCCAACGCCGCGTCGGTGTTGTTCTGGAACTCGATGTAGATCGCCAACGCCATCGTTTGCGTGCGGCCCACCAAATTGCCGGCGAACAAGATCGTCGCCCCGAACTCGCCCAACGCCCGCGCCCAGGCCAACACGCCGCCGGTGACGAGCGCTGCCGCGCTGATGGGTAGGGTGACGAAGCGGAATACTTGCCACGTGCTTGCGCCCTCCACCATCGCTACGCTCTCCATGTCCTCGTCCACCCGGCGCAGGCCGATGACCGCCGCGCGGATGTAGAGCGGCGCCGCCACGAATACCTGCGCGATCACGACGGCAGCGGTGGTAAACGCGAGCTGGATGCCGAACTGGTTCAGGATCGAGCCAACCAGCCCAGTACGGCCAAACGCCATCAATAAGCCAATGCCCGCTACCGATGGCGGCAGCACCACTGGCAAGTCGAGCACGGCGTCAATCACCTTCCAGCTGCGCACCTGCCGCCGCGCGATCAGCCAAGCTGCCGGCGTGCCAAGCAGCACGATGATCCCCAGCGATAACAACGAGGTGAAAAGCGTCAGCTCAATGGCCGTGGTCACATCGGGCAGGGTGATGGCATCGCGAAAGGTCGGCGCGCTGCGCACGGCAATGGCGACGAGCGGCAACGCGACTAACAACAGCAAGATCGCTAATGCGCACAGGAACAACAGCTTGGGGCCGCCGCGCAAGTCGGTTGGGCGTGACGCGCGCTTTCGGGTATCGCGTGCATCGGTGAGGGCCGGTGGCATCTGGCTGGCAATCATGCGACTTTCCTTTTTGTGTTTGTGCTGGCGTGGGTGTGCTGCGCCGCTCGCTTGCCGATGTGGGCGCTGACCAGTTGCGCCTCGCAGGCGTCGAGCCATTCCAGGATGGCGTGGATTTGCCGAATGCGGAAGTCGTAGATCAGCCCGCGATACGCATCGCTGTTGCTGATGTCGCGCTGCCGGCCCGACATGCGTTCGAGTTCTTTCTGGCAGGCGCTGCGCTGCGTCTGTACCAGCTCGGCCACGTCTTGCAGGCCGCGCTGTAGGGCGAAGTACAGCTTGGGCGGGAAGTCGGTGCGCATGTCGCTCATGCGCGCGCTCGGTTCGTGCAGCCAGCGCTCGAACAGCCGTTTGCCCTTGGCCGTGAGGTGAAAGACGCGGCGCGGCGGCCGCAGGCCGGCTCGTTCGGCGTGTCCTTTGATCAGGCCGTCGCGCTCCATGACCTCCAGCAGGGCATACAACCGGTTCATGCCCACATGCCACACGTCTTGCAGATCGCGCTGCACCTGCAAGAACAGCGCATAGCCGTGGCGCGGCTGTTGATCCAGCAAGCCCAGCACGACAGGGATGGCAAAAGGCGACCGCTTGGGTGAATGGGTTGTAGTCGTAGACATGCAGATTACTCATCTGGTGAGTAATGCCAGCATCATACCCGCGGCTTCATGCCGTGCAAGCTGAGGACAAATAAATGCACCGGTTGACGTTTCTTCTTCTCCACTCAACAATCGGCCCGACATGACCGACATCAAAGACGACTATCTGCTGCGCACCGATTTCATCCCGCTCAACAACGGCTCGTTTGGCGTCTGTCCGCGCCCGGTGTTTGCCGAATATCAGCGCTGGCAGCGTGAGTTTGAACATCGCCCCGGCAGCTATGTGCATCGTTGGCATGAGGCGATGGACACGGCCCGCGCGGCTCTGGCCGATTACCTGCGCACAACTTCGGATCAGTTGGCGTTCGTCACCAACGCGACGATGGGCGTAAACGTGGTGACGCATTCGCTGCGGTCGTGGCTGCGCGAGAGCGACCAGATTCTGACGACCGATCACGAATACGGCGCGTGCAACAACGCCTGGGCTTTCGTGTGCGGCAAGACCGGCGCGCGCTACATCCGCCGGCACATGCCGCTCCCGGTCACGACAGTCGAAGAGTGGGTAGAGCGATTTTGGGAGGGTGTGAATCCGCGCACGCGCGTGATCTATTTGAGCCACATCACCTCACCCACCGCGCTCACCTTTCCGGTTCAGGCGATATGCCGCCGCGCGCGCGAGGCCGGCATCTTGTCGGTGATTGACGGCGCGCACGTGCCCGGCCAGCGCGAGCTCGACTTGGATGAGATCGGCGCGGACTTCTACACCGGCAATTGCCACAAGTGGATGATGGGGCCGAAGGGCAGCGCGTTTGTGTATGCCCGGCGCGAGGTGCAGTACTTGATCGAGCCACTCATCGTCGGGCACGGCTGGGGGCCGGATTGGGTGTCCGATAAGCCGATGGTGGATTACGTTGAACAGTTTGGCACGCGCGACCTGGCGGCGTTTCTGGCAGTGCCGGCGGCCATCGAGTTTATGCGCGCGCAGGGCTGGGACGAAGTGCGCGCGCGCTGTCACCAATTGGCCTGCGAGACGCGCCAGCGGATCGAGGATCATTTCGACACCGAGTCCATCTGCCCGCAGTCGTTTGAGTGGTTCAGCCAACTGGCGGCCATTCGGCTGCCGGATCGAACTGACTTGGCCACGTTGGGCAAAATCCTGCGCGACGAATACGCGATCGAAATCCCGCTGATCCACTGGCACGGCCACAAACTGGCGCGGTTATCGGTGCAGTCCTACACCACTCAGGCCGAGTTGGACACATTCGTGACGGCTGTGATGAAGCATGTGCCGGAGTGCATGATATGAACGTCAACCTCACGGGTCAGGTGGCGCTGGTCACCGGCGCAGGGCGCAACATCGGCAAGGCCATCGCCGATGCGCTGGCCGCGAACGGCGCGCAGGTTGTTTATTCCGATGTTGACGTGGAGGCAGCACGGCGCGCAGCCGACACAACAGGCCAACAGGCGATCAAGCTGGATGTAGCCGATGCCGTGGATGTGGCGCGCGTCGTCGGCGAGGTCGCACAGGAATTTGGAAGGCTCGACATTCTGGTCAACAACGCTGGCGTGAACACCGCGGCCAAAGATCGCACCACCATCGAGCGGTTCTCGCTCGACGAATGGCAGCGCGTGTTGAATGTTGACCTCACGGGGCTGTTTCTGATGAGCCGCGCTGCGGCCGAAGCGATGCTCAAGCAAGGGTCGGGCCGGATCATCAACATCGCGTCCATCGCGGGGCTGGTGCCGCTGCGCTTGCAAAGCGCCTTCATCGCGGCCAAGGCCGGTGTGGTCAATCTGACCAAATCCATGGCGCTAGAGTTAGGCCCGCGCGGCGTGCTGGTCAACGGTGTGGCGCCAGGCTCGATCATCACGGAGGGCACGCGCGAGCTGTGGTACTCCGACCCGGAGCGCACGGCCAAGATGCTCTCGCATGTGCCGCTGGGCCGGCCAGGCACATCGGAAGAGGTGGCGCACTGCGTGCTGTTTCTGGCTGCGCCGGAGAGCAGCTACATCAACGGCCATGTGTTGGTCGTGGATGGCGGCTGGACGGCCGGGTTCACTAGAGATTTTTAGGAATCTCTCGCAAAGACGCGAAGGCGCAAAGGTCAATCGGCCTGCTTGGCGACTTTGCGTCTTTGCGAGAGCCAAAGGATCACAATGGCAGAGTTCACCCAATTCAAGGGCTACCCCAAAGACTACACACCCACGATCCCGAAACCGGACGTCTCGCCTGACCCCGTCATCCTGAACGTGCAACAGGGTGTGCCGGTGGTCTATCCCGGCTGCCACGGTGTGGGCGTGCGAGTGGTGCACCCAGTCAACCCGGTCGCACCGGCCAGGAACATGGGCTTGGTGTTGTTCTACCTGCCGCCGCATGTGATCAATCAACCCGGCTCGCACGAGACCGAGGAAACCTACGTCATCCTGGAGGGGCAGGGGGAGATGATCTTTGCGAATGGCTGGCGGCAGCCGGTGCAAAAGGGCGACTTCGTCTATCTGCCGCCGTGGTGCGAACACGGCATCGAGAACACCGGCACGGAGACGCTGGTCGCGCTGATTTGCACCGCGCCACCGAATCCGTAGCACCAAGCTGAACCTGAATTAACCGCTGCGCGGGTCGAGCGCATCGCGGATGCCGTCGCCGAGGAATGAGACGCCCAACATCAGCAGCGACAGGCACAGCGTCGGCAACAGGCCCATGTGCCAGTAGGCCCCGATGTATTGCCACGACACGCCGATCATTTTGCCCAGCGAGGGCATGTCTTCGCTCAGGCCGTAGCCGAGGAAGCTCAGCGTGCTCTCACCGATGATGATCGTCGGGATCATCAGGCTGACGGCGACGATGAATGGGTTGAGGATATTGGGCAACACATGCCGCCGGGCGATGTCGCCTGTGTCCGCTCCCAGGCAGCGCGAGGCGTCCACGTAATCGCGCTCGCGCGTGGTCAGCGTTTGCCCGCGCACCAGGCGCGTTAGCTCGGGCCAATTCAACGCCGCCAAGGCGATGATCAGATTGATAACCGAGTTGCCCGCCACCAGCATGAACAGGATTTGAAACAGCAGTTGCGGGATGGCCGTGCAGACCTCGATCGCCCGCAGGATGACGTAATCCACCGCGCCGCGAAACCAGGCCGCGCTGAACCCGAACAGAATCGCTACGACGCACACAAACACCTGCACGACCATGGCGATGAGCAGGCTGGTGCGCGTGCCGTAGGACAGCAGCCCCAGCATGTCGCGCCCGGCGATGTCGGTGCCGAGCGGGTGCGCGAGGTCTTCCATCGGCATCTTGTTCGCGTCCAGCACGCTGGTCGAGGGGAATGGCAAGATCAACGGCCCGGCAAGCGCAAACAGCAACATGCCCGCGACGATGATCAGCCCGAGCACGCCGGCGCGATTGCGCTTGAAGCGCCGCCAGGCCAACTGGGCGGGCGTGATCGGGCGCAGTGCGGTGGCAGACGCCGGTGCGCCAGGTGCGCCGAGCGTGACGGGTGGGGTGGAAGTTGCCATCGCCTGTTTGGCCTGTTGGGCCTGTTTGGCCCGTTAAGTCTATTTCCCAATGCGAATGCGTGGGTCGGCCAGTGAATACGCCAGATCGGCGATGAGAAATGACAGCCCCCACAACACGGCCACAATCAGCACGGTCGCGGCCACCATGGGGTAATCGCGCGAGGCAATGCTGTCTATGTAGAACTTGCCTATGCCATTGATGCGGAACATGCGCTCCAGGATGGCCGAGCCGGTGATGGCGTTGGGGATCATCGGCGCAAGCACGGTGATGATCGGGATGAGCACGTTGCGCAGCGCGTGCTTGAACACGACCACGCTCATCGCTAACCCTTTGGCCCGGGCCACGCGCACGTAATCCTGCGACATCGTCTCCAGCATGCCATTGCGGGTGAAGCGCAGCAGGGTGCCGAAGGGCAGCAGCCCGAAGATGAGAGCGGGCAGGATGAACGTGCGCGGCTCGTCGAGTGACCAGCCGCCGGTCGGCAACACCTTGAGCACCACGCCGAAGAAGTAGGTCAGGAAAACAGCCAGCGCAAAATTAGGCACAGTGGAGCCTATGACGCCAAAGAAGCGCACGATGTAGTCCACAGGCGTGTTGCGCCGGATGGCCGAGAGCACGCCGAGCAGGATCCCGAGCGGGATGCTCCACGCCAGCGCCATCACACCCAGCGCCAGGCTGGCCCCCCACTGCTCGCGGAATATTTCGATGATCGGCTTGCCCTCGGCCACGTAGGACGTGCCGAAGTCGCCGCGCACGGCGTTGGCGATGTAGCTGGCCCACACCACGTAGAACGGCTTATCCAGGTTGTATTTGGCGCGGATGTTGGCGAGCGCGACCGGCGACAGTGGCTGGTTGTTCTGGTCGAACGGGCCGCCGGGCAGGCGATACAACATAGCGAACGTGATGAAGCTGACTACCAGCGTCACCAGGATCAAACCGATCACGCGAGCGACGAAATACTTGATCATCGTTTAGCCAATGGTGGTCATTCCCGCGAAGGCGGGAATCCAGTAACTCGGTATGCTGGATTCCCGCCTTCGCAGGAATGACGGAGCAAAAGCCTAAGGCAATCAGCCGCATGGGTTAGTCACGCGGGATTTCTCATAGCCCATCCGGGCCACAAGCTTCGTTCGAAATGACGACTGCCGTTCTACTTCGGCGGGTTGGGACGGAACTGAGTGACGTTGTTGGTGACGTAGGTGTCAATAACTCCAGGGCTGAGCGCCGAGAAGCCCGGCCAACCCACGGCCCGCGACGCATTGACTTTGCCTGGCTGGAAGGTAACGCCGTTGACGTATGGCTTCCACACCCACACGTCAAACTGCTGCAGGGCGAATATGCCGCCGACTTCGTCCACCAGCATCTTCTCGGCATCCTTGTATAGCTGGTCGCGCTTGGCTTTGTCGGCCATCGGACCGGCCTCGTCGAGGATGGCCTGATACTTGTCGTTGTTCCAGTTGTGGCGGCCGTTGTTGCGGAAGACGCTGAGCAGGTTCGACTGGTCGAGGTAGTCAATGCCGTAGGACACGAAGCCGAAGTCAATCTGGGTCGGCTTGGCGTTGAGGGCTTCCATGAAGGTCTTGGCCGGCTCTCGCTTCACCTCGACCGAAACGCCAATCTGCTTCTTCAACTCGTCGGCATACACCTGCGCCATGGCCAGCAGCGCCTCCTCGATTGGATTGTCGGTGCGCACCAGCAGCGTCAGCGGTTGGTCAATGGTCACGCCGCTCTCGGCGAACAACTTCTTGGCCGCTTCCGGGTCGTATTGCTGATACTGCTTCAGCGCCTCGACGTTGCTGCCGGGGACGCCGGGCGAGAGGAACGACCAGGCCGGCTTGGCCGCCGGCTCGGGCAAAATCTTGGACAGGATTGTCTCGCGGTCGAACAGCTTGGCGAAGGCCTGGCGCACCTTCAGGTTGTCGAACGGCGGCTTGCTCTGATCGAAGAAGAAGTAGTGCACGCGGAAGTCGTTGGGGTCTTGTGACGACTCGGCATTGAGCGTGGCGTCCGACGTGATGATCTTCACGTCGCCGGCATTGCCAGCCCGGGCGCGCTCAACCTCGTTGGCCTGGTAGGCCTGCAGCGCGTTTTTCGGGTTAAGGAAAATGACCTTGTTGAGATACGGCTTCAGGTCGTCCGGCATGTTCTTGTTGGCCTCCAATACGACCTTCGTGGGCGACCATTCGCTCAAGACATATGGGCCGGCCGATACAGACGTGTTGACGTCCGAGTTGTAGGTGGGGCCGTTCTTCTCCAGCGATGCCTTCTGCATCGGGCCGGAGTAGAGCATCATCATGGGCAGGTAGGGGATCGGCTGGGCCAGATCGAACACCACCTCCTTGGGGTTGGCCCCCTGCTTCACGCCAATCTCCTCGGGCTTAACCTTACCAGCCAGCGCGTCTGAGTAGCCCTTGATCTTCATCTCCTCGATGTACCACGAGAAGTCGTAGGCCGTCTCAGGCTTGGCGATGTGGCGGAAGCTGGTCATCACGTCGTCGGCAGTGACCGGTGTGCCGTCCGACCAGTTGACGTCGTCGCGCAACTTGAACGTCCATGCCGTGGCATCGGCGTTCGGCGTCCACGACTCGGCCAAGCCGGGAATGACGTTGAAGTCCTTGTCCAACCGGATCAGCGGGATGGTGAACATGTCGCCGCCGATGCCGCGGCTATACACGCTGGCCAGCAGATCCATGAAGCGCGTGTTGGGGTCCTGGGCCTGCGAGTCCGGCGTGAGCACCAACACCTGCTGTTCGCTGGGGGCGGCGTCGTCGGGCAGCTTCTTGCCAACGGCGTTGACCATGTCACCGGCCGGCGCGGGTTCAGCCGGCTTTTCGGCTGCGGGTGCCGCTGGCTCAGCTGGCGCTGGTGCGGCTGGCGCAGCGGGTGCGGCCGGGGCGGCCGGCGCGCATGCGGCCAGCAACGCGCCGCCCGCGCTGATGCCCAACAGTTTCAGCAACTGGCGGCGATTGAGCGTATTTGTGTCCTTACTCATATCTCTTCCTCCGTACTGCTCCTCAAATCCTTCGACTTTCCCCCAAACTTGTTGGCGCAGGTTTTATTACAGCGCCAGGGTTTTGGCAACCGCACTGGACTTTCAAGTTTGGCGCGTTATGCGAAAATCCAGCGCAATACGTGCCCTGCCGCACATGGTTGGCATCTGACCAAGGCATACGGTTACAAGGATGGAATTCATGGAGACAACGATTTCACGCAGACGCTTCGTCAATTTGGCGCTGTTTGGTTTGGCAAGTGGTGGGGTACTCGCGGCGTGCGGCGGTGGTTCAGACGCAGCGCAGCCGACCGCATCACCTGCACCCGGCCCGGCAGCGGGCAGCGGCGGGGATGTGACGCTTGAGCTTGGCTCAATGGGCGACGATTCGAAGTTCGACAAGGAGCAATTGGAAGCGCCAGCTGGCTCCAGAATTACTTTGGTCTTTCGGAATACCGCAAAACCTGAGTCCAACAAACTGTTTAACTGGGTGTTGACCAGGCCGGGCACGCATCTCCGGGTGGTCAACGCCGGGACGAATGCAGGTGAAGCCAGTGGCTATGTAGCGCCAGATGACGAAAACGTCATCGCCGCGACCAAGCTCATCAAAGGCGGCGAGTCCGATCAGATCACATTTGACGCCCCCCCACCAGGTGAGTACACCTACGTCAGCACGGTGCCAGGTTATTACACACGTATGCGAGGCGTGTTGACGATCAAGTAGCGAGCGCTCTGCTTAGCGTTCGCGGCGGCGCTCAGGCACAGCGCGCCGCAGAGAGCGTGCCCTACACCGATGCCCGATCCGACGAAGGATCAAGCGCGTCGCGCAACCCATCGCCAAAGAACGAGAAACCGAGCACGAGTATGGCGAGTGCGATGGTGGGGATGATGCCCACGTACAAATAATTTGCGCTGGATAGATATTGTCCAATCGCGCCGACCATCTTGCCCCAGCTCGGCAGCGGGTCGTTGATGCCGTAGCCGAGGAAGCTCAGGCCGGCTTCGGCTGTGATAAAACCCGGCAGCGCAAAACTTACCGCCACGATCAACGGGTTGAGGATGTTTGGCAACAGGTGGCGCGACAAAACAAAAGGCGTACCTGCGCCCAGGCTGCGCGCTGCGCTCATGAACTCGCGGTCTTTGTGAGACAGCACCTGGGCGCGCACCAGGCGGGCCAATCCAGGCCAGCCCAGTATCGAAATGGCAATCGTCACCTGGAGGATGCCATTGCCCACCAGCAGCATGAACAGAATTTGGAAGAGAAATCCGGGCAGGGCGGCGATCACTTCGAACAGGCGGTTGAGCGCGAAGTCCCACGCGCCACCGAAATAGCCGGACAGCATGCCCAATGACAAGCCGATGGCCACGACGATGAACGTCGCCGCCAAGATGACCACCAGGCTCGTGCGCGCCCCGAAAATCAAACGGCTGAGCAGATCACGTCCCAGCTCATCGGTGCCCAGCACATGTTCGGGAAACTTGCCAGGTGGTGCCCATGTCTTGAACAAATTGGTCTTGTCGTATGGATGTGGGGCGAGCAAGGGCGCAAATATGCCGATGAGCACGAAGGCGATCACGATGAGCAGACCTGCGATAGCGAGGCGATTGCGTTTGAAACGCCGCCATGCCAACTGCGTCGGTGAGAGTGGCTTGTATTGCGTGACGATCTCAGATGTCGCTGTGGATTGCGCCGCCTGCAGAGTTGCCATGCGTTACTTTGCTCCTCCGAGACGGATGCGCGGGTCAACAAGCGTGTATGCGATGTCTATGACCAGATTGGTAATGGTCAGAATCACGGCAGTGATGATGACGGTAAAAATGAGAACTGGATAGTCGCGCGCAAAAATGCTCTCCAGAAAGTAACGGCCAATGCCCGGAATGGCAAAGGCGAATTCCACAAAGATCGAGCCGGTCACTGCGTTGGCCAACACCGGGCCGAAAATCGTCAGCAGCGGGATCAGCATGTTGCGCATGGCGTGCTTGAGGATCACCATCGAGCGGCGAACACCCTTGGCTCTGGCGGTGCGAATGTAATCCTGCCCCAGCACATCGAGCAGGCCGGAGCGCGTATAGCGCGTGAGCGTGCCCAGCGTGCCGACGCCGAAGATAAACACCGGTAGCACCCATGTGTGCGGTGGTTGTGTGTAAAGCGGGTTGCCGTTGTTGAATCCAAACCATTTCAGGCTTACGACAAATAGGGCGATGGAGAAGAAGATGATTGAAATCTGCGGGATGGTGATGGTCACCAGCGACATCGTGGTCAACACTTGATCTAGGAGCGTGTTGCGCTTGAGCGCAGCGACGATGCCAAGCGCGATGCCTAATGGAAAGCTCCAGGCCACGGCCAGAAAGCCGAGCATCACGCTGGACCCCCAGTATCTAAAAAACAAGTCAACGACTTGCGTCTTGGGGTAATAATAGGATTCGCCGAAGTCACCCTGCACGGCCCTGGTTAGCCAATTCCACCAGTTCACATAGAAGGGCTGATCCAAGCCAAATTTTTTCAACATGTTGGCCTTTGCTTCCGGCGAGAGCGGCTGGTTCAACTCGTCGTATGGCCCCCCTGGCGCGCTATACATCAGGAAGAAGGTAATAAAAGTCACGCACAGCAGCACGAAAACCGCGCCAGCCAGCCGACCAATGATGTATCTCGCCATGTGTATTCGTAAACCCTAAAGGTCTTACAGACCTTTAGGGTTTCAAGTGCAAACGCAACCGTCAGCTTACGGCGTGCTCTTGCGGGACTCGTCTACGTTGTTGCCGATGTAGATATCGGAGATGGCACCGTTCATCGAGGCCAGACCAGGCCAGGCAATGCCGGGGTTGGTGTTGACTTTGCCGGGGAGCATGGGCGTGCCCTGGACGTACGGCTTCCACAAGTTCAGCGGCGTGCGATGCACAGCCCAAACGAATGCGGCATCTTCCACCATGAGCTTTTCGGCATCCTGATAGAGCTTGGTGCGCGCCTCGATGTCGGTCATTGGCCCGGCCTCCGACAACAAATCCTGATAGGCCTTGTTGTTCCAGGAGTGGCGGCCACCCAGATCGCTGCCCTTGAACACTGTAAGCAGGTTGGAGGGATCGAGGTAGTCCATGCCGTAGGAGATGAAGCCGAAATCAACCGTCGTGTCGGGCTTGCCGTCGGCACCCTTCTTCAGCAAATCGGCCATGAAATCCTTCGAGACCACGTCCTTGACCTCGACCTCAATGCCGAGGTTCTGCTTGATGGCATCGGCATAGGCCTGGGCGATAGCCAGTTGGATCGGCGTATCCTGGCGGTTCTGCATGACCAGCTTATCCACTTTCACACCGGACTCCTCATACAGCTGCTTGGCCAGTTCAGGATCGTACTTCTGAATGTCTTTGAGAGCCTCGCCGTTGGCAGCCGGGAAACCAGGTGCGAGCATCGAATAGGCCGGGCGCGCCAGCACGCCTTTCTGGATGAACTGGACGATCGAATCCCGATCAAGTAGATGTGAAAGCGCCTGGCGGAACTTCAGGTTGTCGAATGGCGGCTTGGTGACGTCAAAGAAGAAGTAATCCGTGCGGAAGTCGCCTACGTCCGGCGTGGCCTGCTTGCTCAGCTCGGCGTCGGTGAGCACAGCGTCAATTTCGGCTGCATTGCCTGGCGTCACATTGTCAATCTGCCCTGCCTGATACGCTTGGAAGTTATTGGGGAAGGGCACGGCGATCAGTTTGTTCAGATACGGCTTGATGTCGTCTGGCACATTTGGATTGGCCGTTAACTCGACGCGCGTGGGCGAGAACGCTGTGACGATGAACGGGCCGCTCGACACCGCTGTAGCAGGGTCAGTGTTATAGGCGGCACCGTGGGCTTCCAGCGCTTTCTTTTGAAGCGGCATGATGAAGATGCCCAGGCGTGGCAGGTAAGGCGTCGGCTCCGACGTCTCGATGATGAGCTCCTTGTCGGTGGCGCCCTTTCGCACCCCCAATTCTTCGAGTGGCACTTTACCCGCAACAACCTCGTCGAAGTTCTTTACGTTGCCGCTGCCCTTGCTATAGAACCACGTGAAGTCATAGGCAAATTTGGGATCGGCCATGTTCCGGAACGTAGCCACGAAGTCATCGGCCGTCAGCGGCGTGCCGTCCGACCAATTCAGGTCGTCGCGGATTTTGAACGTCCAGGCAGTGCCGGCTTCATCCACTTTCCACTCAGAAGCCGAACCGGGCACCAGATCAAAGTCCTTGTTGATGCGCGTAAGCGGCACGGCATTCAAATCGGAGAATGGGCCACGGTTGTAGACGTTGGCCGAAATGTCCATGAATTTGCCATTGTTGGCCGCGCCGGCCGAACCAACGTAAATCTGCTTGTCCGATGGCGCAGCATCGTCAGGCAGCTTCTTGCCGACCGCGTTCACGTTCTCGGCCATCGCTGGTGCTTCAGTGGCAGCGGGAGCTTCGGTCGCGGCTGGCGCGGCTGGGGCTTCCGTAGCCGCAGGCGCTGCCGGTGCGGCTGGCGCAGCCGGGGCCGCAGGTGCACACGCGGCCAGCAACGCGCCGCCTGCGCCTAAGCCGACGAGCTTGAGCATGTGTCGGCGGCTGAGTGTTTTCTCTTGCTTCATCATGTCTTGGGTTCCTCCTAACAAACTAACTGAAACTGAATTTGCCTGGGATGCGGCACGTTGTATTACAGCGCCATCAATTTGGCAAACTTGTTCAATGTTGTTCACATGTCCTTCAGATGACGGCAGTGCCTTTCAAGAGAATGAAACACGTGACCATCGTTTAACATTGCCCCCTTGAGATGCCCAAGCGCAACGACATTCACACCATCCTCATCATCGGTTCTGGCCCCATTGTGATCGGACAAGCATGCGAATTTGACTACGCCGGCGCACAGGCGTGCAAAGTGCTGCGTCGCGAGGGCTACCGTGTGGTGCTGGTGAACTCCAACCCGGCCACCATCATGACCGACCCCGAATTCGCCGACGCGACCTATGTCGAGCCGCTTACGGTTGACGTCATCGAAAAGATCATCATCAAAGAGAAGCCGGATGCGCTGTTGCCCACCGTTGGCGCGCAGACGGCGCTGAACCTGGCGACCGCGCTGGAAGAACAGGGCGTGCTGGCCCGGCACGGCGTCAAGCTCATCGGCGCCAATGTGCACTCCATCAAGCTGGCCGAGGATCGCCAACTGTTCAAGGAAGCGATGGAGGCGCACGGCCTAAAGTGCGCGCAAGGCGCGACGGTGTCGTCGGTTGAGGAAGCGCTTGCCTTGGTGAGCAGTGGGCCGTCGGCAGTGGGCAGTGATCTGCCCACTGCCGACGGCTCACTGCCCACGCTCACCTATCCAGTGCTCATCCGTCCTTCGTTCACGCTCGGCGGCAGCGGCGGCGGCGTGGCCTATGATGAAGCTGAGTTGCGTGAGAAATGCGCCAACGGCCTGCGCGCCAGCCCGGTTGGGCAGGTGTTGATCGAGCAGAGCGTGCTGGGCTGGAAGGAATACGAGCTTGAAGTCATGCGCGACCACAAGGACAACTTCGTGGTCGTGTGTTCCATCGAGAACCTCGACCCGATGGGCGTGCACACCGGCGACAGCATCACGATTGCGCCGGTGATGACGCTGACCGACAAAGAGTTGCAGCGCCTGCGCGACATGGCCAAGATCGTCATGCGCGCTGTGGGCGTGGAGACGGGCGGCAGCAATGTGCAGTTTGCTGTTAACCCCGAAAACGGCGAGGCGCTGGTGATCGAGATGAACCCGCGCGTGTCGCGCTCGTCGGCACTCGCATCAAAGGCTACCGGCTTTCCTATCGCCAAGATTGCAGCGCTGTTGGCCGTGGGCTATTCACTCGACGAGATCCCCAACGACATCACCAAAAAGACGCCGGCCTCGTTCGAGCCGTCGCTCGATTACGTCGTGGTCAAGTTCCCGCGCTGGGCGTTCGAGAAGTTCCCCGGCGCAGACGAGACGCTTGGCCCACAGATGAAGAGTGTTGGCGAGGCCATGGCGATGGGCCGCACGTTCAAAGAGGCGCTCAACAAGGCGGTGCAGAGTCTGGAGATTGGCAAAGCTGGAATTGAAAATTCAAAATTGAAAATTGAGAAAGACAGCGATTCTGATTTTCAATTCTCAATTTTCAATTCTCAATTGGCTATGCCCACGGCCCAACGCCTCTTCCAAACCTTCGATGCCCTGCGCAACGGCCTGACGGCCGAGCAGGTGCATGCTCACACGAGGTTCGACCCGTGGTTCATCCGCCAGTTTGAAGAGATGATCGCGACCGAGCGTGAGCTGTCGCAGCACACGCTCGACGCCTTGCCACACGCACTGTTGCTGCGCGCCAAGCAGGAAGGCTTTGGCGACGCATACATCGCGAAACTCATAAACCCGACAGGTCTCCGAGACCTGTCGGGTTTGAGCGTGCGTGAGAAACGCCGCCAACTCGACATCACTCCCTCGTTCTACCGCGTGGATACCTGCGCGGCGGAGTTCGAGAGCAGCACGCCGTATCTCTACAGCAACTACGACGGCCACGACGAGAGCGAGCCGCAGTTTGAGAAGCGCAAGATCATCATCCTCGGCGGCGGGCCAAATCGCATCGGTCAAGGCATTGAGTTCGATTACTGCTGTGTGCACGCCTGCTACGCGCTGCGCGAAATGGGCTTCGAGACCATCATGGTCAATTGCAACCCGGAGACGGTGTCTACCGATTACGACACCGCCGACCGGCTGTATTTCGAGCCGCTCACGCTGGAGCATGTGTTGAATGTGTGGGAGAACGAGTGCGGGGGTGCGGGGGAGCAGGGGAGCAAGGGAGATGTAGCTCACCCTCGCACCCAAGCTCCTCCGCACCCTTGCCCCATCCTCGTGCAATTCGGCGGGCAGACGCCGCTGAATCTGGCGCAGAAGCTCAAGGACTACGGCGTGCCGATTTGGGGTACCTCGCCGGACGCGATTGCGCTGGCCGAGGATCGCGAACAATTTGCCGCCATCCTGCGCGAGTTGGACATCCCGCAGCCGGACAACGGCACGGCCATGTCTCTGGACGAAGCACGCGCCGTGGCGCAGCGCATTGGCTACCCGGTGTTGGTGCGGCCGTCCTACGTGTTGGGTGGCCGGGCTATGGGCATCGTGTATGACGAGGATGACTTAAAAGAATACATTGAGGAGGCCACCCGCGTCTCACCCGATGCGCCGGTGTTGATTGATCGCTACCTCGAAGACTCGTTTGAACTGGACGTGGACGCTGTGGCCGATGGCGAGCGCGTGGTTGTGGGCGGGATCATGGAGCAGATCGAGGAAGCCGGCGTGCACAGCGGCGACAGCGCGTGCATGATGCCGCCGCTCAAGGTGAGCGAGTATCACCTCAACATCATCCGCGATTACGCCGAGCGCATCGGCCTGCGCATCGGCGTGAAAGGGCTGATGAACGTGCAGTTCGCCATCAAGGACGAGATCGTCTATGTGCTGGAGGTGAACCCGCGCGCCAGCCGCACCACGCCCTTCGTCAGCAAGGCCACCGGCGTGCCGCTGGCCAAGATCGCCGCGCGCGTGGCGGCTGGGCAAACGCTGGCCGAAATCGGCTTCGTCGAGGAGCCGGAGTTGGACGGCTTCTTCGTCAAAGAAGTGGTGCTGCCGTTCAACAAATTTCCTGGCGCGTTTGTGCGGCTGGGGCCGGAGATGCGCAGCACGGGCGAAGTGATGGGCCACGCCTCGAACTTCGGCCAGGCCTATGCCAAGGCCCAACTGGGCGCGGGCGAGGAGTTGCCGGTTGACGGCAAGATCCTCGTCACCGTCAACGACTACGACAAGGCCAACATCATCAAGATCGCGCGCGACCTGCATCGGTTGGGCTTTGAGCTAGTCGGCACGCGTGGCACGGCTGCCTTCCTCAACCAGATCGGCGTGCCCGCCACGGCGGTCAACAAGGTCAGCGAAGGTTCGCCGCATGTGGTGGACTTGATCGCCAAAGACGAGGTCGGCCTGGTCATCAGCACGCCGCTGGGCCAGCGCGCCTTTACCGACGGCCAGGCCATCCGCGCGGCGGCCATCCAGCACAAGGTGCCGCTGCTCACGACCCTCAGCGCGGCCTCGGCCGCCGTGCAGGCCATCCGAGCGTTGCGGGCGCGCGAGTTCAAGGTGCGCAGCCTGCAAGCGCATCACAGCCACAACCACAACCAGTAACGTCTCCTCACAGAACACGCTAAGAAAACGCTGTGCCCATACCCTGACATCGGCCGGATTCACCTCCGGCTGATGTCAGGGTATGGGAATGACCAGCACAACCGCAGCGCACGTCCGGATATACGACTTGCTCATCCAGCATTACAGCCTGGAGGAGATGAGTGCGCTATGCCTCGCACTTGGGGTTGACCCGGAGATGATCGAACGCCCGATGGAGGGCAAGGGTGCGCGGGCACGCGCCATTGTCAGTCACTTCTTCCAAATTGGGCGGATTTCGGAGTTGGTGCTTCGCATTGCAGCAGAGCGCCCGGATCAGGCGGTTGAGTGCAACTTAATCCTCGCAGACCTCAACCGGCCATTGCCATGCCCATATCCAGGTATGGTGCCGTTCGACGCAGCGCGGGCGCGGGATTTTCATGGCCGGTCACGTGAGATCGAGTTGGCGCTGCTGCGGCTGCGTCAGCAACACTTCCTCGCCCTCATAGGGCCATCCGGTTCGGGTAAATCATCACTGTTGCAGGCTGGCATCGTTCCGGCAATCCAAACGAGCAGCTACTTTGCCGCCGGCTACTGGCTGGTGCGCGCTTTGCGGCCGGGCAATGCGCCCGTACAGGCACTGAACGCCGCCCTCGATGGCGCGGCTGACGGGCTGCCCGATTTGCTTTCACATCATCCGCCAGCCGAACGGCTTCTTCTGATCGTGGATCAGTTTGAGGAGACGTTTACTCAGGCGCCCGATCGCGCCTACATTCGTGGCGAGCAAGCCGAATTTCTGGCGCGTCTGGATGCGCTACGCAAGATGCCGCAATGCACGGTTGTCATCGCCATACGGGCCGATTTTTACCCGGAGCTGATGACGTGCCGCCTTTGGCCGATTGATCCTTCGCAACGGGTGGAGATCGCGCCGCTTAGAGGTGATGACCTGCGCCGAGCGATACAGCAACCAGCCAAAGACTGTGGTGTCACGCTGGAGGCAGGTTTGTTGGAGCGCCTGATGGCCGATGCCTCCGACGAACCGGGTGTGCTGCCGTTGGTGCAGGAGACCATGCGGCTGTTATGGGCGAAGATGGTGGATTTCACGCTGCCGCTCAGCGCCTACGAGGATCTGGGCCGGGCAGACCCTGAGGCGCGCAGTGGTTTGGCCGTAGCCATCGCGACAAAGGCTGAGGCCACGATTGAAGCGCTGACGGAATCACATCGCCTCATCGCCCAGCGCACCTTTCTTCGATTGATCGAATTTGTGGATGGCCGTGACGCCGTGCGCCGGCAGCAAACCGTATCGCAATTGCAATCGGCCAGCGACGACGCAACCGCCTTTCAAGATGTGATCGGCCGGCTCACGGCCAACCGCCTGCTGACGCAAGGCGGGGATGAGCGCGGTGCCGGCGCGCGGGTGGACATCTCGCACGAATCCTTACTGACCAGTTGGCCGCGTTTGAAGGCATTGATGACTGAGTTTGGAATGGCCGAACGCAAGCGCCGTTGGCTGGAGGCGAAGGCGATGGAATGGCGACGCCTTGGATCGCACGAAGCGGGTCTGCTCGACATGGCCCAACTCACAGAGGCTGGTGCATGGATGCAAAGTGGCGAGGCGCGCGCGCTAGGCTATAGCCGCGATTTGCGAGACTTGGTGACGACCAGCCAGCGCCTGCTCAATCCGGGCTGGAATGGCAAAGGGCTGGCAGGGATGGCTATTGTGGCAGTCGGTGTGATGGCGCTGGCGGGCGTGATCTGGCTGTGGGGAGAAATCCAAATCGAGGCCTTCCGTGGCGCCGCCATCATCGTCGCGATCGTGCTGGCTGTGCTGGCTATTGTGCTGGCAGTGATGTTGCTGCGATCCGATCGCTTTGTTGGGCAGCGCCTCTCGCAGACGGTTGCAAGACGCCGCAGTGTGCAGCTAGGTGCGGCGTTGTTCGCCGGGTGCGTGGGGATGGTTTGGGCCTCACTCGGTGTCGAGAACGCCCAGATGGCATCGTATTGCGCGACGCTGGCGCAAGGCTTTCGTGGCGGCGAGCGTGGCGGGGCGAAGCTGGCCATCTTCGGAGAAAACGCTAGTCCTTACTATGTGCGGCTGTTTGCGCAGGCCCTGTCGGACTTTGGAGCAGTCGAAGCTTGGGACATTTTGCCTTCCTCGCTCGACATGGCCCGGTGCGCGCCGTTCTACACCCACCGCATCGTTCTGCGCCAGTCCGATCTGTCGCAAAGCGTCGCTTACACTGCCGAGGGCATAGCGCGTGTGGCGCTATCGCGGTCGCGGCCCGTGACGGAGTATGGCCAGTTGGGGAATGAACCCTGCGAGCTATTCCGCAGCCTGGGGCGCCGGATGGCCTCAGAACTCAAGCTTGACAACGCCTCCGCGTCCGCAAGTAGCTCGTCGTGGCCATCCACGCGTCTGTGTGCTGCGTTCGATTCCATGCGCGAAGCCAATCTCGCGCTGAACGCCAATAAGTTCACGCTCGCCGAGCAACTCTATAAACGCGTGATCGAAATCGAGCCCGATTACGCCACGGCTCGTTACGGCCTCGGCCTGGCATATCTTCGTCAGGGCAAGTTTGACCTCGCGGCCAGCGTTCTGGAACAGGCGCGACGCGCGATGCCCGATTCGGCCGACGTGCAATTGCGGCTGGCCCAGGCGTTGTGGCCTTTGGGCAACTTCGCTGAAGCTCAAGATATCCTGAGCCGGTTAAAGACGACGCGAGCCGACATCGGCGTGTTCAGGCACTTTCTGGTGCGTATTGAGATATCTGTTGTGCACCGGCAACAGCGGCAACTCGATATGGCAAAGAGCGAATTGGTAGACGCCGCCGCGCTTCTGCCAGCCATCCAAATGACAAGGGACCAGGCGATTGCGCGCGCCCAGCTTTACAAGAATGAGGGCATCCTGGCGTTTGATCACGGCGATGCGCAACAGGCCATCGAATGGTTCGAGCGTTTATTCGCTGAAGACGACGTTGGCGTGCAGGTGCATGATGAAGAAGAAACCTCCTTCTACCACGCTGCTGGTCTGACCGTGCTGGGTCGAGCGCAGGAGGCGTGTTTGGCGTGGCAAATGTATGGCAGCGTCTTGGAATCGCTGACAGTATGGAATGCACATGCGCCCGACGAACCGCGGCGGCGCAAGATGGCCCAGATGTATCAAGCGCAGCTTCAGTGCGCGTTTGAGGAGACGCAGCGTTAGTCAAAAGTCAAAGACTGGCCTGCGATAAAGGAGAGCAACCATGTGTGAACCGAAGCGCCGCCCTTGGCGAACGTATTGCGCAAAAAATCCGTGTTGTTTCGGGTGTGACTGCAATAAGGAGGTGCTGACTGCAGAAGCTGGGCCGCGCCTGCCCGGCGCTAACGCCCCAACCGAGATCAGCGAACTGGTCGAGCAATTGGGTCTGGATGACACATACATCTGGCTAAAACAGGATTGGCCGGTGCTGGACGCGGCTCAACGCAATGCAATCGCGGCTGAGGTGACTGCGAGCGGCTTTAAGCCCAATACGAAGGACGTGAATATCTGGGTCAGGGCCGCAGATATCTTTGAGAAGCACGGACTCATTTCGCTCGCAGCGACTGCGCTGGATGAGGCACATGCGCTTCAACAAAACGACCCAAAGCGACCGCCCGGCATTGCGCTGAGGCTAGCCGACAGTCTGAGGCAATTGCATTACTTCAGGCTGGCTATCATTTCCTATGCCGATGCGGCAGAAGTGATGACAGGCGCTGACGCGTCAGACATTCAATTGGCGGTTCAAGCTGCACAGATGTTCGATGCCCTGGCCAAAAAGTTTGACAGCAGCTCGAACAGCATCGGTGAATCTATTGCAGCCGCCATCGCCCATATTGTCGCCAGGGAACGGTCAAGGTCTGTTGATGCTGACACCCCGCGCCCGCGAACGCGGCGCACGCGATCCAGGCGAAGAAACACCTGATGTTCAAACAAACGCAAACGTCTGAGAGATCTTGCCCGCGCGCTGATGGGCAGCCGTGATCGTCACATCGCTGCCCTGCGGCGCGCGCACCACCCATTCGACCTTGACGCGGTCGTCGGTGGGGTCGGCGTCCCAGTAGGCGGTGTTCTTGAGCGCGCGGCCAGCCAACTGACCGCACTCGACGCGCTTGTCGCCGCTGACGAGCGTCGCGCCATCGGGCAGCGTGATCTCCACTTCCAGCGGCCGCACGAACTGCTTCTCGGCCGCGCGCGCGCTCACGCTGGTCGGCAGCCAGCCGGTGTTCTCGATCACCGCGCGGATGTGATACACGCCTTCGCCAACCGATTGCACCGCCACATCACGAAACGACAGCAATGGCGAAATGAGCGCATGCCAGATGATGAAGTCAGCGTGCGGCGCGATTTCCTTCTCCAGGAGATGCGGCGGCGGATTGCGCCAGCAATACTCGTCGTGCCAGCCGCCGATCTCCACCTCGCCCAGTTGCGGGTGATTGAATGGATACCAGTTGACGAAGCCCTTGCCTTCGAGCTTGTCGTCGTTCCACTTGAGCATCTGCAAGTCTTCTTCAACCGGGTGATCGCGATACCACTCGATGAAACGGCTCTTGCCGCCATCGGGGTTCTTGGTCAGATCAATGCCGGCCTGCGCCTGTGGGCTCCACAGCTCGCACGTCCAGGCGTATGTGCCCAGATGGTCATACATCCAGTCATCGAAGACACCTTTGATGGACTGCTTTGGATGATATTTGAAGTCGTTGAACACCGACACGGCCGGGTAGCCGGTGATGCGCTTGGCGTGCTTGCCGATCTCCTCGAACGTCCACAGGTCGTTGGTGGTGAAGTGATCGTCGCCGTGCGTGCCATACGGCCGCAGATACACGCCGCTGTAGGTGTGGAAGCTGATGCCGCCGCAGATGTTGGGGTGATCCACGATGAACTGCACCACCGCGCGCACCTCCGGCTCGCTGGTCGGGTAGGGGCCGGCGCCATACTGCTCACTCTCGAAGGCCCATTCGACCGGGAAGTTGCGGTTGAGGTCGAGCCCTTCGACCCGCGGCGCGAGCTTGATGCCGATGCCGTCGTAGTTCTGGATCACGCCCTCGGGCAGCAAGCGATAGAACACGCCGTCACCGTTTGCGTCGAGTGGGTCGCGCGGGATCATCAGCCGCGCGTCGTCCGGGTGCACCTTCCACGCGCCGTTGGGGTCTTTGACGCGCATGGTCAGGATGCGGCCGTCTTTGTCCACGTCCTCCTCATGCAAGCCATCTTGCTTGTCCAGCCGCGGGTAGGGCCGAGTGGATGAGCGCACGCTGCGATGGCGCTCGTCGAGGAACAGCTCCGCGCCGTCGGGGTTCATGCGCGGCACGATATACAGCGCGCGCGTGTCCAGCAGTTCCGTTATTCGTTTATTTGTTCCATATTCGTTGACCACTTTGTTGATCGTGTATAGCGCGCACGACGAGGGTGACACCTCGGTGGCGTGGATGTTGGCGTCCACCCAGAAGGCCGGCTTGTCAGCATCGGGGCCGGTGGCGGTGTTGGTCAGGGTGACGCACCAGATCTCGCGGCCTTCGTGGCTCTTGCCGATGCTGTGCAGCTTGCAAAGGTCCGGATAGCGCGCGGCAAAGTCTTGCAAAATGGCTGTCAGGTCGGCGTAGCGGTAATAGGTGTCGAAGGTGAGTGTTGGCATGGCTGTGATTGGCCGCAGATGGCACGGATTGCGCAGATGGAATGGTATCAATCTGCGTCATCTGTGCAATCAGCGGCCTTACTTGATCGCCTTGAAGCGGCGCAGGATTTCGTCCTTTTGCTCGGCGTGGTTGACGATCGGCGCGGGATAGTCCTGGCCGATGATGCACTTGGTCTGCGTCTGGATCATCGGCGGCATCGCGCTCGGCTCGTGAATGTAATCGCTGGGCACATGGGCCAGTTCGGGCACCCAACGCCTGATGTATTTCCCTTCGGGATCGAAGCGCTCGCTTTGCAGCCTGGGGTTGAACACGCGGAAATAGGGTTGCGCGTCGGTGCCGGTGCTGGCGGCCCACTGCCAGCCGCCGTTGTTGGCGGCCGGGTCGCCGTCCACCAGTTTCTGCATGAAATAGCTCTCGCCCAAGCGCCAATCCAACAGCAGGTCTTTGGTCAGAAACGAGGCCACGATCATGCGGGCACGATTGTGCATCCACGCAGTCTGGTTGAGCTGGCGCATGGCTGCATCCACGATCGGATAGCCGGTGCGGCCCGCGCACCACGCCGCGAACAGTTCATCGTCGCGCGCCTGGCTTCCGTTGCCCCAGCGCAGCCCGTCGTATTCGCGCTTGAAGTTGCCGTGATTGGCGTGCGGGAAGTGATACAGCACCTGCATGTAGAACTCGCGCCAGATCAACTCGCTGATCCACACATCGGCGCCGTCGCGCTGAGATGTGGACATGGCATTGTGTGCCGCCTCGGCCGCTTGCAGGCAGACGCGCGGAGAGACTGTGCCGAAGCGCAGATGCGGCGACAGCCGCGAGGTGCCATCCTCGGATGGGATGTCTCGCTGTGAGGCGTAGTTCGCGATGCGCTCGCTGGTGGCGAAGTCCTGCACCATCGCCAACGCGCGCGATTCGCCGCCCGGCGGCACAGCCTGGGTCACGGTGAAGCCCAGGTTGTGTGGGTTGGGCAACGGGCTGCCTTGGATCGCTGACGGGACCGAGCGCAGCGTTTGGTCGGCTGGTTCGGTCGCGGCCGGCTTGGGGCGCGCCAGCCATGCCTTCTTGTAAGGCGTGAACACGGTGTAGGGCTTGCCCGCGCCAGTGAGCAGTTCGTCTTCCTCGAAGATCACCAGGTCTTTGAACGATTCGACCTTGACCCCAGCCGCCTGCAATGAAGCCCTGATGCGTTGATCGCGCTTGCGCGCGGCAGGCGTGTAGTCACGGTTGAAATAGGCGGCGCTGGCGTTGGCTTCGCGGGCCAGCTTGAGCAATTCGGTTTCGCTATCACCGCGCCGCACGATCAACCGTGAGCCGCGTTGCTTCAGGCTGTTGTCGAGGTCGCGCAGGCAATCCAGCATGAAGTGCACGCGGGCTGGGGCCATGTCTCTTCCCCGCAACAGACCCTCGTCCAGGATGAAGACCGGCAACACCTCGCCGCCGCTGCTCAGCACGGCGTGGTTGAAGGCCGTGTTGTCGGTCAGGCGCAGGTCGCGGCGGAACCAATGGATCACGGGCATGCGCGCGAGGATACCGCACACCCCATCCCAATCTCCCGCTAAGGGGAGGGCTGATTGCCTCAGGTTGTTTCGCGGAGGGCGGAAAGAGCGGAGAAACAGAGCATGATTTATCTGTCTCCATTTCTTTGCCCCTTCGTATCTCCGCGAGAAAACAGAAAACCTCAGGCAATCAGGGGAGAGGATGGGGTGAGGGCGCTACACTTCGCCCATGTCCTCGCTGCACCTGCGCGCTTTGCGCATCGCCGAACCGGAGCACGGCTGGCCCGATGCCTACCCATTCAACCTGCCGCTGGTGCGGGCGCTGCCGGAGATCGCGTTCAACTCGCCCGTGACGTTCTTCGTCGGTGAGAACGGCAGCGGCAAGAGCACCCTGCTGGAGACGTTGGCCTGCGCGGTCGGCTCGATCACGGCCGGCGCAACCCCGGTCGCCAGCGACCCCACACTTGCGCCAGCCCGCGCGTTGGCGCGCCACCTGCGCCTGAGCTGGACCAAGAAGACGCGCAAGGGTTTGTTCCTGCGGGCCGAGGACTTCTTTGGCTATGCCAAACGCATGGCCGAGATGCGCGCCGGCTTTGAGGAAGACCTGCGCGAGATGGAGGAGGAGTATCGCGGGCGTTCGGCCTACGCCAAGGCGCTGGCCCAGGGCGCAATCCGCAAGGAGATCGGCGGGCTGGACAGCCGCTACGGCCGCGCTGGCCTGGATGCGCGCTCGCACGGCGAGAGCTTCTTGCAGTTCTTTCAGGCCCGCTTCGTGCCCGGCGGCTTGTATCTGCTGGACGAGCCGGAAGCGCCGCTCTCGCCGTTGCGCCAGCTCAGCCTGTTGGCGTTGCTGAGCGACATGGTGGGGCAAAATGCGCAGTTCATCATCGCGACGCATTCGCCCATCCTGATGGCTTTCCCTGGCGCGACGATCTTGCAGTTTGCCCCCTCTCC
>Ga0224722_1000331_pt1 | contig 28077 bp, 28 predicted proteins | sample Balambano_FR1_Me_FD_161646 | JGI IMG/M metagenome (GOLD analysis project Ga0224722, IMG submission 161646) | Freshwater sediment microbial communities from Lake Towuti, South Sulawesi, Indonesia - Balambano_FR1_MetaG | ecosystem: Environmental > Aquatic > Freshwater > Lake > Sediment | place... | reverse complement strand
ACTACGAATCCGTTGTCACCAGCATGTATCTGTCGAACGGATTGCCCTGGTCGATTCCAATTACGCTATCGGTTAGCGAGGAAGTGGCAGAACCGCTGCGGGAAGGAACGCTAATTCGTCTGGATGACTTGAACGGTCGCTTTGTCGGTGTGCTGGAGCTAACCCGTAAATACACTTACGAGAAGAAAAAGGAAGCGATCAACGTCTATCGCACCGACGACGAAAACCACCCTGGCGTCAAGGTCGTTTACCAGCAGGGTAATGTCAATCTGGCTGGCTCTGTGTGGTTGCTAGAGCGCGATGCCCATCCTTTATTTCCTGATTATCAAATCGATCCGGCAGTTTCTCGCCAGATGTTTCAGGAAAAGGGCTGGAAGACGATTGTCGGCTTCCAAACTCGCAATCCGATTCACCGCGCCCACGAATACATTATTAAGTGCGCAATGGAGACCGTGGACGGGCTGTTTTTGCATCCACTGGTCGGTGCAACTAAAGAAGATGACATCCCGGCAGATGTGCGGATGCGCTGCTATAAAATCATGCTGGAGCACTATTTCCCGACCGATCGCGTGATTCTGGCAATCAACCCCGCCGCAATGCGCTACGCCGGACCCCGTGAAGCAATCTTCCATGCGCTAGTCCGCAAAAACTACGGCTGCACTCACTTCATTGTGGGACGCGATCATGCCGGAGTGGGCGACTATTACGGAACCTATGATGCCCAGTACATTTTTGATGAATTTGATCCGCAGGCGCTCGGCATTGCGCCCATGAAGTTTGAGCATGCCTTCTACTGCACACGGACGCAGGCAATGGCAACTACCAAAACCAGCCCCAGCAAGCCAGAAGAGCGAATTCACCTTTCTGGAACTAAAGTGCGGGAAATGCTGCGTCGAGGTGAGCTGCCGCCACCCGAATTCTCTCGTCCCCTGGTTGCTGCAGAACTGGCACACGCCATGCAAATCTCTGGCTGAGTGCTGCAATATAGCAGTTCTCTTTCGGGTGAAGGTGGGGTGTGGGGGTTTTACCCCCATACAGGGGGCACTGCCCCCTGCATCCCCGTACCGCACCAGTATGGGAAACGCTATAGATCTAAATTGTCTTCCTGAACCCAAGATTTCATCTTGCCCTTTCTATAGGCGTATTCTGTTTAACCTGCTGAAATCACCTTACTGAGAGAAGAATGAGAGCCTAGCTCCGTAACTCTGGCTTCATCAGAGGTCAGCAGGGTTCAAGAATCGCCAATAGGGAAGGGCATTTTTCATACTTTTAATGCTCAAATAGAGCTATAGCCAGTTCAGTGAGGACGGGGGCAGGGTGTAACCCGCCATGTAAAGCAGTGACCCCGTAATTCCTAGTCCTTATCTGGATAGCAATCGCTACAGAAGCATGAGGGTAAACCGACGGGAATTTTTACAGCAGTTTGGCGGCGTTCTGGCAGCACTGGGGTTGAGTGAAGCCGGGTGGATGGCATTGCTCGATCGATCGCAGCAAGCCTTGGCGCAGCCGACACGCCGAAAATTAGCGTTGCTGATCGGCATTAACCAATACCCAGAGGCTGTGTGTGACTTTGTGTCCCCCAAAGGCACTGCCCTCAACGGCTGTTTGACGGATGTGGAACTACAGCGCGAGCTGCTGCTGCACCGCTTTGGCTTTCAGCCTGCTGACATCCTGACGCTGACCGACGAACAGGCGACGCGATCGGCGATCGAAGCTGCATTTCAATCCCATTTGATTGATCAGGCGCGATCGGGCGATGTGGTGCTGTTTCACTTTAGCGGCTTGGGCAGTCGGGTTGCGTTGGGCGATGATCTCACCGAGCAGCCGAGCCTCGTGCCGATCGACGGAGTCTTACCCACTGCGGAGAATCCGGTGGTGAATGATTTGCTGCTGAAGACGCTGCTGCTGCTGCTGCGATCGTTGCCCACGAATCAGGTCATTACTGTTCTGGATACAGGGTTCGCCCACTTAGGCAGAATCACTCAGGGCAGTTTACGAATTCGATCGCGTCCCAGTGCGCCCAGCGGTCAGCTCCTTGAAGCAGAGCAAACTCTGCAATTGCAGCTTCGAGAAAGACTGCCCACTTCTCGCACCAAGCTCCGTGGGACACCTCCCGGCATACTGCTGGCAGGTTCAGATTATGAGCAGGCTGCCACCGAGGCACAGTGGAGCGGTTTTCATGCAGGTCTACTCACCTATGCCCTCACACAGCAGCTCTGGTGCAGCACTCCAAAAACAACGCTAGAGATTTACTTGGGGCAGGCGCTGCGCAGCAATTCTGCCTATGGCGTAAGCGGCATCGCAAAACAGGCACTAGAGAAGCAGGTTCTAGAGAAAGAGCAGTTCAGCGGCAGCAGCCAGCAGTGGCTCAACCTTGCAGCAATGCTTGACTCCAGTTTTGCCACAGGTGCAGATGGCGTTATCCGATCGATCGACGAAGAAGGAAGACCCTATCTCTGGCTGGGTGGACTGCCTGCGACCGTGCTGGAAAATATCGGAACTTCTCTGTTTGCCGTTATGTCTGCCAACCCAGAAAGTCCTGAGATAGAGAGCCAGCCTACTCCACTGCTTCAGCTTCGATCGCGAGAAGGACTGCTGGCGAGAGCAAAACGTCACGGCGGCGACGCAGATGCTACGATGCGCACTGGTTCCTCTGGGGCGGTCGAGGTGGGGCAGAGCGTGCAGGAGGTCATGCGGTTCCTGCCGCGTAACCTCAGCCTGACTGTAGGACTGGATGCCAGCCTTGAGCGAGTTGAGCGGGTTGATGCAACCAGTGCTTTTGCCAGCATCCCAAAGGTTTCTTCGGTGATTGCTGGGGAGCAGTCTGCTGATCTGCTGTTTGGGAAAACCCAGCCTGAAACCGCCACCCTCACCGCAGCTTTGCCGTCCATGTCAACCAATAATTCGGATGCTACGTCTCCGGTTCTGGCGATCGACCCACCCGCAAGCAAGCGTGGCTATGGGTTATTTTCTCTCGATCGCAGTGCAATCTACAGCAGCATTAACCAGGACGATGAAGCCGTTAAAACAGCGATACATCGTATGGCTCCGCAGTTGCAGGTGTTATTTGCGAATAAGCTGCTGCGCCTGCTCGAAAATCGCGGGTCTTCTCGGTTGGGTGTGCAGGCAACGCTGCTCACTGCTGCTCCACAAGAGCGAATCATTTCTCAGCAGGAAACAGTTCGTGCCCCCTGGACTGTACCGCAACCACAATCTCGCTTAGAGGCTGCTACATCACCTCAAATTTCGCTCGGCGATCGGATTCAGTATCAGCTCTCAAACTACAGCGATCGTCCCGTCTACTTTATTGGCTTGGGGCTAGACGCAGAAGGAATTCCGGTTGTCTATCCTCCTGGGTTAGTAAATGACCCTGCCGCTCCTGCTCAAAGATGGAATGCGATCGATCCAGGAAAAACACATATCCTGCTGCATTCAGACGCAGACACGCTGACTCAGTTACCCTGCGGCGTTGCCGAAACCCATTTGATCTTTAGCCGTTCTCCCTTCACTCAGACGTTTGACCTGTTGAACAACAAACTGCGAGTTGGCGGCATCCAGCGAATGAATAACCTCACCCAGTTTCTGGATCTGGCTCAGGCAGTTCTGCAAGACCTGCACCGAACTGATGCACCAACAGATGCTTATGTGCTGGATGTAAACCAGTGGGCAGCATTTAGCTTTGTCTATGAGGTGATTGCTACCTGACTCTCTCAGCGCGCTGGGCGATCGAATCAAGTCCGATTAAGCCATACTGTTTTCGATCGCCCAGCGTGCCAGTTCAGTGCGGTTATGCAGTCCGGTTTTGCCCAGCATATTGCTCACATGGCTCTCGATCGTGCGCTGGCTCACGTTCAATTCTTCTGCAATTTCCCGGTTTGCCATCCCTCGTGCCACAAATTGAACCACGCGCAGTTCGGTTGGCGTCAGCTCGACATCAAACGGAACCTGAATCTTGGGAGTTGCATCTGTATTCTTGTCCTGCCGCTGCATAAGCCGCGAGTTGTGTTTAAGCGATGCCTCAACCTGAGCCACAAGCTCTTCAGGTTCAAACGGTTTGACCATATACACATCAGCGCCGATGTTCAGCCCTTTGACTCGATCCTGGCTTTGACCCTTTGCAGAGAGAAATAAAACCGGAATCCAGCTTGTCCGAGGATTTTTGCGAACCTGCTCTACCAGGGCATAGCCATCCATCTGCGGCATCATCACGTCGCAAATGATCATGTCTGGCGTTTCGTTCTCCAAAATATCCAGAGCTTCTTGACCGTTTTCTGCGGTGACAACTTCGTATCCCCGGAATTCAAGATAATCCTTGACCAGCAGAATCAGGTTCGGGTCGTCATCGATCAGGAGAAGCCGTTTGTGTTCTCCTACACTGCTTTCCTTGCTCATGCTCTACTACTCGCGACCTCAAAGTGGATAGTCAATTCTGCCGATCATGATACCCAGTATATTTACAGAATGTTGAATATCCTGGAAAAATCCTTTAGGATCGCCCGTGCTTTTAAGGAGATCTCCCTAAAGGGATGAAGGTGTGACGGTGCTGCTGTTCTCAAAACCTGGCAAAGGATGGACAAGAAATGCGTAGTCCTGAACAATGTGACCCTGGAGCAGATGCTCTTGGATAATGCGCTCGATGACTTCTGGGGTGGCGCTGTGATACCACACGCCGTCTGGATAAACCACCAGAATTGGTCCTTGCTGGCAGACGCGCAAACAGTTTGCCTTCGTGCGAAACACACAGCTTGGACGATCGCCTGTAGGCTGGTCAAGCTTCAATTCCTTAAGGCGACGCTTCAGATAGTCCCAGCCAACCAGACTTTCTGCCTTGTCGCAGCACTTGGGCACGGTCTGGTCGGCACAGATAAATAGATGGCGTTCGACCTGCGGCAGCCCCAGCGATTGAACGCAAGCCTGGAGTGAATCAGCAGGAGAAACGCGAGGTGAGGCAGTTTCAGTGTGAGAAGAATCAGCCGTCATGGTGAATTGGAGGAGGAACGATAAGTCAGAGATTTTGCACCCGAATGCAGCAATTGACTGAACGGTCAAATTGGAGCCTTGAGTGGGGTTTCAGCGGGCAGCCAATCCCCAAACAGCTCCACAAATCGATCGCCTAAAATTGCCGCCCGAATCCGCTGGGTAAACTGTACCAGTTCCGTAATATTGTGGATCGACAGCAGCGTGTAGCCCAGCAATTCCTGTGACCGCAGGAGATGACTGATGTAGGCGCGAGTGAAATTCTGGCAGGTATAGCAGGGGCAGTCGGCATCAAGCGGCGTGAAGTCGGTCTTAAAGCGGGCGTTTTTCAGATTCCATCGATCGCCCTTCACCAGCGCACTGCCGTGACGCGCCAGCCGGGTTGGAATGACACAGTCAAACAAATCCACTCCAGCGGCGATCGCCTGCACCATCTCGCGATAGGAACCGACACCCATCAGATAGCGCGGCTTATGTTCTGGCAGCAGGGGCGCTGTGGCTTTTACGATCGGCTCAATAAACTCCGCAGGTTCCCCTACACTAACTCCCCCGATCGCATATCCGGGCAGGTCGAACTGGATCAGCGTTTTTGCGGACTGCTGCCGGAGGTCGGGGTAAACGCCTCCCTGGACAATTCCAAAAAGTGCCTGATCCGATCGCTGGTGCGCCTTAATGCATCGCTCTAACCAGCGTGCGGTTCGCTCGGTTGAGGCTTGTACCGCTTCGTAGCTGGCAGGGTAAGGCGGGCATTCGTCAAATGCCATGATCACATCCGCCCCCAGCGCATTCTGAATCTCAATTGATTTTTCCGGCGTGAGATTGATGATTTGTCCATCGCGCGGCGATCGAAACTTCACCCCTTCTTCAGAAATCGATCGTATCTCGCTGAGGCTAAACACCTGAAAGCCGCCTGAGTCCGTCAAAATCGGCCCATCCCACCGCATGAACTGATGCAGCCCACCCGCCTGCGCCACAATGTCTTCTCCGGGCTGCAAATGCAGATGATAGGTGTTCGATAGAATCATTTGTGCGCCCGTCTCTCGAAGCTGAGCAGGCGTCACTGTTTTTACATTTGCCAGCGTTCCGACGGGCATAAACCGGGGCGTTTCCACAATGCCATGAGGCGTGGTAAAAACTCCGGCACGGGCATGGGTGTGGCGACAGTTCGCCTGACACTGAAACTGAAATCCCACGTTGTTCGATCTCGATCGCAAACTAAATTACAGGCTATCACTATCGCCCCACAGAAACGCCCCACAGAAAATGCCAGAAGCAGGACGATAAGGAAGCCCTAGAGCGAATTTTCTTCTCCGTCAATTTCCACATCCCATCCGGCAGACAGCACTTCGGCAACCACAGCTTCCAGGGCAGCAGCACTCAGCGTTCTCGCTTTTTGATCTTGAATCGGGTTGCTCAGCGGCATCAAGCGCAAACGCAGGCTGTCCTGTACCAGATCGAAGCAGGGTTCCTGCTCTGGAGAGCGGCTTAGCTCCAGGTAGTCAAAGCTCTGGACGTTGATATAGAGGGTGCGGTTAGCAACGATCGTTGAACTTGTCAGGTCAGCAAAAACTTCTAGCACATAGCCTTCGTCTTCTGCCAGCAGGCGCTGGGTTACAGCTTCTCCTTCGAGGTAATCGTCTTGCGTGTAGCGGTAGCGAACTCGCCCTAAATCTGCCAGAAGCCGCTGCATGTCTTGTTTGCTGACGATAATGCCCGCTTCAACGATGCAGGGAGCAGGGAGTTTCGTGTTACCAGAGCGTTGATCGTGACTCATACAAAAAGTCCGTAGCCTTAATGAAAGAACAGGGTTGACCTACAGACCAAAGAGATGATTAGAGAGCCAGTCATGAACTAACACCAATCGTGTCTGACCGTATTACTCCAATCACGAGATCAACCGTTATGAATCTGTCTAACTGGGGTAAGCTAGTCGCAGATTTAGCCTTGCCCCAAAGCCTGGGATTGTTCCGGCTTTGAGTTGCTCCAGCTTTGAAAGAATGTTCGATGCCTGAAAAAGAACGCTGAGTGCTAAAAACAAGCAAAATCCAAACGAGCAGAACCCTGGAGAAAAACGAATCGAAGACGCTAGAACACCACCTGAGTCACCTGAAGGAGTAAAAACAGGAGGGCAGACTGCTTATCCCTCGGATCCATCAATACAAATCATAAAGGGTCAGTAATCTGTCCGTGATCCAATCTTATCTCAGGATTCGGAACTCGCCCTTTGCGGAATATACGGAACTTGTCTCAGTGCATCGGTTCCCATACGGAGGTCATAGAGTGTTCTGTTCTATTATGACCGCAACATTTCACGCTGTAATCAGCTAGGATGGATGGTCGCCGGATCAAGCGGGTAATTCTGGCTGTTCCATTCGGGTGATTTTCACATGTCTTTTCTGCGCCAGTTTGCGGCGGCGATCGCCTTCTACACCTGTCTACCTGTGCCCCAGCTTGCTTCCCTGCCGTTTGAGACGGTTTCCCGGTTTGCGCCAGTCGTTGGTCTGCTGATTGGGGTGATCCTGAGCGGGGCTGATAGTGGTCTGACGGCGATCGGGATGCCTGTGTTAACCCGCAGCGCGATCGGGGTTGCCCTGTGGATTGCGATTACCGGCGGACTGCATCTGGATGGTGCGATGGATACTGCCGATGGATTAGCCGTAACTGACCCAGAGCGGCGATTAAGCGTCATGGCAGATAGCCGGACTGGGGCATTTGGGGCAATGACTGCAGCGATCGTCATTCTGCTCAAAACCGTTGCTCTGAGCGATCTCCAGAATCCTTTGACCCGGTGGCTGGCATTACCTCTGGTGGCAGGCTGGGGACGCTGGGCACAGCAGGTGGCGATCGCTCGCTATCCTTACCTGAAGCCTACGGGTAAAGGCGCATTTCATCAGCAGGCAATTCGATCGATTCAAGACACCATACCCTGCCTGGTGCTCCTCATGGGACTCAGTCTGCTTACAATGCGACAATCCCTGACGCTGGCGAGCCTGGTGGCGATCGGCGGCTTCGGAATTTCGCTGCTGATGCCTGCCTGGTTTGCAGCAAAACTGGGAGGGTATACCGGAGATAGCTATGGGGCAGTCGTGGAGTGGACGGAGGTGCTGCTGCTGGTTGTGTTAACGCTGGCATAAGCTCCCCTGCTTGGAATTCCCCTGGTTGCTATTTCTCTTTCCGCTTCATGCGGTGACAACTGCTATGGTATTAAAAGAGGCTTTACGGAACTTAATAGAAATAGAATTTTCCTATGAAGTGCATCATTAATCGGCGGGCAGAGTTCTCGGCGAGTCATCGTTACTGGCTCCCAGAACTGAACGACGCAGAAAATCAAGAGCGGTTTGGCTGCTGCGCCCGGTTTCCAGGACATGGGCACAACTACGTCCTTTATGTCTCGATGGAGGGCGATCTAGACGAGTACGGCATGGTGCTGAATTTGTCTGAAGTGAAGCAGGTGATCAAAAAAGAAGTGACGAGCCAGCTCAACTTCTCCTACCTGAACGACGTTTGGGCAGAATTCCAGCAAACCCTACCGACGACTGAAAACATGGCGCGGGTAATCTGGCAACGATTAGCGCCCCATTTACCGATCGTCCGCATTCAGCTTTTTGAACATCCCGAACTCTGGGCAGACTACGAGGGAAACAATATGGAAGCCTATCTCACTATCAGCACTCACTTTAGCGCGGCACACCGTCTAGCATTGCCTCATCTGACGCTGGAGCAAAATTCAGAGATCTACGGCAAGTGCGCTCGTGTGAACGGACACGGACACAACTATCACCTGGAAGTCACCGTAAAGGGCGAGATCGATCCGCGTACCGGAATGCTCGTGGATCTCGTTGCCCTGCAAAAAGCCGTTGATGATTACGTGGTAGAACCGTTTGACCACACCTTCTTGAACAAGGACATTCCCTATTTTGCGGAAGTTGTGCCAACAGCAGAAAATATCGCCGTCCACATCCGCGACCTGCTGCAGCATCCGATCGCTCAACTTGGCGCACAGCTCCACAAAGTCAAACTAATCGAAAGCCCAAACAATTCGGCAGAAGTCTACTGTGTCGATCGGGGAGAGACCATTTCACAGGTTCAGCAGCCTGCTTTAGCAGAAGTTTAAGCGGAGATTGGCAGCAGGGTGGATGAGATAAGGATTAGAAGGAAGGCACAAAGACCGACTTATTCTTTGATTCTTACTCACCCACTCACCCACTCACCCACTCACCCATTCCCTCACCTGGGCGATCACCGTCCGATGGCGCGGCGTGTTGCAAACCACCGTCGGAGTCTGAAATCCAGCCTGTCCGATCGCCTCTTCCAGGTTCAGCGAGAAGTATTCGTCTAAATAGGGTTCTGTACTTTTGAGCAGCGTCAGGATGTAGGGCGGCATCTTGGCGTAGATTTCCGATCGCGGGTTCATGTCCATGATGGCAATGTGACCCCCTGGACGCAGCAGTCGTCGCGCTTCCCGCAGAATATCGATCGCCGCTGATTGGGGCAGTTCGTGAAACAACAGGTGGGCAGACACCAGATCAAATGAGGCATCGGGCAACCCGGTTGCCTCGGCAGGGACATGAAGCCAGGTGGGGCTTGCTAGATGCGCTGCTTCCGCTAGACTGGGCGCGAGTGAAGGCTGAATCACATAATCTTCTCCCTGTTCGCGCTGCCGAGTGCGATATTGGGCGATCGCCAAAAAATAGGGCGAGAGATCCACTCCGGTAATCTGAGCTTGCGGGTAAAGGGCTTGTAGGGCAAAAGTACTCATGCCAATGCTACATCCCATGTCCAAGATGGCTTCCGGTGCAGTGTGGATTTGCTCTTGCAGCACAGTCTGATAGCTCTGTCGCAGTTGCATATCGCCCTTCTCGCCAGAGTCTTGCCAGATGCGAGCATGAACTGCGTGGGCAGCCACTTCGACTTCCATCGCCGCTTCCCAGCTCAAGTTCCCGGCATCGTAGGCGTGGAAGGTTCGCAGATAGTAATCGGGATACGTCAGGTCTGCGTTCTGCACCTGCACCAGTTCCTGCTCCCACTGAGGCGAAAGCTGAGTGGATGGAGAAAATTTACTGTCACCGCGCGATCGAAGTGCCTGCACCTGATCATGCCAGTAGACACCGATCGACTCAGCCCGCTTGATCATCATGTTGCGGGCGCGATTTTTAGCAAGGTCAGCGAGTGGCTTGATCGCCAAAATGCCGTTAACCAGCTGGGAGGTAATTCGAGGAGAAGACTTGACAGCAGCCGTCATAGGAGTATGAATGAGCAAAATGAATGAGCAGAGAAAATCGAGAAGAACGAAAATCGAAAATAAAGTTGCAATCACCGCAGTCAAACTACAGTCTACCGCTGGATGTTTATCCTTCAGTCATTAGGCATAAAGATTTTCTTTGAAATCTTCTGCTTGCAGGCATTTACAGGCATCATTAAAGAGTTAAAAAGATTAACCTTCTAGGTCAGCTCGGCAAATATGCTCCGCTTCTGCATCATGACGTCGTCTCTGGCTTAAATCCGATGGTTGAATCTGACGGTCGCTATCCAAAACTGGGCAGCGCCGATAGTTTAGGAATGGAATGAGGATGGGCGAGACGATCGATAGTTTTGATGCTTGTACGCTCAGCCGCTCCTGGTCTGCTTCAAGGTTCGATCGCTTGAAACAATTGCTTCAGCAAATAGCAGCACAGGTTGGGGCAATCAAGGTGACAGAGACAGCCCTGGTTGGTGAGCGACCTGCGCCCATTTCTGATCCATCTCACACTTTTATCGTGGTTGCCTCGTCGGAATTCAGTGCTCTGCTACAGGCAAAGCCACTGGCTCAGGCACCCCTGACAGGAATGCAATCGGGTACGGAAGTTTTCTATCAGGTCAGCCTTAGTTTTGAACCGGAAGCGATCGCCGCTTTTTTAGACAAACTGTTGCCCCAGGTGAAGCATGACTGGCAGCTCTTATGCACAGAGGCTCGATCGTGTCTGCAGCCCAACAACATGCAGTTCCAGACCAGCTTTACTCGCGACTTGATTGATCTGCTACTAGAGCCGCCGCTCTCGATAGTTCCATCAGCGGATGAATTTCAGCCATCCCTGTCTCTTGGTAACACCGCCCAAGCCTCACAGATCAGCAACGTCTTGCAACAGCAAGTCGAACAGGAGCGGTTGCTCAATCAGGTTACTACTCAGATTCGTCAGAGTTTGGAGCTACCGCTTATTCTGCAGACAGCGGTAGATCAGGTGCGCATCTGTCTTGGGGTCGATCGTCTCTTGATTTATCAGATTGATGTGCCCATTGAGGCGCAAAGCCAGACAGAATCGGAGCCTTTTGTACAGGAAGAGATAATTGATTTTCAATCCAGCGGTTCAGTCGTCTACGAAGCCAGAGCCAGCGAAGCAATTCCTTCTGTGCTGCATTTTTCAGATGCTCACTGCTTTGTTGCCGAGCTACGCGGACAGAGACGAGAATCCTGGAAATTTCCGCTGGTGGTTGAAGACGTTGCGGCACGATATAAAACGGCGGTTCCCTGTTTACTGGAATTTTTGCAGCGTGCCCAGGTGCAGGCAAAGCTGGTAGCTCCGATCTGGGTTCACGATCGCCTCTGGGGACTGCTGATTGCCCACGACTGCACCCAACCCCATCACTGGCAGGAGAGGGAACAGCGGTTTTTGCAGCGCATTGCCGAACATCTGGCGATCGCCATTCAGCAAACACAGCTCTACCGCGAACTCCAGAGACAAAAGCAAACGCTAGAACAGCGTGTTGTGGAACGAACTCAGGCACTTCAAGATGCCATGCTGGCAGCACAGGCCGCAAATCAGGCAAAGAGTGAATTTCTGGCAGCCGTGAGTCATGAGCTGCGCACGCCCTTGGCTTGCATTATCGGGATGTCAACAACGCTCCAGCGCTGGTCGGCTCATCTGCTGGATGAACGTCAGCAGCATTTTCTGCAGATGATTCATGACAGCGGTGAGCAGCTCTTAAATCAGATTGAAGACATTCTCACGCTGTCTCAGGCAGAAGCAGGCAGAGTGGGTCTTAACTTGCGGGAAGCTTCGCTTTCTCATCTGGTACGACAGTCACTCAAGATGCTAGAAAGTCAGGCGGCTCTGCATCAGGTTGAGTTTGAGCTAGATTTGCATTTGTCTCCCCAGAGCGATCGTCTGATGGCTGACTCGCAGCGCCTACGCCAGATTCTCCTCAATTTACTGAGTAACGCGGTCAAATTTACTCCAGAAGGTGGAAAGGTGACGTTGAGAGCGTTTTCAGAGAAAAATGCCGCAGTAATCCAGGTTAAAGATACAGGAATTGGTATTCCTGAACATCTCATTCCGCAACTCTTTCAGAAATTTCATCAGCTCGATCGAGGATATAGTCGACAATATCAGGGGACGGGTCTAGGGTTGGCACTGACCAAACAGCTTGTCGAGCTACATGGAGGCTGGATCACGGTTGAGTCAACGATCGGCGTTGGGTCTGTCTTTACCGTCTGTTTACCCATTCTGCAACCAGCCAACACCCCTATCGCAATCGCACCTCCCAGTTCAGTTGACCCACCCAAAGGCAGAATTATCTTAATTGAGCACCGAGAAGAAGTTGCAGAAATCATCTGCGACAGTCTGACAGCAGCGGGGTATCAGCTCGTCTGGATGCTGGAAGGTGCAACGGCAGTCAGTCAAATTGAGGTGATGCGCCCCTTTGCCGTCATCGCTGATGTTGACCTGCCGGACATTAAAGGAGAGACACTGATTCGCGAGCTTCGCCGTAACCCCGGTACAAAGCAAATTAAAATCATTGCGCTTGCATCGGAAAGGGAGCAGTCAGAAATATGGCAGGCGATCGGCGCGAATGATTTACTGTACGACTCAATGATGCCAGAGCAACTGCTGCGGATGATTATGCTGCTGACTGCGAAAGAGCCTGTCTCTCCTTGAAGTGAGTTTGGTATCCGGCAGAAATCGCTAAACAAATTGCCTGTAGTCATCGAGAGATTTCATCCCGTATGCTACAGGCAACGATTTAGATTTGTCTTGTTAGATTTGTCTCGCAGACCGCTTGGTGCGATTGCTTTTCAAATCAAGTAAGACAAATTAAGTGAGACAACACCCCATAAAACAGCGGCCTCCGATATCTCAGTGCTAGTCAAGGATTGATCAAGAAGCCTTCGATCGAGCAAAACAGCCTAGGAATTTGCGGCTTGAGCTGCCAGAAGCTGCTTGAGCTTTTCCAGATCCTGCGCCCAGCGAGGATCTGGCTGTACGGCTTCTGGCTCTGTCGAAGTCACTTTGCGAGACTTGTTATTGCCCTTGTTGCCGCCATTCCGTCGATTGTTGGATGTGCTGCTCTGCGGAGTCTGCTCTGCAGATTCTTCTTTACCCTTTGTACGCGGCTGTGCCCGTTCAATTTTGATTGGGCTGTCTTTCAGCAGATAGCCGTTAAATTTTTCAATAACTTCATCTGCCTGCTCTTCACTCTTAACCGTGACAAAACCGAAGCCGCGACATTTGCCCGTTTTGCGATCGGTAATGACCTTAGTCGAAACAGAATCGTCAAACTCAGCAAAAACGGCTTCTAACTCCTGACGCTCCAACTCTTTGGGCAAGTTGCCCACGTATAGCCGAATTGACATGAAAACCCTCCGAAGGCTCAAAAACAAAACAATTTAAAAACTCTTACTTCCATCGTTGATGGAAACTTTAGATAAACTCTGCGACGTCCTGCTAGAAACGGAACCAACCCCCATCCAACCTTAGCCAGTGTCTGATTGACGTACCTATAAATGCTAACAATATAATCGACAAAATATCCTGTGCTGTGCCCTGATTTCAGCCTAAAAATTCATCCTTAAATCACCGAATTGACCGCAGCTTTTTCATTACTGAATAAAAGAGCATCGCAAATCGGCAAGCGGCGGCAAGAGGTTAGACGAATTAGTTCTCTCAACCATTCACTAAGTTATCACGCAGGTGGAACAGCAGCGATCGTAAAAATAGAATTCACCGCAAATTTATTCCTGATGACTGAACAATTTTTAGTGTCAGGGCATTGAACACAACCAGCAAGACATAAATAAATGCCAGCCCCTTGGCTGGCAAACTCGCTGTGTTGGGAGGAGATAACCCGATACCTACGGTACATCCCGAGACTAAAGTTCAGATGAACCCCAAGTCCTGAACTGCTACCGGATGCCCCAGGGTCGCGTTGTGAATTTATGTTAACACGAGCGGAGTAGATACTGCAATATTTCTTAATACTCCGTCTCTATGCTGCCTCGACTAGTAATTCTTGATCGCTCGCTCGATCTCACGTTTTGCCTGCTTGCGCTTCAGGTCTTCCCGCTTGTCATGCAGTTTTTTACCTCGTGCAAGACCAAGAGTGAGCTTAATCCAGCCTCGTTTCAGGTGCATTTTGAGCGGCACCAGGGTTAGCCCCTTTTGTTCCACCTGCCCAATCAGCCGACGAATTTCTTGGGCATGTAGCAAAAGCTTGCGCGTCCGACGCGGATCGTGGTTATACACCTGGTTAGTCGTTTCATGCGGTGAAATGTGGACGTTATGCAGCCAGACCTCTCCGTCCCGAACGAGGGCAAACCCATCTCTCAAGTTCACTTTGCCCTGGCGAATTGATTTGACTTCGGTTCCTCTCAGTTCGATGCCTGCCTCAAAAGTTTCTAAAATCTCGTACTGGAACCGGGCTTCTCGATTGTCTGCAACTACTTTATAGCCGTCACTGCTGTCACTCATCTTTCATTACTGTAATGACTGTCTATACTTTTCTATCTACTGCTATTCGACCACAATGCACCATTCATGAAGCTGATAATCGACGCAGCCGTTCTGGATCAGCGGATCTTGAGCAACGATCGCCCTGGCTTCTTCTAAATTGACTGCCTGGAATAGCATCATGCCGCCGCCGAAATCACCCCAATATCCAGTTTTTGCCTGGTGTCCTTTGCTGATTAAGTTTTTGACGTAGATTTTGTGTGCCGGAACAAATTGGTCAAAGGTAGACTTATCAACGACACCTTTTTCAATTTTGACAAACCAAGGCATGAACTCACTCCCATCGATCGAACCTCCAGGATAGCTCGATTTTTTCATCGATCGATTGCGATTGAGAAGAGAACTACAGCAACCCGGTTCACGACAGAACACGCCCTCAAATCTTGAGGCGTAAACGTCACTTGTCAGTCCTGGTTTTGAAGAATGTGAATCCGGTTTACTTGCGCCCCATTTGTTGCTGCTCTTTTATGCTGACCTACCGAGTTCTATAAATTTGTATGCCGAGAACAGGATTAGTTGATCTGTTACGAAGAGCTTATCGAACTGCCCAAATTTCGACCACATTGCAAATACCTGCCGATGAAGTTGAAGGCTGGCTTCAGGCGCAAGCTAATGCCTTACAAGCGGATCACTTAGGAGGACTGCAAAGCAACCGTAGACAGTTTCTAGGAGGGTTTTTGCTTACAGGAGCAGTGGGGTTAACTCGCACTGGAGCCATTAATTTCCGTCAGCAAGCTAGCGGAAGGGGCAGGAATTCCCCAATTAGCTTTAAAGATCGCAATGCAAGAGTGCTGATTGTTGGGGCGGGAATCGCAGGACTCACCGCAGCTTATCGGCTGAAACAGGCAGGTGTAGCGGTGGATATCGTTGAAGCAAGCGATCGGATTGGTGGACGGTTAAAGAGCTTGTCGAATCGGGCAGGTTATCCCGGTGTAGTCGAGCTGGGCGGAGAGTTCATCGATTCTCGCCATACCTGTGTGCGATTGCTGGCAGCAGAGCTGGGTCTAAAAATGGCAGATCTCCGCGCCGCAGATAACGGACTGGAACCAGAGGTGCTGTACTTCAATGGACAGAAAGTCAGCCATCAGCAGGTCATCGAAGAATTTAAGCCTCTCGCACAGCATATCGCGCAGGATTTAAAGACATTGGGCGATCGCGATATCACGTATTACAATCCCAGTCCGCGTGCAATTCAGCTCGATCGCCTCTCTTTGGCAGAGTATCTGGCAGCAGCTCCGACAACGCCTCTGATTCGTGAACTGGTACAGGTTGCTTATATTACTGAATTTGCGCGAGACGCCGAGGCTCAAACTTGCCTTAATATGCTGTTTCTCATTGGCGCGGAGGTCGGTGAGTGGAATACCTACGGGGTCAGCGATGAACGGTGGCATGTGGTTGGCGGCAATGATTTGATTCCGAAACGGCTTGCCGATCGTCTTGAAACCGCGATCGAAACGGGAGTTTTCCTGGAGTCAGTGCGAATGACTCCGGCAGGACGCTATCTGGTCAGCTTACGGCAGGGCGATGCCAGTCAGGAGCGGGTTTATGAGCAGATTTTGTTCGCGATTCCGTTTACAGTGCTGCGGGAAGTCGAGCTTGCGATCGATCTCCCCCCTCTAAAGCGTCAGGCAATCAATCAGCTAGGGTATGGCTCAGGCGCAAAACTGTCTCTGCCCATGCAGGAGCGGATCTGGCGCACGCGCTATGGCAGCACCATCAGCGTTTATACGGATCAGGCATTTCAAAATACCTGGGAAAGTGCTCGCTACTCTCCAGGACCGACCGGCTGGCTTACAGATCTGCGAGGTGGGCAGCAAGGCTTAAAGCTTGGAGAAGGCAAGCCGGAAGACCAGGCTCAAGCCCTGGTGCAGTCGCTCGATCGAATTTTCCCCGGCATCGTTCAGGTTCAGCGGGGCAAGGCAATTCGAGCAGTTTGGTCTCAAGAACCCTATGCGCTGGGATCCTACTCCTGTTATCTGCCTGGACAGTGGACAAAATTTAGCGGGGTAGAGCAAGAGCGGGTCGGCAATCTCTGGTTTGCTGGAGAACATTGCTCGGTCGGTTCTCAAGGTTACATGAACGGTGCCTGCGAAACGGCTGAACAGGCGGCTCAAGGAATTTTGCAGACCTTGGGTGCGATCGTCTAATCTCGATTGGGTAGATCAACTCAATTAAACCGAAAATGTTTTTTGGGGGTGAAGGGGGAATTGCCCCCTTCCTTACCTTTATTTGGGTTGACCTACTTAATTGCTCGAAAAGAATTGCGGATTGAATGCACGAATTTAGAGAGGGTGGTTTACGAACTGTCCCTATGATTTCGTGTAGCTTTCGGGAATGTCCCTGATCTATCGCTGCTGATAAGTTTCTAGAGACACTAAATTCTAAAGAAAACTCAAGCAACACAGGCTAGACGATGCAAAAGCTTGTATGCATCAAATGCTTTGTGTGTTTATTGACTCTATGTATCTCTGTTTATCTATCTCTATTTTATTTATCTATTATTTATCTGTCTCCGTTTATGGGTCGCCTGGGATTCGAACCCAGGACCAATCGGTTAAAAGCCGAGTGCTCTACCGCTGAGCTAGCGACCCTTGCTTGTCAAGCAAACCTTAATACTCTAGCACAGGCTTAAGAAATGTTCAAGCTGTTTCGCCATTTCGGTTTATCTAATTGCGATGATTATTCTGGTATCGCACGATCGCCCCTGCCCACTGCAACTTTTCTCGCAAGGTCTGGTAATAGGAGTAGTTTTCGCGCAGGATGATAAACTGAGCCGGACGGTCTGCCATCCGAAGATCCACCCGCTGACCGGGCCAGATTGCGGTTGCTAGAACCCCATCCATCCACAGCTTTGTATTTAGATCTCGATCTGCCAGGGGCCAGATGCTAATCACAGAGCCTGGCGGCAGCACGATCGATCGGCTCGATAGGCTTAAGGGACAAATAGGTGTGATAATCATCGCTTCCATGCCGGGATGGACGATCGGGCCTCCGGCAGCAACGGTATAGCAGGTTGACCCCGTAGGAGTCGCGACTAGCAACCCGTCTCCCTGATACTGATCGACCACTTCACCGTCTATTTCAACTTCAAGAAACGACGTGATCATCCGATCGGCAGAAGCAGGCTTCACACACATTTCGTTCAGAGCCAGATAGCAATCGCTCATTGGCTCCAAATTGGTGCGGTTGCCTTCAAACACCTTTGCCTGGAGCATCATCCGCCGCTGCACCGCAAACCGATCGCCGGAGAGCCTGTCCCAAATCTTCTCAGACTGCTGCAGTTCTTCAGCCGATTCTGTTAAAAACCCCAGATGACCACCGACATTGATTGCCAAAATCGGAATTCCATCTGGGGTAAGGTGCCTGGCGGCTGCAAGCGCTGTACCGTCACCGCCCAGCACAACTGCCAGGTCGATTGGCTGCTGCACCGAGGCAAGAAATACCGGATAAGGATTATCTTTGGGCCCGCTGGGCCCAAGCAAAACGTGACAACCGCGCTGCTCAAGCTGATCAGCACAATTTTCGGCTGCTCGTTGACTCAGAACATCCCCAGCTTTGTAAACGACAATAATCTGCTTGAGTTGCAATCGTTCACCATTCTCGATCGGCTACCACTTGAGCAAGTTGAATTGCTCCATATCCACTGTATCGCGGTTGCGATAGATGGACAGCACAATTGCCAATCCCACGGCTGCTTCTGCTGCGGCGATCGTAATGACGAATACAGTAAACACTTGTCCTCGAATCGCCTGAGGATCAAGATAGTTTGAGAATGCCATCAGGTTGAGGTTGACCGCATTCAGCATCAGCTCGATCGACATCAGCACGCGGATAGCGTTGCGGCTCGTCACCAGGCCATAAACACCAATGCAAAACAGAGCGGCTGCGAGAAGAAGAAAGTATTGCAGTTGCATAGTGATTGAGAAGATAAGCTATCGCCAAACACAAAAAAAGAAGGAATGGGAAAGAAATTTTTCTGCGCCTACTGATTCGCCTACTTATTGCTGCCAGGAATGAGTTCACGGGGACGCTCTGGCAGAGTTAATGAAGGCTGTTGACGGCTATCCCGCGCTGCCAGCTCATCGGGCAAATAGTCTCGACGAGCCAGGACGATCGCCCCAATCAATGCCATCAGCAGCAGCACCGACGCCAGCTCAAACGGCAGCAAATAGTCGCTAAAGAAGTGTTTGCCGATGACCACTAGCGCTTGCTCACCAACTGGGATTGCAGAGGAAATTGCCCAGGGCGTTGCCAGAATCATTGTCCCCAGGAGCGCAAACAAGCCAAGGCAAACTGCTGCGGTTGCTGCCTGACCAATCCACGCATTTTTCACTGGACTGAAGGGCTGCCGCTTGTTCACCAGCATGATTCCAAACAGAATCAGCACGTTGACAGCTCCCACGTAAATTAACACCTGTGCTGCTGCCACAAAGCCTGCATTAAGGAGAATGTAAAAGCCTGAAATGCTGATAAACACTAACCCCAGCAGGAAAGCAGAGTAAACGATGTTTTGCAGCAGCACAACACCAAGGGCAGCCCCGATCATCAGGAATGCCAAAATTCCAAAAGAAACAATTTGAACTCCATCTGCAAGCGTCACGTTATGAACCTCCCATAGTCACAGTAGCTCGATCGAGGATTGCAGCAGGGAAGCGATCGCCACCCTAGTGTCTCATAAGGAATGGCTCTAGCCTCCCGCTTCTAACTTTTTTGCTTACTTGGTTTCAGCCTCTTCCAAAATTTCTGCAGGTAGTTTTCCTGCTCGCCCCGCGCTCTCTGGCAAACCGTGGGGATCCATCACGCCTTTCGGCAGATAAACCAGTTCTCGCAGCGGCGTGACCATTGGATTTTGGATAACACTTGCTGGCAGCCGTCCCATTGCCACGTTGTCGTAGTTGAGTTCGTGGCGATCGTAAGTACACAGCTCGTACTCTTCCGTCATAGAGAGGCAGTTCGTAGGACAGTACTCGACGCAGTTGCCGCAAAAGATGCAAACTCCGAAGTCGATGCTGTAGTGGTTAAGCTTCTTCTTCTTAGTTTCCTTATTAAACTCCCAATCCACCACAGGCAGGTTAATCGGGCATACGCGGACACAAACTTCGCAGGCAATACACTTATCAAATTCGAAGTGAATCCTGCCTCGAAACCGCTCCGAAGGAATCAGCTTTTCGTAAGGATACTGAACCGTGATTGGGCGACGCTGCATATGGTCAAAAGTCACAGATAAGCCTTGACCGATATATTTTGCAGCCTGAATCGCTTCCTTTGTATAGTCACCAACTTGCTTAAGAAACTTCAGCATGGCTTTCGTTAGAGATTAAATTTCCGAATTTCAGGGATTGCAATGGTGAAGGATTGAGACGATCGATGATGCGGGCTGGGGCAGTTTTCTGGTTCTGCATTGCTAAGGCGAAGATCCGCAGAATTGATCCCCAACCTTACCTAGCCTTAGCCGCCAAACGCCATTGGAAATGCCAGCTTGAGTCCAGCCGTGAGCAGCAGGTTCACCAGCGAGACGGGCAGCAGAAACTTCCAGCCCAAGTCAAGCAGTTGGTCAATTCGCACACGAGGAACAGTCCAGCGCAGCAGAATTGCCAGGAAGATCAGCAAATAAGCCTTGAAGACAGTCATAACAATGCCCAGTGCTCCAGTCAGAACTTGCAGCCAGGCTGTCGTTTCGCTAATGCCCAGCCAGTTTGCCAGGACATTCACCGGAATAATGAACTCCCAGCCTCCCAAATACAGAACTGCAAACAGCAAAGCAGACAGCACTAGGTTGACGTAAGACCCCAGGTAAAACAATCCGAATTTGATGCCCGCATACTCAGTCTGATATCCGGCAACCAGTTCTTCTTCGGCTTCTGGCAAGTCAAACGGCAATCGCTCACATTCCGCCAGTGCTGCAATCCAGAAAATAATGAAGCCGAGCGGTTGTCGCCAGACGTTCCAGCCCAAAATGCCGTAGCCCGACTGCTGCTGCACAATATCAACGGTGCTGAGCGAGTTTGACATCATCACCACTGCTAGCACCGAGAGCGCTAAAGGCAGCTCGTAGCTGATTGATTGTGCGGCTGCCCGCAGCCCACCCAGCAGCGAGTACTTGTTATTTGAAGCATAGCCTGCCATCAGTAGACCGATCGGCGCAATGCTCGACAGCGAAATCCACAGAAAAATGCCAATGCCCAGATCAGTGATTTGCAGGTTTTGACCGAAGGGCACAATGAGAAAGGAGAGAAAGACTGGGACGACGACCAGAACTGGTCCCAGCGTGAAGAGGATCGAGTCAGACTTTGAAGGGATAATGTCTTCCTTGACCAGAAGTTTGAGACCGTCCGCGACTGGAATCAGCATTCCCAGTGGACCTGCGAACTCAGGACCAATGCGTTGCTGAGCAGCGGCTGAAATTTTTCGTTCTAGCCAGGTGGTTACAAGGACGCCAAACGTGGCACCGGCTAATAGCAGGATCGACGGCAGAGGAATCCACAGCAACTTTGCAATGCTGGGAGACAATCCTAGGTCTGTTGTTAGCTGGATAAAACTTGCTTGCAGATCAATTCCTGAACTCATGGGCTTCGCTAATTGCTACAAATAGGGCAACTACAGCTAGTTCGGTCGGCTAGGGAGGCGGATTCTGTAATACAACAGCACTACATCAAGCCTTAGCTACCCCACTGGGGAAGAGCATCGCCAACTTTATGAAGATTTTTCGCAAAACCTACAGCTTCAGTATATCGTCGCGGGGATGTGGAAACTGAAGCGAGACCGAGAAGAAAACCTATGGCTAGGATAAGTCTGCCTTAAGGCATTGACTCATAGCCCACCCAGATAGGATCAAATGATTTGCGATATTGCTACGCGACTTGCGCTAAATTTTGCCGGACTTTGGTTATCATGTGCTGGCAGGACGCCGCCGCAATTGTCTTCTTAAAGTGCAAATTAAAGTGCAAAACGCTATCGCCCGGTTGTGTGGGGTAAAAAACTGTGCAGATTCCAAAGTTTCCTGAATGCAATCACTCGATCGTCAAATCCCTGGATCACTACAGCGATCAAGACCTGTTAGTTTTATTTCAGCGACATCCCGATACCGGGAAATATTTTTTGGCGATTTTTTGCCGATATAGCCAGATCGTCTATTCGCTGATTCATCACGCGGTTCGATCGCCAGTTCAGGCAGATTATTTGTTTGCCATTACCTGGCGTCACATCTCCTATGAGCTGGGCGGACTAGAACTGCATCGCTCTACCTCAGGAACAGAAAACCCCACACTGCAAAGCTGGCTCATTCAGGTTACGGCAATTTGTATCAATCGGGTCGCGCTTCCGCCCGTAGAGTCAATTCAATACTCTCTGCGAGAAGCTTCGCCGCCGCTCTGGTGCTTCGTGGAGCAGGCGTTAGAGCAGCTTCAACCTGTACAGCGCCTGATCCTGCTGCTTTCACAAACCTTTCACTGGAGCGAGACTCGAATTGCTGCCTACCTGCAAGCAGAAGGGCAGGTGATCACTCCGGCTGAAGTGCGACGGCAGCTTGGAGAGAGCCACAAACTTCTGGAGACGGCACTTCCCCAGGACATTGCTGCGATTTATCTGAAGCAATCGTCTGTGTCAAATCTGGAAGATGCGTCTGAGGCAGCCAATTTGCCTCTCAGCTCTGCTCCCTGATCAAGAAAAATCAAGTGCCCCAGATCGTGGTCATGCAACAGCCTGGGGCATTGACTGGGGCATTGACTGGGGCATTGAGAAATACAATACAAAATGCTTGAATAGAATATCTGTTTCGCTATTCATCCTCAAGCTGAGCAACGGTAACTGCTCCCAGCGCAAAAGCAGCAACCAGGGGCATTGGGCACTGCAGCCAGTAGCTAGCGATCGAGGCAACAACGGTCGCTGCAACGGCGATCGAACACCAGCGACGCTCGTCCGGGCTAAAGCCATGCTGCTGTTTCAGCATTTGAAGCGTTTGGTTAGGAATTGGCAGCGGCATCACCGCGTAGGGCGGGAATGCCCAGTACTCGTTACGATTAACGATAAACAGGTCAGTCCAACCGTTTTCCTTGCACCAGTTTTCGATCCAGCTATAGCAGTAATGCCGCATAACGACGATAGAAGATTTTTTGCGATTGAACAGGGACACCGTACGACAATAGAAACAGCAAATTTGCTTATCGATGCTTGTGAATTAGTAGCAGGAGCCTCGCCGCCACAAGTTCGAATATCGCTGTCAGCCTCTATTGAAGAAATAAACCTTATTTATGCAGGCTAACAGAGTCCACCAGAGAGCGGGATAAGATGGCAACTAAAGTTTACTTAGCGACTGGTAACCAACTCAATTAATCAACGAAAGCCCGTAAGGTTCATCGTTTTACTCTTTTAAAGTTTTATGAAGCAGTTTTTCTCGCAATATCAGCAATTTCTTCCGCGAAATCCGATTCAGCGCGATTTTTTGGTTTGTTTATGTATCTGGTTTATTCTTGAAACCCTTTGCTTTGCAATCGTCTCTGCGATTACGGTAGACCCAGTTGAGATTCAGCCCCAACGCTTATTTACGCTGAGCGTTCTCCTGGGAGTTGGTGGTGCCTGTTTGATGGCAAGCAGTACTCAGATTGCCTTATCCTGGACAACTCCTAGCACTCCCCGAAAGCGAAAGCGGCTGATGCGGTTTGCAGCACTTGGCTTAAGCTGGTTGGGCTTGCTTGGAATTGCCTTTCCGCTGCTGATCCTTGTCTTCCAGATTGTGCTTAAAATTTTGGTTCCGCTCAGAGCATAGGCAGGTGCGTCAACGAACAAGATTGATGAGTCAATTCCTTGAGTCAATTCCTAATTTTCAGCACCATCCCTTCCTGTGCAAGACGCACATTAGGAAACCGGGCTTGGGTATGCGCTTCGATTTGAGACAGGGCAGAGTCATCGTAGGCAGGATCATAGTGAAATAGCAAGATTTGCTTGACCTGTGCTGCGATCGCAGTCTGAATGCCTGCATGCCAAATCTTGACCTGTTGCTTAATCAGCCCATCTGGGAAGCTATTTTCTATCGCCTGTTGAGAAAGAGTGGCATAACCTGAGTCTGCAACATCAAAAATAAGCAAATCTGCCTCCTGCGCCAGATACTGCAACCCCTGATCAAAATGCTCAGATTCAACATCAGTTGCATAAACCACAGTATATCCCTTCCAGGTGACGCGATAGCCCAACCCGCTGGTGGGGCGATTAATAAACAAAGACTCAACCTGGATTTCCTCTTCAATGGGGATAACCTGACCAGGCAAAATGTCGTGAAACCGCAGCTCCGATCGCATCATTTGAAGCGGAACCGGAAAATTAGGGCGAAGCATCTGATCAGAAAGTCGCTGCTTGATTGAAGCCCCATTTTGGGCAACCGCTCCATAAATCTCAAAACAGTTGCCTTCTACATAAGCAGGCTGAAAAAAAGGAAATCCCTGAATTCTATCCCAGTGACTATGTGTAAAAAAGAGATGTGCCTGGACTGGCATCTCCTGAAGAAGGTGTTTTCCTAAAACACGTAGCCCCGTGCCTCCATCAAAAATAAGCCGCTGCTGACCAACTCTCAGTTCCACACAAGCAGTATTGCCGCCATATTGAACCATGTCACTTCCCGGTGTTGGAACCTCGCCTCGCACACCCCAAAATTGCACCGTCAATTCATCGGAACTAGTAGACGGTTGTTTTTTATTAGGCGGCTGTACTGTGCGATGATCAGACGGGTCAACGACTGACATTGAGTGCTTAATAATTTCGTGAGCAAATACATCCAGTTCTAGATTTCACAGAATCAAAATCTAGAAGGCAAGAGCGTCAGCAGATAGAGACTGCTTTTCTCAGAGTATGCCCTCGATTGCCCCTGATGCTACAAATAGCTAGTCTATCACCTGAAAAACTTTCGGAGAAGTGGTTGAGAACGAGCAGCAAATCTAACAATCAAAAACTTTAAGCCAGCCTCCATCCAACTCAAAACGGCTCAGTCGCCCATCAGTTGGCGTGAAGGACGACTGAGAGTTAGGCAATAGCAGGTTTCGTAACGCCAGACTTCAACTTATCCAACACGCTTGAGGATGCCTGCCGCCCTAGAACCTACTTAGCAGCCTCAATGCACTGCTCTACAAGCGGCATAACTTGGTCAACGTCCTTCCAGCCCAGGATTTCTGTTACTTTCTTCTCCAGGTTTTTGTAGGTTCTAAAGAATTCAGCAACTTCATCCAGGCGATGGGGCGCGACATCCTTGAGCGACTTCACCCCGGCATAGCGAGGATCTTTGTCAGGGACGCAGAGAATCTTCTCATCTCGATCGCCCCCATCAATCATTTCCAGCATTCCAATTGGACGAGCTGCAATAATACAGCCTGGAAACGTTGGCTGATCCATGATCACCATGCCGTCCAGGGGATCACCATCGTCTGCCAGCGTGTTGGGGACAAAGCCATAGTCAAAGGGATACTGCACCGAGGCATACAGCACGCGATCGAGCGCAAATGCGTTTAGATCTTTATCAAACTCGTATTTGTTTTTGCTGCCGCCCGGAATTTCAATCAAAACATTGAGCAGTCCGGGTTTGGGCTGAGGGGGAATGCGCGATAAATCCACAGCGTATCTCCAAATCGACGGGTACAGGGACGCTTCTCGCTTCCGGTAGTTCACATTAAGCTCCAGGAAAGCGTAAAAGTCCCTCGATAGCATTGTAGGGGAGAAGGGGATTTCCAAGTCATAGCGATTTGCACAGCCGTGCCACTGCCTATCCAGGCGGGCAAATGAAAGCTGCCGTTCTCGCAAAAGGTAAACCCCGTTGAGACCTATTTGCCTTCTACCGTCGCTGGTGGGGGTGACTGCAAGCTTTGAGCATTGACGGAGGAGAAGTGAGCAATGGTCGCGATCGGAACGGAGAGGGTGAGCAGTGCGATGAGTGTCCCAACCACATCTGCAATTCGCACGCTTGCTCGTTCCGGAGGTTCACTCGCTTGACTACCAGATTCCATAAGTAAAGTGAAAGGTTAATGGGCAAACAAATAAATTTGCTGATGACAATAAGCTAACCTAACTTAAAGGTTAAGTGGAGCAGTGTTCAATACAATTTTAAGCATTGGCAAAAGGCTAGATGAGAAGGCAAAAGGCTAAATGAGAAAGATTGACTAGACACTGGTGCGCTGCGACATCACTCTGAGAAACTCCAACGGCAAACCATCTGAATCCGCAATAAAGACAACCTCATAGACGCGATCGCCGATGATCTGCTGAGTTGGTTCTAGCAAAACCTGAAGCGGCTGAAGCTGATCAGAATCATAGACTGCTTTGTCAAACTGTGCCTTCAGGCGATCGATCCAGGCAGGTAGGTCGTCTGTAACCTCAGTCAAATCAAAGGACAAGTGATAATAGCCCGTGTAGTGCTCATCGCTGTAAGCATCTGCCGCCGGACGAGGCTGAGGAACCTGTAGCAGCTCAATCCGTCCGTTGAGACCTTCCATCCAGCAGGCGAGCGTGATTCCTGCTGTGAACCGCTCACAAACCCGAAAGCCAAGCTGCTCGTAAAAGGCGATCGCCCGATAAATATTTGCCGTCCGAATCGAAGCGTGGTGCATGGCACTGTTGAAACGGTTCCTCAAATCATTTACTCAAATAATCGAAAATAAGGGTAGCGCACAGGTGCACCGGGTTCCTTTTCCAGATCGAAGTTGATCACATCCCAGCAGGGTTCCTCAGCCGGATCGGGGCTAAACTCAACAGGCAGCCCATAGAGTCGAGGACGGGGCGAATCTGACTGACCCCGCCAGGGGGTGCTGCGCTCTAAATAGGTACTAATTAAATCTTTGTAGCGACGGGCAATAATGACGCGCGTGGCACGATAACCCTGGGTATAGAGGCGATCGAGTGCTTCGTGAATTTCAAACCGGATGCCGTCTGGGTGAGTGTGCTGGCGATACCACTCATTGTTCCACTGCCGCCAGTGTCGTCCAGACTGGAGATGAACCAGCTCGTTAGTTTTGGGATTGGCTTCAAAAGCCCCGTGTCGCTGACAAAGATAGGTATCCGTCAGTGTGAGTGCCGGAATCGTTTGCCGACAGTGGGGACACTGAATTTCAGGACCGAAAATTGGATATTGTAAAGCTGTGTTCATCATTTGGGGTATGCGACTAGGACGGGCAATTTGAGCCAATTCTAGTGGCTCTATTATACTCCCTGTGTTCTTGGAGGGTTGTTTAGAGGGGGACGAGTGAGCGATTCTGACGATTCTCAGGAAACTCCATCAATCTGGAATATCCCTGACCTGTCTCAAGCCGCCTTTATTGCTCCTAATGCTACCGTAATGGGTCGCGTTGAACTTCATCCTGGAGTCAGTATTTGGTATGGAGCAGTCGTGCGGGGAGATGTTGAGCAAATTTCGATCGGTCGATCGAGCAATATCCAGGACGGAGCGATTTTGCATGGCGACCCAGGGGAACCTACGGTACTGGAAGAATTTGTCACGATCGGGCATCGCGCCGTCGTTCACAGTGCCTACATCGAGCGTGGCTGCTTGATTGGGATCGGGGCGATCGTGCTAGACGGGGTTCGGGTGGGAACAGGCAGCATTATTGGGGCGGGATCGGTTATTACAAAAGATGTTCCGCCCCGCTCACTGGTGGTTGGTGTACCTGGCAAGGTGCTGCGAGAAGTCTCTGAACCCGAAGCTGCCGATCTGATCGAACATGCTCGCAAATATGAGAAACTGGCACTGGCTCATGCAGGTCGGGGGACAGATTTGGGATTTTGTTAAGTTAGGTCTGGAAAATTAAGCCGATAGACCGCAAAATAGATCTCATCATGAGAGATTTTTGATAAATCTTTAGGGAGGACACTCGATATGGATTGGCGTGTATTAATTGTGCTGGCTCCGGTGCTGTTGGCAGGTGGCTGGGCTGCCTTTAATATTGGCGCGGCTGCCCTGAGGCAGGTTCGTACTTTCCTGGGTCGGGAAGCCTAGACCTTTCCGTATCCGCTCCACCAACATAGCAATGAGCCGATCGCCTTTAAGGGAAAATCCCGATGGGGCGATCGGCTTTTAGGGCCAAGCTTCCTTCGTTGTTTACACTGCTGCTTGCTTTAGTGTTTCTTGAGGCTCATCGTTAGAATCACCAAAAGCCAGTTCATCGATGTCAAGCTCATCTTTAATGTCGTTCCAGAATTCAAGGACTCCATCCAGCCAGCCTGCAAGGTAGGCAACTCTCATCGGCTGAGGACACTCTAATTGAGCAGTCGCTTTTTTAACCGTGCGACAGCGCTCCTGAGCAGCAATCAGGTAAAGTGGGTCGATCGCTGTATTGGACAGCTCAACTACAGCATTGAAATCCTCGTA
>Ga0224722_1000330_pt1 | contig 28110 bp, 24 predicted proteins | sample Balambano_FR1_Me_FD_161646 | JGI IMG/M metagenome (GOLD analysis project Ga0224722, IMG submission 161646) | Freshwater sediment microbial communities from Lake Towuti, South Sulawesi, Indonesia - Balambano_FR1_MetaG | ecosystem: Environmental > Aquatic > Freshwater > Lake > Sediment | place... | reverse complement strand
GGCCAACAGACGCTACCCGGCCCAGATTGCGGCCATCGCCGGCGCGCAGGTGGCGCTGCCGCCCGCCGAGGCGCTGCCCGACATGAAGCAGCGCGCCGATCAGGCACAATTGACCGACTGGCTGCTCAACGATGCGGCGCAGTGTGACGGGATCGTCGCGTCGGTGGATCTGCTGGGTTACGGCGGGCTGATCGCCTCGCGCATCAGCGACGACGACGTGGCGGCTGTGCTGCGGGCCATCGCGCCGTTGACGCACGCGCGCGGGCCGGGCCGCCCGGTGTTCGCCTTCAACGTCATCCAGCGCATCAGCAACGCCGACGACGCCACTGAGGAGCCCGACTATTGGGCGGATTACGGCATGCAGTTGTATCGCCTGTCGCGCGAGTTGGACATACAGGGGTCGGAGCGCTCAGAGCGCTCCGACCCCTACGGCCGCTTGATCCCCAATGACATCCTCCAAGACTGGCTGACGCGCCGGCTGCGCAACCACACCGTCAACCTGGCGCTGTTGCGCGAGGGCGCGCTGGGCAAGTTCGATCTGCTGGTCATCCCGTCCGACGACACCTCGCCCATCGGCCTGAGCGCCCGGGAGCGCAAGCACCTGGAGTTTTGGGCGCACGCCCTACTCCCCTCCCCCATCGGGGGAGGGGCTGGGGGTGGGGTGCTGATGTACCCCGGCGCGGATGACCTGGGCAGCGCGCTCGTGGCGCGCATGATCAACTTCAAACGCCAGCATTCGCCGCGCGTCTTTGTGCATTACGCCGATGACGCGATGAGAAACAACGTCGCGCCCTACGAAGACCGCCCGATCCACCTGGCCGTGGCGACGCAGATCATGGCCGTCGGCGCGCAGCAGGTGGATGAGAGCGATACAGCCGACGTGATCCTGGCCATCAGTCCGCCGTTCGAGCGCGGCACGCGCGATCCGCACTGGCTTGATTTTGGTCAAGATGAGCGGCGCGCGGCGCTGTCGCCGTTTGTGCAACGCATCGCGGGCTGGGTGGACGCAGGCCGGCGCGTGGCGGTGGCCGATGTGGCCTTCCCAAATGGCGCGGAGCCGGCGCTGGTTGAACTGTTGCTTGGTCGGGTGGATGTGGCGAAGCTGGCGTCGTTTGGCGCGTGGAACACGGCCGGCAACACGCTGGGCACGGTGCTGGGCGCGGCCTGCGTGCCATGCACAGATGACCGCGCACGGCAGATCGCGTTGGCGCATCACCTGCTCGAGGATTGGGGCTATCAGTCAATCGTGCGCGCCGACTTGCGCCGTTGGCTGAGCGAGAGGTTCGGTGCGCCCAACATCCCGGCGGCGCATCTGGATGAAGCGACGGCGTTTACGACAGCCGGATTACAGCCCATCGCCGAGCGCATTCGCGACGCCGGCTTGCCCTGCACAGTGACGCGAGTGCATCACCCGTGGCGGCGGACGTTCGAGGTGGATTTTGAGCTTCTGTCCGGGATCGAGGAAGATCAGATCAGCCCGCGCAAATCGCCTTGATATGACTTCAAGACCGTGTGGATGCGCCGGACATCGGCGTCGTTGATGGGCGATAGGTAGGCGAAGAAGGCGCGTTCAACAGGGGTCAGTTCCGTGATGGCGGACTGTTGTGGCTCGCGCTCAATCGTGACCAGGCTGCCTGTGCCACAGCAATGGCACTGCACGGCCAGCGTCAAGCGCTGAGCGTGTTCGCGAATCATCTGCGTTTCGGCCGCATCATAGTGGCAGCCGCACAGCGGGCAGTGCAAATCTCCGACGAGGTGGGTGATGACTTCGGCATCGTCACTCAGATCGAGGTCGAACGGGTCGAAGTCACCATCGAATCGCTCGCCGGAGTTCCGCTCCATCAGATTTCTCCTGCCGCTCAACCAGCGGTTTCGGCAGCCTCAACCGCCTCCACCGCTTCGACTGCCTCTACTTCGGTAACCTGAGCAGGTGCATCAGCAGCGGCAGCAGCTTGGGCCGGTTGCTCGGTCTGAGCCACGCCTTCGGGCTGCACGACCACCGTCACGGTCGGCGATATGTCGGCGCTCAGACGCACCGGCACGGTGTAGGTGCCAACCTCGCGGATCGGCTCGCGTAGCGCGACCTTGCGCTTGTCAAACTCGCTGCCCAGCTTCTTGCTGATCTGGTCGGCGATCTGCGCGGCTGTGATCGAGCCGAACAGCTTGCCCTTCTCACCAGCCCGGGCGACAAGGGTGAAGGTGCTGCCGCCGATGACCTCGGCCAACGCGTCAATGTCGGACTTCTCGCGGGCGCGTTTCTCGGTGGCAGCCAACTTCAGGCGCTCCGAGCGCTTGAGGGCGGCCGGGGTGGCCAGCACGGCCATGCCGCGTGGCAACAGAAAATTGCGGCCATATCCGTCGGCAACGGTTTTCACGTCGCCAGCATGACCGAGGTTATATACATCTTGGGTGAGTAGAACTTTCATGGCGCTCTTCCTAAATTTCAAAAGCGCGGCATTATAGTCGAGAATATCTCGTTCACGGCGCGTTGCGCGGGATTCGCGCGGGCGCAACCGGAGGACTGGCGCGATCAGCGAGCAGCGCATGCCAGTCCAGCTTAGCCGCCTCCGCCTGGCCGATAGCGATCAACTCCGGAATGGCGTTCACGTCATCCAGCCCGATGTCTTTGGATAGCTGCGGGTTGAGGCGGTGCTGGATCAACCCTTGCGGGACGTAGTGCCGTTGAATGAGTTCCGTCTGCTGCTCGGCCGGGTCGCGCAGCAGTTCGCCCAATATCCATGTGGCCCAGGCGACGATGTTGCCGGGCGTGTTGATTTGATTGACGTAGCCGGTGCCGAGCGAGATCACCGTCGTGGTTGCAGGCACGTATACACCGGGCGGGGTGTGATCAAACGCCTCGACGCAGGCCTGATAAGCCGGATTGCCAACAGTGCCCACCCCGCCATCCACACACTCGCCAAACCCCGGCACATCCCACGGCTGAAAGTAGGTCGGCGCGGCGGCCGAGGCGGTAACGCAATCCACAAGGGTAAGCGCGCCAGTGGTCTGGCTATTGACCGGGTTGTCGCGCACGAAGTAAAACGCGCGGCCATCGCGCACGCGGGTGGCGGTGATCATCACGTCCACCGGCAATTGATTCAGTGTGGCGTCGCCATAATAGCGGCGCAGCAAATCGGCCAGGGGCTGGGTGCGATAGCGATACGAGCCAAGCGTGGTGACCCAGCCCAGCCAATCCTTGCCGAACACCTGCGGCGCAAGATCGCGATAAATGTCCAGCGCCTGCTCGGCCGAGATACCCACGGCCAGACCACCGGCGATGATTGCGCCGGTGGACGTTCCGGCCATGAATGAAAACACCTCGCGCGCGGGTTTGCCAATTTGCTTCTCCAGTTCGATCAACGCGCAAATGGGGATGATGCCGCGGATGCCGCCGCCGTCTATGGACAAGATGTACTTGCGTGTCATGGCCGTCCTTTGTGTTGCGCGTTGGGTGCCCGATGGAATCGCGGAGGCGCGCTCCACTTGCATGAAGCGCGCCTCCGCGATCGGACTGGCCGGGATTGTCGCACTGAGGCCGTTTGACCACAATGCGATCTTGTATCACCGCGCGATGAACGGCAGCACCGCACGCCGCTCGCTGGTGATGTCGCCACGAATGGCAAACAGCAACGGTGGGCTGGTCTGAATCTCGATGTAGGCCGAGTTGAGCAGGATGTCGTTCAGCACCGCCGGTGTGAGCGGTGTCGTGCCGCTGAGTGGCTCACTCGGACCAACCGCCGCCGTGCCCGAGAAGATCGTCGTCACCGGCGGCCCGATCTCACCCGGCGCGCCACGATTGATCGTCGCCAACGTCACGCTGATGTCTCTTGATGTGGTGAAGCTGTATTCAAGCCGCGTCTGGTTCGGGTCGAGCCGGAAGAACGACAAGCCGGAGATGAGCGTCACGGCTTCGGGTTCAACCGCCGCCGCTGACGATGAGCTTACTCCGCCCAGCGCGGCAAAGTACAGGCTCGGCACGACTGCCGGATAGACCTGCCCACGAATCTCGCCAGCCGGGTTGGCGACGGTGTGCACGTTGATGTAGTAACCGCCAGCCGCCAGGAGATGGGCCTGCTCATTCGTCAACGTGACCACGCCGCTGCCAGATAGGCCGAGATCGAAGGCGACACTGCCCGTCTGGGTAACCGTGCCGGTGTGGATGTGCATCGCCGTCGGCGTGATGTTCTGGGTCAGAATCTTGAAGGTCAGCTCGTTGGTGGCCGTGTCGAGCACCAGGCTGGCTTTGGCTGTGGCCGTCGTGGTGACCGGCGTGGGCAATTCGTTTGCGCCGTTCAGGCTGGATTGATAGGTCAGGAATTGTTGCGGCGTCTCGATCTGCCCACGCACCTCGCCGCTGGGGTGTGCCAGCGTGTGCACATTGACGTAGTAGCCCGAGTTCAACAGGCTGATGGCCTGCGTTGCCGTCAGCGACACCGCCCCGCGCAGCGCGTTGAGGGGATCAAGCTTGCCGCCGCCGGTCGCCAGCAGGTCGAACACCACTGGCCCGTTTACGCCCGCCGGCCCGCGATGGATGTGCGCCATGGTCGCGCTGGGAATGCCGGTGACCGACACATCGAACTGCAAGTTGCCGGACGACGGTGTGAAGTCGAATGACGCCAAACCTGACGCCGACGTCGCAACCGGCGGCACTTCGTTTGCCCCGCTCAGCGGCGCTTGCAGGAAGAGCGCATTCGGGCCAAGCTGGCCTCGCAACTCCCCAGACGGATTTGCCACCGTATGCACGTTGACGTAGTAATCGCCGTCCAGCAGCGTCGCGACTTGCGTCGGCGAGATGGGCGATGTGCCGCTGATCGGTGTGGCCGGGTCAAGCGTCCCGCCGCCCAAAGCCAGCAGATCGAAGACCACCGGCCCAGGTGTGCCCGGCGGGGCCTGGTGAATGTGAGACAGCGTGGCGCTGGGGATGCCCGACACTTGCAGCTGAAATGCAAACTGGTCGAGCTTGTCGTTCAGCATGACCAGCGCCGAACCTGCGCCGCCGCTGCTGATGGGCGGCGTTTCTGCCTCGCCAGTCAACTGCGTGCCAAACGTGCGAATGGCCTCGCGGGGGAACACTTGGCCGCGCATTTCGCCGCCGGGGTGGGCGACCGTATGGATGTTGACGTAGTACTTGCCGGCGAACAGGTTTTCCACCTGCGCCATGCTCAGCGTCACCGTGCCGCTGACGGGCGTGGCCGGGTTGAGCGTCTTGCTGCCCAACAGGTCAAAGATCACCGGCCCATTCACGCCGACCAGGCCCTGGTGGATGTGGGCCAGCGTGGCGCTGGGAATGCCAGCGACGCGAATCTCATAGCTCAACTGGCGCGTGTCGGGGCGGAAACGCAAGTCGGCGCTGCCATACGCGCCGGTGAAGGGCACACCGGAGACTTCGTTGAGCTGGAGCAGCGTCGCCCGGAAGTCGGTGAAGACTTGCGCGCCGTTGGCTGGTTGCGGCGTCAACGTCACCGCGCTCACGGTCGCGAGTGCGACCGCGCAAATGGCCGCGACGGGCTTGCGAACATGCGGCCTCATTGGCTTCAAATTGATCACGTGTTTACCTCCTGGACTGAGACATCTTGGGCGGGCCATGCCCTTTGGTGGGCGAGGCACACGAGCCAATGCACAACTTGTAACGTAGAACGACGTGAAACGGGGACGGATATGGTGGTTTGCAGCGTGCGCCGATAGTATAGTTGTCCGCACCTGCCCAGGCGATTCGATTTTGATAAGGAAACCTACGATGACCGAACTCAAACAACTACGCGAAGATGCCGAAGCGATGCGTGATCAACTCGTCGCTGTGCGGCGCGACTTGCATCAGCACCCCGAACTGGCGTTTCAAGAAGTGCGCACCGCCGGCATCGTGGCCGATAAGCTGAATGAGCTGGGTTACGAAGTCCAGACCGGCATCGGCAAGACCGGTGTGGTCGGTGTGATCGAAGGCGCAAAGCCGACCGGCACGCCGCTCACGCTGTTGCTGCGGTTCGACATGGACGCGTTGCCAATACATGAGGCCGTGGATGTGCCATTCAAGAGCCAGGCGGATGGCAAGATGCACGCCTGCGGCCACGACGCGCATACCAGCATCGGCCTGGGTGTGGCCGAGATGATGGCCAAACATCGCGATTTATGGGGTGGCGTCGCCAAGTTCGTCTTTCAGCCGGCCGAGGAAATCGTCGGCGGGGCGAAGGCCATGATCGCCGATGGCGTGTTGGAATCGCCCAAGCCCGACCGCGCGCTTTCGATGCACGTGGACAGCCGCCGCCCGGTCGGCACCATTGCCATGACCGATGGCCCGACCATGGCCGCCAGCGGCGCGTATCGCATCAGCGTGCGCGGGCGCGGCACACACGGCGCGTCGCCGCACCTCGGCGCTGATCCAATCGTCGCTTCTGCGCAGATCATCACAGCGTTGCAAAGCATCGTGGCGCGCAACGTGGACCCACTCGACCAGGGTGTGGTGACGGTGGGCAGCATCCACGGCGGCAGCGCGCCCAACATCATCCCCGACGTGGTCGAGATGCAGGGCACGATTCGCGCGTTCAAGGCTGACGTGATGCAAATGCTGCGTGACCGAATCAAGGCGATTGCGGAGGGCGTGGCGACTTCGATGGGCGTCGAGGCGACGGTGATCTTCTCCGAAGCGGGCACGCCGGCCACGGTGAACGACGTGGCAATGGCCAAGATCGTGCGCGATCTGGCGGTCGAGATGGTGGGCGCGGACAACGTGCGCGACGATCATCGCACCATGGGCGCGGAGGACGCATCGTTCTTCCTGGAGGCTGCGCCGGGCGCCTACGTCTTTATCGGCGCGGGCAACGAGGCCAAGGGCATGACCGAGCCGCACCACAGCCCGCGCTTCCAGATTGACGAAGACTCGCTGCCCATCGGCGTGGCCTTGCTGACGGCCAGCGCTTTGAGGATGTTGAATTCGTAAGAGATCCCCATCCCCGGTTCACATCAACTTGAGATATGGCTGCCAATCGGGCGAGGTTGGTATGCCGTAATTGGGTGTCAACATCCAGGGTTGTGGTTTGTTGATGCTGGCAATCCCGCGCCGTAGTTGCGCATTGCGCTTGGCAGCGCGTTGTGCTGCGCGCTGGGCGGTATGCAGCGTTTCATCGAGGATGCGATTGAGATATTGGGTATAGCGGTCCCACCACACATCTGAAATCGCAGTCGGATCAGTCGTGTGGTGTGAAGCAGGAGACGCGAGGATGGCTGCGCGGATGGATTCGACGCGCGACTCATCGAGCTGATGCTGTGAGCGCCACGCCGAAAGTAATTGCTGAAGTTGTGCATCCATAGCAGCAGGAAACACATCACCCAAGAAATTTTCGCTCATTGCTTTTCCTCCTGCTCTAAAGACACTCGATCCGCCAATTGCATTGCCCCAGCCAAACGCTTGCGTGCTTCCGAAAGTTGGTAGCGCACCGTTCCGGCCGGGATGTCCAGTGCTTCTCCAATCTCCGCGCTGTTCATCTCGCCCAGAACGTGCATCGACAGAACCGTGCGCAGGTGTTGCGGCAATGCCGCAATCGCCGCGTTCAGCCGCCGCAACATGTCCGACCGCTCGACCTGCACATCGGGCGTAGGCGCAGCCGAGACCCACTGAACCTCGTCCGGTTCAGGCGAATCGAGCGGTTGTTCGGATTCTGCTTTCCTGGCGTGGCGCCGATAGTGATCGGTGAGCAGGTTGCGACTGAGGCCGAACAGCCAGTAGCGTTGCTGCTCCGGCGGCATGGCCTGCAACGTGTGCATGTTGCGCCACGCCCGCAAGAACGTTTCCTGTAGCAGATCGGCCGCTGCCTCTTCATCCCCGGTATGCCCAAAGAAGTAGGCATAAACGGATTGTCGATGCTGGTCATACACCGCATCAAAGAGATCGGAAGAGGCAAGCGACTCGATCACAACATCGTTCATGTCGGGCGGTCGTCAATTGTGCGTCCACGCAGCGCGTCTACGCGTCGTTCGCGTCTTTACCCGAATCGCCTGCACCTTCGACCTCAATCGAACCGTTCTTCTCAGTGGTCAGCACTTGCAAGAGCGGAATCAAATCCTTCGGCCCTGCCAGCGTGCCGTTGAGGATGATCTCAGTCACCTTGCTCTTCAGCAGCTCCTTCGTCACGTCCGGTTCGATGACCAATTCTCCGTTGATAATGATCGTGATCGGTTCCTTGAGCAGCTCAAAGAATTCCGCACTCAGGCGCTCGTCGCCATTGAAGACGCGTGGCGTGCCGGTGTACCAGGCTACCTGACCTAGCACTTCCAGCAGTGGCTCCAACACATCCTTACTCTCTTTGGGGGCCATCATTTGGCCCATCACATAGAGGCGTTTGAAGCTGGACTTCGGCACTGGCGACGTGACGAAGAAACTGCCCATCACCACCAGGGTGTCTACGCCATCTTCCTGGGCAGCCCCGAGCGTGTTGCCGCTCATTTGAACATCGCCATATTGCGCCTTCAAAACGGCACCTGCCGGATAGAAGCTGATCGGCCCCATAACTTTGAAGTTGCTGGAAGCCAGCGCCAATTCGCTGCCCTTTGGGGCCATCACCGGCCCCATGACGCTGATTGCGGTGTAACCGACTTTCTCGATGGGCGATGTGACAATCACTGGCCCCATGACAGAGAGAATGTGCTCGGCCTCGCCTTCGCCACCAGAGCCGGGGGCGGCAAGGCCTTCGCCGCTGGTCTGGAACGGCCCCATGACCGTGTTGACTTTGACGACCTTGCCATCGGGAATCGGCAGGGTCGCGCCGACATTCACTTGTGGAATCGCCATCAACTTCGCCATCAGCGACTCCGGCACAATGATCGCGCCGACGTTCACGATTCTGCTGATGCTGTCCAATTCTTCGGGCGATTTCATGCCGGTCAAGTCCAGCGCGCCCAAATTCGCAATTTCGCGGGGTGTATTTTCTGCCATGATTTTGATCTCCATATCTTTGTGAGGTTTTCGCCGTTTCATTCGTGCTGAAAAGCCTACTTCACCAGAGCAGTCACCTGCTTGGGCACGGTGCGCGCCGGGGCAGGCTTGTCCGCCTTGCGATTGCGCAGCCAGCCGCCGATCCGTGCGAGCACCGATTGTGCTGCAGGGCTGGGTTCCTCGACCAGCCCCAGCGCTGCCAGGTGCGCGTAACGCTGCGCATCCTCCTCGATCTTGCGCTCGGCATTTTGTACTCGCTGCGCCAAATCCTGTGTCATCCAATGTGCATCCATTGCTGTTCCTCCTCAAAACGGTGTCAAAATGGTCAATGGTTCTACTGAATAAAACGTAGCAGGTGCGAAAGTGTTGGGAAGGTTGAGCAGTATCATGCGCTCATTCTGGCGGTCATTCCGGCATCTCGTCACACGGCTGGCTTCTTATGGCAAACATCCCTCTGGACCCCACATACCTCGATCTGTTACGACAAGTGGACTCGCCCACTGTCGCCAACGTGATCGAGTTATTCGATGTGCAATCGCGCGTAGCCGGCTATAGCAACGCAACGCTGAAAGCTGTTTACCCAGATTTGCCGCCGGCGGTGGGCTACGCCGTCACGGCCACCTTTCGCTCGGCCTACCCGGCCGTCGGTGACGCGTACGGCGGCATGGCGCAACTGATCGAGGAAACGCAGTCCATATCCGCGCCACGCATCGTCGTGTTTCAAGACCTGGACGAACCGGCCATCTCGGCCACGTATGGCGAAGTCATGGCAACGACATTTCAGGCCTTCGGTTTCGCCGGGCTGATCACCAGCGGCGCGGCGCGCGACATCGAGCAGGTGCGGGCGCTGAAGTTCCCGTGCTGGGCGTCTGGCACGATCGTGTCGCACGGTTACAACCATTTCCTCGCTGCGAATGTGCCAGTGAACGTCGGTGGGCTGTCGGTGCAACCGGGCGACCTGATTCACGCCGACGCGAATGGCATCGTCAACATCCCGCTGCGCATCGCGGTCGGCGTGGCCGAGTTGTGCGAACCGTTCATCCAGGCCGAGAACATCGTGCTGAGTTATCTGCGCAGGCCCAGCGTCACGCTGGATGGCTACAAGCAGGCGCAGGCAGAGATGCGCGAGGCGATGGCCGATTTACGCATGCGTGCCCAGGACTTCTCAAAAAGCACAACGTAAAACGCAAGGCATCATTCTTTGCGTTTTGCGGTTTGCGTTTCACACATCCTACGTTCGACGACTCCATCAATCCATGGCAAAGATCATTGACGGTTCGGCCATCGCGACGGCCATCCGGGCCGAGATCAAAGACGACGTGGCCAAGCTCAAGGCAGAGCACAGCATCGCGCCTGGCTTGGCAACTGTGCTTGTTGGCGACGACCCTGCCTCTGCCGCGTACGTGCGCAGCAAGCAAAAGGCCTGCGCCGAGGCCGGCATCGCGTCGTTCGGCTATGCGCTGCCGGCCGATGCGCCGCAGGCCGATGTGGTGGTGCTGCTCAAGCAACTGGCCGCGCGCGACGATGTGCACGGCATCCTGGTGCAATTGCCCCTGCCAAAGCACCTGAACGAGGATGAAATCCTGGCGCTGGTGCCGCTGCACAAAGATGTGGACGGTTTTGCGCCGGCCAACCTGGGCTTGTTGGGTGTGAAGGGCAAGCAGCCGATGTTCGCGCCGTGCACGCCGCAGGGGTGCATCGAGTTGCTCGAACGCAGCGGCGTCACCATTGCAGGCAAGCGCGCCGTGGTGCTCGGTCGCAGCACCATCGTCGGCCTGCCCGTGGCGATGATGTTGCTCTCGCGGGATGCCACCGTCACGATCTGTCACAGCAAGACGCCCAAGCTGGCCAGCGTGGTGCACGAAGGCGACATCGTCATCGCCGCCATTGGCAAGGCCCGCTTTGTCACCGGCGACATGATCAAGCCTGGCGCGGTGGTGATTGACGTCGGGATCAACCGTGTGGAGGAGCCATCAAGCCCCAAAGGCTATCGCCTGGTCGGCGATGTGGACTTCGACGAAGTGAGCGAGGAGGCGTCACTCATTACGCCGGTGCCGGGCGGCGTCGGCCCGATGACCATCGCGATGCTGTTGAAGAACACGTTGATCGCGGCGAAACGGAGTGCGTGATGAAAAGTGATGCGGAGCATCTTGTAGCCTATGTGTATTCGCTCAAAGACTTCACCTGTACGCCTCTGGAAGGCGAACCGTATGAGCATATGGGTGCAGTGATTGCTGACGCCACACTACAGGCAGGTGTGCGATATGCCACGGTTGTGAAGCCGCGAATTGATAGATTGTTGGTTCAGCACCCTGGTTTGGATCGGGCACGAGACCCTTCGCTACGCTCAGGGTGACAAGCGCCATTTTGGCGCCAACCATTCCCATGGCATGCGGCGTGTGGATTTTCCGCGGGCTTGAAGGAAAAACAAAAAGCTCCTCGAACTGGACTCGAACCAGTAACCTACCGGTTAACAGCCGGTTGCTCTGCCATTGAGCTATCGAGGAAGGCGGCGCAGATTATACACAAGCAACCCGCTCAAGAATCATTGGCGTTTGCCAGGCCGAAGCGCAAGGCCAGCACCACGGCCTGCGTCCGGTCGTTCACACCCAGCTTGTCGAAGATGGCGCTGGCGTAGTTGCGCACCGTGCCCTCCGACAGGAACATGCGTTTGGCGATGTCGCTGTTGTTCAGGCCGTGCGTCATGAGTCTGAGGATGTCCAGTTCGCGCTCGTTCAATTGCTCAGTGAGCATGGATGCGGCCTGCGGCGATGGCGCGTTCGCGACGCGGCTGAGCAACTTCCCGGCCACGCTGGGGTCAATGTGCGCCTTGCCGGCGACCGTGTCCTTCACCGCAGCGATCAGCCGGTCGCGCGGTGTGTCCTTTAGCAAATAGCCGGCTGCCCCGCTGCGTATCGCATCCAACACCCAGTCATCGCCGTCGAACGTGGTCAACACCAGCACGGGGATGTGCGGATGATCACGCCGGATGGCCTGTGTGGCGTGCACCCCGTTCATGCCCGGCATCTTCAAGTCCATCAGCACGATGTCAGGCTTCACCTGCTGCACCATTTCGACTGCCTGCACGCCGTCTCGCGCCACGCCCACGACCTTGAGCGTCGAGTCGGTCTCCAGGATCAGTTGAATGCCGTCGGTGACCAGCGCCTGGTCATCGCACAGCAACACGCGAATCGTCATACGTCATCAGCTCCAGCGAGATGCTCGTCCCTTCTCCAGGGCGGCTCAAAATCGCAACGCGCCCGCCCAACGCCTCGATGCGTTCGGCCATGCCGTTCAGCCCGAAGTGGCCCGGCCGGTTCTGCGCGGCAGCAACGTCAAAGCCCACGCCGTCGTCCTTGATCGTCATCGCCACGGCCGGGCCGTGCTGCTTGAGCGTGAGCGTCACGTGGCTGGCTCGCGCATGGCGGACGATGTTCTCCAATGCTTCCTGCGCGGCGCGATACAGCGTTTGCTCAATCTCCGACGGCAACGGTTCGAACTGCGCCGGCATCGTCACCGTCACCTGCGCGCCGCTGCGCTGCCGGGTCAGGTCGCCGAGTTCGCGCAGGGCGAGCACCAACCCCAGATCTTCGAGCGGCGAGGCACGCAGCGCCTCCAACGCACGGCGCGTCTCGGCCAAGCCGCTGCGCGTGATCTTCAGCGCCTGCGTCAGCGCCATATGTGCCGTGTCGCGGTCGCGCGTCCACAGTGAATTGGCCGCCTCGAGCTGCACGCTGGCTGCGCTGAGGGTGTGCGCCAGCGTGTCGTGCAGTTCGCGCGCCAGGCGGTTGCGCTCGTGGCTGATGGTCAGTTCCTCGACGACAGCCATGTGGCGCACGAGTTTGGCGTTGGCAGCCAACAGCGAACGGTGCTGCTGATTTTGAATCCTGAGCAGATAGGTGATCACCAACGCCAGAATGGCAAACACCGGCACGCGCAGCATAGTCATCGCCAGATTGAACACCACTTGCTCGATATTGGTCGAAGTCCACACGATCAAGGCTGTGTCAATGACGGTCGTCAGCGCAATGAAGCCAAGCGTGATGCGCAGATCGTAACGCCAACATATGACGATGGTCAGCACAAACAGACTGAGCAATGTGAACAATGGCGAGATGGGTGGCGTGCCTTCATTGAAAAAGACTGCGATTGCTGTCACGTTTCCAAAGAAGGGCGGCAACTCTGGACGATTACCTATCGGCAAAAACCAGGTATTGGCCGACCAGCGGGTATACAGGCTGGTGACAAGTAACACATCCGCAGTCGCAAGGGCAATTGCAATCCACATGTGCCGCTCGCCCATGCGTATCTGCAATGTCTTCGACATTACAAACGCCAACACCAGTGTTGATGCGATCAGCGGCACCCACGCAAAAAGGGTCAACGAGTTTGTGGCAACCGTCGCCATGACCACAAACAGCACAGCAAAGACCACCCGAACGATGGCGAAGATGCCCATGACGCCATACAGGTTGGGTTGCAGCGGCACGGTGCCCGCAGGTGCAGGCATCTTCGCGGATGCCTCATGTGTCGCAGGCGTGGCAGATGTGGCACGAGCCATGGGTGTTGCTGCTTGTCCAGTCATGTCATTGCGCTGGAACAGGCTATCGGAGCACAACGACTGCGCCGTCCGAAAGCCCATTCACAATTTCGATATTCGATGCATCGCGCAGCCCGGTCGTCACTTCGATATCCTGCGCCTGGTTGCCATTGCGGACGCTCAAAAACGATTTGCCGGTCGCCGCGTCGAAGCGAACTGCCGACGCCGGCACGATGAGCGCATTATCCTTGCTGTCCATGATGATGCGTGCGGTCGCGCTCATGCCGTTCTTCAGTGCGGCGTTGCCATCGTCCAGCGCCACACGCACCACATAGTTCACCACGCCGTTGATCTTGGTGCCGGTAGAAGACACGCTCTCCACCTTGCCAGTGACGGTCGTGCCTGGCAGCGCGTCCACGGCAATGTTCACGGCCTGTCCCGGGCGAACGTTGGCCACGTCCAACTCATCCACCGTCACGTCCATGTGAAAGCCATTCGTGTCGGCGATGACGAAGGCGCTGACCGGCGCGCCCTGCGATGAAACGCTTTCGCCCTCGCGCACGTTTACGCTGCCCACCACGCCATCGAACGGCGCGCGCAGTATGGCCTGGTCGAGTCGCCGGTTGGCTTGCGACAGCGCGATCTCGTTGAGCATCACCGAGGTCTGCGCGTTGTCCAGCGCAATGCGCGCCTGCTCGACTTGTGCGCCAAGCTGAGCGAGGTCGAAATCACGCGCCGGCTCCATGAGTTTGTCCACGGTGGCCTGTGCGCTGTCAATCTGCTGTTGCGCTGCCGAGCGGTTGGCGGTGATGCTCGCGCCGCCGCTGCGTGCAAGGTTCGCCTGAGCCGAAGCAAGTTGTTGCTCGGCAGCGCGAATCTGTGCATCGTCGGCACCGTTGGCGACTTTGTCATAGTTGCTCTTGGCCAGGTTGTAATTGTTCGTGGCCTGCTCCAATTGCAGCGCCGCCGGGCTGGCGCCGATTCCGGCCGGATCCTGGCTGAAGGCACGGTCGTAGGCCGATTGTGCGCTCTTGAGCGCAGCCTCGGCGTTTTGCAGTTGCGCCCTCACACCCGCGATCTCTTCATCCGTTGGGCCGGCCTTTAACTTGTCCAAGTTGGCCTGGGCTGCAACGACAGCCGCCTGGGCAGCCGCGGCTTCGCTGGATTGAGTCTGGTTCACGCGTGTGTAGTTGGCCTTGGCGCTGGCGAGCGCTGCCTCGGCCGCCGTCAAGTCTGCGTCGCGCGTGCCCTCCACCGTGCGGCTGTAATTCGCCTGCGCGATGATGATGGCCTGTTCGGCATTGCGCACGTTATTCTTCGATTGCGCCAGTTGCGCCTCGGCCTGGCTGAGACCGAGCGACAGATCGGTCGTGTCCAGCTCGGCCAACACATCGCCCTTCTTGACGGCGTCGCCGATGGCCGCGCGCACGAGCTGCACCACGCCGCTTTGCTGGAAGCTGAGCTTGGCCTCGCTGCTGGCGGCGATGGTGCCGGTCGCGTCAACAGACTGGCTGATTGGGCCACGCACGGCGACGGCTGTATTTGACGCGTTGGCCGCGCCTGGCACGCCGGGTGGTGTGCAGGCACTCAGCAAGATGGCGGCGCACGCCGCCAAGCCGATGGTGGTTAGTTTTCGATTCACGGTTATCTCCTGTGTGAATTAGGTTTCCAAAATCTTTTGTTGGTCATTTCGAGTTCGAGATGGCCGCAGGCCAGACGACGCGGCAGAAACGGTAGGGCGCGCTCTGGATGGCCCGAATGGGCTACCGTAGCGCGCCGTCGTCGGGTTATCAGGGTCGCTACGGACTTGTGCCCCGCATGAGGTAGAGCGACCCCTACGGCCGAAGGCATGTTTCTGAGCAGCGCAGCGAGAAATCCCGCGAGAGTTGCTCAACCAATGCCAATCCCGGTTTGCCGATATCGTCACTTGCTGGTTTTGGGGTGCGAGATTCCTCACATCGTTCGGAATGACCCCCCAGAGGTTGTCGTCACGCATACGCCAGCGCCTCGCGGATGCTGATCTGGGTGGCGCGGCGGGCGGGCGAAAGGCTGGCGATGACGCTGACGCCACTGACGATGAGCACCCACAAGCCATAGCCGGTGAGGTTGAGCGACGGGCTGAATGCCCCTTGCCGCAACGCACTGCCCAGCAACTCGCCCAGCAGCACCGACATCGGCCAACTGAGCACGAACGCGATCAAGGCGCTCATCACACCGATGCACAACCCCTCGAATACGAACATGAAGCGCAGGTCGGGCGATTCCGCGCCGACGGCGCGCATGACGCCCACCTCGCGGGTGCGTTCCATCACGCTCAGGCTCATCGTGCCGGCCAGGCCCAGCCCGCCGACGACCGAAATCAGCACCGCCACCACGATCATCAAGGTGATGATCACGCCAAAGGCGGTGATCACAGTGTTGATGAGCGTGGCACGGTCTTGCGATGAGATGACGGTGATGTTGGCATCCTCGAACGCGTTGCGCAGTTGCTCCGCAAGGGCGCTGGTGAAGGCCGCATCTGTTTGTGCAGTCGCGACGCGGACCGATGTCGCCATGTCTGGCGTGCCGGCGAACCGGCTGATCGTCTCGTAGTGGCCGTAGCCCTGACTGCCCGGCCCGTTCATGAAGCCGACAATTCGGAATGCCTGCGTCTCGTCGCCGCGCTTCAGCGTGATCGTGCCGCCCACCTTAAGATTCGGCTCGGAGTCGAGGATGCCCTGAGTGAGGACGATTTCATCACGCGTGGCAGCGCTGTAGGGGCTGAGCCAGCGGCTGCCTGCCTGCAAAGGCGGATCCACAAAGCGCGAATTCGATTCACCGCCGGCCAACTGCAACGTGCTGCCCTCGCCCGTCTCGCGCATCACCGTCGCCTGCGAAGACGCCCAGCCTTCGGCATAGGTGACGCCCGGCACCTGCATGGCCCGGTTAACGGCGGCAATGCGATTGATGGCCGCGCCAAACGACACGGTGATGTTGGCGTTGTTGGTGCCGGTGTTGCGCGTAAGCGTGGCTGTCATGCCTTGTTGCAGGTTCAGGATCGAGGTGAAGATCGCACCCGCAGCGATCAACGTGAGCATGGTGGCGATGAGGCGCAGGTTGTTGCGGAACAGGCTGCGAAAGGCCAGCACGACCGTGCGCGGCAGGTTGCTCAACCGTGCCAACATCTTCTCGATCAGGCTGGTCTGTTGGCGCGGCGTGACCTCGCTGATGGCCTCGGCGGCGGGCATGCGCAGCGCCGACCAGATGGGGCTGGCTGAGAACACGATCGGCACCAGCATGGCGGCGGCGACTTCCAGCGCGGCCAACTGTGGCGTAAAACCGCTCACCACGATATCGAAGTTGAGCACGCCCGCCAGAACACGCGCTAATGCGACGCCCAGCATGTTGCTCAACGGGATCGCAAGCACCAGCGCGAGCAGGCCCAGGCTGGCCATCATCGTCAGATACACGCCGAAGATTTGCCAGCGATCCGCGCCGACGATCTTCATGATGCCGATGATCTTCTTTTGCGAGAGCAGCAACCCGTTTACGACATTCACGATCAGGAAGCCGCTCATCACCATCGCCACCGCGCCAACCATCACCAGAATCAGGATGATGCCGTTCATCGTGCCAGCGGCCCAGTGCTCGTTCAGCTCGTTCACGCTGATGGCGCGCACGGTGACGCCGCGAAAAGCCAGTTCGTCCTTCAGCCGGTCGGCCAGCGCGTACTTCTCGGCCACGCTCGTGCCGGGCGTGGTCTGGATCACCAGCCGGGTCGGGCTGGCTTCGATGCCCAGATCGGACAACGTGCGCTCGGTGACATACACGTTGGCGCGCGTGGCAGCCGGGCCGCCGGGCACATTCACGTCGTAGAGGCTGCCGCTGTAACGCAGGCTGTAGAACTTGTCGCTGTTGAGTTTGAGCTGAATCGTGTCGCCCAGGCTCAGCCCGCCGATCCCGCCACTAATGCCGGTTGTGCTTATGCTGCCGCGCTCAAATGCGATCTCGCCATTGCCGGGCGGGTATGCGCCGGAGACAGGCTTGAGCGTGTTGAGTGACATTGACTCGTAGTCGGCATACGCGTAGAGCGTGATGTCTTTCTCTGTGCCGTTGGGCTGCTGCATCACTCCATTCGCGATCGTCAACCCCGCAGCATCCTGCACGCCGGGTTGCAGCTTGACCCAGCGAATCAGCTCGCGGTCATAGGCGCCGAGGTCAATCGTGATGTCGGACGGGTTGCTGGCGCGATACGCCTGATTGAGGTTGACCAGGATGGTCTCGCGCGTGATGAGCATGCCGCCGAAGGCGATGACGCCGACAGCGATGGACAACACCGACAGGATGGTGCGCGACTTGTTGTCCCACAGATCGCGCAGCACTTTTAGCCAACGGGGGGAAAGCATGCGTTACCTCTTTGTGTCGCTCACCAACATGCCATCGGCAATGGTGATGACGCGATGCAGGCGGTTGGCGAGTTCGTTGTCGTGAGTGACCATCAGGAACGTCTTGCCCTGGCTCACCAACTCTTCAAACAGGTGAAACACGGCGTCGGCGGTCTTGCTGTCGAGGTTGCCGGTCGGCTCGTCGGCCATGACGATGGGCGGGTCGGTGGCCAGCGAGCGGGCGATGGCCACACGCTGCGCCTGGCCACCCGAAATTTGTGAGGGCAGCTTGTTGGCCTGTTCGGCCATCTCGACCCTTTCCAGCAAGGCCAGCGCTCGCTCCCTGCGCTCCTTCGGCGTGTAGAGCCGGCAGAAATCCATCGGCAGCATCACGTTCTCTGCCACAGTGAGCGTGGGCAGCAACTGAAAGAACTGAAAGACCACACCCATGCTGCGCCCACGCCAGCGCGCCATGCTGTTCTCGTCCAGCCCGTGAATCGCGTGGTCGTTCACCCAGATCTCGCCCGATGACGGCCGGTCTATGCCGGTGATCATGTTGATGAGCGTGCTCTTGCCGCTGCCGCTCTTGCCCACGACGCCCACGAACTCGCCCTTGTCAATCTTGAGGTCCACGCCCTTGAGCGCGTAGAAGTCGCCGGCCTCGGTCTTGTAGGCCTTCTTGACGTCTTGCAGATACATGAGATGGCCGGATTCGTGGCCGTTCCCGTTCGATGAGGGTGATGCTGATTTCTTTCTCCCAAACATGGTGATGCAACCATTCTTGCGGATTGAGGCGTGGGGGGTAAGTGAGGGCAGTCATCAAGCGCCGAGGGCCCTCATGACAAATGTCATCTTTGCGCTCTTCGTGAACACGCGTTCTAAAATAGCTCTATGGCGAAGACGACCGCACCGGCCAAGCCCAAGATGACCCTCGATCCTGATGAGCGCGCGGCGCAACTGCGCGCGCAGATCAACGAGCACAGCTACCGCTACAACGTGCTCGACGACCCGATCATCAGCGACGCGGAATACGACGCGCTGATGAACGAATTGCGCGCCATCGAAACCGAGCATCCAGAGTTACTCACACCCGATTCACCTACGCAGCGCGTCGGCGGCGCGGTGGCCGAAGGCTTCGCCAAGGTGCGCCATCCGCAGCCAATCCTGAGCCTGGCCAATGCCTTCGACGCCAACGATGTGCGCGCCTGGCGGGAGCGGTTGGGCGTCTACGCTGCGAAAAATCTCACCGATCTTCAGGACCTCTCAGGGTTGGATTCATACGTCGTCGAGCCGAAGATTGACGGCCTGACGGTGGTGCTGACCTACGAAAACGGCGTGTTCGTGCAAGGCGCGACGCGCGGTGATGGCGTGGTGGGCGAGGAGGTCACGGCGAATTTGCGCACCGTGCGCGGCGTGCCGCTCGTTCTGAGGAGCGACGGAGCACAGGAGAAGAGCAGCAAGGGAGCAGGCGATAAGCGGAGCAAAAGCACCTCTGCCCTCCGCGCCCCTGCGCGCATCGCCGTCCGCGGCGAGGCCTACATCACGCTTGCCGAATTCGAAAAGCTGAATGAGGCGCAAATAGCCGCCGGCGAGCGCACCTTTGTGAACCCGCGCAACACCGCTGCCGGGGCGTTGCGCCAACTGGACTCGCGCATGACGGCGAAGAAGTCGCTGCGGGTGCTGTGTTACGCGATCGTGCAGTGGGAACACGCCGGCGGCGACGCAGCGCCGGCCGGTCAATGGGAGACGTTGCAATACCTGCGCGCGATTGGTTTCCCAATCAGCGACATCGCCCGCAAGTTCAACAGCCTGGACGAGGCCATCGCGTATTGCCAGAGCTATGCCGAGAAGCGCGACACCGTGCCGTATGAGATTGACGGCATGGTGGTCAAACTCAACGACCTGGCGCTGGCCAACCGGCTCGGCTTCGTGGGCAAAGACCCACGCGGCGCGATTGCCTTCAAGTTCCCCGCCCGTGAGGCCACTACGATCTTGCGCGATGTGGCAGTGAACATCGGGCGCACCGGCAACATCGTGCCCAATGCCGTGCTGGAGCCGGTGGGCGTGGGCGGCATCACCATCAGCAACGCCACGCTGCACAACTATGACGATATCGCCCGCAAGGACATTCGCATCGGCGACCGCGTCATCGTCAAACGCGCTGGCGATGTGATTCCCTATGTGGCCGGGCCGGTCGTCAGCGCGCGCACTGGGCAAGAGCGCGTGATCGCCCCGCCGGAGCGATGTCCGTTTTGTGACACGCCGCTGACCCGGCGCGAGGGCGAGGTGGCGCTGTACTGCCTCAACCCCGATTGCCCCGGCAAAGTGGACCGCGCGGTCGAGCACTTTGTCGCGTGGATGGACATCGAGGGCATGGGCGAGAAGATCGTCGCGCAACTGATTGACGCGGGCCTGATCCGCGACGTGGCTGATGTGTATACCGTCACGCAGGAAGACTTGCTGGCCTTGGATGGCTTTGCCGAGAAGAAGGCCAGCAAGTTGCTGGAGGCGATTGCTACGTCCAAGCAGCGGCCGCTGATGGCCGTGATTGCCGGGTTGGGCATCCGCCACGTCGGGGAGGTGGCGGCGCGTGCGCTGACCGACTACTTCGGCAGCCTGGATGCGTTGATGGAAACGGCCACGCAATCTCCAGAAACCCTGCAGAACATCGAGGGCGTCGGCCCGACCATCGCGCAGAGCGTGAGCGAGTGGGCCGGGCGCGAAAGCACACGCGCAGTGATCGAGAAGCTCAAGCACTACGGCATCAACCCCACGCAAGAGATCAAGCGCGACGCCGCGCCGGTCGCAGGCCCGTTTGCCGGCCAGACCTTTGTCATCACCGGCACGCTATCGCAATCACGCGATGAGGTGGCGGCGTGGATCACATCGCGCGGCGGCAAGGTGACCGATAGCGTGAGCAAGAACACCAGTTATGTGGTGGTGGGCGATGCGCCCGGCGCAAGTAAAATCACCAAAGCGCAGAAGCTGGATGTGCCGATGATTGGGGAAGAGGCGCTACAACAGTTAGCGGTTGGCCGCTAAACAGGAAACAGGTCAACAGGAACGTGTGATGATCAAAACGATCAGCCTTACCACCCGAGTCAAGCCGAATGAGTCGCTGCAATTGACATTGCCAAGCGACGTCCCCGAAGGATTAGCCGATATTGTTGTCGTCATCACACCACGTGAGGTCAAACACTCAATAGCAACTTTGGGTCAGTTGGTCGATTCTGAGTTTATCGGTATGTGGCGCAATCGTAGTGACATTCAAGACAGCCTGGAGTTCGCGCGTGAGCTTCGCGAGCGTGCCTGGAATCGATACGGATGATTTGCCTTGATACCGATGTGTTGATTGATTGCCTAAGGGGCTTTCCAAATGCGCTCAGTTGGTTGAACACGTCCCGGAGTGAAGCGTTTATTGTGCCGGGTGTGGTCGCAATGGAACTCGCTGCTGGTACGCGTGATAAGTCCGATCTTGGGCGCACGCAAAAATTTCTTGGCACACTTACTGTTGTCTGGCCGGACTCACAAGAGTTTCAGCGTGCTTATGAGCTGCTCCTTACACATCACGCTGCGACCGGCTTGAGCATCCCGGATTGTCTAGTTGCCGCCGCCGCGCTACAGCGATCTATTCCGTTGTATACGTTCAACACTCGACACTTTGGCGTAATTCCGGGATTGGAAATCATTGCGCCCTATCCGCGCGGGTGAACACATGCCGAACGTCTCCTTCTCCTCCATCAACGTCGTCAATGGTCAAGAGCTGGGCGACACGCCCCAGGTCTCGACCCATCAGGGCGGCAAGCGCTCTGCGCGCGGCGGCGATGTGCTGCTGATCTTCCTCGACCTGCCGGGCGCTTCACCTTCGACCTGCGCCGACATCGCCCGCACGCTCAACGACGGTTTCTCGCGCGCGCCGGGCGGCGTGACATCGGCGTTGCGCCTGGCCGTCAAGCTGGCCAACGAGCGCGTGATCCAGTTAAACAAGGGCGCGCCACCGAATCAACGTCTGGAAGGCTCACTGAGTTGTGCGCTGGCTGGTGAAGATGGCTTGGTGATCGCGCAAGCCGGGCCGGCCATCGCCTACGCTCGCTCGGCCAATGGTGCATTTGAGGTGATCGAGCCGTATGCCGAAGGCGACGGCGCGCCGCAAGTGGTGGGCGTAAGCGCGACGGTGGACGTGCACTTCAACAATTTCACCGCGCAACCCGGCGATGTGTTCGTGCTGACCGGCGTGCGCTCGTGCGTCGGCGCGACGGATGCACTCATCAACGCCTGCATGGCCAAGGGCGATGCGCGGCTGGTGGCGGGCTATCTCAACGCCAACGTCAAGCAGGGTCGCATGATCGGCATGGCGATCTCCGTGAGCGGCACACCAGGTGCCGCGAAAGCGCCCACGCCGCAGGCGCAGGCTGCACCGGCGAGCACGCCTGCAGCCGCGGTGATGGCGACCGAGGCCGTCGCCGCATCGCGGGCCGTGCCAACGCCTCAACCGCAACCCCAACCCGCCGGCCCCTCAGCCGTGTCGCAGATGACGGACAGCATGATGAGCGGCGTCAATCAGGCGGCCAGATCCATGCAGCGCAGCCTCAGCTCGTTCGGCAGCAAGCTGTTGCCGGAGGAGTCGCCGGCCGAAGTGGCCCAACGCTCGCGCGCGACCACATTCATTTTGGCCGCCATCGCCATTCTGCTGCCCATCGTCATCGGCGTGGCCGTAGTGGTGGGCTATATGCAATTCAGCGGCGAGGCCGAGCGCATGCAACTGCGCAACACCGCGCTGGCGCAGGTGCAGACGGCCAGCAGTTCAGCCGATCCCACACAGGCCAAATCCGATTGGGGCAAGGCGCTGCAACTGATCGCCGATTACGAAGCCAAGAACCCCGCGGACGCCGCGACCTTTAGCGAGGCCAAGACGCGGGCGCGAACGGAGCTTGACCGCATCGGCCAGGTCACGCGGGTGCAACCGCTGGCGCTGGCGCAGATGGACGGCAGCGCGGCCCGGCGCGTCGCAGCCTCGGCCCTGGGCGTGTATGTGCTGAACCCGGAGAGCAACACGGCTGAGTATTACGTGCTGAACCCCGAGCGCACCGGCACCACCGGCAAGAAGGTGGACATCGCGTTCACCGGCGGCGCGACGCAGACAGCCGCCAGTTTGGCCGACATCGCCTGGGCCACGACGAACAGCGATCGCTGGCGCACCGAGGGCGCGGTGATGTTCGACACGAATGCGATCTTCGAATACAGCTCGGCCACGGGCCGCGCCGCGCCAATTCCCATCCCAGCCAACGCCGACGCAACGCCGGTGAAGGTGCAGGCCGGCGAACTGTTCAACAACACCGCTTATTTGCTCGATTCCGGCGTCGGCCAGATTTGGCGTTATCCATTGGCGGGTGATGTGCTGGGCGAAGGCAACTCTTACTTTCGTTCGCCGTATGCCCCGTTGAAAGAAAGCCTGGACATGGCGATTGACGGCGCGATCTACGTACTGCAAAAAAACGGCTCGATCCTGAAGTATTACAACCGCCAGCCGGTGCAATTCACCGTGACGGGTTTGCCCGAGCCGATCAAGCGCGCCGCTGCGCTGGCGGTCAGCGGCCCGGACCAATTCCGCGGCAGTCTCTATATCTTGGATGCGGAGAGTGGTTCGGTCGTCGAGCTATCGAAGGCTGGCCAATTCGTGCGGCAGTATCGCGGGCCGAACGACGAATTCCTAAATGCCCAAGACATCTCGTTCGACGGCACGAGCAACACGCTCTACGTTGCCACGCCCGACCGGCTGTTCAGCTTCCCGGTGCAACCGCCGGCTGCCCCGCCCGCCGAAGCTGAGCCGACGCCGACTGCGCAGTCGTAGTGCTAGATGCCGCGGGCCTTCAAATCGGCTCTTTGAAGTCGAAGAAGTTGCCGCGCGCGTGCCAGCGTGTGCCGTCGGCGTCGCACACCAGCGCGTCGCCGTCGCGGCGCAGCGGTCCGCCCGAACGCGGGCTGCGAAAGATGGCGTCGCCAGACAATGCGACGTTACTCGTGACTCCTGACTCCTGGCCTTCGGCTTCCAGCTTTACAAACACGCTCGGCGAGAGCATCGCCACGCCGGCGGTCTTTTGCAGCGCCGCGTCAATGCTGACCATCGTCTTGAGCGGCAGCGTGCGCTTGATGAAACCGGCGCGCAGATAGGAGGCTGATAGTTTCTCGCGCACAGCAAAGCCTGCCTTTGCTACCTGTGCCTGCATCCACGACGGGTGAAAATCGAAGTTGAGCTTGACGAACTCAACCGGCTCGGCCGCGTAGGGGCTCCACGATTGCTTGCCGACCAGATGGCGCGCCATGGCTTTGAGGTTGCGTTTGTTGGCGAACTCCAGCACGAACGCGCCGCCGGACGTGATGGCCTTGCGAATCTGCGTCAGCGCCGCCGGCACATCGGCGATGTGATGAATGACGCGGATCATCGTAGCTGCGTCGAAGATTGCTGGCGCGAACGGCAGGTGATACAAGTCCGCAGCGACGAATCTGAAGCGCGGATCGTGGCCCCATGTCTCGGCTGCCTGCTCCAGCAATGAGCGCGAGTAGTCGAGCAGGATGATCTCGTCGTAGGCGTAGCTGGCATACAGATCGGCCAGGCGGCCAAAGCCCGCGCCAAACTCGACGATGCGCCGGCCCCTTGGCGGCAACAGCCGGCCAATCGCCACGCGCTCGACTGCATCCTCATAGGCGCGGTCGGCGCTTTGCCAAAAGCGAGCCTTGTAGTCCGAACCTTCGTAGTCGCAGATCATCGTGTTGCCTTGAGTCGTTCTATTGCCGCTGCAATGGCCGGATCGTTGTCAGCTGTGAATTCGTCCCAGGCGGCGTCAATGCGCACATCCGGCGTCAGCCCCACCAATTCCCAGCTTGTGCCGTCGGGCAATTGAAAGGACTCCTCGGCCAGCCACAGGCGCGAGCCGTCCTCGAACTCATGCGATAACAACGTCTCGATATTGCCGGCCGTGTTCTGGCCGATGAGCACCGCGCGGCCTTTTGCTTGCAACGCGCCCGCCAGCACCTCGGCGAACGACTCGGTGCCAGGGCCGATCAGCACCACCAACGGCACGGTTTGCGAATTGCCGATGCGCTCGGCGCGCGCCCGGATGGCCGTCGTGGTGCCATCGCGATTAACCAGGTTGCCCATCGTCCCGCCGGTGAGCATGCCCAGGATGCCGCGCAGGTTGGGATACGAGCCGCCGCCGTTGGTGCGCAGATCGAGGATCAGCCCGTCGAGATTTCCTGCCCGCATCAGATCGCGCATGGCGCGCCGGGCGCGTGGGGCGACGCTCTCCTCGAACAGCGACGGCACGAGCAGGTAGCCGATGCGTTTGCCGCTGGCGGCGCCGGTCAAAACGCGTTGCTCGATGCGCTCGCTGCTGTTCACCTGGCCGCGCGTGACCTGGATGGGCCGTGGGTCCTGCCCAGGCGTGCGGACGATCAGGTTTACGGTTGTGCCGGCATCGCCGCGCAACAGAAACGACTGCGAGTTGCCGTCGGCGTCCACGCTGGGCTGGCCGCCGATCTGAAGGATGTGATCGTGCGGGCGCAGACCGGCTTGCTCGGCCGGGCTATCGGGCAGCACGCTCAAAATATAGATGTGGCGCGCATCGGGATTCACATCGGTGATCAAGCCCACGCCCACGTAGGTCCCATTGCCGCTGTATTCGGCATCCTCGGCCAGCGCATCTTGGGGCGAAAGAAAGCTGGAGTGCTCGTCGTTCAGCGCGACGATCAGATCGCTCAGGGCCTCATGAAACTGCGCGTCGGTCATGCCTGTTGCAATGCGCGCATTCAGTTCGTCACGCGCGGCGCGCCAGTCGTAGCCGTTGAAGTCGGGGTAGACATACCGCTCGTTGACGATGGTCCACAGTTGGCGAAAGATGCGCTGTTGGCGCGCAGTTGTCGCCGCTGTCACAGTGCCATCCGCCTGCACCGTGCCAGTGATCGCCGGTTGCGCGCCGAGATCAGGGGCGCTAGCCCCAATGTGTATGCCGACTGGCGTGCGGGCCAACAGCCCGGCGCTGCTAAAGAGCAGAACAGCGGCACACAACAACAATGCGCAGGTCATCACTAATGAGGCTGCAAATAACTTCATCAACCCCGCGCGATTACGCAGCGCATCCGCTACACCTGGGCGAATTGCAGACAGCGCGGGTGAAGGCGGAGGGAGCAGGCTCATGCCGGCGTTGCCGCCTCAACTTCGCAAGGCACGTCGCGCAGATGACGCACTCGCCGGGCATAGTAACGCGCAAACACGTCGCGCGGGTCAATCAGGATGGCATCCATTCCCACGTTGAGCGCGCCCACCACATCGGCGAAAAAGTTGTCGCCGACATACACTGCGTCGGCTGGCGATACATCCCCCGCCAGGCGCAACGCGGCGTAGAACACGCGCGGGTCGGGCTTGTAGCAGCCGGCCTGTCCGCCGGACAACGTGAAGTCGAAGAACTCGGCCAAGCCATACTTTTCGGCGTCGGGCTTTAGGTCGCCGGGGCGGTTCGATACCAAACCCAACACATAGCCTGCCGTTTTCAGGTCGCCGAGCACAGGCCGCGCTTCGGCAAAAACCATATCTTGCGGGTCGTAGTGGTCAAACAAATCCTGAATGCGGTGGGCGCAGTCGGCGCAGTCACGCCCGATGTTCATGCCATTGAGCAGAATCTGGTTGTAGTTCACCCAAAAGCCGCGCTGATCGTAGGCGGCCATGTCGGCGTCCACTCGCGCGCTGGCCCAATAGCGGTGCGCCTCGCGTTCACAAATCTTGATCTGCTCGTCGCTGAGGGCCAGACCGACGCGGCCGGCATACTCGACAAAGGCTTCAAATCCTTCGGGCTGATTGGCGCGCAACGTGCCGTCGAGGTCGAACAAAACTGCTGTATATCGTTGCGTCGTCATGTGCGGGGCGAACCAGAACGTCGTTCGCGATATTACCATAGGGACGATGCACAAGAGATCTTTGGAATCGGCCATAGCCGAGTGGCCGGACTTGCGTTTGCGTTAGATGAAGGTCGCAATCTCATCCAGCGGCTTCTTGAACGCAGCAAACGCCGGCACATGCGCATCGGGCGCGGGGTAGCCGGCGACGAGCAGCAGAAACGGCCGCTCGTTCTCCGGGCGGCCGAGGATGGCGTTGAGGAAGCCCATCGGGCTGGGCGTGTGCGTCAGCGTGGCCAGGCCGCTGTGGTGCAGCGCGGTGATGAGCATGCCCGTGGCGATGCCGACCGACTCGGTGACGTAGTAGTTCTTGACCTTGCGGCCATCAGGCAGAAAGCCATAGCTCTGAGCAAAGATGGCGATGAGATAGGGCGCGGCCTCAAGGAACGGCTTGTGCTCGTCGGTGCCGAGCGGCGCGAGCGCGTCCAGCCACTCCTGCGGCGCGCGGCCGTTGTAGAACTCGCGCTCCTCTTCCTCGGCCGCGACGCGAATCTTGCGCTTGACGGCCGGATCGCCGACCACGACAAAATGCCACGGCTGCATATTTGCGCCGTTGGGTGCCGTGCCCGCCGCGCGAATACACTCCTCGATAATCTCGCGCGGCACAGGCCGATCCGAGAAATGGCGCACAGTGCGGCGGCGCTGCAATTCCTCACGAATCTCAATCGCGCGACGGCGCATCTCGCCTTCGGGTAGTTCGTGGAAGTTGAGGGGGGTGAAGGCGGGTTGAGACATCAAATCAAAAGCGCTCTATTGGCAATTTGCGAATGCGAATTCGCTTCTCGCTCACGCTGACAATGACGCCTTCGTTAAGTGCTGCCGAATATCGCGCCAGAATATCATCGAGGTAGCGATTCACATTCGCGGATGTCATATCTTGCAGCCGAAAGATAACAACACTGGGAAGGGATTCGCCACTTAATGCGAGAAGATCGCCAAAATCCAAGTCGTTTGTCAAAACCACACGCGTATCGAGACGAGCTTGAGCCAGAATCTCTGCATCTTCCTTTTCAATGTCGCCCAGTTCAGAGATGTGTAACGCGTCGTGTCCCAAATCGCTCAGGTAATTCACTGAGCGATATGAGATACCCATATCAGCCAGAAACTTCATGCCGCGGCGAGTTGAGGCTCGTCAATCGTTTCTGCTGCCAGCCATGCGCCGTAGCGAAGCGCCTGCCAGATGTCTTCCCGCTCTAGATAGGGGTAGTCCGCGACAATATCATCCACGCTCATCTTGTTGGATAAGAGATTCAACACAAGATTTACGGTGACGCGCGTATTTCGAATACAGGCTCTACCCCCCATCACCTGTGGGTCGAATGTGATCCGAT
>Ga0224722_1000329_pt1 | contig 28128 bp, 35 predicted proteins | sample Balambano_FR1_Me_FD_161646 | JGI IMG/M metagenome (GOLD analysis project Ga0224722, IMG submission 161646) | Freshwater sediment microbial communities from Lake Towuti, South Sulawesi, Indonesia - Balambano_FR1_MetaG | ecosystem: Environmental > Aquatic > Freshwater > Lake > Sediment | place... | reverse complement strand
GGCAAACGCCTTCTGCTCGCTGCCCACTGGGATTCGCGCCACATCGCCGATTCGCCCCTGAGTAGCGAGCGCAAAACCGAACCCATTCTGGGGGCCGATGACGGCGGCAGCGGTACGGCGGTTTTATTGGAAATTGCCCGGCAATTACAAGCAAATAAGATAGAAATGGGGGTAGATTTGGTTCTATTCGATGCGGAAGACCTGGGGCAAAGCGGCACGGAAGACCCTGCCTCCGCTACCACCTGGTGTCTGGGTTCGCAGCACTGGGCACGCAACCTGCACACACCCAACTACCGCCCGCAGTACGGCATTCTGTTGGATATGGTCGGCTCTAAAGGTGCTCAATTTCCCATTGAACAATATTCTCAACAGGTTGCCCCGCAAGTGGTGAGTGAAGTGTGGCAACTCGCTGAAAACCTCGGCTACGGCAATTTGTTTCCCAAAACCAATGGCGGCAGCGTCACCGACGACCATTACTTTGTACACACCATTGCCGGTATTCCCATGATTGATATTATTAATCGCTCCACGCAGACGCAGACCGGCTTCGGCGCGTATTGGCATACCCACAACGACAATCTGGAGGTGATTGACCGCAAAACCCTCAAATCCGTCGGGCAGTTGATGCTGGCGGTGATCTACCGGGAGAACGCCGGAACGCTGTAAATGATGCTATGGATGCTCGCTGCGTGACGCTGGAGTAATTAGCTTTTTGATATTATGAATACTTGCCTTGTAACGGTTTTGTTAATATAGGGTATTGGGTCAAAAGAGTGGATGTGATTTCGTAAATCTTGAAGATTTGCGAAATCTGAACCGGCTACCAACCCTTTTGACCCACTACCTAATATAGTTCCTTTAGTATCCATAGCATCAAAATAAACCATAGCATCCATAGCATCATGTTCCTAAAAAATTACATAGCCGACGTACTTGTTCCGCCCTACTCTGGCGCGTATCTGGATAAGGTCAATCCGGCTACGGGCAGGGTCTATGCTCAAATTCCCGATTCGGATGAGCGCGATGTGCAACTTGCCGTACAAGCCGCCGAACGCGCTTTTCCAGACTGGTCGAGTGGTGGTATCGAGCAGCGGTCGAGGGTGTTGATGCGCATTGCCGATTTGATTGAACAAAAACTGGAAGAATTGGCATTGGCTGAAACCGTTGACTCTGGCAAAGCCATTACTACCTCCCGCACCGTGGACATCCCACGCGCGCAAGCCAATTTTCGCTTTTTTGCAAATGCCATCACGCAATTTGGCTCCGAAGCGTTCCACATGGAACATCAGGCAGTGAATTACACCCTGCGTCAACCACTCGGCGTGGTGGGCTGCATCTCGCCCTGGAATCTGCCTTTGTATCTGTTCACCTGGAAAATCGCCCCGGCACTGGCGGCGGGCAATTGTGTGGTGGCGAAGCCCTCTGAACTTACGCCGATGACCGCTTTTTTGCTGTCGCAGATTTGTACCGAGGCCGGACTTCCGGCGGGTGTTTTGAATATTGTACACGGATTGGGCAGCAAAGCCGGGCAGGCTATTGTAGAACACCCTGACATTAAAGCTATTTCCTTCACGGGCGGCACGGCAACGGGCAGAAAGATTGCACAAGTGGCGGCACCGATGTTTAAAAAATTATCGTTGGAATTGGGGGGTAAAAACCCGAATTTGATTTTTTCGGATTGTGATTTTGAACAGGCGGTAGAAACAACGATCCGTTCTTCCTTTGCCAATAATGGTCAGATTTGCCTCTGCGGCTCGCGCGTGTACGTGCAACGCCCGATTTACGAGCGTTTCCGCGATGAATTAATCCAACGCACCAAAGTTTTAAAAACCGGCAACCCGTTGGATGAAAAAAATGAACTCGGTGCATTGATCTCACAGCAACATTTGGAAAAAGTGCAAACTTATCTGGACTTGGCGAAAGCAGAAGGCGGCACGATTTTGTGCGGCGGCGAACGCTTACAACTGCATGGTGACCATGCCGACGGCTATTTTTTAAGTCCTGCAATCATTGAAGGTTTGTCGAATAATGGTCGTTGCAATCAGGAAGAAATTTTTGGTCCGGTCATCAGCATTGCGCCATTTGATACCGAAGAAGAAGCCATTCAACTCGCCAATGGCACGGGCTATGGACTTGCCAGCACGGTTTGGACACAAGACATTTCCAGAGCCAATCGCGTGGCGGAGCAACTCCAGGCGGGCATCGTGTGGATTAACTGCTGGATGCTACGCGACCTGCGTACGCCCTTTGGCGGCGTGAAAAATTCGGGCATAGGGCGCGAGGGCGGTTTTGAAGCACTACGCTTTTTCACCGAGGCGAAGAATGTATGTGTGAAATATTAATTACATTACCATTTCTTTTTTTCTACGGGGATTATTTTTTCATTATAGAATGTTGTTTCCATTTTCATGGGCAAATTATCGCAAATAATAATTTTTAGATTTTTATTGTTTTTTATAAATTGTGAAGGGCTGACACCAAACATCTTTACGGTCATTTTATGAAAATGACTACTGTCTGAAAATCCTGCATTGAGTGCGGCTTCTAACACCGAAGCACCATTTATTATAGAATTAATACCCCTGATTATTTTATGCCACACAATATACTTGTGTAAGGAAACACCCACTGATTTTTTGAATAAGGATCGTAGTCTGCTCTCGGATAAATAAATTTTAGAAGCTAATGAGCTAATATTGAGTTCTTCGATATTTAGTGTTGTTATAATGTAACGAATATTTTTAATTCTTTCATCTTCTGCTATTTCCTTTACTTCTCCCAGCAGGCAGGATAAGGCTTCATGGATTATCTGCTCTATTAAATTAATATCAGGATTTAATAAAAGTTGCTGCAATATTCCTGATGAGGTAAAAGAACTAATATCTATAGGAAGAGAGCAGATTTCATTCTTCTGAAGGTATATTTCTTTAATGCGTTTAGCTACTTCACTTTGTGCCTCCAGATACATGATCAATTGGATACTACCATTCGTGTGTAATTGGTGGATCACGCTTTCTTTGATCACCAGACATTTATAATTATTCCATTCACTATTGGACGTTCGTAATCGAAAACCGTTTTGTAAGTCAAAAATTAATTGGATCGTATTATGACTATGGAGTGGCGTGGTGTTTGACGAAAAAAAACCGGCAGATAATCCATTCCACACATAAAAATGGGTGTTAAAAGGTTGCCTATTCAATTTCATCTGGATAGAATTTTGATAAAGATAATCGTTTTTTACAACTTTTTCTTTTGAATAGACCCTATTTTTGTACCATTCTTTTAAAAATAATCAAACTATGAAGACAATAGCGGTAATGCATATGCTTTATGTTCAGGATATGGAAAGGGCTATCCAATTTTACGAAAAAGCGTTAGGGTTTAAGACCGTACAGCATTCTGGTTTTTGGTCTAATCTGGAATGTGGCAATGGCGGTATTGCGCTTACAACATACGGGAATAAAACAGAGTTACGACAAACTACTTTGATCATTGAAGTGGACGATTATCAGGAAGCAGTTGAAAGTATCAAGCAAAATGGTGGACAGATAGTCAAAATTCACGACCCGTATGAAGGTGCGCCTGTTTATAATGTTGAAATTATTGATACCGAAAATAATCAGTTAGCAGTTTCTCAAAAAGTAAAACAATGAAAAATCTTGCAATCCTGATCGTTATTCTATCTTTTATCAATACTTCCTGCAATACTATAAAAAATACGGGTTCTAAAGAAACAATTGCTGTAATAGATAAATGGATTAATGCATATAATATGCATGACATAAGTGCGTTGAAGAGGCTCTATACAGCGGAGGCACTGATCGCATCACCTGATTTTGAAGGATTTCGAAAAGTTGATGTCGCCTTGACAAAAACTTTTGCCGATTATTTTGCCTCTGCACCTGAACTAAAAGCGGTGTTAAATAGATATGTTGTTAATGAAAATGAAATTGCAATATCTTACTCTTGCCAAGGCACTATAAAAAATATTGATCAAGGTGAACCAATGCTGAATCAAGTAAAAAATGATGTAATGATTGGAAAAAGAATAAATATAGAGGTCTTTGTTTTTTTTAAGCTAAAAAATGGAAAAATTATTGAAGAGAAAAGTATGTATAATGGATTAGCTTTTATGAAGCAGGTGGGATTGATGAAATAAAGAACGTCCTTTTGGCGGGGTAAAAAACTCCGGCATCGGGCGCGAGGGCGGTTTTGAAGCCTTGCGCTTTTTCACCGAAGCAAAGAATGTGTGTGTGAAATACTGGTAATATTTGCAACTCGTATTTGCTTATTTTCGTTTTATTAAAAAACGTTCAAATGAAAGCCGTCGCTATCAGAGGAATGATTGACCAGTATGGCGTTCTAAAATTAGAAGAAACGCTGACGTACCAAAACCAAGAAGTGCAAGTTATCATTCTAATTCCAGAGGAGGAAAAGTTTGATGATGCGCAGTGGCTCCGAGGACTCCATACGAATCCTGCTTTTGATTTTTTAAATGACGAGGCGGAGGATATTTACACCGCAGCAGACGGAAAACCTTTCCAGCCGCATGAAGTATAAAATTGTGTTAGTGCCTTTTCCGTTTGATGATTTGAGTGCTAGCAAAGTGCGACCTGCCATTTGTCTCACCGGAAGAATCAGTACTTACAATCATGTTGTAATTGCGTTTATTACCAGTCAAGTGCAAACCGCTGTTGAACAAAGTGACCTCTTGCTTTCACAACAGGATTCTGATTTCACACAAACCGGATTGAACCTTAGCTCTGCCATTCGCTTACATCGCCTGGTAACAATTCCTATTCGTTTGATTCGCAGGGAACTGGGCGAATTGCCTTTGCAATACCATTCACAAGTAGAAAATAAGTTAAAAGCACTTTTTGAAATTTGAAAATGGACACCTCTAATAAAAGATGGACAGCGACGAGTGTCAAAAAATCCGCTTAAATCCGCTAAATCCTTGTCATCCGCGTTCCTATCCTGCTATACGAGAAGTCCCTTTAGAAGGCTACACCACCGGATATTTAAAAACCGACTTTAACGCCACCCGCTTCCCCATTTGTTGCGATTTCCGCGCCGCTTCAATGATTTCCAACACGTGCAACGAATGCTCCACTGTGATGAGCGGCTCCTTGCCCGTCACCAGGCATTCGGCAATCACGCTCGCGCCTTCCTGCCATACGTAGGTACCTGCGTCCGGCACGTAGCGTTTGGTTTGCTCGTCGGCTTTGGTTGCCAGGTCCACGCCGCCGGGCGCCCAGTCATAGCCGATAAGGTGCATATTACCCTGGGTACCCCAGATGGAGATGGTCGCTTTTTCCTGCCCCGTGCCGCCGTGTCCGTAGGGGTCAAAATAGTTGAAACCGCTCTGCACATGCGAGAGTGCGCCGTTGTGGTGTTCCATCAGCACCATTGCGTTGTCTTCGGCTTCCACTTTGATGGTGCCTTTGTCGTCCACCTTGCGCGTCGGCGTGATGACGTTGAGCATTGCCATGACCGATTTCACCGGACCGAGTAAACCACAGAGCGAAGCCAGATTGTACACCGCCAAATCGGGCAAACTACCGCCGCCTCGTTCATAAAAAAACGCCGACCAACCCGGACCCTCGTGCCCGTAATGCGCGTGTGCACACGACACCCTGCCCAACTTACCTTCCTGAATCGCTTTCGACATAAACGCAAACTGCGGACTATTCACCACCGCCGGCGCACCCCAGATGCGCACGCCTTTTTGCTTCGCCAGGTCGAGCAACTCCTTGCCTTGTTTGTAATTATTCGCCAGCGGCTTCTCGCTCCACACGTGTTTGCCTGCCTCAAGAGCTTGCTTATTCAAGCGATAATGCTCCTGCATATTCGTCAAGTTCAGCATCAAATCAAACGGCGCACCCGCCAGCAATTGGTCAATGTGCGGATATTGGTTGGGAATTTTAAAATCGTGTGCGCGTTTGGCGGCGCGTTCGGGCTTGATGTCGCACGCACTCACCAACTCCACATACGGCGACTTCGACAAGTGCGGCAGATAGACACCCGACACACTCCCACACCCGATGATAGCTACCCGTATTTTTCTATTTAACAAAGAATGGGCTTGTAAAAGCGTGGGCGCAATCAACGCCGCCGCACCGACCGTGCCTACATCGGTGAGGAATTGCTTTCTGGTAATGGTGTGTGACATGATGGAAGCATTAGATGTCAGATGAAAAAATGAATTTTGTATATTGATTGAAAGGTAAATACATCGTACACTAAATCTTTCAACAAAAACCGGTTCGAGTTCTCTGATTTGAACCTGATATCGGAGTGTCTCCAATGCGGGTTGACGGTAGAAAAATTAATTTTCGTTGTAATAAACACTTTTTAACTTAGATTGTCTGCATTTCTTCCCGCTACCCTCTTTTGATTCCTAAGGACAATTATACCAAACTTATTTTACAAAGGATGGCAAACCCGGAGAAAAGTCAATCAAAGAAATCAAAAAAGACGAGTTCCTGATCTATTAGCACATAATTGATAACAACAAGGGGGCTTTTGGAACGACATCCGCAAAGGCAATCACCTGTCGGCAAATTAACATAAGGTTATTTCACCCATCGGATTTAGCAAATCTATTTGAACCCCGTACTTCCAACTTTCAACTTCGCACCAAATGACTATCTTTGACCATGTGATTCAAAAAAAGACTACCACCATATGGAAAACAACACCTTTTCGCTGCCCCGCGTCGCCTATTTTTGTATGGAATACGGCTTGACGAATAATTTCAAAGCCTACGCCGGCGGGCTGGGCATTCTGGCAGGCGATTACATGAAGGGCGCGAAAGACTACAACTACCCCATCGTGGGCATCGGCATCAAATGGAAACAGGGCTACACCGACCAATTGATTGACAAAAACGGGCAGCCTTACGATACCTACCACAACTACGATTACAGCGAATTCCTCGAAGATACGGGCGTGACCGTGAACGTGACCATCCGCCGCCGCAACGTGGCGTGCAAGGTGTGGAAACTCACGGCTTTTGGCAATGCTGACCTCTACCTGCTCGACACCGACGTGCCGGGTAACGACGACGGCTGGATTACCGGACAGCTCTACGGCTGGTTTGGGGAGGAGCGCATCGCGCAGGAATTGGTACTGGGCGTGGGCGGCGTGCGTGCCTTGCGCCTGCTGGGCATCCCGATTGACGTGTATCATTTTAACGAAGGGCACGCGCTGTTTGCGGGTTTTGAACTGATGCGCGAAAAGATGGAAGCAGGTGCTACGTTTGAAGAAGCGTGGGCGGCGAGCCGCAAAGAAATTGTGTTTACCACCCACACGCCCGTGGTGCAGGGCAACGAATCACACCCGATTGATCGGCTGCTGTACATGGGCGCGAACCTGGGCATGACCGCCGGGCAGCTGCGCAAACTCGGCGGTGACCCCTTCAACATGACCGTCGGAGCCTTGCGCCTGTCGAAAAAATCGAATGCGGTTGCCAAACTCCACGGCGAAACTGCCAACGAGATGTGGAAGCGTGTAAAAGGTCGCTCGGAAATTATTCCCATCACCAACGCCATTCACATCCCTACCTGGGTGGACACGGATATGATTGCGCTGGCGGAAACCAGCGGTGACCTGTGGACGCAGCACCACCTCAACAAACAAGCCCTAATAGAATTTGTAAAAAAACGAACCGGGCAAACTTTGAATGCAGAAAATTTGATTATCGGCTTCTCGCGGCGGGCGGTGCCGTACAAGCGCAGTGATTTGATTTTCAGCAAACCGGAGGTGATTGACCCCTTGTTGAAAGCAGGTAAAATTCAAATCGTGTTTTCCGGCAGGGCGCACCCACTCGACGACACGGGCAAGGGCATCGCGGCGAACCTCGTGGAAATGTCGAAACGCTACCCGAACGCCGTCGTCTTCCTCGAAAATTATGATATGAACATCGGGGCAGCGCTCACGCGCGGTTCCGACGTGTGGCTCAACAACCCCCGTCGCCCGAAAGAAGCCAGCGGCACCTCCGGCATGAAAGCAGCTATGAATGGCGTGCTCAACCTCAGCATCCTCGACGGTTGGTGGCCCGAAGCCTGCGACCACGGCGTGAACGGCTGGCAGTTTGGCGACGGCTTTGAAAGCGAAGACGAAACCCTGCTCGACACCCACGACCGCGAGGCGTTGTATCAAGTACTGCTCGAAGAAGTGTTGCCCACGTATTATGATAATCATGAAAAATGGGTAGAGATGATGCGGGCGAGTATTTTGAGTACGAAAGATTATTTTGGAGTGAAGCGGATGCTGGAGGAGTATTATGCGTTATTGTATTAAGCATAATTTATTTGACAAAATAGCTAAATTTGACCGTATGGAAATCACAGTGCAGTTACCGTTTCAACAATTGTTGACCATCGTGAAGACGCTCACACCGGCACAGAAAGCCCAATTGCGGAAAGAATTGGAGGAAGAAAAGCCAGCCGCTACTCCTGAAGAAGATAATTTTATTCAATTTTTACTTAACGGACCAGTCTATAGTGACGAAGACCTATCAATTATTGAAGAAAACAGAAAAAGTATTACAGCATGGCGGACAAACAGTTGATGGTTGATACGAGTATTTTGATTGACTATTTCCGTAAAACCGATAAGGCAAATGCAAGACTTGTTGCACATTTTAGGCAATACAACCAGCTTTACATTTCAAGTATTACCGCATTTGAAGTGTATAATGGTGCCACTGAGCTACACAAGCAGTTTTGGGAAGAAATGCTGCTCCGGTTCATTATTTTGGACTTTGATGGGAAAGCGGCTAAGCAAGCAGCACAAATTGTGGAGCAACTGAAAGCCAAACGAAAAACAATAGACAAGCCGGACTTATTCATTGCAGCTACCGCAACGATACATGGATTGACATTTGATACCCTGAACGTCAAACATTTTATACACATTGACAATCTGGATTTGCTGGCGGCAGCGGGGGGTGAAGCGGATGCTGGAGGAGTATTATGAGGGGTTGTATAAAGCGTGATTGCTGATTCAAATAATTTTGAAAAAGTAAAGAAAAAGATTTAAATTGAGAAAAAATAGCGTATGACTTTACAGACTATCCATATCGAGTTGCCTGCTGATATTCTTTTAACATTAAATGAATCGGAGAAGGAGTTAAAGAAACGCATCAGAACTGCTTTAGCGATTCAATTGTACACGCAACAAAAAGTGACGATAGGTAAAGCCGCGCAGATAGCCGCCTTGTCCCGATTTGAGTTTGAAACCCTGCTTTCGGAGCAGTGGATACCCATTTCTTCTTTGGAATTAGCAGATGTATTAGCCGATATAGAAAAGTTAAAATAACATGAAGAATGGATTAGTCATTGCTGATTCGGGACCTATCATTTCGCTGGCTATTATCAACAAACTTGAAATATTGAGTGCTTTATTTGACGACATCTACATTGCAAAAGCCGTTTGGGAGGAATTGACACGCGATAAAACAACGGAACACTATCAACGTATTATTGACTATTTTGAAGATAAAGTAAGAGAAATAAAGGGTTTCAATGAATTAATCTTTGTAATGGATTACGGAGAATCGGAATCGGTTATTTTGTACAAAGAATTGAATGCGGATTACTTGTTAGTGGATGACAAAAAAGCAAGAAACATCGCAGAGCAGTTTGGGATACAATGTATTGGCACCATCGGCATCTGCTCGATTGCAAAGGACAAAGGTGTCATTAATGAATTGAAACCGCTGTTCGAACTGTTCATCGAAAACAAAAGATTTTATTCTTTAACTCTACTAAATGAAATCTTGAAAAAACACAATGAATCAGCCATTCAATCCTTATCCTGATAAAATGTAAATTTTCAAAAGCGGTGAAGCGGATGTTGGAGGAGTATTAGGAGGGGTTTATGGGGCTTGAAGATTTTCAGCTAAAAAATGTTGCGTGAGTAAAATTATTAGAAGCAAATAAGAAATTAATAAAATCAAATGGAAAAGGTCAGGGATGTTTTTATTTCTCATGCATCAGAAGATAAAGATACAATTGTTAGAGAACTTGTACAAGCTCTTGAAAAATTAAAATTAAAAGTTTGGTACGATGAATTTTCTTTAACGGTGGGCGATAGTTTGTCAAAATCGATAGATGAAGGATTATTAAAATCCAATTTTGGACTATTGATAATTTCCAAGAAATTCTTGGAAAAGAAATGGACAGATTACGAATATCGGTCGCTCTTGTCCAAAGAAGAGAAAGGTAAAAAACTAATTTTACCCATTTGGCATGACATCAGTCAGCAAGAAGTCAAAAATTTTTCACTTTATCTTTCCGATAAAATTGCATTAGACACTTCAAACCTAACAATTAACAAGATAGCCTTAAAAATCACAGAAATAGTTAGACCAGATATCTACCAAAGCTTAAAAGCCTATTTTCTATTTAAAGATTTGATAAAAAAAGCAACGCAAAAAGAAGTCAAATTAAGCGAAATTAAAAAGCAGGAGAAACCACAAAGTAAACTTACAAAAAATTTAGAGGTTAGGGCAAGAAATATATTTTATGGAATAGGTCAAGTTTTAGATATAACCATTGAAGAAACTATATATAATTATGAACTTGATATCCGACCAGATAGAGAAATTCAAATCTGGGAGGTTATAAATTTATGCTATTTAGAATATATACATACTCACAAAATAGCAGATGTAAAACAAAAGCGTAACATTTCGTCTTTGCTGATTGGACTTTCATTAGGACAGTTATATAAAGATACGGATTTGTCAGAAGTGCAAATAGCTGAACTTATAAATATTTACAAAAAATACTATTATAAATACTAATTAATCAATTACCCAGCACAAAAGCAACTTCTACGACCCAGCTCCCATTTTCATCTAAAACGAAAAACGCTTTAGCCACTTTAAAGCCTTTGTATGTCCAAAAAGGAACTAAAACACCCGATAAATCAGTTAAAATTATTGAAATTTACTTAAATTATATCGGATATGACGCAGCAAGCACCACGATTGTCCAATTTGCAATTAGAATTGTTGAAGATTTTTAGTTTTGACATCAGCGATAGCCAATTGTTAGAAATCAAAGCAATGCTGGTGCAATATTTTGCGGACAAAGTAACACATGACATAGACCAACTTTTTGAAGAGAAAGGCTGGGGCATGGAGAAAATCGAAGAATGGAGTAAAGAACATATGCGCACAACATACGAATGAAAAGAATCGTGCTGGACACAAACGTCCTTTTGATGTCCTTACCCAAAATATCGCCCTACCGCCCCATTTTTGATGGCTTGATAGCGGGTACATTTCAATTGTTGGTAACGGAAGGTATTTTAAATGAGTATCGGGAAATGGTTGCCGAAAGAACGCTGCCTGAAATTGCGCAAAACTTAAGTGAACTGCTTACGCAACTTGCCAATGTAGAACGGATAAACGTTTATTACAATTGGAGATTGATTACTCAAGACCCGGATGATAATAAATTTGTGGATTGTGCCATCTCCGGAAATGCCAGCTATATCGTAACGAATGACCATCACTTCAACATTTTAAAAAAGATTAATTTTCCAAAGGTAAGTGTAATCAATGCAGATGATTTTCTGCATGAAATGTTAATAGAAGCAAATTAAGAAGAACCGCTTAACACCCGTTTCCATCTAAAACGAAAACCGCTATATCCACTTTAAAACCCTTGTATGTCCAAATTTGAATGGGATGAGAACAAAAATGCCAGCAACCTGCAAAAGCACAAGGTTCGTTTTGAAGAAGCGCAGGAGATTTTTGATGATGAAAACGCGATTGAATTGTTAGGAAATCAAGGAACGGAGGTTCGGTTTTTAAAAATTGGCAAGACCGTTGGGAAAGTTATATTGGCAGTGGTATATACTTTGAGAACGACGATTTTTCGCATCATTTCAGCGCGGCAAGCCAATCGAAAGGAAATTAATGCGTACATTGAGCATACATTCACCAAAAACAAAGCAGATGAAAGCGAGCATTGAGGAAGCCATTGCAATGGCAAGTAGAGGTAAAAGTCTGGAGGGGGTAATTATTGAAGGTTTGCAGGACAGCCAAGTAAAGGCAATGGATGCTTTGCTGCTGTCAAGACACGGAATAGTGATACCGGAAGAAAATATTTACTATGATGATAACGACATTGCATACGATGAAGATTTTGATGCCATAACATGGAGTAGTGAACCGATTCAACTCAGCTTTGAAGAGAAAGTGACACTGGCAAATCAATCACCAGGCGATGACAAGACCGCTATTTCGCTTAACATTGCCGTCGCTGATACGGAACTCAAACAGTGGATAACCATGAACCGACAGAAAGTAGAAAGTATTTTGAGTGCGTTGCTGGTGGATTTATATAAAACACAAAAGGTTTTGAAGGAATGAAAATGGAAGCCATTAGAGAAAAAATCATTCCCGTGTTGCTTAAACATGACATCCGGCGGGCAGGGATATTTGGGTAGGTGGCGACGGGGGAGTACCATACCGTCGTACACCACCGGACGACCTGTTCGGGCTTTGTCTTTCAAAAATGCCAAGCCTTCGGCGCGGTACTTGCCAACCCAGCTGTGTACCGTCGGGTAGCTGACATTCAGCAGAGCTGCTACCTCCACGATGGTCTTACCCCGGTGTAGCTCCAGTAAAGCCATTGCTCGTTTGTACACTTGCACACTTAGGCTGCATTGAAAGCTGGCGCAAGTTTCGTTTATGCCTTTGATATAATTCGGCAGCAGTGGAGCCGATAAAAGAAAATTTTAGGTATATCTGCGACTTCTTTTCAGCCAGAGGCAAGGTGGTGGTTTACCAGACTTACTCAATTACTTTAACTACATTTTCTTCAATCCGCCATTTTTTACTATCAAAATGCTTTGGAAAAAGTCGGTTTGTGGCCCAAACCGAATATTTTTTTATAACATATTGAAGCACAGTAATAAATGTTTTAACGCCAAAAAAAGGCTGATTTTGATAAGCGGTGAAGTATTGCGGTCATACTATGTAGAGGGCACAGCAGTCGTTTGACAAAAATTGACAACCAATCTTTAAAAAGCAATTCTATAAACCTGTCTGTTTCTGTATTTGAAAAATTAACGCAGCCCGAAGCATGAACCACAAATAGATGCAGATTTCGTTTGAAATTGTTTGAAAAACAAAAAGAGTTATGAACGAGTCGTTCATAACTTCTTGATTGCGAAAGTGGGTGATGACGGATTCGAACCGCCGACCCTCTGCTTGTAAGGCAGATGCTCTGAACCGGCTGAGCTAATCACCCATATTTTTAAAGGAGAGTGCAAAGATACACTTTGATTCAACGTTGCGCAAGTTTTTTTGCTTGTTTTTTAAGGGTAATTTTTCAGAAGCGTTTGCTGCCTGAAAGCGTTATATTTGTTTGTAAAACCATCCGGTGTCTGATATGAAACGTTTTTTTATCCTTGTGGCTATTCTGGTGGGCATTCCGGTGCTTGTCTGGTTGTTGATTGCATCGGTGTTTCGGGAGCAGGTGGGGCAGCGAATTGTGAAAGAAATCAATAAACAATTGAAATCGGAATTGCGGGTGGCGGCGTTTGACCTGTCGCTGCTGCGCTCGCTGCCGGATGTGTCGGCAGACTTGCAGGGCGTGGTGCTGGAAGATACACGCGGCGGAGCCTTGCTGGAGGCACAAAATTTATCGTTTCGGTTTAGTTTATTTAGTTTATTTGGCTCCGGTTTGAAAATAAAAGCAGCATCGCTAAATGACGGAGCTTTGTATTTACAAATTGACCGGCGCGGCAGGGCAAATTATGATATTATAAAATCTTCGACCGAACAGGCGACGCAAAGCGACGATGACGGCACGGCAATTGACCTGCAACAAGCGATTTTAAAAAATGTAGAAATCATTTACGAGGATGCGAGTACGAAGCAAACCATGTTGATGAATGTGGATAATGCGACGTTCAGCGGGCAATTTTCTGCTAAAAAGTTTCAGGTGGAAAGCGAGGCAGCATTGCAATCGAGTTTTGTGGAATTAGACAGCACGCGTTATTTGGTAGGGGTCAATTTGGGTTATGATGCTAAAATTTTAGTGGATTTGGAACAACATATTTATGATTTGCAACAGGTTGAATTTAATTTGAACGACAATCGTTTTCAGGTGGACGGGCAGATGGAATTGTTTGAAAAAGGTCCGATGTTCGATCTGTATTTCGATTGCACGGAAGGCAACATTTCCTCACTTATTGCGCTGCTGCCGGAAGCCTACGCACAATCTTTCACTAACTTGACGAGTGAGGGCAACTTCACCTTTAAAACGTACATCAAAGGGCAGGCTTCCAAAGATTTAAATCCGGAGATTCGGGCGGAAATTAGTTTGCAAAATGGTCGGCTGGAAAGCCCGCAAAGCAAAGAACCCTTACGAGATGTTTCATTCACTGCTAATTTTTCAAACGGTAAATATAGAAGTAATGAAAGTACCATTTTTGAAATAAAAAACCTGAAAGGTTATTTTAATCGGAAATTGTTTGAAATGCGGCTGCGGGCAGATAATCTGGACAATCCGCAACTCGATTTTTACGTGAACGGCACGGTGCCGGTGGAGGCGGTGTATGGTTTTTTAAACAACCCGAAAATAACGGGCGGCAGCGGCACAGTCGAAATTAAAAACCTGAAGCTGAATGGTTTATACCACGATATGATCAACCCGAATCGGGTGGAGCAGGTGCAGGCGAGTGGCGAAATCGAATTTGCCGACGCGGCATTGACCGTGAATGAAGAAAAAATGACGATTGACCAGGGCAGGTTGCTGTTGAACGGCGATACGCTGTCCGTTCCTGAATTTAAACTCGTCGGCGCAGGCAGCGATCTGTTTTTTACAGGCACTGCCATCCATGCCATTCCGGTGTTTTTTGCCGATTCGACCAACGCGAACAACGTGACCTTGCAGTTTCAGGCGGAGTTGCAGTCGCAAAATCTGGATTTGGATCGCCTGATAAAAATTGCACAACTCTCGGAAGAACAGCAACAAGCCGATACCCTGACGGTAGATTCTCTAAAAACCGAGCAAATTGAAGCGCGGCAAGAATTTACACAGTTTCTGAATGGCACTTTTAATGCCACGATTCAAAATATGAACTATAATTTGATAGAAAGTAAAGATTTTCGCGGCAAGCTGGAATTTGTGAATAATGAAATGCGGGTGCGCGGGCAAACCCGGGCGATGAATGGCACGCTCGACCTCGATGGCACGGCGTATTTTGAAAAAGTGCCCCGGCTTACCTCGCGGATCATATGTGAAAACATCAACGCGACGGAGTTTTTCCGGCAGACCGGAAATTTCGGGCAAACCGTACTCACCAGCGAGCAGATCAACGGCAATCTGGATGCCAAAATCGCTATTTTTGCGTACTGGGATACCACCGGCAATTTCCAATACGACCGGCTGCGCGTGCTGGCGGATATGGACATCCGCGATGGCAATCTGAAAAATTTTAAAATGCTGGAGCAGTTTTCTACCTACGTCAAAATCCGCGATTTGCAAAATATTCGCTTTGCCAACCTGCGCAATTACCTGGAAATTGACAATCGGAAATTATACCTGCCTACGATGTTTATTCAAAGCAATGCCATGAACATGACCGTGAGCGGCGAACATACGTTTGATAATGATATGAATTATAATCTAAAAGTAAATGCCGGGCAAATTCTTGCCAATCGTTTCAAAAGTTTTGATTCCAGTCTGAAACCACAAAAAGCCCGAAGCGGCTGGTTTAATTTGTATTTCAACGTCAGCGGCACGATGGAAGATTTTAAGGTAAAAACTGCTAAGCGGGACGTGCAACGCGCCTTCGTGTTCAGCGAGCGGCGCAAAAAAGCGATTGAAAATGCGCTGGCTAAACAATTTGGCGGGATAGAGAAACTGGTGGAACCGGCAGAGTGGCAGGATGTGGCGGGGGCGGAAGGCGGTGCGGGAAATGAATAAGGAGGCTTGCAGCTTTTTTGATAAAATTAAATTATTCATCGTATATTTGAAATAAAAGCAAAAATGAATTTACATTTTGACGAGCGGGGCTATCTGGTCGCCAACGATTTAAGGGAATTAAGTTGGGCAGAATGCCAACATATTTTTGTTCAAAAAATGACAGATTCAATTACCCGAAAAAAACTTTGGTTCAACTTCTCTGGTTTTATAAACAGATTTCAAGATGAAATAACCGATTCTTTTGAAATTTGGCTGGACGGAAGTTTTTATCAGTCAAAAACTTCATCCAAAAGATATTGATGCGGTTTTTCTGTTGGATCATACAATTGTGTCGCTTAAAAAATCTGTTTTGGGAAATCAATGGTTTAGCCCTGCTCAAAAATTAAATTTTGGACTTGATTTGTATTATTCCATTGAATATCCGAAAGATCACAACCGCTATTTTCTAAGTCACTTGAATCATCTTTACTGGAAAGATATTTATGGACATACCCGCGTTGATTCATTTGGAAAGCAGTATAAAAAAGGTTTTCTTACTATAAAATTCAGTTAATATGAAAGAATTAGTGCGAGCCGTCAACACTGTCGAAATAATAGGTGTATTAGATCAAATACAGAAAGTTAATCATATAATAGATATACACCAATTGTACGAGGAAGAAAGCATGGTGCGAGAATTTGAGCGACAGCGCGCAGGTTTTTTGGAGGAACTGGAGGTGTTGCTGGCAAGTATGCGTATCAAAGCGCAATTAACCGTACTGGCGGCTTGAGGATTTATTGCAATTTCTTGTTCCCGGCGTGCCGCCCGGCATCGCGCATTGTTTTTTTTTGCAAATTTTTTTTCAGGGCTTCGGTCAAGTCCACGCCGGTTTGATTGGCAAGGCAAATTAACACAAAAAGCACGTCTGCCATTTCATCGGCTAGGTTTTCGTGGGCAGTGGCGGCTTCCTCCGGTCGTTTAAAAGATTGCTCGCCGTACAATCGCGCCATGAGCCGGGCTACTTCGCCCATTTCTTCCATGAGAATAGCAGTGTTGGTCAATTCATTGTAATACCGAACACCAATCGTTTTAATCCACTGATCAACAACAGTTTGGGCTTCTTGAATGGTCATAACTGTAAATACTGGAGCGTTGGAGTAGTGGAGTGTTGGAATACTGCACACGCATTCTTCCAACACTCCCTTACTCCATTACTCCTTGTTTTTCGTATCCAGCCAGATCGTCACCGGTCCGTCGTTGAGCAGACGCACTTTCATATCTGCACCAAACTCGCCGGTTTGCACCGGAATGCCAGACGCATGTTGCAATTGTTGCACAAATTGTTCGTACAGCGGGATGGCAACTTCGGGCTTGGCGGCGCGCAGGTACGAGGGGCGGTTGCCTTTTTTGGTACTGGCGTGCAGGGTAAACTGGCTCACAACGAGCAGCGCGCCCCTGATTTCCATCACCGATTGATTCATCACCCCATTTGCATCATTAAAAATACGCAACTGACTGATTTTTTTCACCAGCCATTCAATATCTTCGGCAGTGTCGGCATCTTCTATTCCCAGTAAAATCAACAATCCCGCGCCGATGGCAGATTTTGTGCTACTTTCAATGGTAACGGAAGCTTCGGAAACACGCTGGACGACGGCTCGCATAAAGGTTATGAGATTGGGATATTTTGATATTGGATGTTAGGGGTCTAAAGTCTATTGTCTTACTTCTACATAAATTTTAAATTAATTTCATCCACAATATCCTCATATTCTTCTTTGGTAATGATATCTTCATTGAGCAGCCATTTCATACGGCTCAATTCTGTCCGCTTGTCGTTTTCTTCATTCACATAAAAATAGTTTTCGCGATAATTGCGTCTGCGGGCTTCATACATCGCTTCCAGAAAATTTTCAAAATCTTCCTGGTTGGGTTTATTCAACAACATAAACATCCGCTTATCGTCTTCCAACGCGATGAGAAAACAATTCGTTTGCACCAGCCGATACAGCAAAAGGATGAACAAGCCCAGCGAAATGGTCAGCCCGCCGGCGAGCAGCGATTTGGAGTAATGCGCATCCAGCAGCAGCGATGCCCGCAGCAACCCAATCAGAATAATGCCCAGCCCGATGAAGAAAATAATGGGATGTTTCACGGCGTATTTGCGCGACTTTTTGCGCTCTTCAAAATCGGCGAAGGAGATAAACTCATGGCTGTCGGTTTCAAAGTTTTTTTTGTAATAATCCACTCCATTGCGTTGAATGATGAAGTGTTTCTCGGCAAAAAGGGTTCGTTGTTTCAGTTCTTTCACGGTAGCTTGTTTTGGTAAAGATTCGTCTTCCAGAGAAAACGCTGATTGCTTTAAATACGTTTCCGGCACAAGCGTTTGTTGATAAAAAAAATATCTTTTGGCACCAGGTCAAAACAAACCCGGCGTATCGGGCACGGGTTCGTGTAGTTCGGGCGTATTGTTCGTCACTGAATTGACTTTTTCCGACACGCGGTAAATATTCAAAATATCATCTGGCGGGGTATGGAGTATCTCCAGGGCATCTTCCACCGAAATATCTTCCAGCCAGCGTTGCTGAGCTTCCTGGTCGGTCAAAATCACCGGCATCCGGTCGTGCAGCCCGGCAGTTTCCCGGTTGGGTTCGGTGGTGATGATCGAAAAACTTTTCACCGCGTAATTGTCTTTGTACCATATATCCCAGATGCCCGCCATCACCATGAGTTCGCCGTTTTTCAACAGCAGCCGGTACGGAATTTTACCATCGGCACCTTTGCGCCATTCATAAAAACTATCGGCGAGTACCCAGCAGCGGCGCTTGCGAATAGGCAGCCGAAAAGAAGGCTTGGTGGCAATGCCTTCCGAACGGGCGTTGATGAGTTTGCCGCTGTTTTTGCCGTCGTTCGACCAGTGCGGGATGAGTCCCCAGGTGACGTATTGCAGGCGGTTAGGGCTGTCGTTGGTCACAATGTAGGTGTGCTGCGTGGGAGCCACGTTGAAATTGGTGCGCAGGCTGTCGCCCACTTCCAGCGCGCCGAATTGCTGCTGTATTTTTTCTTTGGAAGTAGAGAAAGAGAAACGTCCGCACATAAGGTAGTAATTGGTGATCAGGGCTCTGCGATGATAAATTTAAAATGACTAAAGTGTATAAACAACTGAAATAGCATTTTGGATAAACTAAAAACAAAAAAACACTTCCGCAAGAAACAAAATTATACACAAGGTTTTCCACGCTGCCATTTTGACAATATTAGAATCCCTTTAAAATCAAGCATTTCACTACAAAAGTTTTCCACACCTCTCTGGAAGAATGCCGTGTAGAAGTGGCACGCTTGCCAACAATCGCCAAGAATATAAAATTCTATAATTGGTGAAAGCGACTTTCGGTCATTTTTCTGTGGAAAACCCGCCTCGTTTCTGACATGATTTTGTAAAAATTCACCCTTTATAAACAAAAGGGATAACTGGTGCATTGGTTTTTAACAGGGAGTGGATAAGTTTGTAACTGCCTGACCCGATGGAGTATGAAATGTGTAAACGGTATGTAAACGCGTTGGGAATTTGCGCGAAAAATCGGATCGGGTGTAGAGAAAAATAGTTTTCTACAAACTAACACCCCCTATGATGAGAGCAAGCTTTTTTTTAAAAATTTTTTAGTATATTAATTCAATAATAACCGGGTGTTAACTCAACGTTAAGCGATTCAAACAAAATAGTTTGTTTTATGGAGGCAGTCCTTTCTGTAAAATCGGCAGCAGGTCGGCAAAATCGGCGTTATCCGCGGGTGGTGCAGCTTTGGCTTATCGTGGGTTTGGTGATGGTGTTCGGTCAGGTTGTCATCGGTGGCATCACGCGGCTCACCGGTTCGGGCTTATCCATTACTAAATGGGAAATCGTCACAGGCAGTATACCGCCACTGGGTGAGCAAGCCTGGCAGGCAGCATTTGACTTGTACAAAGCTACCCCGCAGTATCAAAAAATCAACCGGGGTATGAGCCTGTCAGAGTTCAAATTCATTTACTTTTGGGAGTATTTTCATCGCTTGTGGGCGCGTTCGATGGGCTTGGTATTTGCGGTGCCGTTTGTAATTTTTTGGCGCAAAGGCTGGCTCGACCGACCGCTGATGCGAAGACTGGGTGTGGTGGTGCTGCTGGCGGCTCTGGCGGCTTCCTTTGGGTGGATCATGGTGGCGAGCGGCTTGGTGAACCGCCCCTGGGTGAACGCTTACAAACTGACGATGCACCTGTCGCTGGGATTTTTGTTGTTTGGGTATCTTCTCCGGACCAGTTTGAAAGTGTTGCAACCCAATCCGGCGGCTTTTGCCAACCAATCTTTACAGCGTTGGGTGCTGTTTCTATTGGTGGTGCTGGCGGCGCAGATTGTGCTGGGCGGCGTTATGTCGGGTACCAAAGCGGCATTGTTTTACCCCACCTGGCCTGATATGAACGGCGAGGCAGTTCCTAACATTCTTTTACACAATAGTAACTGGAATGTGGAAAACTTTGTACAATATGATGCCACTCCGTTTATGGTGGCGTTCATTCAAACCCTGCACCGTGGCACGGCTTACGCGTTGACAATCCTGGTTTTATGGTTTTTTTTCAAAGCCATCGGTACGGCTGCACCGGCTCCGTTTCGCAAGGGCTTGTACCTGTTGATAACCGTGTTAGGAATGCAAATTGTGTTAGGAATTCTCACGGTGGTAAACAGCGTGGGAAGCATTCCGGTTGGCTTGGGCGTGTTACACCAGGCGGGTGCGTTGTGTATGTTGACGGTGATGTTGTTTTTGAATCATCAATTTACCGGTGAGACGTTCGGGGTGAGAGGTAAGACGTAGCGCAAGCCAATCACAAATCGTACTTCATCTGCCGGGGTACATAAATAAATCGTACATTAAATTGCCTGTCTTTCATCTTGATCCAGACGAACTCATCTTTCCGAACCCAAAGTTGGCGGATCCGAATGGCATCCTTGCGGTGGGCGGTGACCTCTCGCCAGAGCGCTTGCTGCTGGCTTACGCCTGGGGCGTTTTTCCCTGGTTCAATGAAGGAGAGCCGATCATCTGGTGGTCGCCCGACCCGCGTTTTGTGCTGTTTCCGGCGGAGCTGAAAGTGGCAAAGAGTATGCGTCCATATTTTAATCAACAAAAGTTTCGGGTCACATTTGATACCCAGTTTGAGGCGGTGATGCGGGGTTGCCAGACGCAATATCGCCGGGGACAATACGGCGGCACCTGGATTACGGAAGATATGGTGGAAGCTTACGTGCGGCTGCACGTGCTGGGCTACGCGCACTCGGTGGAGGTGTGGCAGGAGGTGAAATTAGTGGGTGGTTTGTACGGTATTTCGCTGGGAAAGGTATTTTTTGGGGAATCTATGTTTACACGAGAGCCGAATGCCTCGAAATTTGGATTTATTACATTGGTGAAAAAACTAACACAACTGGGTTTTCAACTCATTGATTGCCAGCAGGAAACGAATCATTTGGGCAGCCTGGGAGCGCGGGCAATTGATCGGTCGGCGTTTTTAGAAATATTACAAAAAAATCAGGAAGAAAAAACAATTGTTGGAAGCTGGACTTATTTTGCGAATGTGTAATGTTTGGTTATACCATTTTAAAAAAGTAAAGGCGTGTAAAGGTCGAATAATCCTTTGTCATTCAATGCTTTTGGACTCGCGATTTATGACTTGTGACTTTTAAACTGGTATTAGTACTACAAGTGCGGTTCCGTGGGGTGATTTTTTGTAAACTTCTTTGGACTATTCCTGTTTGATTGCCGGAATGTGCATTTGTAAATTATGAAGAAGATGATTAGAAAAATATTCAACAACGCTATTCAGATTTTTGAACAATCTAGTGCCAAATCTATGACGCACCTAAAAACTGGCGACCCTGCTCCTGATTTTCACGGCGTGGATGAAACGGGCGCACCCGTCTCCCTCGCTAATTTTAAAGGCAAAAAACTGGTCTTGTTTTTCTACCCCAAAGCCGATACGCCCGGCTGCACGGCGGAGGCTTGCAATTTGCGCGATCATTACGCCGAACTGAACGAACGAGGTTACGAACTGTTGGGCGTGAGTGCCGACACCGCCCGCAAGCAAGGCAATTTTAAGAAAAAATACAACCTGCCGTTTCCGCTCTTAGCCGATACCGACCAAACGACGGTGAAAGCCTACGGGGTGTGGGGACCAAAACAAATGTTTGGTAAAACGTTTGAGGGGATTTACCGCACCACGTTTGTCATTGATGAAAATGGTGTCATTGAAAAAATTTTTACCAATGTAGAAACGGCGAATCATGCGGAGCAGATTTTGAATGGAATAGGGTGATGGGGTATAGGGGGATAGGAGTATGGAGTGATGCCTCGCGTACGCAATCCCCTATAAACCTATTCCCCCATCCCCCTATACCCCCTTTTAAAACTTCGGCGAGCTATGCACCACCACCAAAAACACCATCGCTATTTTTGTGGGTAAGTTGATGGCTTCGTCCAATTCATCTTCTACGATCCAGTCGCCGGGATTACCCTCCCAAACGGTGAGCATTTGAAAACTGCCTGATTTATTATCGTCCAGTAGCCATTCATTCGAATTATTGCCGTAGCGACTTTTCCAGGTCAGGGTTTGTTTGCCTGTGATGCGCCACTCGTGGAAGTTGTTGGCATACAGCGTACGCATGGTCACAATATCGCTGCTGCTGCGAATTTCCCACTCATTGGGGTTGTCTTTCCATTTGCGGCGGATGGTACCCGTCACGTCGCCGAGGCGGTATTCCCACTCCGTCCAGTCGTTATTGGTGAGCCAGCGAAGGTGGAGTTCGCCTTCCAGTTCGGGATCGTCGGTGTAGAGGTTCCATTCGCCGTAAGTATCGTTCCATTTCGTAGAGATGCCGGTGAGCATTTGCGCATGACTTTGAAATGAAGCAAAGAGGAGGGTGTAGAGCAACCACTTTTTCATGATGTAGGTTTTGGGTTAGGAAAGGGCAATCGGTTTTTCAACATTAGAACGTTTGAAAACCGGTTTTGATGTGGAAAAGGATGGGTTAATTTGATGATTTGCTGATGTGTAAATAAACGAGACGCGTCGGGAAATACCTGGATGTTTGGTTCAGGTCTCCCAGGTAGAACTAATGCCGTATTTTACGATTCACAACTCACGACTCACCTTTCCCTAAAACGGCAGGTCGTCATCGGCGGCGGGTTCGTCGGCAGCGGAGGGGAAAGAGCCGTTGTTGGCAGGGGTAGCAGCCGTTGCCGGAGCGTTTGTACCTACTTTTTCCACTTTCCAGGCGTTGAGGTTGGTGAAGTATTTGCCTTGCCACTCGCGCCCGCGCAGGTCGAAGTGGACTTTGATCTGTTCGCCTTCGTTCATGTTATCAATGAGCGCACAGCGGTCTTGCACCAGTTGAAATTTTACAAATTGCGGGTAGTTACCATCCGGCACTTCAATGACAAACTCGCGCGCCTGAAAGGAACTGGTTTTGCTTTCTATATCAAATTTCTTGATGAGTTTACCTTCTACTTCGAATGCCATGACTTGGTTTTTGTGCAAAAGTACAAAATAAGTTGAAATGTAGTACATCCTTTAGGATGTATTCGTAGCACAACCTTTAGGTTGTAGCGGCAGCCTGAAGGCTGCGAGACGAGTACAGGCTGAAAGCCTGTGCTACGCTTGCACGTACACAGCAAACTTCTCCCGATAATACTCCTCCTGAAAAAAATCGGCGAGCGGATAGGTTTCAGTGTAAGAATCACGGGGCAGGGTTTTGATTTCCTCCTCTACGCTGCCGCCTTTGAGTGCGATCAAGCCGTTAGGTAGTACGTGTTGTTCTTTGGTGCTAATCAGGCGGGCACTCCAAGGATATAATTTGTCGAGGGTAGTAACGGCGCGCGTCACGGCAAAATCGAACTGTGGTTTTTTCAATTCTTCCACGCGCCGGTGCAGTGCCGTTACATTTTCCAACCCAATGGCTGTTGCTATCTCCTGCACTACTTTTATTTTTTTGCCGATGCTGTCCACCAGAGTGAAATGCGTTTCTGGAAACAAAATTGCCAGCGGAATACCCGGAAAGCCGCCGCCCGTGCCAAGGTCGAGCACTGCCGCGCCGGGTTTAAACGTCACCACTTTGGCAATTGCCAGCGAGTGCAGCACGTGATGCGGGTACAAATGATCAATATCCTTTCGGGAAATGACGTTGATTTTTTCGTTCCAATCGCGGTAGAGTGGGTCGAGCTGGGCGAATTGGGCTTGTTGTAGCTCGGTCAGATTCGGGAAGTATTTTAAGAGAAGTTGCATTCAATTGTTAGTTGTTATTGGTGAATTGGCAGGCACCACTTGGTTTTTCCCGCAGATTGCGCAGATGACGCAGTTTTTTTTAGAAACTATTTGTACATTTACAATCCCTCGGTCGCTAACTTACTCTATTTAAACAAATCCATTCTGCAAATCCTACCACTCCTGCCCCGAAGGGATGCCTTACGGCACGAATCCCGCTTCAGACAATGCGTTCCACACGATATCCTTTGTGGGCACAGGGGCTACAATCTCCTCCGTCTCGCCCGATACCGGGTGTTGAAACCGCAGTTTCCAGGCGTGTAAATGAATGGAATGGTCAGGATTGGCGCGTTTAAAGCCATATTTCGTGTCACCTTTCACCGGGCAGCCAATGGCACTGAGTTGGGCGCGAATCTGATGGTGCCTGCCGGTAATCAATTCAATTTCCAACAGATGGTAATGTTCGGTGCTGCCCATGATTCTGTACTGCAACTCCGCCCGTTTGGAGTTTGGCGTTTCTTCCAAAGTAACAATGGAGCGATTGTCTTTCTGGTTTTTTCGTAAAAAATGTAGGAGGGTGCCTTCGGCTTGCAGGGGCGCGTCTTTTACCACAGCAAGGTAGGTTTTACGCACCAGGCGGTTTTTAAACTGCTCGTTGAGTGATACCAATGCGCCGTGGGTTTTAGCAAATAGTACCACACCCGTAGCAGGTCGGTCGAGCCGGTGAATTACGTCAAGTTTTGATTTCGTATAAATTTCTGCCAGGTCGAGCAAACACTTATCGCCCGTTTTATCTTCCTGCACCGGCACATTGGCAGGCTTGTTGAAGGCAATGAATTGATTGTTTTTGTAAAGGACTAAGTCGCTGATTTGCATCAATGTGTTAGTGTGTTGGTGTGTTGGTGTGTTGGTGTGCTGAGCGTACATTAACACACCAACACATTAACACAATTTTTCACTTCATCTCCTCGTAGTCGGTATAATCTTCCCGCGGTTCTTTTACTTTTACTTTTTTCCGGTCAATGTTGATCTCGATGTTGATACCACCGTCTTCTTTCACGCGCTTTTGAATGCCCGCGTGAAGCCGGTTGGCAATCGTAAAATATTTATACACGGCGTAAATCAGCAATCCCAATATAATTAGTTTCAACATGATGTTTACATTTTTACAAAGATAGGTTTCTTTCGTTGCTAAAGCAAATGGAGAGAGGTGGAGGATGAGAGGTAAAAGGTGAATGGTAAGAGGACTCGTCTAACGTCTAACGTCTAACCTCTTGCCTTTCACCTCTTACGTCTCACCTCTTACCCTCCACCGTCCACTTTTCATAGCCCCCTTTGAGGTTGTACAATTCTTTGAAACCCAGTTTTTGCATCACGGCTGCCGCTTTGCCGCTGCGAATGCCCGTTTTACAATACAACAACACCGGGCGGTTTTTATCCAGTTGCTGAATGTCGTTTTCAAAATCATCACCCCAATAGTTGATATTCACGGCTTTGGAAATATGACCGGCGGTAAATTCCTGCAGCGTGCGCACATCCACCAGTTGAATCGTGGTGTCTTGTTCGAGTTTGGTCTTAAAATCAGTAACGGAGAGTACTTTGTATTGCGTTTGTGACCGGCTGCTGGTGCAAATAAAGAATGAAAGTGCAAGTAGCAAAAGGATTCTCATGGTTGTCAATTTTTGTAATGTAGTTATCCCTGTAGGACAAAAGTAAACTTTTTACAAATGCAAATGGCAGTAAAATCAACGCTTTAACACATCAACCTTTCTACTTTCCAGGCGTTTCGTTGAAATTGCAGCACAGGCTTTTTAGCCTGTTTTCATATATGAGTAATTTACAACGTGTTTTAGACTTATATCAACAAGACCGGCGCACACAGCAAATGAATACGGCCCTGGACAGCCACCCGCCCGCCCGCCTCCAGGTGACCGGCACGGTGGGCGCACAGGAAGCCTTTGTACTTGCCGGAACGTACCTCGCCCAGCCCCGCAGCCATCTGTTTATTGTCAATGACAAGGAGGAAGCCGCGTATTTGCAAAATGACCTGGCGGGTTTGTTAGGGAAAAAAGCAGTGTGGTTTTTTCCTGATTCGTTTAAGCGACCGATATATTTTGAGGTGTTGAACACCGGCAACGTGCTACAACGCACCGAAGTCATCAACCGAATTACCTCTGCTAACAAATCAACTGACCTCATCATCACCTACCCGGAGGCACTGTTTGAAAAAGTAGTGGCACCGGAAATTCTAAACGAGCGCCGTATCAACATTGCCAAAGATGAAAAATTGGAGGTGGATTTTTTAATTGAAGTGCTGGTAGAGTATGGCTTTCGGCGCGAGGATTTTGTATATGAACCGGGTCAGTTTTCCATTCGCGGCGGCATTGTGGATGTGTTTTCGTATGGCAATGAATTTCCGTACCGGATTGAATTGTTTGACGACGAGGTGGAGAGCATCCGCACGTTTGACCCGCTCACCCAGTTGTCGCAACAAAATATTGCTAAAGTTTCAATTGTTCCCAACATTAACACTAAGTTTTCACGGGAGCAAAAAGTGTCGCTCTTTCAGGTGTTGAAAAACGAGGTGGTCATCTGGGTGAAAGATTTCCAAATTTTGTTGGATAAATTACAACAATGTTTTGAAAAAGCGGAAGAATTTGCCAAAACGATTTCGGTGTTAGATGAAAGCGAACTGGCGGAAATTTTTCGCGACCGGGCATTTATTTTTCCGAACCAGGTCATGGAAGACCTTCAAGCACACCCAATTATTTCTCTTCGCCCCAGCCCAGCCTCCGAAGGGGGAGCCGCCACCCGCTCTAGCCCGCTCGGCATCCCCCCATCCTCCTATCCCCCTATCCACTTCAACACTAAGCCCCAGCCGAGTTTCAACAAAAACTTTTCGCTACTCATTGAAGATTTGCAAAAAAACACCAAAAATCGCATTGAAAACTACCTGTTTACCGAAAATCCCAAGCAAATTGAGCGCTTCTACGCCATTTTTGAAGACCTGAAAGCCGATGTGCGCATTCACCCCATCGCGCAGGCGATCCACGAGGGTTTTATAGACCTGGATTTGAAAATTGCCTGCTATACCGACCACCAGATTTTTGAGCGGTATCATCGCTATAAATTACGACAAGGTTACGGCAAGGAGCAAGCCCTGAGTACGCGGCTGCTGCGCGAATTGCAACCCGGTGATTACGTGACCCACATTGACCACGGCGTGGGGAAATATTCGGGTTTGGAGAAAATTACCGTCAACGGGCATACCCAGGAGGCAGTGCGATTGGTGTATAAAAATAATGATTTACTGTATGTGAGTATCAACTCGCTGCACAAAATCGCGCGGTATGTGGGCAAAGACGGTGCCGAACCCGCGGTGAGCAAACTCGGCTCCGACACCTGGAAAAACCTCAAAGCCAAAACCAAAAAGCAGGTCAAAGACATTGCCGCCGAACTCATCAAGCTCTACGCCCAGCGCAAAGCCGCGCCGGGGTACGCTTTTCCGCCCGATGGCTATTTGCAAAATGAACTCGAAGCCTCGTTTATCTACGAAGACACGCCTGACCAGCTCACCGCCACCAACGACGTGAAAGAAGACATGATGAAGCCCTACCCGATGGATCGGCTGATTTGCGGCGACGTGGGTTTTGGTAAAACGGAGATTGCAATTCGGGCGGCGTTCAAAGCCGTGGCGGATGGCAAACAGGTGGCGATTCTGGTGCCGACCACCATTTTGGCGTTGCAGCATTTTAAAACCTTCGGCGACCGGCTGGGTGAATTTGGCGTGACGGTGGATTATGTGAATCGCTTTCGCTCGACCAAAGAACGCAAGGAGATTTTTGAACGACTGAAAGAAGGCAAGCTGGATGTAATCATCGGAACGCACGGATTGCTCAACAAAGA
>Ga0224722_1000328_pt1 | contig 28178 bp, 25 predicted proteins | sample Balambano_FR1_Me_FD_161646 | JGI IMG/M metagenome (GOLD analysis project Ga0224722, IMG submission 161646) | Freshwater sediment microbial communities from Lake Towuti, South Sulawesi, Indonesia - Balambano_FR1_MetaG | ecosystem: Environmental > Aquatic > Freshwater > Lake > Sediment | place... | reverse complement strand
CCGCTGGGCATGTATTATGAACCGGACATCAACGCGATCCGGCTGGTGGAATTTCCCGAGAGTACGCTGTTCAACGTGCTGGAAGGGCCGGTGTTCGTCGGCGAGGATCAGTGGTGGCGCGTGGGTTCACTCGGCGGGCAGGATGGCTGGGTGATTGCCGTCAGCGGCGCGGACGTGTGGGTCGCGGGATACTAACAAAGGATCATCAGTCTCAATGCCATTTGTCGTCATTTTCATATTCGGCGCGGTGATCGTCGGCGGTGGGGCGATGCTTGCCCCCGCCTGGCCCACGAAAGAACCGCGAATCGGCTTGAATGCCGCGCTTGCTCTTGCAGTTGTTGTGGCGGGGGCGCTGTTCTGGGCAATGCTGTTCGGCTGGAATACGCTGATTATTGACTATCTGTTGTTCGCGCTGATCACGGGAATTTTCCTGTTCGGAACGCTGTCTTTCGGGCAAAAACGCGCTGAAAAACGCGGCGAGGAACTGCTCGATCAGGATCAGGGCTGGCCCGGTCCTGGCGATCTGCTATTTTTCGCCTTTGTCGCGCTGATATTCATTGTTCCGGTGCTGATCCTGCCTGTGCCACTGGATACCGACGCGCAGGGGTTCGGCTATCTGGCGCTGATGGCGCGGGAAGGTGCGGGTTTCACGACGCTTGCGCCTTTTCATCCAGAAATCAGCTACCTGTATTCGCCAGGCTTCATTGGTTTAACCGCTTATCTCAACCAGCAGTTGGGACAGGGGCTACATGATGTTCAATTCGGCGTCTCTGCCGTGATGGGCTTCATCTTTGTGCTGCTGGCGTATGATTTTGGCGGCGAACTGCGTGACAAACGGCTAGGACGGGCGATGGCGGCTGCGGCACTGCTCGGCACGGGTTTATTCACCGCTTTCATGGATTCGCATTTCACAACCATGATGGCGCTGGTCTTCGCTTTCGCATTTTTCATCTACGTATATCGCTATCTGCGCGACGGTTTCCTGGCGGATATGGTTGGGGCGGGGCTGATGTTCGGCACAACGGCATTGTGCCACCCCGACACAATGATCATCCTGCTGCTCGGTTTTCTGCCGTGGCTGCTGACGATGTGGTTTGGTATTCCCAAGCCATCGCGCCGCCGCTGGCTCGTGATTGCGTTCGTCATTCCGCTGATCGGCTTCCTTGGCATTCTGCCGTGGCTGTTCAGTTTGCGCGATTTACTCGGCACGGACATCGCCTCGCCATTTGAGCGCGATCCGAATTACTGGCAGGTGATGATCCTGTATCACGGCATCCTGATTGTGCCGCTGGCGATCCTCGGCGCAATCATTGGTTTGCGAAAGCGGAATCAGGCGGCGATTTTGAGCGTCGGCTGGCTGATTCTCGCACTCGATTTCGCGGCGTTTGGCGTCGTCGAAGCAATTTTCGGGGAGATACTGCCACAGGCGTTTCGCTATGATTACCCGTTCAGCATCGCCTGGCACGCGCCGATCATCCCGTATGCGATCCTTGGCGGGTTAGGGTTGCTGTGGCTGTATGAGAAGCTGATCCAGCCGCGCCCAGCGCTAGTCAAAACGCTGCGCCGCGCCGCGCCGATTGCGTTTGCGCTTGGAATTATGCTGCTCATCAGCGCGGTGATTTTCAGCCCGCGCCTGCTTGCCGCCAGTAAACCTGTCGTTGGCTTTTATGGCGCATTTTCTTCGGACGCAGATGTGCAGGCGATGGAGTGGCTGCGTCTGAACGCGCCAGAGGATGCACGTATCCTGAATTATTCCTCACCACATGAGGCGGATTGGGTGCCTGTGATCAGCGAACGCGATACGGTGTATTACCGTCCGCAGCCGTTCTTCCGCGGGGCAGAAGACAGCATGGCAGAGCAGGAACGCCTGCGGGCATTCTGGCAGAATCCCGCCGATCCCGCCAATCTCGGGTTATTGCGCCAGGCGGGCATAGATTACGTGCTGGTGCCGCAAATCGTGGGTACTCCAGAGTCGATCGCGACTATGTGGCGCTGGCGTGAGCCGTTCATCGAACCCGCGCAATCCAGTGTAGACGACGCGCCCTATTTGACGTTAGTATTTGATGCCGATGGCGCAAGCGTGTATGAAGTGAATGATGGCTAACCAACAGCCCCCTGTACCGCCGAACAGCGACGACGAAAACCGCGAATACAACGACTGGCTGAATAAGCGCAAGTCTCAGCCGGAGATTGCGCCGCCGTCTGTCGAATTTATGGAGATGATGCGTCAGGCAGCGACGCGCTATCAGCCGTCTGCTGAGGATGGTACGCCTGTTGAAGCGCCGTTTGATGCCCCGCCGGATGATCTGCCGGAACTGGACGCGCCGGAACCGCTGCCACTGCCCACGCTTCCCCTTGCCGCGCCCATGCCTGTTTATAAGACGAACGCCCCGGTGCTGACGGACGATGATGAATTTGAACAAAGTGATACGCTTTCGGGCAAGCCCGCCCGCCGCCGTAAGAAACGCGGATCGCGTACCATCGGCGTTTTCGCGGGAATCCTGCGAACGCTGATCGTGATCGTGTTCGCCGCGGGCTTAACGGCGACGATTTTTACCTGGTTTACGCCGTCCGAGTTCATTTCAAGCAACGTGCGCGAAAGCCTGAGCCTGGTAATCGCGGCAGATAATACCCCTGTTCCGGCAAATGCCATCGCTACGCCGAACTGGGCGCGGCGGATCGGCATTGTCTCCGGGCATCGCGGACCGGAAAATGACCCCGGCGCAGTCTGCCCTGATGGTCTGACGGAAGCGGAGATCAATCTCAATGTCGCGCAGATGGTGGTGAGTAATTTACAGGCACGCGGCTACACAACGGTGGATTTACTGGATGAGTTTGATCCGCGCCTTGACGGTTATCAGGCGTCGGCGCTCGTCTCGATCCACGTTAATTCCTGTCAGGATTATGGCGAGGTGGTATCTGGCTTTCTTATTTCCACGGCATCGGCGCGGGTGGGCGGTGGACGGGATGATATTCTGGTGGACTGCATTGCCCAGAATTATGCTGTTACCAGCGGGCTTGAACGGCGTACCGGGCTGACGATTGATATGACCGATTATCACACCTTCCGCGAGATCAATTTCAACACGCCCGCCGCGATTATCGAACTGGGTTTCCTGCGGGCGGATCGTGACCTGCTGACCGGGCGACCCGACGCGCTGGCTCAAGGGATCACGGATGGGATTTTATGTTTTCTGGAACCGGGGGTTGCGCCGCCGCCGATGAGCAGTACACCGGGGGCGTAAGACCTCACCCCGCTCCATGTGGCGAGGGGCGTGAATGACTGGAGTTACACCGAAAAAGAGATGAATTCGGATGGCAAATGAACTGATTATGTATACCCGCACGGCGCCCTGCCCGTTTGTGACGCTGGCAAAGCGGGTGTTGAGCGATTACACTGTGTCGTACCGTGAGGTTTTCATAGACAAGGATGATGACGCCCGCGAGCGAGTCGTGGAATGGACGGGGTTTCTGTCTGTGCCAACGCTGGTGGTTGCGGAAACGGGCAGCCTGCTGCCATTTAGCGATCCGTCGCCGCTGCCACGCGGCGCAAGCCCACGCGGGATCGATCGTGGCGCGATGCTGACCGAGCCGAGCAGCAATGAATTGGCGCGATGGCTGCTTAAACACGGCTTTATTGACGAGATCGTTGAGGATTGAACGACCCTGTAATTTGAGCAGCGATACTGCTAAACTGAGACGATAAATGAGACTGGAGGGGTCGCATAGTGGCCTAGTGCGCTCGCTTGGAAAGCGAGTATGGGTGCAAGCCCATCGCGGGTTCGAATCCCGCCTCCTCCGCAAAATTATCGGGCGACTCGTAACAGGTCGCCCGTTTATTTTTTCCTGACTAGAAGAACACCTTCGCAAGACGCAGCGCTCCCTGATTCCAGGGAACGCGGTGTGAGACGCCGCTTTGCCCCTCGAACGTGTGCAGATTATCGAGATACCACTGGTAATTGCGAATCAGCGCGTCCTTGTTGCTGTATTTTGGTGCGTAGCCCAATTCGCGTTCGGCTTTTTCAATCGAGACGAACGAGTCTTTGCCCGCCGTCTCATACACCCACGCATACAGCGGCGAGAGGTTCATCTTTTCCAGCACTTTCAGCGCGGCGATTACGGGGGCGGCCGGGAATGGGACGATCTTCTTGCCGTAGCCCGCGTAATCCAGCACCGCCTGATAATCCTCGCGCATGGTCGTGAAGTCTTTCGCGCCGATATTGAATGTCGCGTTGACCACCGAGTCGTCAAGCGTCGCCGCCAGATAGATCGCGTCGCACAGGTCTTCCACATCAAGCAGTTGGTAACGGTTATCGCCGCTGCCGATCATCGGGAAGCCGCGCCCACTTTTTGCCCAATCGTAGAACAGCGCGAACACACCGAGCCGTTCGGGTCCGATGAATGACTTGGGGCGGATGATCGGGACAATCAAGCCCTTTTCGCGGTACTCAACGCAGACTTCCTCCGCCATGATCTTCGCCTTGCCATACGGTCCGACGCCGACCATCGCGTCGTCTTCGAGCAGGGGATGATGATCGGGGACGCCATAGACCGCCGTGGAGGAAATCTGCACGGCGCGTTTAATGCCATTGCGGAACGCCGAGTCGAGGACGTTGCGGGTGCCGTCAACATCCGTCGTCATGATGTCCTGTTCACTGTACAGGGGGAGCGCCGCCGCCGTATGCACGACAATATCCACACCCTGCATGGCGCGGTCTACGGCAGCGCGATCCCGAATATCGCCCGTGACTTCAGTGATTTGGGATCGTTCGGGATAATCAAATGGCAATATATCCAGCGAGACGACTTGATGCCCCCGCGCCAGTAAACAACGGGCGAGGTTAATGCCGAGAAAACCCGCGCCGCCGGTGATGAGATAAGTTTTTGAATCGCTCATTAGAGAGGTTGACCTGTGTTAGAGACAAAGATAGGTGAAGTGTAGTAGAGACAAAATTACGGGTCAATAGCGGGTTGGTTTCGCCCTACTCGGCACGTCTAACCAGTGATACCCTTTCCAAAACGATAACTTTACAGGTGAACACGTATGTCCCGAACTCCTCTGATGGCAATTCCTCTCCAGGCACCCGTGCAGAAGGCGGCGTTTGACCTGGTACAAACGATCATCAATTCTCTTGTCAGTGAGGGCGAGAGCCTGCAAAACGGTGATGTGCTGGCAGTGAGCAGTAAATATATGGCGATCAGCGAAGGGCGCGTGGTTGATCTCAACGATGTGATCATTTCGCCCGAAGCCGCTGAACTCGCCGGGCAGTATCACATGAACCCGACAATTGCCCAACTCGTTTATCAGGAAGCGGATCACATCTTTGGCGGGATCGAAGGTTTCCTGCTGACGCATAAGGATGGCATCATTTCGCCGAATGCCGGACTGGATCGCTCGAATATCCCGATGGGGTATGCCGTGCTGTTTCCGGCTGATCCATACCAGTCAGCGGCGAATCTTCGAAATGCGCTGTGCGAAAAACTCGGCGTGACTGTTGGCGTGATACTCACCGATAGCTGGCTCATGCCGGGTCGTCTTGGTACCACTGGTGTGGCGCTGGCGACGGCGGGCTTCAACCCGATTCAGGATGAACGCGGCAAGGCGGATTTGTTTGGCAATCCACTGTTGGTGACGCGGCGTGGGATCGCCGATACGATTTGCGCGGCGGCGCAATTGGTGATGGGCGAACGCGACGAGGCAATGCCGTTTGTCATCGTCCGCAATACGGGAGTGATGATGACCGACGCGCCGATTACGGCGGCGGATGTATCAATAGACTGGAGCATGTGCATCTACGTGCAGTCGCTTACCGAAGGGCGGCTTGAACCAGCGGTTATGCTCAAGGGTGTGTGACAGTCAGTTTGCGCCATGCTGTTCTCGCTGATTCTGCGCCCCATCCTGATCGCCTGGGCGATAGTCGTAATGTTGTGTGCGATGGCGGTGTCGTGGAGTCGTCAGGTAGAGGATCAGACAATGGCGGCTTACTGGCGCGATCTCGGCTTCGATGTATGCGATCTGCCGTGTTATGCGGGTATTGTACCGGGTGAGACGGACTTTGATGATGTGACCGGGTTGCTGGCGGCGAACCTGCCTGCGCTGAGCAACCAACTACTAGTCAGCAATTCACAGGTCGGCTTTACGGTGGAAGGTGATATATCTGCTGATGACCGCCGTGTATTCCTTAGCGGCGGAATCTACTATTTTCAGGGGAATACCCGTGATATTCGCGGCAGTGTTGACTTTCCGCTGCGATGGGCGCTGCTCCGCTTTGGTGCGCCAGATTGCGCGACAGCAAATCCGATGATCAACCCGCAGAATGATATGCAGATATTGTACTTGTACTGGCAGGGAAACGAAGGATTTTACTGGGTGGGAGTGGCGGTATTTGGTGAGCATCTGACGTTTGAGGCGCAGGTGTTTGATATTGGCGCAAGCGTGAACAGGGATAATCTGCCGGTCTGTAAGAATCCGTCACCCATGACGGCATGGCAGGGGGCTGCCGCGCTCTGGCGGTATCGCTGACGGGCATTAACATTTGGAACAAAGTATCCCAACGGCGCGTATTATGGGATAACGTGATTACATAAGCATAGTGAAAGGCATGACTTATGCAGCCTGCGGCATTTGCATTTGACCCGCTTGCGCCTGAATTTCAAGCCGACCCGTATCCGTTTTACGAATTGCTGCGCGAGAATATGCCGCAATTTTACTGGCAGGATTGGAACATGTGGTTCTTCTCCCGTCATGAGGACTGCGCGGCTGTGCTAAAAGACTCGCGTTTCGGGCATGAAATTCTCAATCATGCCAGCCGTGAGGAGCTTGGCTGGGGGCAGGTGCCAGAGGAGCAGCGGGCGCTGTCCGATGTCATCAATAACTGGATGCTCAACCGCGATCCGCCCGATCATACGCGGCTGCGCGGGCTGGTGCATAAAGCATTCACGCCGCGCATGGTTGAGCATTTGCGCGAATTTGTCCGTCAGATGGTGATCAAGGCGCTTAATCAGGCGCAGGATGAGGGCGGCATGGAGGTGGTATCGGCGCTGGCGTATCCTGTGCCCGTCGCTGTGATCGCCGAATTGCTCGGCGTTCCAAATCAGGATCGCGCCGTCTTCAGCAGTTGGTCACGGTCACTGGCAATGACGCTTGAACTGACGGATGATGAGCGAGTCTATTCCGAAGGGTCGAAAGCAGCGGATGAATTTCGCCAGTATTTTCAGGATTTGATCGCCGAGCGCCGCCGCAATCCGAAGGACGATCTGCTGAGTGCGTTGGTCATGACTGAGTTGGAAGGGGATCGGCTGAACGAGCGCGAACTGATCTCGATGTGTGTGTTGCTGCTGGTGGCGGGGCATGAAACGACGGTCAATCTGATCGGCAATGGTACGCTGGCGCTGCTGCGCCATCCCGATCAGTACGCGCTGTTGTGTGCTGATCCCGACGGCTTAAGCAAAAGCGCTGTCGAAGAATTGCTGCGCTACGACAGCCCGGTGCAGCTCACCACGCGCTTTGCACTGGAAGAGGTGGACATGGCGGGTCAGCATATTCGCAAAGGGCAGCAGGTCGCCACGCTGCTTGGCGCGGCAAATCGTGATCCCGCCCGTTTTAACGACCCTTCAACGCTCGACATTACCCGTGCGGATAATCCTCACCTTGCCTTTGGCAGCGGCATTCATTACTGCGTTGGCTCGCCGCTGGCGCGGCTGGAAGCGCAGATCGTGTTTTCAGAAATGGCGCGGCGCTTCCCGATGATGCAACTTATGGACGACAACCCACTTTACCGCAAGACCTATGTGCTGCGCGGCGTCGAACGGCTGAACGTGTCTGTGAAGTAAACAGAATTTGAACCGCCAAGCCGCCATGAACGCCAAGAATTGAAAAATGAACTCCACTTGGCGACCTTGGCGGCTTGGCGGTTCATCAGTCTTTTGTCTTGGGATTATCTCAATACCATGCAGCCGCGCTCATGCAGTTCAGTTAGCCACGCGGGATAAATCAGCCATTTATTCCAGCGCAAATCGAGTTTTCGGAGGCGTGGCAGGCGGCGAATGGCTTCGGGCAGCGTATTCAGGCGGTTGTTTCGCAAATCAAGGTGAGTCAGGCTTACAAGGCGGCTTAAAGATGCGGGTAAGGCGGTAAGCTGATTATTTCTCAGGTCAAGGTGTGTTAAAGCGGAGAGATCGCCAAGTGAATCGGGTAACGCACTCAGCCCGTTATTCATCAGAAGAAGTTCCTGAAGGTGCGTCAGCCTGCCAAGCGACTCCGGCAATGTAGTCAGGCGATTGTTGTACAATCGCAGTTCGCGCAGGGCAGATAGTTTTCCGATGCTTTCTGGCAGGCTTGAAAGCTGGTTATCCGTGATATTCAGATAGCGCAAGCGGGACATGTTCTCAAACAGCGATTCCGGAATGCTCGTCAGGCGGTTATCGCTCATGTACAGGTAATGGGTGAGATTGCTCAGGTTTCCAAGCGACTCTGGCAATTCAGTCAGCGCGTTATGCCCGATGTCCAGCGTGTGTAGCTTTGATAGATCGCCAATTGAATCGGGAAGAGCGGTTAGCCCGCTGTTGTGGATATACAACTCGGTCAGATTGACCAGATCGCCAAGTTGATCGGGCAGACTCGTCAATGGATTATCGCCAAGATAGAGAATGTTCAGATTGGAAAGTTTCCAGAATGACTCTGGCAGCGCAGTAATATGATTCCCCATTACGCGCAGTTCACGCAGATTGACGAGATGCCCGAGCGATTCCGGTACGGTGATCAGCCTGTTGTGATCAGCATGAAGCGTTCGCAGCGCTGTGAGGTTTACAATCCATTCGGGCAGGGTTGTAGTGTCATTATGATCAAGACAGAGCGTTTCCAACGTGTCGAGATTGGTCAGCCAGTCCGGGAGTACTGATAGATCATTACCCGTGATATCCAGGTGACGCAACGTCGTTAGCGGCGCGATCCAGTCAGGAATCTCCCTCAACCCACAATAGCGTATTATGAGGGCGACAACCTGATCGCCCTCATAATACACGCCAGCCTGATGATCAACGATATGCGCTGCGCTTTTGAGGATCATCGCATCATCGGGCAACATGGGCATTTGCTACTCATTCTGGCAGGGATATTCACCGACCGTTAGCGCACCCAACCGAAGGGTGACTCGTTCCACATCATTCACCCGCAGAACGTGAACAGTTGCCCGTCCCTCAGGGGTTAGACCGGCGAGTGTCGCATCCGATTTGATTTCAAAGTGGTCATCCCACTTCTGCTGGCGCGGATCGTAAAGTTTCGTTGCGTCGCGGGTTAAAGGATCAAGTGCGGCGACGTTGGTTCCTTTGTAAGTGTTGCATTCAGGACAGGCTAAACACAGATTATCCTCGGTATCACTTCCCCCATGTTTGATGGCAATAATGTGATCGACATGAAAACGGGCTAAACTCCCGCTTTGCGATACACGACAATATTCACAACAGTCGTTCGCCTGCTGGCGAATTTGCCGTCGCTGTGCATTGCTGATGCTCATTCAGACTGCTTCTTTAGTTTTAGCTTCATTTTGAGCTTGAGCAGCGAGAACATCTCATTTGCGTTAAGGAACGTAAACAATTCCTCGTGTTCTTCGGCTGTCAATAAATCTTCGCCATTTTTATCGAGTAGCTCATCCAATCGTTCCTGCAACGGTTCAGACAGATGATACGCGATGATCTCCTGCGGTGTCGGTTCTGACGCGAGAAAGTCGGTGATTTCATCAAAAACCGTTCGTGCCGGTGAGTTTATCATGAGCAACCTCCATTATTTTGCCACTTTGCCGCCATTGTAGCATTCATCTCGCGGATTTTGGCTTAGCGCCATTCGTCTGCAACTCGTCCATCCCCTGTTTCCTCGTACAGCCGATCCAGCACGGGGATCACTTGCTCGCGCACACCAAGTAAGAGTGTAGGAATTTGGGCTAATAGCCACGTTACTGCCTTAAGCAGTTGGCGGCGGTAGCTGCCCGTCTGTGTGGTATGTCCCGCATCCATAAAGATCGCCAATGCCCGACTGGTTTTGATCGGGTCGTCGCCCCAACTGCCGTTGATACGCTGCTGCCGTGCCAGTGCCTTGATGTCCTTTGCCTGCAATGCGGCATTATCCAGTACATCCGGATGAACCAGCCCCAGTTTTGGCGGCGCAGATGCGAGCAGGAGATCATCGTCGGCTGGGTGCAGTGAGGGGGCACTCAACGATGATGATCTTTTTGCGACGGGAGCGCGTAGTATTCCTCCGCCGGGTGCCGCGAAATTCATTGGCGCGGCAAGCATCATTGCTCCGGCTGGGGCGGGTGCGCCAAGGAATCCGTGCCAGTCAAGTCCTTCCGGCAACGGCAGAGCGACTTCGACACGTTCACCACCTTTGCTGTCGGTCGTTGCTGAGTCAATGGCGACAAACGCGGTATAGCCCGTCAGGATACGATGGCGCAGGCTCAGGGCGATGATCTGTTTCACATCGTCTGACGATGTATCCAGCCGTTCCCGCCGTACCCTGTCCGCCAGCATTTCGATATGTGCGCGGGCATACAAGCGTTCGACAAGTGGATTTACATCTGACGCAGGAGGAAGGTTGGCGGTCTGGGTCGTTACCTCGTCACGCAGCTTTCCGGTCAGTATCAAGCGGGTGTCGCCTGTTCGCTGAAACTTCGCGCTGAATTGCAGCGGCTGTCCCGTGTAAAGGTCAGGCAGGGGATGGGGAAAGACGTGTTCAACCCGTGCGCCTTCCCAATCGAGGGACAGGTCTTGCAGTGCGGGCTGGCTGATCCGATCCTGAAAGCGAGTGATTGCGGTTTCAATATCCTCGCTTAAGCCGACGAACTGCGCCGTGCCGCGGCCCAACTGTGCAAGTTTGTCAATGAAGTAGCGGTTGACGGACGGACCCAAACCGAAAGTAAAGATTCGCCCATCCACGAGCCTTGCCGTAACGGTTTCGAGGACTGCCGCTTCGTTGCTGACGGCGCCATCCGTCAGGAAGATCAAAGTACGCTGGCGTTCGGGATCAGCGTCAAGGTTCAGTGCTGCCCGCAGCGCAGACAGAATTTCCGTGCCGCCTCTGGACGTGATTCCGTTCAGCCATGTATCCGCCGCGTTGACATCCTCCTGCGTAACGCTGCTCGGCGATGAGCGAAACCATGTATATGCCGACTCAAAGGCTTGTAGATAAAACGTGTCGCGCTCACCCATTGCCCGCAGGCAGGCTTTGAGGGCGTTCACCGCCTGTTCCAGCGGCTTGCCGTGCATTGAGCCGGAACGATCCAGAATGAAAACAAATTCACGCGGCGGCGCTGAAACGGCGGCGTCGTAACGCGGCGGCGCAAGCGTCGCCAGAATTGTCTCGCTGTCATCACTGTGGCTGGAATATACGGCAAGCTGCGGCTTTTCCCCCGCAACGGCAAGGCGCAGGACAAAATCCTTGTTGGGGATATGCCGTCCTGCCAACTGAACCGTAACGCTGCCGTTGTCACGGATGATCATATCCAGCGGGTGAGATGGGCTGTTGATCCGTTCGATTCGCCCGTCCATGTGTGTTGTCAAGGCAATTTCTACCCCGCTTACTTTCGCGTCTTCTTCCGTGTAAGCGGGGCTGAGGTTTTCAACATCTTCGGCAGGCGCAGTTAGCGGGTAGTAGCGCGGCGTGATGCCCATCGGGATGACGAATTCCAGTGCCTCGTTTTCCACCTTGAGCCGATCATCACAGCTGATTCGCGTGATGATGACTTCGCCGGGCTGCACATTGGCAACGGCGATGGAGAACAGATTAGGGCGCTGCTGATTCAGGAGGCTGGCGCGTTTGCCCTGTTCGGCGGCTTTACGGTAATCGGCTTCTGCCTGATCTTTCGCCTTGAGCGCCGCCTGAATCGTGCGTTCGCCAATCTGTATCGAATAGTCGTATATCGCGGCGGTATGTGGCAGCGGAAACAAATAGGCGATTTCGATGGCGATGTCAAATGGGTTGATAAACTGCTGTTCAACCGTGATGGCGGCACTTTCTCCGATGATTTCACCGCTAATTTTGGTCGCCCGCAGCGGCAACGCGGAGGCGAGGTTCTCTTTTTCGACGACAAATGCCGCGCCCAACTTGAGATCGTCAAAATCGGTCATGGTATCTTCCCCAAAAATAATTCACCCCCGCGCCGCGCTGGTTCAATTCTGGTCGGGGGTGAGTCGTGCGTGTATGTAATTGTAATGGATTTGTCAAAATTGCGCTTACTGCGGCGTTGGCTGCGCTCGTTTCAGGCGGCGAAGGGATTGAAAGGCTGGCTTGCCCTGAATCTCGCGCCAGCGTTCTTCGCCGCCATCGGTATGCCACTCGATAGTGGTCATGCCTTCAGGGTCGCGGTACATAAATGAGGGGCGGAACATCAAAATCTGACGCATGACGCCGATCAATTCCTTGCTTTCCTCGCCTGTCTTGAGGATGAACCACTTGCCCGGCTGCCACTCAAACGTGACTGGCATTTCGTCATGCCAGCGCCCTTCCATGCGAATCGGGGTTTCCGCCTGTGTGCAGGTCATGTGGATGTTCGCCAGCCGATTTTGCCAGAGCGTGTGGTTCACGCGCTCCTCAATATAATATGGGCGCGGCGTCGGGGTGGTATAAAACCAGGTACGGGCGTCAGTTGCCATCAGAATGCTCCGCGAGTGCTGCTTAAGGGTCGTTCAGAAGTGCCTGGAGTTTAGCGGAAAATCAGGCGAACTGCCAGTGTTCGTGCGATGCTGAACGGAAAGATTTGAACCGCCAAGAGCGCCAAGAAGAAGAATTAACCACAGAGACACGGAGAACACTGAGAATAATAAGTAAACGTCTCTGTGTCCTCTGCGCCTCTGTGGTTCAGTTTTTTGATGCTTGGTGTGCTTGGCGTCCTGGCGGTGAAAGCGCTGACTTTACTTGCGCGGGACGGCGGGAACGGCGCTGGTTCGGGCAGCGGGCGGTGGCGGTGGATACAGCGCCGTTAACGTGGCGCGATACTGTCTGCGTAAGCGCGGACGTATCAGCGTCAGATAGACGATGAAGCCGAACAGTGTCATCACACCGGCGACGAACAGGGCGGCAAGCAGGGCTGTACCCGTGCGCGTGACCTGCTCCGGCTCGCCGATATAGAGCGCCGTGCCAAACACGCCGCGTCGCACAACACCAGCGCCTTGAACGGGGATCGGCTGACCACCGTATTCGATCAGCAGGGGCAGGTCTCGATCCGTGCTGATGGTGACCTCAAAGGTGCTGCCGCGAGTGGGCGTGAGTTCAGGGCTGGCGATAATCAGCGTGTAATCGCCGGGCATCAAGCCCGCAAAGCCGATCAATCCCTGCGAGACATTCGGCGATTCATCCAGCAGCGCCGTCGCAATCGTCACACCGCTGGCGTTAACGAGTGAGGCGGAAACGCCGCCCGTCAGCAGCGGTTCATCGGAGTCAAGCGACCCGTTGTTATTGGTATCCTGAAATGCCCGTACCCAGACTGTTTCACCGTTTTCCTGTGCAGCCAGTGGGAGTGTAATGAGTAATGCACTAAGCAGCGCGACCAATCGTCGTTTCATAGCAACCCTGCAAGGTTTCAATTCTGCCCCGATCATACCCGTATTTACGGACAGGTGAAGGGTGTACCTCGGCGCTCAGTGCCGCACGGCAGACGGTCAGGCTACGCACCGCCTACGTTTGGGCACTGTAATGCCCCCTGTTTCCCGTGAAGTGCTTTGGTCATCATAAATGACTGTAAAAACCACAGCCGCTTCATAAAAGCTGTGCTATAGTGTGATGAAAGCGTGTGATTATTCACGCCAGTTTGTTATTGATGGCAACTTCCAAGGAGCAGAACATGCGGAAATTCTTAGCCTTTTTCTTGCTATTGGCGCTGGCGGCACTGCCTCTGGCGGTCTTCGCTCAAGAGACGCCAACCCCAATCCCCGGAGCCGACGAACCCACGCCGATTGCTGAACCAACTGAAATTCCTGAGCCGACGCGTATCGAAATCGGCGACACCGTTGAGGGAGAACTGACGGAAGAATCGCCCAATTCGTTCTACATTTTCAGCGCGTCCGAAGGCGATGTCGTCAGCATCACCCATGTATCGGAGGATTTTGACAGCTATCTCGTTCTCACCGACAGCGATGGCAACGTGATCGCCGTCGATGATGATGGCGCGGGCAACCTCGACTCACGGATTGATTATACGGTTGAGGAAGATGGCGACTATATCATCATCGTGGAAAGCTATTCTCATTACAATGGAAGCGGCTTCTCCGAAGGCGCGTATATCCTGACGCTCAGTACAATTGAACAGGAAGTGATCGAGTATGGCGAGACGGTAGATGGCGAACTGACGGCTGCCGCGCTCGAACAGCTCTACGTATTTACGGGCTCGGCGGGAGATGTCGTCTCGATCACGTTGATGTCCGATGCGTTCGACTCGTACCTGTTTCTGGACGACCCCGATGGCTACGAACTGTCGTACAACGATGATGGCGCGGGTAACCTTAACTCGCGGATAGGTCCGCTCACGCTGCCGTATACCGGCACTTACACGATTAGAGCGACCAGCTTTAGCCGCAGCGCGACCGGACCGTTTACCCTGTCGCTGGATCGGGTCCAGATGGAGCAGATCGAAGTCGGCGATACGGTGACAGTTGAGTTCACCCCGGATATGACGCAGTACTATTTCAGCTTCGAAGGGAATACGGGCGAGGCGATCAACGTCACGGTCATCGGTGACCTGGACACCAACCTGACGATCAATGACCCATACAACTACTATCTCATTTCGGATGAGGATGGCGGACCTGGCAAGAATCCTGAAATCCTGGATTATGTACTGAACACCAGCGGCACGTTTACAATGATCCTCGGCAATCCGTTCGGCGGCGAAGGTCCTGTTGAAGTGACGTTCACATTGTCAGAGATTCCGTCGCTGGATGATGGACCCGTGACGCTCAATTTCACGTCTTCCGCGTACACGCGCTCCGTCAACTACACGGCTGAAGCGGGGCAAACGCTGCGCCTGATCGTGCAATCCACAGGCGGGCAGATTTCCCCAAGTGTGGATATTTACGACAGTGACAGCTACAGCATTGCGTATGCCAGTTCCAGCTACATCAGTGAACTGAGCTTTGTGTTCACCGTAGCGACGGATGGTGAGCTGCAAATCAACATCTCCGATTACAGTTATAACAATACGTCGGTCATCGTCAGCATCGAAGAAGTCGAAGAGTAAGAGCAATAAAACTGGGGGCATGGTGTATGCCATGCCCCTTCTGGTCTGCGTTGGTCTATGCCAGGTGTCCTCAAAATCAGTATTATGGTTCTCCGTCCAGCACACAGCACGTAAAGGCCTGGCATGAACCAGACACCGCTTTCCACAACTGTATCCACATCCACCCCCAAAAGTGAATTTATCGCCGGGCTGAAAGCGACCATCCCACTGGACGTTGGCGCGATCCCGTTTGGCATTATCTTCGGCGCTTTAGCCGTTACCAGCGGTTTATCGCCGTTAGCAGCGATTGGCATGTCAGCACTGGTCTTCGCCGGGTCATCGCAGTTCATCGGCATTACACTGGTTGCGGGCGGGGCGGGGCTGCCGCTGATCTGGCTGACGACATTTATTGTCAACGTGCGTCATGCGCTATACAGCGCGTCGCTCGCGCCGTATGCGAGAAACCTGTCGCAACGCTGGCTGGTGCCGCTCGGCTTCTGGCTGACGGACGAAACGTATCTGGTCACCATCAGCCACTACGAAAATTCTGATCCCTCGCCGTACAAGCACTATTTCTGGCTGGCGTCGTCCATATTCATGTATCTGAACTGGCAACTGTGTACGATCATTGGCGTGGTCGCAGGCAGCGCGATCGAAAATCCGGCGCGTTGGGGGCTGGATTTCGCCATGAGCGCGACGTTCATCGGCATGATTGTGCCGACGCTCAAAAATCGCCCGATGGTGCTGGCGGCACTGGTCGCGGCGGTGGTGGCGGTGGTCGCGCACAATCTGCCTAACCAGTTGTGGCTGATTCTGGCGGCAATTGCCGGCGTCATTGCCGGGGTAATCGCAGAACGGGTGTGGGGGCAGCCTGAACCTGAGACTCTGACGGCGACAGCAAAGACCGAAGCGGAACTTGAAATTGAAGCGACCAATTCCTGATCTTCCATGAGGAGAATCCCATGCGAAAGCTGACCGTTATTCTGATTGTTGCGACAATACTTATCGCGGTTGTTCCCGTGCTGGCACAGGTTGAGACCGGCGAATCGCCTGCCGCCTTGCTTCCCGCTGACGTGCCGCTGTATATCGAGATTGACATCAGCGAGGACGGGATCGCTGCTGTTCAAGAGATGACGAGCCTGCTTTTTGAAGTCAGTGGAGCAGCCCAGTATTCACCGCGACCTGATTATGTCGCCGACCTGAACGACGGGCTGAGCTATACCTTTGGCTCGGATTTTACGTTGCAGGCGTATGTGCTTCCGTGGGCAGGAGATGCGATGGGACTTGCCATCTATCCCACGATGAATGAATACGGGGGTATTGAAGCCGAAGATATCGGGATCGTCATTCCGGTGGCTGGAAGCGATGGTCTGGCGGAATTTGAGGACCGGCTTGCGAATGCTGCTGATGCTGCTGATGTACAGGATGATATGCGCGTCTACACGATATATGAAGGCGGCTTCGTTTTGACCGAGCAAGCGTTGTATGTCGGCACACAAACGGCGCTTGAGAATATTTTTGAGTCGCTCGATGAGGGCGTGCTTGCCGATGATCCCGCCTTCACCACCGTGACGGCGGCGCTGCCGCCTGACGCGACCATCTGGGGCTATATGAGTTCTGACCTACCGGCAATGGTGCTGGATCAGGCGGATGATCCCGATATGATGGGCGGCATTTCACTCAGTACGCTGGTTGAGGCGATTTTTGCGATCCATCCAGGCATTTCCGCCGCCGAGGAAGGCTTGCTGGCGGCGCAGGGGTTGAACGGGCTGGGTTTCGCTGTGCAAGTCAGCGACAATACAGTTGATGTTATCGGTGTAATCAGCGTGGACGCGACCTATTCGCAGCCGACGTTTACCAGTGCTTTTGCTGGCGATGCCCTGCTGCAATACGTCCCCGGTACGGCTGTCGCGGTGCTGGATTCGTATGATATTGTCGTCGCTGCCGCGCCCATCGTCGGGTTAGCGTTGATGGGTCCCGTGATTGGCAACGTCTTCGATGAAATTGTGTATTCGCTAGAAACAGGGGTTACGCCGACTCCGCTGCCGACACCAACCCCGCCACCCGCGCTAACCGCAGACGATATTGTAGCGGAGGCGCAGCCGTATATTAATCAGATCGAATTGTTTATGGGTATGTCGCTGGAAGAATTGTATACGCTGACTAACGGGGAATATGCGATAGCGCTGGTGCCGACGGGCGTTGAAGGCATCGTTGGTGAGTACGGATATATCAACTATCCATCGTCCCCGATGGGGTTCGCTGGTTATCTGCAAACGCCTGATTCAGCGGCGCTCCTGGCGACCATTGAAGATGTAACCAGCGGCGTCCTGCCAAATTTGATGGGGATGCAGGTTGACAGCGGGAGAGAGACGATAAATGGTATTGATGTCTCTTTTCTCGGTCCCGAAGACTCAACTCGCCTTGCTTATGGTGCGCTGAACGATACAACCGTGTTTGTGGCGACGGAAGATATTATAGATCAGGTATTGGCGACGGCGAACGGTGAACAGACTGCACTGGTGGATACGCGCCTGTTCCCGGCGGAGACGATTGCCAGCTATGGTGAAACGGCACTGATGTATTACATGGACATTGGCAAATACTCAGCGCTGAATGCCTACAGCACAGATGCGTTTGTGCCAGCGGTGGCCGTTACCGGCGGGCTGGTGATCGGCGCAGATGGGCTGTTTACAGGTCGAGTGACGCTGACGTTCGGGAAGTGAGTGGTTTAACGGGCGAGGCAAGCCTCGCCCCTACGACATAGCGGGTGGAAATTGATCCGCCAGCCATGTTTGAATCGGCTCGGCGGCACGTTCCCAATCTGCTTCCAGCATCACATCATGCCCGATGGAGTCGAGGATCACAGGGGTGACCCCATAAGCTCGCCCCGTCGCCTGAATTTCGCGGACAGTAAAAATCGCGTCATTCGCCGCGCCAAGCACGTAAACAGGCGTGCTGTTGGCGCGAACGCGGCTGACATGAGGACGGTTGAGAATCGTGCTGTCGAGCAGCATCAGAAACGACTCATCGCCCATTTTCTTGTAATACTGCCTGGCAACTTCGTCGGATAGTGATTGCGTGAACAGGGCGCGTCGTGCCAGCGCGAGATTGCCGATAATCGGACGCAGACGAAACTGAAACGTGGACATGATAACGGCTACGGGAGTGTGAACGATAGATCGCAGCAACAATCCCATCGTGCCGGATGGCGGAATTGGCGTCACCAGCACGGCTGCCGGAAAGTGCCTCCCTTCCAGTAAGTGCTGGACGATGAACCCGCCCATCGAATGCCCGATGAGGATGGGCGTTTCAGGAAGTTGATCCACGACGCTCTGTACATCGTCCACATAATCCTGAATGGATACCCAGCGCAGTAAGTCTTTGCCGGGGCTTTCGCCGTGTCCGCGTAGGCTGAGGGCGTAGCAATCCCAGCCCTGCGCGGCGAAATACGGCAGAAAATGAACTTCCCAGCACCACGCGCCGTGCCACGCCCCATGAATGAACAGCAGCGGCGGGCGCGACGGCGTGAGCGCGGTGGGCGCGTGGTGAAGAAGTTCCAGTGTCACGAATTAGCCGCCATCGCCGCCGCCATCGTCGCCACCTTCACCCCCGCCACCTGTATCGGCGGGTGGTTCCGGCGGTGCTTCACTGCCGGAGTCGGCAGGCGGCTCCTGCGGCGGCTCGGCGGGAGGTTCCACAATCGTCTCACTGCTGCCAGAGTCACCTGTTGAATCTCCGCCGCCTGTATCTTCGCCGGGGGAGATTTCTGAACCAACAGTGTCGCTGGTTGGGAACATGTCCGCGTCGAACATGGCTTCAAAGTCTTGATTCTGGATAGCGTTTATCAGCCCCATATCGAGATCATAGTAGCTGGCTAAGTCTTCCAGCAGGATTGCATCCATGTTGAACGATGCTGCCATTGCCGCGAGAAAGGCTTCATCTGGCTCAAAATAATCCAGATTTGCCAACACATAGCCGAACAGATCATCAAGCGTTGTGCCTGCCAGGTCTTCGGGATAGATGCCGCCAAGCTGAAAGTCAGCGATCAGGGTATCAAGCAGGTACGGATCCATTGCAGCAACCAGATCAAAGCCGAGCGCCTCCAGATAAGCGATTTCTTCTTCGGAAGGGGCATCAATCGGATAACCGAACATCTCCTCCGGCATTTGCTCCAGAAGTTCAAACTCTGCAATATCGTCTTCGGTAAGAATTTCCGGTTCGCTCCAGGTATCTTCGACAAAAAGCCCATCGTCGCCTAGCTCGGCAGTACGCTTGAAGCCGACGGGGATGATAACTTCATCGTCAATCGTCACTCTGCCGTCCAGCGTGGCAATCTGCATTTCATCTTCGGAGGTCTGTCGAATATTCACCGATGAGCCGAACCCAATATCCGCGCCGTTCACGTTAAGATTGACATGCAGGTTCTGCGGACCCTGTACAGTGATGGACGCGGGTGGTATCTGTTGGCACGATGGCTGACCAATTCCAGTAGTAACGACAAATGCGCTTGAGCCGGCTGTGCCATTTGCCAGTGCCGCATCGCCAAGCAGCACCATTGATACTGCCTGACCGGGTAGAGTATTCGGGATGTTGGCTTGCAACCTTAGAACAGCGATTCCCCATGTATTCGCGCCTGGATTGTATCCAAACGTGGTCAGATTTTGCAGCATGGCAAGGTCTACTATATCCGCGGGCTGCGCGAAGGTGATTGGCGTACTCGCGGTCGCATTAACCTGATAAAAGCCATAGCAGGCAGCATTGAGTGGCACGGTTCCGCAGCTGCTGCCCGCCATGCCAAGCGCCTGTTGAACAAACGGGGCGCACGAGCCTTGCGCGGCACTGCTGAAAGCGAAACACAGTGAAACGATTGTGAACATCAACACTTTGATTATCGAAGTGTGCTTCATAAACTACTCCACCGTATAAGACCTGTTTCGGATTATAGTTGTAGCTTGAATTGGAACGCAAGGAAGGAATCTACCATGCCGCTTGAGGCTGTCATTTTTGATATGGATGGTGTGCTGGTGGACAGCGAGGCGTACTGGCTGGAGTCGCGGGTGGAATTTGCTTCTACACTCGGCAAACACTGGACAATGGATGATCAGCGGTTGGCAATGGGGCGAAACACCGTCGAGTGGGCGCGTGTGATGCAGGAACGACTTGACCTGACCATGCCTCTGAACGACATTATCGAACAAGTGCGCGGCGGGGTGATTACGCGGATCGAAGCGCGACTGCCCATCCTTCCCGGTGCAGTTGAAGCCGTAAATCTGGCGGCGGCGCGTTTTCCAGTAGCGCTGGCGTCCGGCTCGCCCACGCTGGTGATTGACACCGTGATGACACTAACCGGATTAAATCGCGTGTTTCAGGCAATCGTCTATGGGGATGATATGCCGAATGGTAAACCTGCGCCGGATATTTACTTTGAAGCGGCGCGGCGATTGCACGTCGCACCAGCGTACTGCGTCGGGATTGAAGACTCGGTCAATGGGCTACGCTCGCTGAAAGCGGCGGGCATGAAAGCCATCGCCGTGCCAAGCCCCGGCTTTATGCTTCCTCCAGAGGCGCTTGCGCTGGCAGATCGTCATCTGGAATCGCTTGAAGGTCTGACGCTTGAATTGCTGCTCGACCTTGCTTGAAGCGGCGCGGGAGTCTATCAGCGCGAAGCAGATACAGAATGCACAGAGCAATGGTCACCAATGTGATCGCGCCGCCCAGTTTAAGGGTTGGCGCGGTATAGATGAATTCGATCAGATACGATCGATCACCGGCGGGCAAGATAACGCCAAGAAGTTGCCCGACTGACTCAAGATGTGCGGGTTCTCCGTTCACTTGAACAGTCCATCCAGGAAAGGCAATTTCCTGGGCGACGACGACCGTTTCGTCCGAAGGTAGGGTATCCGCACGAACGAGAATGTATTCTGGTTCACGGACGATAAGTTGTACCTCATTCAGCATATTGAGAGCGAGTGGGGGTTCGCCCGCGCTTGCAAGGTATGCGACAGAAGCAGCGAACGTGTACGGCATCACATCGTCATTGACCCAGAAGCAGGGTTCGCCGCTCTCATCAAACGCGAGTCCTTCGGACAGCGGACGGTAACCGCGTTCTCGCCACCAGTTCGGGTCTTCCTGCCAATGATAAAGAAGGGCATATTGTGAATACTGCTCCGTAAGATCATGAGGGTAAATGGTCGGTGTCAGCCCACCCTGATCATAATCGGCTGTAACGTGTGCCATCCGAATATGGTTATCGAGAAATGGAAATATCGCCCAGTTTTGATTGGTCCAGACGGATAGCTGCTCGTCCGGATAGGTCTCTCGAAGCCATTCGAGACAGCGCGATTCACTCTGACTCAATCGCCCAAGTCGGTTCCCCGCATCATGACTGACAAGCACCTCATAGACTGCGGTGCCGCTCACCCCGAAAATAAGGGCGAACAGGGTGTAACGAATCAGTCGCCGCGCCCCTTTGCTTAACGGCGGCATTTCGACAATGGCTCTGGTCAGGCTGTCGAGGCGGTAGGCGATAATGACGATGATCAGAAATGTGACCACGGTGAGCATTCGCTGGACGACGCGCCACTGCCCCAGCGTGGGAATCGCAGCATACAGGGTATCCACGAAGGCATCAATTCCTGTCCCCCACAGAAAGAAGATCAGGATGAGAACGAGACAGGCAGCGATCAGCCGGCGGCTTTCAGGATTTGCCGGGCGGTGCAGCCAGCGGGTAATGGGCGGGAGGACGACAAAAATCAGCAGGAAAAACCACATTGGGGCAGTATACGTATAGTAGTATTCATCCCAGGTGTTCCACGGGAAAAGCATCTGCGGCGTGTAAAACTGAGCCAAGACTTTCTCGACCGAAACATTGTCAAAGTTCGCATTGTGATTCTCGTGTTCGCCGAACAGGTGATAATTGGCGAGGATTGTCAGCGCGACGACCGCCATCAGCCCGGCGGCAAAGCCCATCGCCAGGACGTAGCGTCGCACCGCCGTCCAGTTGACGCGGAGGCGTACCGGTTTCCGGCTGAACGTGACGATCTGAAACAGTGCAACGCAGCCAGTGATGATAACGATTGGCAGAACAAAATAGATATTTCCCGCCAGAAAGGTGAGCGCAATGCCTAGCGCGAGCAGGACGACGGGCCAGCGCTTGTTCGGAAATCGGACAATGGCAACTGCACCGGCAAGCGACCAGGGGAAGTATGCCTGCTGCGCCGCTAATTGGAAGTAGCCAAGCGCGAAGGACAGATTCATGCCGCCCTTCAGCGCCAGAAGTGCGCCACAAACCAGCCGTGCAGCCGAACCCCATCCCATTGACCATGCGAGAAACCAGCCGCCAACCGCCGCAAATACGTAGTAAAAGATCACCGATACTTTTATTCCGTTAATCGCTCCAAACAGCAGTACAGGACCACCACTGAACGGATTGATCATGAACGCGTGACTTTCATCTAGTGCAGGATTTCCCATTTCCATATAGGGCAACCACTGCGGTAAACGCCCGGTTTCCTGAAAGCGCTGTGATGCCCAGACCGCCGTTTGCGTAGTCCATTGCGGTTCGTTGCCCGTCAGGAAAAGCGTCTCATCGAAATTTGCCCAGTCGCGGGCGACATACAGTCCGAACACAATCAGGATAAGAATTTCAATGATATAGCGCACAGGCTTATTAAATGGCAGTTTAAGCATCAGAATGTTCCGCTCGGATGGTTACAAGAAGTCTGTGCAAACCAGGCGAGACGGCGGACGTTTCGCCTGGTTTCATGATATAGCGCAATAAATCGTGCAATCCCTACGACAAGTTGAGCGATTTATCCTCTATGGTCGTGCGGACGCGCCCGATGAACTCCGACGTGGGGACAGCGCCCCAATCCTCATCTGTTCGCAGTCGCACACTGACGGTGTTGGCGGCGGCATCCTTATCGCCGACGATCAGCATATACGGGATGTGCTGTTCGCGATGAACAGCGATCTTTGCGCCCATACGCGCTTTGCCCGTGTCCACTTCGACGCGCATGCCTGCCTGACGTAACTGTGCGGCGACGCTGCTGGCGTATTCAATGTGGCGATCTGTAATCGGGATGATGACTGCCTGAACGGGCGTGAGCCAGACCGGAAATGCACCGTCGAAATGCTCGATCAGAATGCCGACGAACCGTTCCATACTGCCGAATGGCGCACGGTGGATCATGACCGGGCGCTGGCGGCTGCTATCGTCAGCGACATACTCCAGTTCAAAGCGTTCTGGCAGGTTGTAGTCCACCTGTACTGTACCAAGCTGCCATTTGCGCTTGAGTGCATCGCGGAAGATAAAGTCGAGCTTCGGTCCGTAGAATGCCGCTTCCCCGCTTTCCACCGCATGATCGAGTTCGAGAAGCTCGCACGCCTGAATGATGGCGCTCGTCGCTTTCTCCCATAGCGCATCATCGCCGACGTATTTATCACTTTGCGGATCGCGTATCCCCACACGGGCGCTGAAATCTTTCAAACCGAGCGTGGCGAACACGTACTGCGTCAGCTTGACCGCATTGATAAATTCTTCGAGTAGTTGATCCGGCGTGACGAACAGGTGAGCATCATCCACCGTAAAGCCGCGCACACGGGTTAAGCCGTTCAGTTCGCCGCTCTGTTCATAGCGATAGACCGTGCCAAATTCGGCATAGCGAATCGGCAGGTCGCGGTACGAGTGCGGTTCGCTCTTGTATATCTGAATGTGGTGCGGGCAGTTCATCGGCTTGAGCAGGTATTCCTCATCATCCACAATGATCGGCGAATACTGGCTGTCACTGTAATACGGATAATGCCCGCTGGTGCGATAAAGGTTGAGGTTGCCGATATGGGGCGTGACAACCGGCTGATAGCCGTTGTCAATCTGAACCTGACGCAGCCAGCGTTCGAGCGTATCCCGCAGGATCGCGCCTTTGGGCTTCCACAGCGGCAAGCCGCGCCCGACCAGCGGGCTGAAGGTGAATAAATCCAGCTTTTCGCCGACGACGCGGTGATCACGCCGCTTAGCTTCTTCCAGACGGTGCAGATATTCCTGTAACTGTTCCGGCGTTTCCCATGCCGTGCCGTAAATGCGCGTCAACTGCTGGCGTTTTTCGTCGCCGCGCCAGTATGCGCCAGCGGGCATTTTATAGCTGATGCTGATCGTGTCAGGATTGATGTCGTGCGTATTGGCGACATGCGGGCCCCGGCACAGGTCAACAAACGTGTCCTGCGTGTAGATCGTCAGTTTTTCGGCGGGTGCGGCGATCTGCTCGCCATTATCATCCACGCGCCCTGCTACCAAATCTTCGATCAGTTCCAGTTTATACGGCTGATCCATGAAGAGCGCCCGCGCTTCACCAGCGCTCACTTCGCGCACTGTGAATGGGTGATCCTCACGCACAATTTCCTTCATGCGCGATTCAATCGAGGCAATATCCGACTCAGTGATTGGGCGGGGCAGGTCAAAATCATAATAGAAGCCGTCATCAATCGGCGGACCGATGGCGATTTTAGCGTCTGGGAAGGTTTCCAGTAGGGCTTGTGCCATGACGTGCGCGGCTGAATGGCGCACACGGTACAGGTGGCTGTCTTTATACGCCTGTTGTGGTGAATCGGGCATGATTGGGGCTTTTCTCCGCTGGGTCGTTGCAGATTGAATTATAGCAGAAAGCGGCGCACGACGGCGGGTACATTCAGCGTATGTTGTAGAATCATGACAGCAGCGCAGAGTGGGTTCCGGATCACGCACATCCAGGACAAGCTGCTGAATAAATTGTAATCTCGACAAGGTTTACCGCATGACAAAGCAAAAGCCCGCTTTAGACGAGACGAGAATCGTCGAATTTCTGTCTGAGCAGTATGAACTGCATAGGGTCGAGGTCACTTTTCTGCCCATTGGCTATGCAGAAACAGCCATCTATCGTGTCGTTGCAGAAAATCAAGCACCCTATTTCATGAAATGCAAACGAGACCAATTTGATGAAGCCTGTGTAAACGTGCCAGTGTTCCTTCGAGAGCAAGGTGTACAGCACATCATCGCACCTGTCGCTGATAGAGATGGTCGCCTTTGGTCACACCTGAATGGTTTTCATGTCATTCTGTACCCGTTTGTAGCGGGCCACAATGCGTTCACGACTGCCTTAACCGAACAACAGTGGTTCGACTTTGGTGCGGCTCTCAAAGCGATCCATACCACGATTGTGCCTGCCGAGTTGAACAGCCGCCTGCATCATGAAAATTACGCTCCGCATTGGCGAGAGATGGTGAACGTACTCCAGGAGCGCGTAAAACGTGAAGTATTTGACGACCCGATGGCGGCGCAGTTAGCGGCGTTCATAAACGTGAAAGCCGTTGAAATTCATGACCTCGTTCATAAAGCGGAGCAGTTTGGTTTAGCGCTGCAAACGCAAAATCCCGAATTCGTGTTGTGCCACTCCGATCTTCACGCGGGTAACCTCCTGATTGACGATCAGACTGGTTTATACATCGTTGATTGGGACAATCCGATTTTGGCGCCTAAAGAACGCGACCTGATGTTTATCGGGGGCGGTGTGGGTGGCATTTGGAATACGGCGCAAGAAGCAACCCTATTTTATCAGGGGTATGGTCAGACGGAGATCAACCCTATCGCTCTGGCATATTTCCGATATGAGCGTATCATACAGGACATTGCCGTTGATGCACAGCAGGTGTTCCAGACGGATGCAGGCGATAACGAGCGAGCACAGGCGCTTCATTACTTTGAGCGGTGGTTTCTGCCGAATGATGTGGTGGACATGGCGCATCAGGCTGAGAAACATCTGCCGCCGGAGCTGCGCTCAATGTGAAGCGGGTGCTTTCACCCCCTGCCTCATGGTATGGGTTTTCCCGTGCTGGAAATCTATAATAGGGCGCTGACGGGTTTGAAGTTTGTCGAAAGGAAGTCCAGCGATGCTCAAGGAAGCTGTGCAAACTGCCCTTAATGCCCAGATCAACATGGAATTCGGGGCGTTCTACACATATCTGTCAATGGCGGCGTACTTTGAAGACGAGGCGCTGCCCGGTTTTGCCGCATGGACGCGCCATCATGCCGAAGAAGAAATGGTTCATGCCATGCGAATCTACGATTACATTATTCGCCGTCGTGGTCGCGTGCAATTGCAAGCACTGAAAGAACCGACGACTTCATGGGCAGACACTTTAGCGGCAATCGAAGATGCGATGCGCCACGAGCAGAAGGTGACCGGTTCGATCAATGCGCTGGTGGACCTTGCCCGCAGCGAAAATGATCCGGCAACGGAGAGTTTTCTTCAGTGGTTTGTGGATGAACAGGTCGAAGAAGAAGAAGTCGTGGATAAGGTTTTACAACAGTTGAAACGAGTGGGCGATTTTGCGCCGGGCTTATTCCTGCTTGACCGCGATCTTTCAGCCGAGGCGGGAGGCGAAGCATCTGCTGAGGCGGGTGGAGAAGCGACGTAATACCGCTTTAGCACAACGAGAATTCAGGCTTTGTCAACTTGTTTGTTGGTAAGTTGCTTTATTGATGAGTCGTAACTTATGCTGCGTTTGCTGAAGGCGTAAATGTCGTCGCATTGCCGAGTTTCACGCCGTGGACTTGGTACTGCCTACATTTCACTGACCAAATGCAGTGTCTCTGTCGCACCCGGCAGTGTTTTGCGCCAGAGCAGCGCAGGTTCAAAGGCAAAACCCGCAAGCAACCTTGAAGCCATTCGACCCTGCTCATTTAAGGGGAGACGATGATAATGCCTATCGTCGCTAAGCGCAAATGAGTCGGCTGCCCGCCGAATGGGATCAATCAGCCAATACTCCGGAATACCAAATGCCTCATATTCAAGAAATTTCTTGCCATGATCGCGCTCATCACTTTCTGGCGAGACAATTTCAACCACCAGGTCGGCGATACCATCCAGATACGTCTCTCTTAGACGATCCAGATGATCATTCAGCACGATCATCAGGTCAGGTTCGCGGGCAGGTTTGTCATCGCTTAAGTACATGGGAAAGCCCGCCAGAACAATTTGCCCCAATTGATGGCGTTCGAGAAAAAACCCGAATAAGTTAGCCAGAAAGAGCAGGAGTTCTGATGCTTGAGGTTATTGCTCTTGCGATAGCTTTCCACCTTCCCGGCGACCCACTCCGTGCGTATGCCTTCCACGCTGTTGTACGCATGAAGGTATTCCTCAAACGAAAGCGCATTGTTTGTTTCCGGTTGTGCGGGATGCGGTTGAAGCAGCGTTTGCATAGCCTCAGTACTCAAACTGATTTCAAGTGATGTACTGGATTCTACTTTCTATCACGTCAAAACGAAAGCGGCGAACCACTGGTTCGCCGCTTTCGTAATGCTTGATACAACCTGGTTTAGTAATCGGGCATCTGCGGAGCAGGAGCGGGCGGGTTCTTCTCCGGCGCATCCGTGATCAGCACTTCCGTGGTCAGGATCATCGCCGCGATAGACGCCGCGTTTTCCACTGCGCCACGGGTAACCTTGGCGGGGTCAGGAATGCCCATCTTGATCATATCGCCATATTCGCCCGTGAGGACGTTGTAGCCGATGTTGTGGTTCTTCTTTTCCTTCTGCTCACGGCGCACGTTCTGAATGACGACGCCGCCATCCATACCTGCGTTCGCCGCGATTTTCTTCATCGGCACTTCCAGCGAACGGCGGATGATTTGCACACCAGTGGTTTCATCCTCGTTGCCCAACTTGAGACCGTCCAGCGCGGTAACGGCATTGACCAGCGCGACGCCGCCGCCGGGAACGATACCTTCTTCAACCGCTGCGCGGGTGGCGCTCAGCGCGTCTTCCACACGGTGCTTCTTTTCCTTGAGTTCAGTTTCGGTTGCCGCGCCAACGCGGATGATCGCCACGCCGCCGCTCAGCTTCGCCAGGCGTTCCTGGAGCTTTTCCTTGTCGTAGTCGCTGGTGCTGATCTCCACCTCACGGCGAATCTCTTCGATGCGGCCCCGGATGCGGGCTTCCTC
>Ga0224722_1000326_pt1 | contig 28239 bp, 21 predicted proteins | sample Balambano_FR1_Me_FD_161646 | JGI IMG/M metagenome (GOLD analysis project Ga0224722, IMG submission 161646) | Freshwater sediment microbial communities from Lake Towuti, South Sulawesi, Indonesia - Balambano_FR1_MetaG | ecosystem: Environmental > Aquatic > Freshwater > Lake > Sediment | place... | reverse complement strand
AGACCGCATGTGGGTTGCACAATTTTCGGCTCACCCATCGTCAACTGGAAGCTGCTTGAGCTTGAAATCGCTAGAGCCGCTTCTCCGTAACACCTTTGAATACTTCACTATTTCCGATAAAGTTTAAAATCTATTTGATGCAATCCTGAGAAATTGCTGAGATGAGGCTGAGTTGTTTAACAGGATAAATTCAGGAAAAGTCTTGAGCAGTTTCAGAGGTGATTCAGTCTGAGCCAGGATGATTACTCTTGTGAACCATTGAGTTCATCTAGAAAAGCATTGTGTTGTCATTCAAGATTCAGTGGAGTAACCCATGAAATTAGCTTCTCTCTTAACCAGTATGGCAGTGGTTGGATTCGTGACGGCTGGAGACGTTGCATTGAAGTCTTTGACTACAGCTACTCAACAAACTGCGATCGCGGCTGAAGTCAAACAATCTGGCCCTTCTGTGCAAGAAAAAATTTCGATGATTTCGAAAAACAAAGGTCAAATTGGTAGCGGTGATCAGTTACGCCGTTACTTTTATGGTGATTTAGAACCGATCGGAGTTCAGCCGGGTGGGGCGGGAATGGTCGTCAGTTTGTATAACAAAGCCAACGATGTCACCTTTTCCTACTGTGCAACCTATGACGTTGTCGTGGCTGTGAAGAAAGGCAGAATTGTCGCCTTTGCTCCCAACGAAGTGAAGTAAATCCTTTTTCTCGCCAAATTAACAACCTCTAAAAAGTCAACTTCTCCAATCACACTGGCGATTGAGGAGTTGACTTTTTAACTTGATTGCTATTTAACAAGGGTTTCGTAACCGAATCTATTTGGAGATTATCTGGGGCAGGTTTAAGCAACAACTTATCCTAAGCGTTCTGCCCCTAGAACTCCCCTGATTATTGTTTTGGCTCAGTCACTCTGCCGCGATAGACAGCAATCATGCGTTTCATCTCAGCCATCATGGCCTTCATCTCAGTGAGCATTTCAACTTGCTGTTGATGGACTTCCTGCACCGATGCCGAACTCGTTGCTCTGGGTTGGATTGTATCTAATCGAGTTCGCCCAACGATGGAGTCGAATCGTGCAGCCAGCAGTTGTTGTTGTTTGTACAAATCATTCATTGTTGCCGTCTTGCCTGATGGCAGCGAAGACAACGCCTTCATTTCTGCCATCATCGTTCGCAGGTCTGTCATCAATGCTTGGATATCATCCTTAAGCACCCGTTGTTGGCGGAACATCTCATCCACAGTTGAGTTCGATTGAGCAACAATAAGGGGTTGGGTATCTGCTTTTGCAGGAGTAATCACAGATAAAATCAATAAACTAGACAACGTACCATAGATCAACTTTTTACAGTTAAACTCCTTGCAGTGTTGATTGGTTCAGTCAATTAAAAAATCTCTTGAACTAGAAACTTAAACCAACCTATCGAAGTCAGATGAGTAGATGATTAGAAATAAAGTAGAAAGTCATAACAAGTAGATAGAGCAGCTTATTCTTGGCAATGTAGTCATCCACTTCTCCTCGAAAAATTACTAAACTTAATAAACTTAAAAGAACAAATACTTAATGTTGAGAAAATCCTCATATTTTTCTTAAACATTTCCCAGCTTTATACCTGAATCACTATTCAGAATAGAACTGTGAGCATCATTTGATTTAGTTAGTCATTCATTCAACCGTTCCTTCAATCATTTGTTAAAAGGACAAAATAATGCTTATTCATACTCCATATATTGCATTGTCGGAAGCAAACTTCCAGGCCGAGGTGCTTCGCGCTGAGCTAGTGTTAGTAGATTGTTGGGCCAGTTGGTGTCAACCGATGCATTCCCTGAAGCCAGCTTATTCCAAATTGTCGATCGCATCTGTTACCCCCATCAAATTTGGGCATTTAAACATTGCGGTTTCTACCCAATTAGCTGCTCGTCATCGGGTTCGAGTCGTTCCAACCTTACTTATTTTTCAACATGGAGACGTTGTCGATCGCATCATCGGAAGCATCACAAATCAAGAACTGACGCAGAAAATAAACCAGCTTCTTTCGGGCAGGTCTATCAACAGGAGTCAGTTTGCCTGTCTATGAACCGTTTACGCTTTGATCAACTTCCAATCGATTTACAGGCACTCACTTCATTTCAACAATTGGATACGGGCCAAGTTCTATTTGCACAGCATGAAGTTGTGCAAGCTGCATTCATCCTAGAATCAGGGAAAATTCAACTAGTCAGTTACACCGAGGACGGTCAACAAATTCATCACTACACCGTTTGGGCCGGTGAGAGTTTTGCCGAAGTAGCCCTGTTTCATGAACGCTATTTGTGTACCGCGATCGCCAGCACCCCATCGCGTGTCCTGGCTCTTCCCAAGCAGGCGTACCTGGCAGCGTTGAAGGCACACCCACTCCTGGCAGAAATGTTCATGGCTCAACTGGCGCATCGTTTGTATGACAGCAAAATATTGCTGGAGTTGCGCAGCATTCGGCCTGCTCACAAGCGAGTTTTGCACTATTTGCGACTGAATGTCCAAGCTGATGGGGTCACTGTTAAGCTCGATCGTCCCCTCAAAGAAATCGCCGATGATTTAGGACTCACTCCAGAGGCGCTATCGCGGACGCTCAACCAACTGCATGCGCAAAGAATGATTAACCGAAGGAAACGAATAGTAACACTATGCAAAGAATGATTCGAACTTGATTCAAATCAAGGAAAAACTCATCCCACCCCACATAGACTGCGAAACAAGTTAAGCAATGCTCCACCTTAATCCCTTGCTTCAACAGCCATAAACATGGATTTTTCATACTTGCCGTCTCAGCAGGATCACCAAGTTTTGGAGTTTTTAGCTGCATTAAGTTATCGATCAACTGACTTGGGTCGGTATCTGGATGAAATTGCTTGCGGAGTTAGTCACCTCCTTCAATCTAGCTGGACGATCGTCACCATTTGTCGCGGGGAGACAGGCCAGATTGTTGCCAGTAGTTTGGAGTTTGACAGCGCGGACAATGGATTTGCCGTGCATGGGAGTTTGGCTGGAGAAGTGACTCATTCCGGTCGATCGCTGGTCATTGAAGACATTCAACTGGAGCCAAGGCTGTGCAGTCCGTCAGCAGGTTATCATGGCTACTTGGGCGTACCTTTGCGCACAACTCAGGGGGATGTAAGTGGCACAATTTGTTCATTTTTCCATCAGCCCCGCCAATTTACGGAGTCAGCTATTCGAGCGGTAGAGTTGTTTGCAGAACGGGCCGCAACGGCCATCGATAACTATTTGCTCTATCAGCAGCAACAGCAATTTAATGCGCTGTTGGAGCAAGAAGTGATGAATCGGACGGAGGAGTTGCGAGTAGCGCAGGCTAGATTAGTTGAGCGCGAACGATTAGCCGCGATCGGAGAGTTTGCGGCCATGATTGTGCATGAAGTGCGAAACCCGCTGACTACCATCATGATGGGTTTGAAGTACGCCAAGCACCAGTTAGCTCCCATCGGCGACGATCGGTTGGCTCTTTCCCTGGATGAGGTGGATCGCCTCCAGCAGTTGTTGAATGAAATTCTGCTATATGCCAAACCGCAGATTCTTCAACTGGAACGAATCAACATTTATCAGTTTTTGCAAAATTTGCTTAGCCAAATTCAAGAGATACCAGAAGCAAGCGATCGAATCATTGAACTCAAACAGACATTAGTTGAAGTTGAGATTATGGGAGATATTAATCGGTTGAAGCAGGTTTTTATCAACTTATTTCAAAATGCTTGTGAGGCGACGTCTATCGACGATCAAATCACCTGTGAACTAAGCTGTAATCCAAGTCAAACATTTGTGAGTATTCATATTCACAATGGGGGTGAAGCGATTCCACCGGACATCTTACCTAAATTAACAGAGCCATTTTACTCGACTAAATCAACCGGTACGGGTTTAGGGCTTGCGATCGTTCATCGGATTGTGACTGCACACGGCGGAGAACTATTAATTCAATCAAATGCAGCCGAAGGCACGATCGTCACTGTTCAGCTTCCTCTAAATTAAATTCAGGATTCAATCGATAATATCCACCCGGTAACGTTTGAATCAGGTTATGACAACCCAGTTCTAGGAGCCTGCGTCGCAATCGACGAATCTGAGCTGCGACTACATTACTCGTGCGTTCTATTTCTGCCTGATATAAATAGTTGAAAATATTTTCTTGTTTAATCGCACGATGAGGATTTTGCATGAAATGTTCTAGTAGCTGAAACTCTTTTCTACTCAAGATAATGCTTTGATAATGATCTGAGTTAAAGTGCCAGTACAGAGTGCGATCGTCACAGTTCAAAATTAACTGACCAAACTGCAGCTGTAATGGACGAAATTGCGGCGATCGTCGGCGTAGGGCGCGTAATTTTGCAAGCAATTCTTCTTTATGAAATGGTTTAGTTAAATAATCATCTGCTCCGATATTCAAGCCTGAGATTGCGTACTCCCAATGGTCAAAAGTTGTTAGTAGCATAATCAGTACTGAGTTTTGTTGTTCTCGTAAGCGCCTGCAAATCTCAACGCCATCGTTCCCAGGCAATGTTAAATCTAAAATTACTATAGTATACTGGCAATTTGGAGTATCCAGGAAATCCCAGGCACTGATACCATCTTTTACCCAATCAATAATATACTCTTCTTGATCTAAGATGCGGTATATCAGTGTTCCCCAATCAATCTCATCTTCTGCCAGAAGAATCTTCATACCAATACCGACCTCATTTAATCATCAAACTCTGAGTTCTTCATCTAAGACTTCAGTTTGACAATCTTGTCTGAGGAATTGCTGAGATTCCTGTTAGGAAGAGATTCTTTTTTCTCACTAGATACATTAAAAAATGTCAATAGAGTTTACTGGCGCTGGATGTGAGTGAGTCAATGTTCTTTAAGTTCATTGGCTCGTTTTAGGTTTGCCGGTAAGCCTCTATTGACGATAAGCTAAATCATAATTGAACTTAATGAAATCACAATGAAATATAGCCACCTTATTGAAATAAGGTGGCTATATTTCCTCACAATAAGATTTGAAGTCTCTTATTAAACGATGCACCCCAAAGCTAATAAAAAAGACAGCCGATCGTCGGCTGTCTTATCATCAATCAGGTGTGAGATATCGATGAAAATCTGAATCAAGGACATGCTTCATCACATGCTCGTGAGGTCGCACAGCAGATTCTTAGGAGTGAGAATTAAATAAATTAGCAAGTTTTGTGGAATGGCATCCTGCCTGTCACTCACAGCCGAGACGGCTATGCCACTTTATTTAATCCATGATCCTTAGTGATTTAGAACGTGAAGGTTGTTCGAACGACACCTACAACTTGAGTATTGTTTGCGCTATTTCCTTCTGGGTTAAACAGCACAAATACGCCTGGTGTGATGGCAATATTGTCATTCACCCGGAACCGATAAAATGCTTCCAAATGAAATGGCGGAGCTTCATCCAGACGGCGGCGCACATTGGGGTTAGGAGTTCCAGCTAAAGCACCTGTGGTGCGACGGGCGCGGAAATCGTTGTCTGTGACACGGGGTTGCATGCCAAACAAAATACCGCCCAAGTTCCCTCTCCTGCCTAAATCGGGGAAGCCCAAGAAAGCCGCCCAGTTTTGAATCTGTGCTTCTTCATTGGTACGCTTGTTGTAGGCCCAGGTGAAGCCATACCAGCCGCCGATCGTGATCCGGGGCGCAATCCGCCATTGCACTTGCACTGAACCAGTATCTGAGGAGACGGCCTCACCGTTAAAGGGATTCACGGCATACCCAGTACCAGTACTGCCAAACAGGTTTGGCGCACCCTGGCTAAAGGGGTTGCTGCCCAAGCCATTCACGTTGTTTCCAGGGAAGTAGGAACGAACATAGGTCAACCCAATATCAAACGCCCGACTGGGGCGATATACAAGCTGCCCAACCGCAGCATAGGTTCCATTAAATAATCCGTTCTTCTGACCGGGGTCATTCGCGTTTTGATCAGCAAAATATCCCGCTTGAACCGAGAAGGAAGGAGAAAATCTGTAATCAAAGGAGATACCTGGAGAACTAGTGATTCCCTGATTATTTGAGCGAAAGATCGGATTGAATCGCCCAAACCGAGACACAGCACCAAGCCCACTGGACTGAAATGGACTTAATGGGTCAATCAAAGAGTTGTAGATTCGACTTTGTACAGCATCAACCTGGATCCGTAGCTTGTCACCCAGTGGAAAACGGTAGAAGAGATAATCGAGGTTGACGTTATTTGATTCATTTCCATCAAAGGATAAACGAGTTTCGTTTGTGCCGGTGAAGGAGCCGCTAAATGTAGTAATGTTCCGTCCTTGCAACCGAGCTCGCAACAAATCTCTACCGGTAAAACTCGAATCCAAGGAAAGACGAACCCGATTACCAAAAATTGTTTCTGTTTGGTCGTCTTGCAATCGACTTTCGTTGCCAGCATTGACACCGGACAAGAAAGCATCGTTTCCAGTCCGAGTTGCACGATCGCCAAACGTATCTGCTACCGCAAAAATCACTTCACCTGATAATTTGGTGGTAGTCGAAAACTGTTGCTTTTCCAGAGTTGCAGTACGAACTTCCAGCGCTTCAACCCGGCCCCGCAGAGAGGCCAATTCTGCCGCAAACTCTTCTTGCAGACGCTTGACCACTTCCAAGTCTTCTTTGCGGACGAAATCAGCCGTGGCTGCCGCAATCAGTTCTTGAATTTTGTCTAAACAAGCGTTGAGACCAGCCGCAAATTCCCACCGGGTGAGGGCGCGGTTGCCGCGGAAGGTGAGATCGGGGTAGCCCACGATACAGCCGTAGCGCTCGACCAACGATTGCAACGCTTGAAATGCCCAATGAGAAGGATCAACATCAGTGAACTGAGACACAGAAGTAACCTGGCTCAAGCTATTTCCGCGCCCCTCGGATCCATAATCACTGATCTGCTGAATTGTGACGTTCGTGTTCGATCGACCAGCCTGCTCCAAGGATACAGCACGAGTTTGTGCAGCCGGAGGTTCTAGAGAAACGGGATTGGCGATCGCTGTTTCAGCAATCGTCCCGCTAGTGAGCAAAACAGCGCCCAGCAGAGGCTGAAATGCTTGATTCACACTTAAAAATTTCCAGTGCATTCTTCGTCCTCACACTCAAAAATGATCACAAGGTCGTGTTATCAACAAAGCCATCTCTCTATAGGGAAATGCTCATCTAAGAGCGTGCCAGATCGAGATGAAATTCCAGTGACAAACCGCACCGTAGATTTAAGATTCAGTTAAAACCAGTGATAAAGATTAAGATTGCAATCACAAAAAAGCACCCTTCGCATATTGCTTGGAAAGGTGCAAGAGTCTGATATGAACTAAGATACAGAGTTTGCAAATCACTCGCGCAACGCATATCCAACGCCGCGCACTGTATGGATAAGACGCTTCTCTCCTTGTTCTTCAAGTTTCAATCGAAGATAACGAATATAGACTTCAATAATATTAGAATCTCCCATGAAGTCGTATCCCCACACTTTCTCAAGGATTTGATCACGGGTATAGACTTGGCGGGGATGATTAAGCAGATATTCTAACAAGTCAAATTCCTTTGCCGTTAGCTCAATCACACGCGACCCTCGATGGACTTCGCGAGTGAGTCGATTGAGGCTGAGGTCTTCAAACCGCAATATATCTTCTTCGCTGTCCTCTGTGCGGCGCAGATGGGCCCGAATCCGAGCCAAGAGTTCTTCAATACTAAAGGGCTTCACCATATAATCATCGGCTCCAGCATCTAACCCAAGCACCCGATCGCTGACTTCATCCCGCGCTGTCAGTAGAATGATTGGCAACTTGTTACCCGTGGCGCGCAACCGCCGACAAAGTTCTACACCGGTTAATCCGGGTAACATCCAGTCCAAAATTGCCAAATCAGGAGCGGCTTCACGGGCGATCGAGAGTCCTGACATGCCGTCATGCGCGACACTCACCTGATACCCATCGCTACCGAGTTCCAGTTCAATAAACCGCGCAAGTTTGACTTCATCTTCCACTAAAAGAATATGTGCAGTCATCCTGGTTCTCCCGATGTGGCAATAAAAGTACCGACAGTCATATCGTCCGACCTGCTCTGCTCAGACCATCTTCACTTTAGTCAAAACCATGGCTAGGAAAATGAGTTTTTCCTGAGTGACACGATAATCTTACCTGAATTACTGAAGGTGTTAATTGAAGGAAGTGGGTACGTTTCCGAAAGGCTGAGTTTCTCCTGAAAAGAAGATAAGGCTTTCAGCAAAAAATCTACCGAAATTTCTCAGTTTATCCTTAGCTCACCATCATTCACCGAATCACGTCGTCAGCAATACTGGCAGAAGTTTATCGGCATTACCTATGCAGCATTCCTCTCACCCCACAATTATCTTAGGAGGCGGATTTGTAGGGCTATTTACCGCTCTGCACCTAAGCCGACAAAACTACCCCCATCGGATCGTGCTAATCGAGCAACGCGATCGCTTCAGCTTCAAACCGTTGCTATACGAGTTGTTGAGTGGTGAGTTGCACAGTGAGCAAGTCTATCCACGATACAATGAATTGCTAGCTGGGAGTCAGGTTAAGTTTATTCAAGATACAGTTGAGAAGATTGATTTACATCATCAGCGCATCACTGTTGCATCAGGACAGCACTATTCTTACCGTAACTTAGTTTTAGCTTTAGGGAGTAAGATAACCTACTTTCGTACTCCAGGAGCAAGTGAGTATACATTCCCGTTGACGAATGGAATGGAAGCGATCGCCCTGCGCCGACATCTACGTAATTGCTTGCATCGAGCAATCATGGCGAAGCCGGTAGAAGAGCGGCAAACTTTGCTGACTGTTGCGATCGTCGGCGCGGGGCCAGCCGGAATTGAGTTGGCTTGCACCTTGGCAGATTTATTACCCATCTGGTATGACCAGTTAGGCGGTGACAGCCATGAAGTTCGGATTGTTTTAGTTAATCGCAGCCGCGAAATTCTCAAAGGAGATATTAACAGTCAACTCCGATGCACGGTGCAACGGGCGCTTAAATCTCGCCAGGTAGACCTGCTGTTTGATGCAGCCGTAACGGCTATTCAACCCGATCGCATCGAATATCAACAACAGGAGCAATTCCACGAACTCCAAGCGGGTACGATCGTCTGGACAGCAGGCACTAGCCCCAACCCACTTTTGCAAGATTTACCCATTCCGGGTGAGTATCGCGATCAACGAGGTCGCTTAATCGTCAAACCAACCCTGCAACTGCCTGATTTTCCAGAAGTGTTTGCGGCAGGAGATTGCGCTACAGCCCAGGAAGATCCCCAACCACCAACCGCACAGGTGGCATACCAACAAGGACGCGCGATCGCCCAAAATCTGAAGTTGCAAGCCGCAGGCAAACCACCCTTACCCATTCACATTCATCTACGGGGGACGTTGATGAAATTGGGACTAAACGCTGGCGTTGCCAACATCTTTAACCAGGTTCAGGTCAGAGGGCAACCTGGACATCTGTTACGGCAAGCAACTTACCTGGAATTGTTGCCAACCCCAATTCATAACGCCAGGATCACGACCGAATGGTTGACCGATGAGTTGTTGCAACGACATCGCCCTTTTACTCCCGCACAATTAGGCCAAACTCCTTTTATTCCTGGAGTCGCAGCGATCGCGGCCAGCCTGATCTTTGCCACTCCACTCGTGTGGCGTGCGGCCCAACCGCAACAATTCCAGCAAACCTTGAGTTGGTCTGGTGTGCCCAATTTGTTGAATCAAATTACACCAATTCCGAAATGACTCATCCTATTACTTTTCAGGAGATCTGAGCATGAAATATCTCTTCAATCTGCGCGCTGCTGTGATTGCAAATCGAATTACGCTCGGTGTTTTCTTCTTTATCTCTGGCATTGCTAACTATCTCAATTTCAGTGTGCCAAATGGGTTTTATCAAACAGTGCTAACTCAAAAAATCCAAATTATTGGCCCTAATATTCCGCCAGGATGGGAAGGCATTGGGCCACTCCCAGCGTTAATTGCGGTTCCTTATGCATGGTTATTACCCCTAGCTGAAATTGTCTTTGGGGCATTATTTGCCCTCAATTATTGGGTGCGCTGGACAGGAATCCTGCTGATTCTGATGACCTTCAGCATCATTCTGGCCTTTGGGATTGTGCCAGCGGGCAGTCTATTTCCCAATGGTGCCGAAAGCTTCAATAAAAATATTCTGTTCATGACGCTGATTTGGATGTGCATCGCCTACGAAGCATATGAGCAGAAGATGAGTCGGCGGCGGGTGCAGGCGATCGAAGAAGCAACCCTATCTGCGGCCAATACCGAACTATAAATCCCGGTTTTGTGGAATCATTTCTGCCCTAAGGAAAAGTTTCACAGAACGTCCCTACCTCTATACTTCCTGCAATGGCTACTTCTCACTACGATCTCATCATCATTGGCACAGGAGCAGGCGGCGGCACCTTGGCACATCGACTAGCCCCAACTGGCAAAAAGATTCTGATTTTGGAACGAGGCTCATTTCTGCCAAGGGAAAAGGCCAACTGGGATACGGTTCAAGTCGTCCAAAAAGACCGCTACCACACTCAAGAAATTTGGTATGACGCTAAGGGCCAAGCAATTCACCCTGGTGTCGGATATTTTGTGGGCGGCAATACCAAAGTATACGGCGGCGCTTTGTTTCGGTGGCGGGAACAAGACTTTGATCAGGTCATCCATCAAGGTGGAATTTCCCCTGCATGGCCCCTCAAGTATCAGGATTTTGAACCGTATTACACCCAGGCAGAAGAACTGTATGCCGTGCATGGCAAACGCGGACTTGATCCAACAGAACCTTCGACGGCTGTGGCTTATCCCCACCCGGCCATTAGTCATGAACCACGCATTCAAGAGATTCATGATTCATTGCGAGATGAAGGATTGCATCCATTTTATTTACCGTTAGCGATTAAATTAGACGAGGCCGATCGCCGATCGAGTGCCTGCATTCGATGTGATACCTGTGACGGTTTTCCCTGTTTGGTCGATGCCAAAGCTGATGCCGATGTGGCCTGTATCCGTCCAGTGGAGGCATATTCCAATGTCACCCTACTCACCGAAGCCAAAGCCGAACGGCTGCACACTAGCGCTTCTGGGCGCGAAGTTACAGGCGTAGAAGTGAGGTGGCAGGGCAAAACGCATATTTTTATGGCTGGGATCGTAGTGATCGCTTGTGGTGCCATTAACTCTGCGGCGTTATTGCTTAAATCGGCTAATGATCAACATCCAAAGGGTTTAGCAAATCATTCAGATCAAGTTGGTCGAAACTTAATGAAACATCAAAATGGAGCAATTATTGGAGTGACAACAAAGTTAAACTTAACGACATTTCAGAAGACATTAGGTATTAATGATTTTTACTGGGGTGATAACGATTTCGACTATCCCATGGGGCATGTGCAACTGCTGGGCAAAGTGAATGCAGATATGATTGCGCAGGAATCTCCTTCGGTGCTGGGGTTATCTTTGCGGGAGCAGCACACCTTTGAGGCGATCGCGTCCCGCTCGGTGGATTGGTGGCTGACGGCGGAAGACTTGCCCGCTCCCAACAATCGCGTGACCTTACACGGCGACTCAATTCAATTGCACTACACTGAGAACAACACGACGGCATACGATCGCCTTTTACATCGCTGGGTCGGAATTCTCAAGCGCATTGGTTGCGGTGAAAACATTATTCCCGCATCCTTCTATTTCCGCAAAAAGCTACCCTTGCAAGCTGTAGCGCACCAGTGTGGCACCTGTCGCTTTGGCGATGATCCCGCAACCTCGGTGTTAGATCGCAATTGCCGCACCCACGATGTTGATAACCTCTATGTCGTAGACGGTAGCTTCTTTCGCTCCAGTGCCGCAGTCAACCCGACCTTGACCATTATTGCCAATGCTTTGCGAGTTGGGGATCATCTCGTCGATCGACTGTGCCGTTAGCTCACTGTTTGTTTCAGGTGGTCTGCTAACCGCACAGCTAGAGCTGCCAGAGTCAGCGTGGGGTTCGCCGCTGGAGACGTGGGGAAAACAGATAAATCACACGCATAGAGATTGTTATAGGTGTGGAATTTAAGATTGGTATTCACCACACTTGTCCCGGGTGCCCCCATGCGGAGTGTGCCGACTTCATGCGCGACACTACCTAATCCAGCCTCATTCAAATTGAGACTTCCACCCGGAAGTGGCACCCCACCCAAGGTATTAATCACGCGATCTTTCAGCGCATTCATTTCCCCCCAGAAGGGATCAGCAGTGGGACTACGCTGGATGGTGATGTTTGGTTTCACGGTTGCAGGGCCGTTTTGCCGCACCGAGTTACTATTCATCAACGGTGAGTTGAACAGGAACACAATTTCGCACAACATCATGTTGTTTTTCAGTTGGTTATGCCGACGCAAGGTGTCATCATCCATAAACCGACCCTGGTTGAAGTCTGCGCCCAGTTCCAGCACCATGTTAAAGGCATGATTTGTGGCAGAAATATCACGATGCTGAGATATGATTTTGCTGCAATTTAGGGGATCGTAGAATGGTGAGTTAGCAGGAATGGCGAAATGTGTAAAGTAGATGGGATGATCGGTGATTCCGGTTCCAATTAAGTTGTTTGGATCACGCAAATTGCTGAGTTGGGCGATTTTAGCACTTTCGATCGTTCCTGCTGCTAACACCACCGCTTTGGCTCGGTAGGTGCGATATTTTCTAGCAATCAAATCATAAGCCGTTACACCGCTCACATTATCCCCATTGGTTTGAATTTGAGTCACCACATGGTTGAGATTGATTGCGAGGGATTGATTGCCAGTAGGACCATTTGTCAGCATTGACTCCATCAACAAATCGGCAGTGGAGAACATGCCTGTGGGAATTGTACTGAAATTACCGTTGGAGTATTGTACAGCCACCGGAGCATCCAGATGATCAAACTCCGGTAGGGTTTCCCGCAGCGATCGCTTCACATTTTGGTGATAAGGCGAAACCGGTAGGGGACTACGATTCATTAGGTCTTCGGCCAGGTTGTACCCATTTCTTTCCAGGTATTGCTTCACTTCGGGTGCCCAAAAATCCAACTCCCAAGACATCATGCGCGGAATCAAGCCACCCCAGAAAATAGATTTGCCTCCGAGGTTAAAAGCTTGTCCACCATTGAAATTTGAGTTGGGCATGTTGACGTAATTATTGACTTTGAATTCGTCATACAAACCCCAAACGTGTTTACTAAACTGCCCCACTTGATGTTGCCGGGGGAGATTTGCCACATGGGTGGGAAACAGGTAGCTGCCAGCCTCTAACACTAATACATTTAAGCCCAGATCAGAACATTGATCGGCCACAATGCCACCACCAACACCAGACCCAATGACGATAACATCAAACAATTGGTTTTCATTCAAGTTTGGTGGAAAAAAGAGCCGTTGGATGTGGGAGTTTTCGACAACAATCTCATCAACAAATGGAAACTGCACAGTAGCTTCAGCAAAAATAAAGTTATCGTTAGCAGCCGGAAAAATCTGTAAGTTTTGACCCATCATCCAATAATTGGTTTCCAGCACAAACTTAAACTGCATCCCTTGAGCATAACGAGTTTCAGGAAGTTCAAACCGCCACTCGTCGTTCTCATAAATGCCACTGATGTCTTTCTCCCAACCATCAATGTTGTTCCGGAGAGTGATGCTTAGATCAGGGCGGTATTGAATCGTTTGAAACCGAATTGTGAACATAAACAGTTACATCCTTGCAGGTAGAAATCAGCCCTAGACAATGTCCGGGCTGGGGCTAATAAACTATCGTTCCATCAATGAAAACTCTTTCTTCGCTAGCTGTTCCGGATGTTTTCCTGAAATGTCAGCGATCGCCCACTTGCCTGCTGCCAGCTTTACAAATCCCTTAATCGAGTGATGAGAAATAACCATTACCAAGTTGTAGCCATCGCGAGGTGAAACGTGGCAGAGGCCATACTTGGCAACAAAAGATTTGACATCCCATAGTGGTGAGGCCAGCTTAATTTTGTAGCATGACAACAAAACCTAATAGATTCTGAAAACGTTGGGTTGCACGTTGTTCAACTCAACCTACGTAATCTAACTTTGCGATATCAATTAATTCTCATAATTCTCATTTTTAGGAAACTGTGATTGCTGAGATCAGTCATTACAACTTCCAGGCTTCATCCCAATAACCACCCATCACCACTAATTTGGTTTCCCCCCTCACCTACTTAGATGATTGGAGTGGACGAAGGCATAGTTAGGGCAAACTTTTAAGCTGGAAGTGTGAATTAGTGTCCCCCAATTAAAGGGTTGCTGCAAGGCACCACAGGGGAGGAATTCACATGCGTTGCGGAGGTTAGCTCATCATGATTCATCCCCATACCCAAGTAAAAGTATTAATTGCAGAACGGACTTTGAATATGGCAGAACTAATTGCCAGAAGCTTGAAAAATCAAGGGTATGCGATCGCGGGAATTGTGAACTCCCCAGAAAAAGCGATCGAGTTTGTCTCTGTAACGACTCCTGACGTGGTGTTGCTGGATTTACCGTTGTATGGCGAACTGGATACCTTTACAGCCGGGTGGAAGATTTTGAGTGAGGCTCATTGTCCTGTGATTTATATGACAACACGGACAGGAGAGGTGATCAAACAAGTAAAGACTTTATATTCTTGTGGTTTTTTGATTAAGCCGTTCACTGCGGAAGAACTAAAGGCCACGATCGAGCAGACTATTCAGCGTCATCAAAGCGTTGAGCATCACGATCGCTCAAACCACGAATCTGAGGCTGCACAGGATGATCAATTCCTGGGATTATTGACTCTTGCCAGTAGCATTTCACCTCTGCCTCGTATTGCATTTGAAGACGATCGAATTCAAATCTATACTCACTCATTAAGTGGTGCAGCTAAACTCAAAAGTCATTGTTACCATCATTTATTTCCCTTCTCCTATCAAATTTTTGTTTGGAGATGGCAAGTTGGTCAGTATCGACTCTATGCCCAACGACTTTGATTTAACTTAAAGCATCCGAGAGGTAATCTGCGGCAGCTTCTACGAGGGCGATCGCGTTTTCGTACATCATGCGGGTTGGTCCTAACACCCCCACGCTCCCAACTGGAGTCGATCCTTTACAATACGTAGACGAAATCAAAGTACAATAGCGCATTGGCTCTAAAGGATTTTCTGCCCCAATCCGAATCATTACTCGCTTGCCCAACTGATCGAACGAAGTTGGTTCAAAGATTAGAGGCAAAAGTTGATCTTGCTCATCCTCTAGTAAATGAACGATCGTTTGAATCTGCTGCACTTCCGAAAACTCCGGTTGTAACATCACTTCCGACAATCCATTCACCATCATTTGAGTGGGTGCAGGTGTTTGGGAGCGCCGTCCCAGTTCAGCCAAAACAGATTTGAGAAAATTTCCATACCGCTGAAATTCCCGATCGAGTTCGCCCCAATCCAAAGTTGCTAACTCTGCGATCGCTCGACCGCGTAACTCACTATTCAAGAAATTAGACAAGAGTTGCAATTCCCGCTCCAGCAGTTCAGTATCAGGCTCGCTGTTACCCAACGTGAGCGGCAATTCCATCAACGTCGATCGCGTTTCATAATCATCTGTCACAAAAATCAGCATGACCCGCCCCGGATCAACCATCACCAGTTGAATATGATGCAGCCGCGTAGTGTAGGTTTGGGGCATCGTAATCAGCGCAATGTAGCCGCTCACTGTTGCCAAGATTTGGGCTGCGCCGCGTAGCATCGCTTCCAGATTGTGATCATCCCGGTTCAAGCGATCGCTCAGCAATTGTTCAATTTGGGTCGTAAAGGTACTGGCAGGCGTGATCAACTGATCCACGTAAATGCGATAGCCCGAATCCGAAGGCACTCGGCCAGCGGAGGTATGTGGTTGGTACAACAAACCAACTTTTTCCAAAACACCCATCGCATTACGGATGGTGGCGGAACTGACACTCAGATTATATTCTTTCACTAAGGCTTCAGAGCCAACAGGTTCAGCCGTTGCAATATAGTGGCGCACCGTTGCCCAAAGGACCTGCTGTTGCCGATTGGTCAGTTTAACTGGAGACATTGTTATTAAACAAACGTGCTAAAAGGGTTTGGAATTTATCAAGTTATTCCACTATACGGTTGAAACTAGACGTTTGTTGTACTGCTTTGAACAATCAACAGGACAAGCAGTCTGTCATTAGATGCACCAACGTCCAAGCACGAAAAGATCCAATCCTTCTGCCCTCTGCCCTCCGCTCCGGTTCCGCGATTAACGCAGGGATGACGAGCCAGGGTAGATTTGAGTGGTCTGAGGTTGGCGTTGCAACCAATCCTGCCCCAGTTGGATGGTGATGTCGGATTCCAGATCGCCCGTCCCTTCTACGCGAATTTCGCCCACGCCAAGGAGCGATCGCACGGCTTCGGCACTTTTCAAATCTCCCTGCTGCGCAACAATTCGAGTTGCTGTTAGCGGCTCACCCACCGGGTCAGTCACGATCGAGTTCGGATAACCTGCCTGCTCCAAACGACTGGCAACTAGTTCAGGCGCAGCGCGGCGTGTACTATCTTGAATCGAAATCCGGAGATAGGTCGGTTGGGAAGCATCGGTTGCAATCACACCAAAGTCAAAAAACTGGGCCACAAGCGCCTGAATTTTTTCCTGATTGGGCAGCCAGTAACTCGTCCCGTAGGTGCCAATGTCCCCATAATCGCCAGGAACGATCAGCATCTGCATATTAGAGCGATTGATACTCGTCGCAAACCCCACCAACGCCACCAGTTCTTCCACCGAAAGATTTGTGTCGATATGAGATTTAATCACCGCCAGAATCTTCGGGAGTCGCGCTACGGTTGCAGGGTTCAAAGCCTGCTCCGACAAAGCTCGCATCACCATCTGCTGCCGTTGCACCCGGCCAATATCACCCAACTCATCATTCCGAAATCTCAAAAGTTGTAACGCTTGAGTCCCATTGAGATGTTGTTTCCCGGCTTTCAGATTGACGTAAAAATGCTGGCTATCATCCTGATATTTCATATCCTTGGGCACGTAAACCGTGACCCCACCCAACGCATTAATCAAAGCTTCAACGCCCTGAACATTAAGGGTGACATAGCGATCGATCCCAATCCCGCCTAATAATTCACTCACAGCCCGAGCGCTCAAAGCTGGTCCTCCCAAGGAGTTGGCGGCATTAACTTTGTTTGTCCCGTAGCCAGAAATATCTACTCGTGTATCACGTGGAATAGAAAGCAGCACAACGCGCTTTGTTTCTGGATTAAACCGGAGGAGCAACATTGTATCAGTCAACCCATCAAACGAATTGACCAACGCATGATAGCCAAGATGCTGCTGGCTAGAGCCTGACTCGCCCGAAAGGTCGCTGGTCAACACCTTCGTTCCCAAAACCAGGATATTGACTGGGCGAGTGAGAGCAGGTAGTTGCAGGTTTTTGCCAGCAGACAAGTCGCCTTTTGAAAACACTGCTGCATCTTTTGCTGACAACTTCCGCTGCATTAGAGGCGTACTCGCCATCGTCATCGCCAAAAACGCCCCCGCAGTTGCTGAAAGCAGAGCAACTCCACTCAAACCCACCACCATCCACAGCCAGCGATGTCCTCGCTTAGACACTTTTTTTAGAGTTGGTCTCGGTGGTTTTGCGGTGCTGGGTGGTTGATGTTGGGGATTCACAGGCGGTTTTGTTGCGTCCTAGCAAGGAGCATAGTAACAACTATTTCCAAAATGCGCTGTAAATTTTGCGAATCTTTCCAATGGGAGGTTGTCGGTCAGTGGGATATTCCAAGGAACATCCCACGACAAGTAATCGATTAAACAAATCAAGCAGATGCGGTGATGGCCTGGTTATCAACCCGCCGAACAGCGACGACCGCAGGTTTGGGTGGCTGGTTGGGTTGTTTGCTGGGCCAATTGGAGCCGATCGGCACTTTGCGCTTCTGTACAAACGGTTTGCCGTCTGTGGTTAGCAAAGAAATTTCTCGCTCTTCCGCGGCCATATCCCGGCGAATGCCCTCCGTTTCGCCCGGATGTTGAACGGCCAAAAACAGCGTTTTCGCATCTGGGGTGAAACAAGGCCCAGTGGTTTCACATTCCATTGGCCCCATGCCGAACAAAAACATTTCTCCAGCGGCTTCACCCGACATTGGCATGTACCAGATGGAATTGTTGCCAAATACGCCGCGCAAACTGGATTGGTTCAAAGGCACTCCGTTTTTGAGGCGGTCTTTAGGAATTTTCTGGTTCATCTTGTCGGACGACATATCGGTGACCATCCACAAATTCCCATTGGGATCGAAGGCAAGATTATCTGGGTTGGAGAAACCCATGCCACCCAGTGCCGGTTCTCCCCCGGTAGCAATCATCTCCCACCGAAATGTCTTGGCTTCAGGTGCGTTGTCGTCTTCGCTCAATTTCATAATCCAGCCATATTCATAAGCTGTGTTGCCATCCGGACCTTTGAAAATGCGGACATCGGGGCTGCCATCTTGCCGACTGATACTGGCAGAAGTGAAGGTGATGTAGAGGGCACCATCGGGACCAATTTCGGTATCTTCCGGGCGAGCCGTGCAGGTGGCACCTGCTGCATTGCCAGCCAGGTGAGCATCGATGAGAATCGCGCCTTGCTTTTCGGTAGCGTTGCCAGTGTAAAGGTCTCCCAGAGTTTTGAATTTTTGCTTGAAGGCTGCGATCTCGCTGTCTTCCTGCACAGGCACCAAGCCGCCCTCAGGACGCTGGGGTAGGGTTAACATGCCACCGCTGAAAAAGGCTGGAGAGATGGGGTCAACGGGAGTGTCGGCAGCTAAAGCAATCCAACGGCCCGTGCCATCTGGGTTGAATTGAGCTGCATACAGCATCCCGTCTTCGAGCAGTTTGGAGTTGGCTTTATCTTGCGGGTTGGTAACGGTGCTCTTGCTGACGAATTTGTAAAGATGGCCACCGCGGCGATCGCAGCCCGAATAAAATGCCAGAGGTTTGCCCTCAACCACGCGCACCCCCACAGCTTCATGACGATAGCGGCCCAGCCAGGTGTGTTTAGTTCCAGTGTCATCGGGGTTTGCAGGGTCAACTTCCACCATCCAGCCGTATTTATTTCCGGCTAAACCAAATACATTCCCCAACCCAGCCATTTCTTCATCCGTGATGTTGAAGGGACAATTGACTGGATCAAAGGAAGTGCCATCGGGATAGACAGATTCCGGCACCTGAACTTGGAAATTCTCCTCAGCACTGAAGACCGTGCCCCAGGGGGTTTGGCCCCCGGCACAATTCTGGAAAGTACCGATAATTTTGTCGCCAAGTTGATCGATGTAACCCTGCCCTTTAGGTTTCTGAAAAACGGCGACGGCGGGACCGGTTGCTTTCAGGTAGCGGTTATCCACGAGACCGGAAACGCCAGAAATGCGGCGATCGTTCTTAGAGTTCGTGCGCTCCCAAATACCATCCGCATTCCGGCGAATGGAGATAACGCCCATCCCCTGGTCTGCCAGTCCTTCAAAGCAGATGGTTTTGACTTTTTCCTTAATCGCATCACCATCTTTCAGGGCAAAGGCATTGAGACCGGGAATGCGATCGTCGGGCACTGCCTTAATCGCTTTTCTAACGGCCTGTTCCACCTCTGTAAACGGTAGTTTCAGCCCAATTACTTGCTCAAAGCTCTGGAGCCAGGGCACCGCACTAATGTATTCAAAATTAATCGTGAGCAGTCCTTCGTTTGCCCCCGTTTCCACAAATGCCAGGTAATCATTGTTGTAACCAAAGCGGGAGGTGCCTACTTTATCGCCCCAGGCAGCGATCACATCGTAAGTAAAGCCATCGGGAATGATGAGATCATCCAGAACTTCGTAGTAGCCGTATTCATTCACCTGCTGATCGGTTGCCATCGGATTGAATGACACCGTTTTGTAGCTGGTGCTGGCGGCTTGCTGCTCTGTGGTAGCTGCACCCAATGCCAGTGGAATAGGCCCTCTAACAGGCTGAAAACCTAGTTTGACCGATTTACCCAGGATCGAGGTTGCATTTTGCCCAAATTGCTGGAGCTGGCCACAGGCGGCGGTTCCAACGGTAGCGCCCAGAAACAGAAGGAAGTGACGACGATTCAGAGTCATAGTATGCTGAGGAGTTCTTACTAGGGGTAGATTGCCGTAGTCATGACTCTAGCTCAAGTACTTTAAAAAATGGTAAACATTCACCCTTTGAGAGTATGAATGCCAAGCGGGGAGGGAAGAAGATTTCTTTTTGTTGCAGTCGTAATTGTGGAAAGTGTGTTAGCAACGCCTCACAATGTAACCGCGATCGTCCTGACAGCGACTTGTGCTTCATAACGTAATCCTTTGGCGATGCGAAATAGTTCTTCTCCCGTATGTAAATAGTGTTCGTCGTAGTTGGCGGTGAAGTATTCCAGTTGTTCAATCCCGTCTTCCAGTTGGCTGAGACAGTAGAACAGGTTGGCGGCAGCCCCGGCGACGGAAGATGGGTTGGGCAGCGATCGAAATACCCGCTCGGCTTGCTCTAGCCAGTCGCGGCAATCATCCAGGTAATCCTGGAAATCTTGCATTAATTCATCATCAAATGGGTCGGCGGCGAGGTCGTCAATTTGTTCTCGAAGCGGACTGAGAATTTTGTACAGTAAGCGATTAACTGGTGCGTAAACCTGATTCAGCCATTGCTTTAAGTCTTCTTCAACCTGTTGTCCAGTTTGCTGCTGGCGATACCGCTCCTGGACCTTGGCAGTGCGTTGTTGGCGATCGCTCCGTCGGCCCCCTGTCACCCCAACCGCTTCTAGCTGGGCCGCATAGCGTCGTTGCTGGTCATAATTTCGGCGATTTTGTGGATCACCTAACACTTCGTAGGCGGCATTGAGGCGGGCAATTTTGTCGTGGTTAGCAACTTGCTGATTGCTATCTGGATGAAATAGCTTGGCCAGACGGCGGTACGCTTGCTTAATCTCTGCCTGGGTCGCCGTCGGTTTCACCTCTAAGGTTCGGTAGTGATCATGTTCTGCCATGCGCTTATTGTACCGCCCCAACCCGGGGGAAGGGGAGAGTTAGATGTACTTCAAACATTCTTCTGGAACAAGCCACAATTCGCCAGACTTGAAGCGATCGCACTCAATCCACTCGGCGATCGCCGGTGGATTTTGGCCATCCACAAAAGGAAGTTGCTTCAGTTCGTAGAATTTGCGATCGGCAAAATCGGCTCGATAAAGCTGAATCAATTCGTGTTGAGGTTTGTTCAGGTAGATAAAAATATTTTCGAGACAACCCAGGTATTGGATATTGATGAGTTCGGCCTGGATTTCCTCTTGAAATTCGCGTTGCAATGTCTCCAGGCTAGTTTCGCCAAACTCCACACTGCCGCCCAAAGCGCGGTAAAACGTTTTTTGTTTCACCGGTTCATAGCAGCCTGCCACAAAGATGCGATCGCGATTCACAATCAACCCTAATGCCTTGACCCGAATTCGATTTTGCGTTTGCATGAAACTTTTCTCGTTTAGTGCTTGTTCAACTACAAGTTGGGGATTTCTCGTTTCGGGTTGTGTTTAGTGTTAATTTCGGGGTTGTTTGCTTCACACTAGTTGATATAACAAAATCCATTTCAACGATCGCGATAGTTAGCAATGACAATGGGGATTAATCAATGTTCACCATTTTTCCCACCAATTTTAATCTGTTAGCATTCATTCCTCATGGGCATTGCTATCTCTGGAAACCCGGGCTGGTATGGTTGCATGTCATATCCGATGGATTGATTGCTCTTGCCTATTTTTCAATTCCTGCCGCTTTGGTTTACTTTGTGCGTCATCGCCGGAATTTGCCCTATCCCTGGATTTTTCAACTGTTTGGAGTGTTTATCGTTGCTTGCGGATTAACGCACGTGATGGAGATTTGGACGCTTTGGCATCCCACCTATTGGGCTTCTGGCATTCTTAAATCGGTGACTGCGATCGTATCTCTAACCACCGCAGGAGTTTTGATTCCCATCATTCCGCAAGAATTGATGCTCCCCAGTCGCAGTGAATTAGAGCAACAAGTCCACGATCGCACTCGGTTACTACGGCAAAGCGAAGAACGCTTACAACTTGCACTCAACGCTTCGGGTGAAGGCTTGTGGGATTGGAACATCAAGACGGGAGATGTTTATCTGGATGCACACTATCAGACGATGTTGGGCTACGCCCCGGCCGAGTTGACGATGACTTTGGAGGTTTGGCAAGAGATGATTCATCCAGACGATCGAGTCTGGGTGGTTGAACAACTCAAACTACACTTGACTGATCACTTTGTCCGCTATGCCTTTGATTACCGACTGCGATGCAAATCGGGCGAGTGGAAATGGGTGGCAAACTACGGCAAAGTGGTTGCTTTTGATGAGCAGGGTCACCCGGCCCGCATGGTTGGCATTCATATTGATATCAGCGATCGCAAAGCTGCCGAAACCGCCCTAGCAGAATCACAACGGCGATACCGAGAGCTTGTCGAAAATTCTCCTGATGTCATTGAACGGTTTGATCGACAACTGCGGCATCTTTACGTCAGTCCAGTTTTGACTGAAATTACCGGCATTGACACCGATACTTTCTTGGGCAAAACCTGCCGTGAATTGGGCATGAATGAGGCGATGGTGAATACTTGGGAAACTGCTGCGACTCGATTAATTGCAACTGGAGAAAAGCAATCGTTCGAGTTTTCCGCACCAACTCTCAGGGGAGAACGCTCATTTGAAATGGTGCTCGCACCTGAGCAAGGTGACGATCAAACTATCCAATCGATTCTTTGCATTTCCAGAGACATTACCGATCGCAAACAGTCAGAAACCCAACTACGCGAGCTATCTACTCGGTTAGAATTGGCCATCCAAGCGGCGAAAATGGGTATTTGGGATTGGGATATTGTAAACGATCGCCAAATTTGGACCGATCACTTATACGAGCTTTATGGACTCCCACACACGATTACACCAACCTACGAAACCTGGGAAACGATCATTCACCCTGAAGATTTAGCCCGTTGTCGAGCGGCGATCCAACACGCCTTAGCGCAGGCAACAGAAGGCTCGAAAGAATTTCGGATTGTCTTACCGGATGGCACATTGCGCGACATCGAATCCTATTTTCTCGTCCAGCGCGACTCTGAGGGCAACCCGCTCCGCATGATTGGAGTCAATTGGGATGTGACTGAGCGAAATCAAGCGGAAGAAGCACGGCTACAAACCGAGAAGTTGCGCTTGGAGTTAACGTTGCTGGAGCGCATTCTCGATAATGTGTTGGCTGGCTATTGGGATTGGGATGTTCTCAACCATCAAAGTTACATGAGTCCTGGGCTGAAGCGCATGTTTGGCTACGCGGAGCATGAATTGCCCAACGTTCCAGAAACTTGGCAAAATCTCATTTTTGCGGAAGATTTACCGGGCGTATGGGAGTGTTTCGATCGCCATGTGCAAAGTCGAGGGGAGGAGCCTTACTATAACGAAGTGCGCTATCACCACAAAAACGGTTCCACTGTTTGGGTCATCTGTGCAGGCCAAGTGATTGACTGGAATGCAGCAGGGCAACCGTTGCGGATGGTCGGTTGTCATGTTGATATTACTAAACTAAAGCAAGTAGAAGCGCAACTGCAAAGTAGTGAATTTCATTTACGAGAGGCACAACGCATCGGTAAACTCGGCAGTTGGGAATTTGATCTGGCAACTGAAAAAATTACCTGGTCGGAGCAAGTCTTTCGCCTGTTTGGGCTGAATCCAGCCCAGGGTGGGCCTATTTCCTTGGAGCAACTTCAGCAACTCATCCACCCTGACGATCGCGACTTCCACCAGCAAACCGTTCAAACCACGATCGCAACAACCCAACCCTACGATATTGAATGTCGGATCTATCGGGCAGACGGCACTGTTGGATACATCCAAGTCAAAGGAGAGCCGATTTTAGATGCCGCAGGACATGTAATTCAACTGACGGGCACTGTGCTTGATATCACCGAGCAGAAACAAGCAGAAGCCCAATTGCGGATACTCTCTGATCGGCTGACCCTGGCACTGCAAGCAGGCGCGATCGGCACCTGGGATTGGGATTTAGTCCATGAAGCCAGTTGGGATCAACGCATGTATGAAATTTATGGATTACAGCACCTGGGCCGCGAGGCTACTTATCAAGATTGGGTGGAGCGGCTTCACCCGGATGATTTAGAAGCAACGGAAGCGAACTTACAAGCCGCAATTCGTGGAGAACACGCTTTTGAAGCAGAGTTTCGTGTCTATCGCACGGATGGCGAATTGCGCTGGATCAAGGCGAGCGCTCTAGTAAAACGCAACCCGAAGGGGGAACCCATACGGATAATTGGCATTAACTATGACACCACCGATCGCAAACAAACCGAAACCAAAATTTTGCAAACGTCAGCCCAGTTGGAAGCCTCAAACTGCGAATTAGAAGCATTTGCTTATTCGGTATCGCACGACCTGCGGGCACCCTTACGGGCGATCGATGGGTATAGCAAAGCTTTGCTAGAAGACTACGGCGATCAACTTGATCAAGAAGGTCAAGATTACTTCGATCGCATTCGGCACAATGTGCAGCGAATGAGTACCTTAATTGATGATTTGCTCAACCTCTCCCGTGTCTCCCGTTACGAGATGCAGTACACCACCGTCAACCTTTCGACATTGGCTCAAGAGCAAGCCGATGAGTTACAAGCTGTCGAACCAGGGCGGCAAGTTCAGTTTGTGATTGCGCCAGGGGCGATCGTCACCGCCGACCCCACCCTGATGCGCGTTGTCATCACCAACCTCTTCGCCAATGCCTGGAAATTTACCAGTCACCATCCCTCTGCTCGCATCGAATTTGGCATAATTAAGCAGACTAAACAGCACATCTATTTTGTTCGCGACGATGGAGCAGGCTTCGATATGGCTTATGCCTCTAAACTGTTTGGAGTCTTCCAACGCCTGCACAACACCGATGAATTTCCCGGTACTGGTATCGGGTTAGCAACTATCCAACGAGTGATTCACCGCCATGGGGGTCGAGTTTGGGCCGAAGGAATGGTTGAGCAAGGTGCCACCATCTTCTTCACAATCCCTGAATATCCAGCAGGGAAAGAGCTACAGCTATGACTTCTCTGCGTGCCATTGTGCTAGTTGAGGACAATCCTGATGATGAACGCCTCACTTTGCGGGCGCTGCGTCGGGGCAAAATCACGAACGAAATTCTCGTTGCTCGCAATGGAGAAGAGGCTTTAGCTCTGATTTTTAGCCTGGACCCAAAGCCCTGTGTTGTTCTACTTGATCTCAAACTACCCAAAGTAGATGGTTTAGAAGTATTGCGGCATTTGCGAACCGATGAGCGCACCCACCGATTGCCGATCGTCATCCTGACATCCTCCAGCGAGGAACGAGACATTGTTGAGAGTTATAGCTTGGGAGCCAATAGCTACGTCCGGAAGCCCGTTGAGATTGATCAGTTCACTGAAGCAGTTCGTCAACTGGGCCTATATTGGGCACTACTGAACGAGCCATTACCAGAGGGGTTGTAACAGATGAGTGAACCCCTGGCCGTACTAATCGTCGAAGATTCAGAGGATGATGCGTTCCTTGTTTTGCGAGCATTGCGCCGGGGTAGCTTTAACCTCACTTGGGAGCGGGTGCAAACTGCGACAGCACTGCGAGATGCTTTAAGGAGCCGGGTTTGGGATGTGATCATTTCTGACTACCGCTTACCCGGATTTGATGCCAAAGGAGCGCTAGAAATTGTTCAACAAAGTGAGCTTGACCTACCGTTTCTTGTGGTATCGGGCACGATCGGCGAAGAATTGGCCGTTGCCTTGATGAAAGCTGGCGCGCATGATTATTTGATGAAAGATAATTTGGCTCGCTTGGCAGAGGCAGTGCGGCGGGAGGTGCGCGAGGCGCTTATACGAACAGAGCGTAAACAGGCAGAAATTCAATTACAGCAAACGGCGCAGCGAGAGCAGTTGATTCGGATGGTCACGGAACGGATTCGTCAATCTCTGGATTTGGATGATATCCTCACAACCACAGTGACGGAAGTCCGCCGAGTGCTGCAAGCCGATCGCGTGGTTCTGTTTAAGCTCGATCTCCAGGAACGAGGATATGTTGCACAAGAATCAGTGGGTGCAGAGTGGCAAGCAATTTTAGGGCGGGATATTTACGATCCATGTCTCCATTCAGAGTACACCCACCACTATGGGGAGGGGCGAGTACGAGCGATCGCAGATATCAATGATGGGTCCATTCAAGCGTGTCATGCGGAGTTTCTGAAGCAATTTCAAGTTCGAGCAAACCTGGTTGTGCCGATTATTCAACCCAGTGGGTTATGGGGGTTGCTGATTGCACATCACTGTTCTCAAGTGCGGCAGTGGACGGAGAGCGAAGTTCAATTGTTGAAGCATGTGGCCGATCAGGTAGCGATCGCCCTTCAGCAAGCCAACTTGTATCGCCAAGCGCAACTGGAATTAGCAGAACGCCAACGAGCTGAAACTGCGTTGCAACAACTGAACCAGCAATTAGAACAAAGAGTTCAAGAACGCACTCAATTATTACAACAACAAGCAGAACAGGAACACTTGTTACGAGTCATTATTCAAAACATTCATCGATCGCTGGATTTGGAGGAAGTTTTACCCACCGTATTAACGGCGACTCGGCAAACGCTGCAAGTTGATCGAGTTGCAATTTACCAATTTGATGCAAATTGGGGCGGACGTTTTATTGCAGAGTCAGTGGGAGAAGGATGGATACCGCTGGTTGGCGAAGATACTCAAACTCTCTGGGAAGACACCTACCTGCAAGAACATGAAGGTGGACGATATCGGAACAATGAACCCTTTGCAGTCAATGATATTTATACGGTTGAGCACAGTCAGTGTTACATCGATTTGTTAGAGCAAGTTCAAGCAAAAGCTTATGCGATCGCGCCTATTTTCCTAGACGACCAACTTTGGGGACTGTTTGCCGCATACCAAAATAGGGGTACGCGCGAATGGCAGAATTGGGAAGTTGCTCTGCTACACCAGATTGGGGTTCAAACGGCGATCGCGTTGCGGCAATCTGATTTGTATCAAACGGCTCAAGCTCAAGTGAAAGTGTTGGAACAATTGAGTCAATTAAAGGATGATTTTTTGAGTACGGTGTCTCACGAACTGCGATCGCCCCTGGCCAACATTAAAATGGCAATCCAAATGGTAAAGCTGAATCTCAGCCAAGCCCAACAGCAGGACGATCGCCTCAGCCGCTACATTGAAATCTTAGAAGAGGGATGCACTCAAGAACTAACCTTGATTAATGACTTACTCGATCTCCAGCGATTGGAAGCAGGTGTCCAGTCGTTAGAATTAGAGCACATTGATTTGAGCTATTGGTTAACTTGCATTGCAGAACCTTTCGAAGTCCGCACTCAGGAGCAACAACAGCAATTACATATCAATGTACCGCCAGGTTTACCTCCCCTTACCACCGACGCTTTCGCGCTCAAACGCATTATGGTTGAGTTGCTTCACAATGCCTGTAAGTACACGCCACCCGGTGAACATATTACGCTTGCCGTCGAAGCTAACGCCGAAATGGTGCAGATTCAAGTCACGAATTCAGGGGTAGAACTCCCACCCGAAGAGCTACCCCGCATATTTGAGAAGTTTTACCGGGTTACCCATGTTGATCGCTGGAAACATGGCGGTACAGGTCTCGGTTTAGCCCTGGTGAAACGGTTGGTTGAACTTTTAGAGGGTGCGATCGTGGTCGAAAGTTCCAATGCTCTCGTTTGTTTTAGGATTCAGCTACCCCTCAAACTGTAAACTTCTAAACCTCCACCGAAAATCAATTCGTAATTTAATCTAATTCCTTAGCTTGTTTTTCTAGTAAAAATTCCGAGTTTTGTGAGGGCTTGAGATTAGTTGTATTGACTATCAGACACGACATCCGATCGCAGCCGACTATCTCCGGTTTTCCAGTCTTCGTTTTCGCCACCAATGATGACTTGTTCCAGCGTCACGTAGTCTTCGCTGAATTGTCTAAGGGCATTAATTAATACGTCTAAGGCGATCGCGTCACTGGTGCCCAAGTCAAACCAGCAACGCGCCCAGGTGCCTTCATACTCTACATCGCCCATGTTATGCATTAGCGCCAATAAGCTGTCACCCGCCACATCCGAGTCATAGTCCATGTAGCTGATGTCTAACCCCACGTCTTGCACCTGGAGATTTTCGGCA
>Ga0224722_1000325_pt1 | contig 28239 bp, 23 predicted proteins | sample Balambano_FR1_Me_FD_161646 | JGI IMG/M metagenome (GOLD analysis project Ga0224722, IMG submission 161646) | Freshwater sediment microbial communities from Lake Towuti, South Sulawesi, Indonesia - Balambano_FR1_MetaG | ecosystem: Environmental > Aquatic > Freshwater > Lake > Sediment | place... | reverse complement strand
CTCTTTACAGTTTCTTAATTCGAAACTTTTGACGGGCTATTGGCTTTCAAACTATTCCTCTGTCCAGGTTCTGGCGCTTCTGAATGCTCTCGCAGTAACCTGCTCCGCTTCAGCCGCATTTACCAATATACAGAACCTACAAAAAATTGTCAACTTATCCCGTTGGGAAATGTTTCGTCCTGATATAATTTTGTTGAAGGTCAGACAGGTGCTTAACGGGAGGGGCTAATTTATCGATACTGCAATTCAAGTAACAGTAATTTCAGGATTCCAGCTAACGCCAGATCTTGACGACTAATCATAGAGATAATCGAGATTTGTTACTCTCGAAAAAAATCCACAAGCTTACTTTATCTCTACAGCTACGGAATAAACTGAGTGACGACTCTGCCGCCACTTACAACGACTTGTTGATTTTTGAGCGTTCCGTTGGCACGTGGGCCTGAAAGGTTAAGGGGGGGACTGGACTGTTGATAACGAACGTTGCCTTCGGCTTGAAACTGCTGAGTTTCGATATTCCAAGCTAATCGATCGCTCATAAGTTGAGATTGACGTGGCCCGCCTGCGCCTCGCACGTCGCCAACTAATGTCAAAATTTTTGTTCTTAGGTTTAGGTTTCCCTGACGGCCAGATAGTGTGACGTTGTCTTGCGGGTTATTGAATGTTAAGGGTTGGGTAGAGGAAACTAACTGCTCTTTAATCTGCCATCGAATGAAGTTTCCTGTGACTTGTAGAGGGGGAGTGATCGTATCCAGTTGGGCGGATTGCTTCAAAGTTACAACTTGGGTGTTAATATCTATTTCTCCTTGAGAAGCTCTGGCGCGATCGGTAACAACACCATTCTTCTGCTGAACAATCTGCAAAGGGCGATCGCTTATCATTTTTTGTTTATCTACGAACCACACTAATCGCTCAGCATTAAGCTTGGTATCAGGATCTTTGGATTCAGCCGCCACCTTGCCTTCTAGTTCCAAATGCCTTTGCCGTGTTAAGTACTTGCCTTTTTGAGCAGATGCCTTTATGTTCCTTCGATTTCCAGTAATGGAGTTGCGAATGAGGATAATATCGTTTTTGGGTTGCCACTCTAATTCATTCCCTTCAAGAATCAGACCATCTCGAAGATCCTTCGCAATAATATTTCCGCGTAAGAACATTCGTTCGCCATCTTTTAACACCTCTCCTTCATCTCCGGAGACTGTTAGAATAGCTTTCCCGTCTTGATAAAATTTTCCATTTGGCTTTTTAACACGAGCAATTTTTTTATCTCTACTGTAAGTTGCTTGTTTAGCCTTCACCTTCCACCACAAACGCCCCTCTTGGTCGAAGTCCTCGAGAGTAACGGAGTTAAAGGTCAGATCTGTATCGAAGTTCTCGCCCTCAAGCTGTTTCGCATCCTGAGCTAACTTCTGCTCTGCCCGATTCGTATTGCACCCACTGATTACGAGGGTAAACAGCAGGAGACTGCTGTAGGTAAGCATACGAATAGGCTGGGGAATTTTCACGACCAAAGTGCTGAGTAACTTGATGGGCTAGACAGTTCTAACAAGTTCTTACGTTTAGATGCCAAATGTGAGGCAAATGTTTTTACTCTAGAAAGTATTTATGGCTTTGGCTAGAAAGCCAAGGACAAACTCTTTCTGCAAACGCCGATTTTGGGTTAGCTTTCTGGTTCGTCTCTGCCATTTCACATAGAGTGCTATAACTAGGAGTTTACCTCTTGTAGATAGATATTCATGGTAAAAGAATCTTACTCTTGTGGGATTTCGTCAATTAACCCAATTCCAGATAGAGGGCGATAGGTGTAGCTTCGGGGAGTTTTTTGAATATCTTCTTTAACGTTGTCCAGATCGATGTACCGATCGGCAACGTTAATCAAACTATCACTTGTCATAGAGCGCAGGCTGACAACTTCGACTCGGACTCCGCGATAGCTGACGGCATTTACGGCATAGGCAAGGTCGCCATCACCACTGACAAGCACAGCTGTATCGTAGGAGCCAACTAGCGACATCATGTCTACCGCAATTTCTACGTCTAAATTGGCTTTCTTGGAACCATCTGGAAGTTGAACAAGATCTTTTGATATAACGCGATAGCCATTACGCCGCATCCAGAGCAGAAAGCCTTGTTGCTTTTCATTTGTGCGATCGACACCTGTGTAGAAAAATGACCGCAAAAGGCGAGAACCTGCTGTCAGGCGGCATAGAAGCTTAGTGTAATCAATCTCAATGCCCAATTGCAGTGCAGCATAGAACAGGTTAGACCCATCGATGAAGATGGCGACTCGGCCTCGATTCTCAAGAACTTGCTGGGGTGTAAAAACAGATTCGTTATTTTCGAAGGTGTTATTGACGTTTAGCATGGCAAAAGGTCTCAGTTTTTATGAAAAGAATTTTTGAATGCAAGGATAGGGGCATTGAAGTAGGGGGAGTGTTAAGTAGAGACAGATTGTAAAAGTTCTAGGCGTTGGAAAACAGGTTGGGGATCACCTAACCTTTGCCCAACGGGCAGGGCTCCCCATGCAGAGTGTAGCTCAAAGGGAACCAGTTGACTGATCTGGCCTTGATCTGAGAAGTCAACCAGAAAGCCTAACTGCTGATAAATAGCGTTACTAACGGACGGGATCACAGGTGAGAGCAGATAAGCTGCTAAGCGAACTGTTTCCAGAACAGTGTAGATAACATGGTTAGCTGCCGCATGTTGGTTCTGCTTATAAAGTGACCAAGGGGCTTGCTCATCGATGAATTTGTTGCCTGCACGGACAACAGTCAAAATTTGCTCGTAGGCATCGCTGAAAGCGAGGGATTCGTAGCTTTGCACAGTGCGATCGCCCAAAGACCGTCCAAGTTCAACAAAAGTTGAATCGTGCCATCGGGCTTCTGAAGGAGCCGGTACTTTGGCATCACAGTATTTGTTTGCCATTTTGAGAGTCCGATTCAGCAAGTTACCAAGGTCGTTTGCCAAATCTGCATTCAAAATATTAACGAAACGATTTTCATTGAAATCGCCATCACGGCCGAATTCAATTTCTTTCAAGAAATAGTATCTAACGGCATCGGAGCCGTACTGTTCCACTAGCTCAAACGGATCAAGGACATTTCCTAGTGATTTGCCCATTTTCTGACCATCTTTGGTCAAGTAGCCATGTCCAAAAATGCGATCCGGGAGCGGCAGTCCAGCCGACAGCAGCATGGCAGGCCAATACACTGCATGGAACCGGAGAATATCTTTGCCAATCAAATGAACATTCACCGGATACCACTGAGCGAGCGCATTTTCCAAAAGGGGAGGTTCTCCAGCATCCAACAAAGCTGTGATATACCCTAACAGGGCATCAAACCAAACGTAGAGAGTGTGGTTTGGATCGGAAGGAACCGGAATCCCCCAACTGACGTTCACCCGTGAAATTGAAAAATCTTGTAACCCTTGACTGAGAAAACTAATTACTTCGTTGCGTCGTGCTTCAGGTTGAATAAAGTCGGGGTTTTCAGCGTAGAGTCGCTCCAATTTATCTTGATACTTAGATAAGCGAAAAAAGTAATTTGTTTCATCTCGCCATTCAGCTTTGAGGTTGGTATGGATGGGACAATGCTCCTCCAGTAGCTCTCGCTCTTCTTTGAACTCCTCACAGGCGACGCAGTACCAGCCTTTTTGCTGTCCCAAATAAATATCTCCTTGCTCCAGTACCCGCTGATAGAACTCGTTCACAATCTTTTCGTGGCGGGGATCGGTTGTTCGAATGAAGCGATCGAACTGAATGTCGAGCAGTTCCCACAGAGCCTTGAACTGATCCACGATTTGGTCACAGTGAGCTTGCGGATCGCGTCCAGCGTTTTCGGCTGAGCGTTGAATCTTCTGACCGTGTTCGTCAGTACCAGTCACGAATAACGTTGAGTAGCCGCGCAGGCGATAAAAGCGGGATAAAACATCAGCCGCGATCGTCGGATAAGCACTACCCATATGGGGCAATGCATTCACGTAATAGAGCGGAGTTGTGATAACAAACTGATTTTTATTGATGCGTTGAGAATCCATGAATATAAAGTCAAAAGAGCTCCCATTAATTTTGCTGTCTTACAACCAGGAGCAATGAGTACAAAAACAGAACACTTGTTCAAGTTTGCTTAAGCAAGCATCCACATCCAGCTAGACTTGATCAAGGGGTATCAGAAAAAAAGTAAAAAACAGTATTTTTAAACAATTTTAACTGTAACCCAGCTTGAGACAGCCAAGAGAATCTTAAGAATAATCGAATGTTTGCTGTTTTTGATATGCCTTTGCTTGGAGAACAGACAGGTGAACTGGCACCCTCTCCCTTTGCAAAGACTCATCGACAAGCAAAGAACTCAGCCAAGACAGAAAGGGGCACTTATGGTCAAATTAGCATGTTAATGTATGTTAACATATGTTAAGCTATTTATAGCATGAAGGTCTGTGTACTGTGGTTGGGTGTGAGGGCTTGAACCTGGCGAAAGTCAGAAACACTTTTTCTTAGCGGCGAGGTCGCTTGAGAAATCTGTCCAGTGGCTCAAGATTGATGGAAGGTTTCTATCTCAGGTTCATGGAAATCCTCATCTCTAAAGCGATATTCCTGAGGTGGATTCATCGATCATGCTTTTTTATCAAGCGAATGCTATTCAACGATCCTCTAGATCTTTCTCAAATTCTCTTAACTGCGCTAGGTACTCGAACTTACACCTTTTACCAGGATCGAGTACCCAAGGTGGGTTCTGTGCTAGTGATCAGTAATCATCGCAGCTTCATGGATGCTCCAATACTGATGACAGCGATGCAGCGACCAGTGCGGTTCGCTTGTCATCACTACATGGGAGAGGTGCCAGTTATGCGAGATTTGGTGAAGCGAATGGGCTGTTTCCCATTGGGTGCGCCCCCCGATCGCCATCAAAGTTTTTTCCAAAAGGCTGTAAGGTTGCTCCAGTCACAGCAAGCGGTGGGGATCTTTCCTGAAGGGACAGAACCAATGGTTAGGGAAACTCCAGCAACCCAAGTTGGGGAGTTTCAGCGTGGGTTTGCGCATTTGGCTTTACGAGCGCCTGTTGATGAGTTGGCTATCTTACCAATCGCGATCGCCTCAAATCAGGAGACAACCAGTTCTGCCATTCCGCTGAAAGTACTGAGCTGGTTTGATCCATCAGAGCCATTATTTGACCAAACGGGTTGGCACCCAATGGTGATTTACCAACGGGTTAATGTATTGATTGGTCGCCCTCAATGGATTCGGGCTGACGATCAAAAAGACTATCGGGGCAAACAAGCGCGATCGTTGGTGACAGAGATCACCCAGGCTTGTCATGCTGAAATCAACCAACTGTTAACTCAAGGGTGTTATTAATTCACCAGACACATGCTGTGTTCACAAGTTTATCAACTAAATCCTTTGTTGTTTTCAGTAAGAATGCAGCTCTCATAGTCTTTATGCCCCTTCCCCACCCTTTCTAAATTGTTCATTATGCTAAATTCTGGACCTGTTTTCTTAACTCCCAACCAACTTCAACCAGAACTACCGCTGTTTGTCTTCTTACCGGGCATGGATGGGACAGGGCAGTTGTTTAGGACCCAAACTGCGGGATTAGAAGCGGGATTTGATGTCAGATGCTTAGCTCTGTCTCCCACAGATTTGACTAGTTGGGATGAACTAGCAGAACAAACCGTTGAGTTAATTTATCGGGAGTTGGACAAGGCGAGTCGTCCGGTGTATTTGTGTGGCGAATCGTTTGGTGGTTGTTTGGCCATGAAAGTGGCTTTACTAAAGCCAGACTTATTTACACGCATTATTTTGGTTAATCCTGCGTCTTCATTTCGGCAAAGGCCATTTTTTAGTTGGAGCAGCACGGTTACGAGTTGGATGCCTGCTCCCGTCTATCGCCTAGCGTCTGTGTGGCTGACGGCATGGCTGGCTCGTCTGGAACGGTTAGCACCAGTCGATCGCCAGTCACTCCTCAAGGCCGTACAGTCAGTGCCACAGCAAACTTCGATATGGCGGTTGTCCATCTTAAATGAATTTGCGATTCCCGAAGCCGATCTCCAACAACTCGATCAACCTGTCTTATTAATTGCGGGCACTGCGGACAGTTTGCTTCCTTCTGTGGCCGAGGTGCAGCGATTAGCTAGAAATTTACCAAACGCTCAAATTGTGGTCTTGCCGCACAGTGGGCATGCTTGTTTGCTGGAGGCGGATGTTAATCTCTACACTATTTTGCAGGATCACGATTTTCTAACTGTGCCCACACCAGAACGAGCGATCGAACCATCGGTCAGGAGCTGAATTTTCTTATCTTTTTCTGGTAAGTCTGTTATTGCCACCGGTTTAATGGGTGGCGAGTCCAACGCATCTCAGGTTGGAAATTGTTAGCAGACTGTGAGCAGCCCTACCATGAACCATTCTCCATCGGCTTTGAGCCAACCCTCTGGACTGAGCGATCGTGAAGCCACCGCTAGGAAAGCAGCAGGCAAAGGAAATGATGTGCCCTTGCAGACTAGTCGTACCTACTGGGACATTCTGCGAGATAACTTATTTACCTTTATCAATGGAGTGTATTTTTTCCTTAGTCTAGTGCTGATTGCCCTGGGCCGAGCTAGCGATGTGGTGGTACTAGCCTTCGTCATTCTCTTGAATGTAGTCGTCAACGTTGTTCAAGAAATCCGGGCAAAGAAGAAACTGGACAAAATTGCCTTAGTCACTCGTCCGAAAGTGACAGTGATTCGAGAAGGACAGGAACAAATTGTGGAACCCACTGCGATCGTTCAAGGAGATGTGCTAGTTGTTCGCCCCGGGGATCAAATTGTGGTTGACGGCAGTCTAGTCGGTGGCAGGGAAATGAAAGTAGATGAGTCTCTACTTACAGGTGAGTCGGATCAGATTTTGAAGCGGGATGGGGATCTGGTTTATTCGGGGAGTTTTTGTGTCAGTGGCACCGCTTATTATGAAGCGGAAAAAGTTGGGGTGGACAGTTTAGCCAGCAAAATGACCGCAGAAGCCCGCAAGTTTCGCAAAACGCTTACACCTTTGCAGCGTCGAATTAATTTAATGATTCGGTTGCTACTTGGTGTTGCAATTTTATTGGGACTAACCACGTCGCTTCAGATGTTGTTGGGAGTTAACTCGATTACCCGCGGGGTGCAAAACTTAGCAGTCATCATTGGCTTAGTCCCCAGTGGCTTGTATTTGATGATTACGCTGGCGTATACATTTGGGGCGGTTCGTATCGCTTCGCAAAACGCCCTCGTACAGCAGGCCAATGCGGTGGAATCGATTAGCCATGTCGATGTCATTTGTTTGGACAAAACTGGAACTCTCACATCCAACCGAATCAACTTGCAGACGGTGTACCCAATCGACATTGAAAAACCAAAGCTAGAAGCGATTTTGGGCGATTATGCGGCCAGCGTTGCCGCCAGCAATAAAACGAATGACGCGATCGCCACTGCCTTGCCTGGTTCGCAACGTCCCGTTAAGTTAGAAATCCCGTTTGCATCGGCTTATAAATGGAGTGCGATCGCCTTCGCTGACGAGGAGGGAGTTTATGTCCTGGGCGCTCCGGAGATATTAGGAACAGCGATCGCTTTAACAGATGACATCAAAACTTATATTGAATCTGGTGCAGACCAGGGCTTACGGATGCTGTTGTTTGCATATAGCCCAAGCGTAACCGCGATCAATTACGCAGACGAGAATCCAAAGCTACCACCCAATCTACAACCTCTAGGTATTTTGCAATTTGGAGACGAGTTACGCCCTGATGCGCGACAAACGCTAGACGAGTTTCGCCAAGCTGGCATTCAAATCAAAGTCATTTCTGGTGACAATCCAACAACTGTAGCCGCTCTCGCGAAACAAGCCGGACTCAGCCATGACATTATCGCGGTTTCAGGCCAGGAACTTGCAACAATGACTGATGCCGAATTCACTCAAACGGCTGAGGACAGTACTATTTTTGGACGCATCACACCTGAACAAAAAGCGCAATTAGTCAGAAGTTTGCAGTCTCGTGGGCATTACGTTGCCATGATGGGCGATGGTGTTAATGATGTGCTTTCGCTGAAACAAGCCGACGTAGGAATTGCCATGGAAAGTGGCAGTCAGGCGACACGGGGAGTGGCAGATATCATGTTAATTAAAGACTCTTTTAATGCTCTGCCTAAAGCTTTTCTAGAAGGACAACGCATTAATAATGGGGTTGCTGACATTAGCAAACTTTTTATGGTGCGAATTTTTTCATTCATTCTGTTAATTATTGCTGTGGGGATGATTACATTTTCATTCCCATTTGGCGTGAAAACCAGCACGATCGTCACATTTCTCACAGTTGGAATTCCACCATTTTTTGTCACTTTATGGGCAAAGCCAGGTAATCGAAGTAAGGAAACTGGAAACTCATTTTTACACTTTGTTGTACCTGCCACATTACTGCTGTCACTAGCCACAATTCTGGTTTATGTATATTTCTATGCAGATAGTCTCGAACCTGTTCTTCAATGGTTTAGCGGCAAGATTTCGTTTGAAGAAGTAGCCAAACTTATTACTAGGCAAGACTTCAAGCAAGCACAAGCTACAGCCGAAACTGCCACCATCACCATGCAAGTGTTTGCGGGGTTATTGTTACTCGTTTTCTTGAAACCGCCTACAGGGGCTTGGGTAGGAGGCGAGCCGCTTAGCCGCGATCGACGATTTACAGTCTTAGCTGGGTTGATCCTAATTGCTTACCTTTTGGCTTTAAATATTCCTCCAATTCGAAGCTTTTTTGAAGTCCAACCACTCCAATTAACTGACATTTTAGGGATTGGTTTAGTTGCATTAGTTTGGGCGTTCCTAGTACGCTTTGCGTGGCGCAATCGCATCCTGGATTATTTTTTAGGAATGAGGATTAGCCCATTTTAAGTAAGAGTTTTTGCCTGTAAGAAACCTGATATAGACGAGAGAAATATTGTTTCATTAATCACCAATGATGGTTTCAAACCCGATCGATTTGCAAGTTTTGATTCAGGGGAAAGGGTTTCCTATCCTCTGCCTACACGGACATCCAGGCTCGGCTGCGAGCATGGCAGTGTTTACAGACCATCTTTCTACCCAGTTCAAAACCTTCGCGCCTGATTTACGTGGATATGGCAGAAGTCAAACCAGAGATCCGTTTGAGATGGTTGATCATCTAACCGATCTGGAACATTTGCTGCAACGGCAAAGGATTGATCGATGCTTAATTTTAGGTTGGTCGTTAGGAGGAATTCTAGCGATCGAGATGGCCTTAAAACTGCCGCATCGCGTAGCTGGGCTGATCCTGGTTGCCACCTCTGCGCGTCCGTGGGGAGACCATCCTCGGATTACCTGGCAAGACAATGCTTTCACCGGCGTGGCATCCATACTTAACTTCCTCCACCCTGGTTGGCAATGGAATATTGACACCTTCGGCAAGCGATCGCTATACCGCTATCTCATTCAGCAGCATACCCCCAAAACTTACAAATACCTGGCACAAGCCGCGCTGCCCGCCTACCTGCAAACCTCAAACAAGGCAACTCAAGCCCTTTATCGTGAAATTCGGCAGGGTTATAACCGTCTGGCTGCCTTAGCCCAAATTACCTGTCCATGCTTGGTCTTAACTGGAGACTGCGATCGCCACATCACAACTACCTCCAGTCAAGAAATGTTAAGCCACCTCCCAAACGCTCACTGGCAGAACTACCCCAACACCGCCCACCTTTTCCCCTGGGAAATACCTGCTCAAGTTCTTGCAGATGTAGACCAATGGCTGCTGCAACATGCAACAGTTTTGACAGACAAAGAGTCATTCCAAGAGCGAGTTTGACAATCTGAAGCTCACTACAAGTTGTAATCTCCACAGGGTGATTGTGAAGCTGCTATGAAATGTATCAACTCAAACTAGCCAGAATCACTGATATTCAGCAAGAGTTTATGAATCCAGTAGATTCCTCCAGTGGATCACTCCACAATACGGACATAGCAGTTTTCTTTTCTCTACTAACAACGATTGGCGAGTGTTTGACAGCAATGAATGAATCAGTGGTTTCTTCTTTATTGGAAGATCTGAAAGATTTGAACGAAACCGTCCGCGATCGTGCCACTCGCGATCTTTGGCGACTATGGTTTGAGCAAAAAGGGATGGTTGGGTTGGAAGCGCTGCGTCGCGCCCAGCTATTGCTGGAGTTGCGTGATTTTGACCGGGCGGAAGAGCTGTTGAATAAGTTGATTACCCAACAACCCGATTTTGCAGAAGCCTGGAATCGGCGAGCAGTACTGCACTACGTCCAAGGTCGCTATTGGGAAGCGATCGCCGACTGTGAAGAAGTTATTCGACTTAACCCAATTCACTTTGGGGCATTGCATGGTTTAGGACTTTGCTACATCGCCTTAGGAAATTACCATGCTGCGATCCATGCATTTCGGAGTGCATTGAACGTCCAACCATTCTCCTTAGAAAACCAGCGACTCATTCTGGAATGCAGCTTAAAGCTCAGCTAGCAGATGCTTCAAATTCATTCAATTAACCTAAAGAAACAGCGACCAGTTTCGTTTCATTTGCTCTCTTTACAGAAGAGGCGCATCTGGTTAAAGCCGCCAACCATGTATTAACTTTAAAGATTTACTCAACCACTGCAAATACCTGAATTTTCCAGTATTTGCGCAGTTAATCAGCCAAAAGCTCTGGTTTCCCGCCGGAGCTTTTCTATTAGACGCCTTTCTAAATAAGCTATATCAATATAGACTGCACTAACGCAGTTTTACTTTAGACAAATTAGAACGTTTTTGTGTCATCTGCTTAACGTTCATGCAAACTTTTTCAGGTTGATCTGACTATTTCTCTAAGTTCTCTGTAATATTAGGTCTGATTTCTATTGGTGACTTAAATCACACCTAAATCTGGCTTTGATCACGTGTTTCTTTGTATACTCATCCGACAATTATTATCAAGGAGTTCCGCGATTTGCCTAATGAACAGTATCATCCGTCGCTTAGTTGAAGAAGCCCTACACATCAAGAAGTTGACCCCTGCCATTGAGAATGAGATAAACTACGAGCTTACTCGACTTGGGCACATTTCTGAAGCCGATTTTGAGGCGCTAGAATTGTTGATGGCTGAAATGGACGAGGGCAGAATTCAGCTTGTGCCAACGCCCTAAACGATGTTAAATCGTACTCACTCATCTTGCTTGAAACGCTTCAGGATAAGTCAAGCACACATCTTTAATCAGTTGATTGATTACTCTTCGGCTTGTAGCTTGATAAGCATCTGAACAATCAACCTGATTCAACTCAACCAGCAAGGGAATCACTTCTGTATCCAGTGCATTGCGAAATAACTTGGCTGGAAGCAGTAAATCTGAGCTACCACGCAGATCTCGAATCAACTTTTCTGCCGATCGCTGAAACTCAAGCGATCGCAACGAGTATTCTACCGATTGAGTTAAAACCAGGGGACGAACCCAACAAATTTGAGTTGATTCTACAAGTTGAACAACTTCTCCATATAAACAAACGGCGTTGTGGCTTAAACACACAATTTGAGCAGGTTCAAATACAAGGTTGGCTGAACTTCTGCTATGGGAAAATTGATACATAGACAGCATTTGATGCAATCTTCTAATTCTATAGAAAATTGATGGTTTGCGACAATTCCTCCGATATTACGGCTCGTGTAGCACTCGATCGACCGGTACAGCCTGCTTGACTGGTAAATGCTATAAAAGAGGTTAAGATGTGTGAAGTTGATGCCTCAAGGGTTTTCAACAATTCTGTTTAAATTTGAGAGTCAAAGCGAGGGTAGAGCAGTGTCAGTCGAAACTCTTCAGAAACCTTCAACAATTCGCAAACTTGCTCCTCGATACCGAGTCTTGCTGCACAATGACGACTTTAACTCGATGGAATACGTGGTTCAGACTCTGATGTCAACGGTTCCCAGCTTGACCCAACCTCAAGCCGTTGACATTATGATGGAGGCTCACACAAGTGGTGTTGCGCTCGTAATTACCTGTGCCCAAGAACACGCCGAATTTTATTGTGAAACCCTAAAAAATCACGGTTTGACCAGCACCATTGAGCCTGATGAGTAATTGCCCCTTAAACCTTGAAATCTGTTCTCGCTAAACTTCGATCAGCCCCCGCCCTGGTGAGAATTACTGCTTTTGCATTAGTTCTCATGTTGTTGTGGGTGCCGATCGCGCTCCCGCTTCGCTGGCTAATTCGCGATCCAAACTTGGCTAGCATTGTCACATTAGTGATTCTCTATGCTCAGTTTATTTGGCTCGTGCCGGTTTGGGGAAAGCGAGTCCATCACCAACCGCATGTGTTGCGAAGTTATGGCTTGATCCTATCTCGTCAAAACGGGCTGCTTGTGTTGCGAGGACTGGGGATTGGGTTAGGGAGTGTGCTAGTCCTGTTGGCCTTTCAAACGACTGTCGGTTGGATTCATTGGCAATCTCCAACTCCAGGCATTTTTCAAATCGGGCTAGAAGGACTTCTGGTCGCTTTGGCGTTTGGGGTGGCAGAGGAATTATTATTTCGTGGCTGGATGCTGGATGAATTGGAGCGGGATTACGTCGCTGATGCTGCATTATGGGTCAATGCGATATTGTTTGCAGCCCTGCATTTGCGCCTATGGACATTTCCGTCGCTGATACTGTTGGGAGTAGCCTTGGTCTGGGCCAAGCGATCGCACAGTGAGACTCGCATTGGACGACGCTACAACTTGTTGGGGTTACCGATCGGGCTGCATACTGGATTAGTGTACGGCAACTATGTAGTTGAGGTTGGCCAGCTGATTCAGTACAGCGATCGTGTCCCAGTCTGGCTCATAGGCATCGATCGAAATCCGTTGGCAGGACTAGTTGGTTTCATTTTCATGGCCGGTTTAGCTCTGGGCATGCAGCGGTACGCAACCCTTCATTCGCGCCAAGCTTCATCAAAGCTTTAAGGAATCCAGCCAGATTACGGATCGATTTGAAGATTCGAGCAAGTTCCCGTGACCTTTTCGGAAAGCAGTGCAAGCAATCCGTGAAAATAGGTAGGTATCAGGGCTTGCATTCGCGATCGACCCCAAAGCGCTACGAGACTGACACCTTTGGGAAATCTTCTTGATTTTACCCTGGCGATGACTATGTCTACATATTCTTCCCGTAGTGCTGTGACGACAGCCGGGAAGTGTCCGCGGATCGTGTGTTGCACCACTGCTAACGATAATTGGCAGCAGTTACCCGTACTGTTAAGTGAAAAACCGCGTCAGTGGTATTTTTGCACCGATCGACCGGGGGGGCTGCTGGAAAAATTAGTTCGCCGTCCAAATTTGGCATTGATCCGGGCTAGTTGGCAAGCGATTCAACAGGTGCAACGGCAGCGGGCAGATTTACTGGTGACGAGTCACCCCACGGCAACATTTTGGTGTGCAATCTTTGCCGCATTACAAAACGTCCGGATCGATCACATTGCTTTATCTTTCTACTTACCCCAGTTGCCCCATGGAATGAGCTACGTCCTGGCTCAGTGGGCTTACTCAACTGTCACCAAGTTAATTGTCCACTCTAAAGCAGAACGGCAATTTTACAGTGAGTACTTCGGCATTCCCTCAGCTCGCTTTGAAATGCAACATTGGGGCAATGGTTTGCCAAGTCCCCAACCAATTGCCCCTTTGCAACCGGGTGAGTATGTTTGCGCCATCAGCGAACGACCACAAGATTACCAGACCCTGATGGCCGCGATCGCCCGTTTGCCCCACGTGCGTTTAATAATCGTAGTGCCGCGCGGACGCACGATCACCACCAGACTTGCCGCCAATGTGGTTGTCATGACGGGGCTTTCTGCTGCAAATCGGATGAACCTGTTGCGCCATTCCCGCTTCCTGCTATTGCCCAGTCGGAATGCCTACGATCCCTGCGACCATCAAACCCTGGTTGCGGCCATGCGCCTAGGGAAAGCATTCATCGCCCCAAACACGCCCAACGTCAGCGATTATGCGTTTCACAATGCCAATGCGCTGTTGTATCAACCGTCGAACCCAGAGTCTTTGGCTCAAGCGATCGATACCCTCTGGCAAGATGTCATTAAATGCGAAATTTTAGGCGCAAATGGGCAGGAATTTGTCACAGCTTTTTGCTCTGATGCTTCCACGCGCCACTATTTCCAGCAACTCTTAATTCGCCGCGGATTGTAAGCCAGTCGCCCTTGCCCGTCAGTTTACGCTTTCGCGGTTGCCTTGAGCTTATTGGTCATGCTTTGAAGCCGACTACTCAAAACAACCAGGAGATTGCGCGAAACCTCTGGGTCTTGCCGTAGCACTGTATCAAAGTGTTCAGCCTGAATCACCAACGCCCGACAGTAATCAGAAGCGGCGACGACCGTTGCTGACCGTTTCTGCCGCGTGAGAACGCCCATCTCACCGACGGTTTCTCCCACATTTACCATGCCTACGGTTTGCTCGCTGTCGTCCCGTTGAATAACGACTTCTGCCACCCCATCAATCAGCAACAGGATGGAGTCGGAAGGATCGCCTGCCTGACAGAGTTGCTCACTACGGCCATAAATTTTGACGATCGCATTGCGGCCCAGCTCAATCAACGCTTCTGGATTGAGCGATCGAAAGAAACGACTCTCAAACAGCAGCAGCACTTTGTCCAAGGTGCCCAGGGTGGCGCTGGGTTGTTTGCTCTGAACGGGCTGCTTCTGCCAATGCACTGTGATCGTCGGGTCTGACGCAGTGCCAAAGCGAATCACTTCTCCCTGGCTGAGGCGATCGCGATCGGCCTCCAGTTGCTTCCCCCCCACCGATAAACCCTGCTCGCTACTGCCCAAATCCAGCACACTGTAATCATCTCCATCCAGGTAAAATACCGCATGGTGTTTAGCGACCGCCGGAGTGGCCAACACTATGTCATTTACCGAGCTGCTGCCAACCCGCACCACAGGTTGTTGAAAGATTTGCTTTTCGACCTTTCCCTTGAGGGTGATTTGAGCCATCAGAGTTTGCACTTCCCGCATCTGTTGGATATCAGGTTGCGCCAGAATGATGTCTGCTGTTTCTTGTACCAGCCAGTGCGCTTGAGCCTGGCCAAATTGAGAGACTTTTTCCCGCGCTTGTTGGGGCGCAAGCAGGTTGAGGCCATACAGGGCGATCGCCTGAATCAACGGATCAAGGTCATAAATCAATTCATCTAAAACGTTCTCCAGGGAAAGATCCGGTGCGACTGCCACTGTTGCCACGGCTGGAGCCGTTGGCGAACTTTCAGCCGCAGCTTCAGCCTGGTTTACGGTGGCTAGGGTTGGTGCCCATTGATTAAGATTTTGCAATTGGGCTTGGGGGATTGATGCGGACTGTTCTAAACAGGCCAAAATATTTGGTTTTAACCGAGTTTTCCAGGTCAGCGTCCCATCAAGTGATTGCAGTATCTCTGGGAGGACAGTGGGAGCAAATGCACGAGTTGCCATCGCCAGTTCGAGTGCTTCTGGGCTGTCGCCCAATACTTCCAATAAACCCAGCATTTGTTTAACCAAAATTTGCTGCTTTTGTTGCACTGCGGTTAATCGCAGCAACTTAAATACAGCCGTTTGGGCATCGAGATTGGTTTGTTCGAGAACTCGATCGCGCCATGCGAGTTGCTGCATCTGATTCAGCAAGGTCTCTGCTTTGCGCAAAATAGTTGTCTTTTCACCTGCCAGAATTTGGGTTAATACTTCTTCTTCCTCTTCCGATGTCATACCGTATTCCAACTTCAGGAATTGCAGTTGTTTGCGTTGCCGTTGCATCGCTTCTTGCAGCGACATCCCACTGTCTACTAAATCTAATAGCATCGAGGCCAGAGCTTGACGATAACTTTCAATCCGCAATTGATTTTCGCGAGTACGACGTTTTTTCGGATCGAGCAATTCTGGCTCAACACTGCCTAATTCTGTGAGCAAGGCAAAGTGATCTTCATCCTTAATATTTAATTCTTGCCGAATTGGCCGTAACACCTCCAAACTGGAGGCTGAATCGGCATTTCCCTGTTCTAACGTTTCTCGTAATACGCCCTTATACACCTGCAAACTTTGTTCCTGATTGACGCCCGGCAGCACCTTAGCCAGCACATAAACTTCTTCTGCTTTCAAATCTTCCATCGATCGCCCCTCTAAAAACCGAGAAAAGTCGATCGTGAGCTTGCTTAACTGCCGTCGTAAACTATTCGCTAAACTTTCACGAGTATAAAGCTCAGGACTACGATTGAGTGTTCTAGACAACCAGAGTGTACTCACGAGAACAACCAATCCATTGAACAGTAAATGAATTGAGAATGGAAAGGCGTATAAAAGGGAAGACCCAGCAAAGAAGAAGAAGACATTGAAACAAAAGAAGGTGCAAAGTGAAAAGATCGTGTGAGTAACTTGTTGAGGAGAGCTAGATTGCTGCAACCGCTTAGCCCGAATCTGGTAATGACGCTCGATCGCACTCAATACTGCATAGCCTAAACCAATAAAACAAATCAATGTGAGAGGAACGGCAGCAATTTTAGGAATTGGAACCGTCTGCCCGGCAACAAAAAAACCAGGACTAAACAACGAGTCAACTAAATTCTGCTCCCGCAACCAGGCACCAGAAAACAAGTAATCAAAACTACCGGCATATAAGAAGTAATAGAAGAAGAACCCTAACAATAAACCAACATAGCCATACTGCACAAAGCGACGACCAGATTTATTAGAGGTTTCCCAATAATTTCGCTCAGCGTCAATATCAATACAGGGCGATTGGCAACCCACACACGCACTCTTTTCATTGCCCTCCTTATCTACAGTGCGGCACATCGATTGGGTGACTGTTTGCCGGGGTCCCTGATGAGCTTCACTGCCGAGTAATCCTCGCGGCCCATTAAACACCAGTTGAACCGGAGCCATGGGGCAAAAATACTGGCACCAACTTTTGCCTTCATACAAAAAACCTACTCCGATCGCCAGCGCAATGGTCACAAGTAAGAAAATCCCCAGCGCGATCGCATCCGAGTTGACCACTAACAACCGCAAGGCCAACCCCAACGTCAACAGCGCAAATTGGACGTACAGATGATATTTGCCTAACCAGGAATCCTTGCGAATCTTAAACAATTCATAGCGAGTTGCACCACCACCCCGCGCCTCCACCTTGCGCTTCCGCTGAACTCCCAATGCTCGCGGAATTTGAGACAGAAACGAGAGTGGGCAAATCCGTCGCCAGGTTTCATGGCCAAACACTAACAAAATCAAAATAGAAGACGGCACAACCAATGACCAGAAAACAAACAGCCCGATCGCCGCCGGTTGTTGCGGTAAACATTCTCCTTGCACCACCACACACGCTTCCGCATCGAACGGCAAAACCCCCCAGGCCATTCCATCACCAAAGTAATGAGTCAGGGAAGTTCCAAACAAGGAACCAATGAGTAACAACCACCCAACTGTCAGAACCCATCGAACACCATGCATCTGCCGCTCGGATTTAAAGGACTTGCTTACTCCTAACATTCAACCGCTCCAACGTTGTAATGAATGGATGGAAATCAGGGAACACACGATGGGACGACCAATCCGCTAGATCCACACATTCAACGATTAGAACATGGAGCCGGAGAAAATTAAATATCTTAATGAACTTCCTGCATGGGTAGAGACTTGTCTTATGTTTTTTCTGTAAATAACTTGACGCTACAAAAATCTTGCCAAAAGATTTTCCTGATTATCCGGATGCATCCACCCTATCCCTGTAGACGAGTATGTCAGATGCAAATTGCGGAGCAGATTGATGAGTCTGGCAACCCCTAGTTTTAATAAGCGCTTTCAGAACCTGTTGATCCGACCGATTCTTAAATTCGTTCTTCAGTTATTAAATCGCCGCACCATTCTGCTTCTAGCAGTTTTGTTTCTGGCGGGGTTGATTGGGGCTTTGTACAACATGTCCCGCCTTTCTTCTGATCTGATTCAATCTCAAGCAATTCAAAGTTCTGCCCTCTATGCCCAGGCCATCAAGGAAGCGCGGACTTTATACAGTGGGAATGCGGTAACGCGAGCCAAGTCGATCCCAGGAATTAGTGTCACTCATAACTATCTCTCCACTCCTGGCGCGATCCCACTACCAGCAACTTATTTGATCGAGTTGAGCAAGTCCATTAGCCAACAAAATCCAGGGATGTCTGTACGCTTATTCAGCGATTTACCTTTCCCCTGGCGGCAAGACGAAGGGGGAGCCAGAGATGAGTTTGAGCAGGCGGCACTCGCCTATTTACGGCAACATCCCAAAGAGCAGTTTGTTCGAGTCGAAAATTTTCAGGGGCGGCCATCGCTTCGCTATGCTGAGGCGGATGTGATGAAACCGAGTTGTGTGGAGTGTCACAATACCCACCCAGATAGTCCCAAAGGGGATTGGAAAGTGGGGGATGTGCGCGGCGTGTTGGAAATTACGCGGCCCCTAGATAGCTTTATTGCCCAAACACGGAGTGGACTGCAAGGGACTTTTTTGATGTTGGCGGGTTTGTTGCTACTGGCTTTAACTGGAATTGCGCTAGTCATTAACCGGCTTCGTCAAACGTCGAGAGATTTGGAACTCAGAGTGATTGAACGAACAGCACAGCTTAGTCAGGCAAACGAACAATTAACGGTTGAACAGGAGAAGTCGGAGCAGTTGTTGCTCAACATTTTGCCGGAGCCGATCGCCGAGCAGTTGAAAGAAGGGCAAAGTAGCATTGCTGAAGGCTTTGCCGAAGCAACTGTCTTGTTTGCTGACCTGGTGAACTTTACCAAACTGGCTGAAAAGATTCCGCCCAGTCAATTAATTTCGTTGTTGAATGAAGTGTTCTCGCGGTTCGATCGCCTGACGGAAAAACACAGCCTGGAGAAAATCAAAACCATTGGAGATGCTTACATGGTCGTAGGTGGACTGCCCACCCCTCGAGCTGACCATGCCGAAGCGATCGCCGAAATGGCATTAGATATGCTGGGCGAAATCACCATGTTTAGCCTGGAGCAGGGCTACGACTGCGATATTCGGATTGGGATCAATTCCGGGCCAGTCATTGCTGGCGTTATTGGCACTAAAAAGTTCATTTATGACCTTTGGGGCGATACCGTTAACGTGGCCAGCCGCATGGAGTCCCACGGTTTACCAGGGGAAATTCAGGTGACGGCAGCGACGTACGAATGCCTCAAGCACCGTTACACCTTTCAAGCTCGCGGCACTATTCATGTCAAAGGGAAAGGTGAGATGAAAGCCTATCTTCTAACTGGACGCAAAGAAGCGGTACCATCTTCGCGCATACCCGCCAGAGTTTAATTTTAGATAAAAACCATTGGCTTCTCTTTGTAGGGAGCAAAAGCTTCTGCATCGAAGCGGTATAAGCTGGCGGGTCTTCCGGCTCCTCGCGAAACTTTTACCCCCGTGTCGGCCAGGAATCCGAGTTTGAGCAGGCGCGATCGAAAATTGGAATAGTCAGAAAAGTGTTCACCCAGTACCGTTGTGTAGAGTTGGTACAGATCGCTGAGCGTGAACAGTTCGGGCAACACCTCAAAGGCAACTGGGCTATACTCCAACTTATTGCGTAAACGCCGGTGTCCATATGCCAAAATTTGCTTGTGATCGAAGGCTAATTCGGGTACTTGATCAAGCGGATACCAGGCAATGCCGCTGACCTGATCGGCGATTAACTCCGCTTCTGCAAACCGCACCAGGGCAAAATAACTAACGGAAAGATAGCGATCGCTATAACTGTCGGGTAGTTCTCTGGGATCTCGATTGGGGCCGCCAAACGTGTACAGTTGCTCCAGATACAAATTATGGGCACGAATTTTTTCAGACAGGATACGATAGGCCGCGTTCTCCAAAGACTCTCCCTGCCGCACTAGCGTTCCCGGCAAACTCCACTGGCCTAAAAAAGGTGCTTCATGCCGCATAACGAGCAGCACCAGCAGCCGATTTTGCTCGGTATCAACTGAAAAAATGACATTATCGACTCCAACCTTGAAGTCTGCTAATGGGGAGTGGTTTGGGGAACTGGATGTTTTTCTGGGGGAACGTCCTGGCATAGATATAGGTGCTCCCGATGAATGTAGTCTTCGATGGGAGGGGTTAGGCCGTCACTTTCTCCGCGTTCTCGATACGATGTGGAGGAGGTGTCCGGACCCATTAAATCGGCAATCGCCACTCTGGCTCCACGATGCCTCAGTTCCTCCAAAGCACTCTCACTCAAAGGATAGCCTGGTCTTGGCACAATGAGTAAGTTAACCTCGTGTAACAAATCATCCACGCGATACCAGTTCGGGAGTTGCTCCACCAAATCAGAACCAATCACAAACGTGAAGGTTGCCCTTGGCCAGCGGTTTCTAGCAATTTCCAGAGTGTGGATTGTGCGGGGTTGGCTGAGTTCTGGTTGTAACCGCACATTCTGACGAGGTAAATGCAAATCTTCAATCAGTAACCCCAGCATGGCCATGCGATGAGGTAAGGGCGTTTGATGTCCCTTAAAAGGATTATCTGCCGCCCACACCGCAACGCGATCGAAGCGATTGGATAGCCACGCTAAAATTGCCTGGTGTCCGGCAGTTGGAGGATCGGCACTGGTACCAAAAAGGGCAATGTTAAGCATACAGCGTCCCAATTAGTGTTTTCCTTTGCGAGTTTGCTCAACTAGAGTTAGTAGGCCAGACGAAGGTTCGACGGGGAAATTTATAGGTTGCCGTGGGTCACGCACAGCATCAGGCAAACTGGCAACCGAGGCGCGGGTGCGAACGGCAATCGCTTCCAGTGATTCTAGAGGTTGGAGGCGTTTTCCGTCTTGCATCACGAGTTGCAAAAGTGGTTGGCCACTCATTCCTGAAGGCGGATCTTCAGTTCCAGATTCGGTCACAAGGCCCAGGCGGTCGCCCACGGCCAGCCCCTGCTCATACTGCCGAAAAATCTGCTTTCGCCCAGGATAGGTAACTTTATCAGGAGCCGCCTTCATCACAGGCACGCCATCAATGTCCACCAACTTATACACACCGTTTACTGGCGTCCCAGTGACTAACCGAGTTCCCAGTCCATAACCATCAATGCAGGCTCCTGCCGCACGCAACTCGGCGATACGAAATTCATCCAGATCACCGCTAGCAAAAATGGGAACGTGGGGTAACAGTTGCCGGACTTGCTGTGAGAGGGAGAGCAAATCTCCCGAATCAAGCCGCACACCCGCCAGATGGATCTCGCCCTGCTGTAGTTTTTCCGCAAGCATTTGAGCGGCGGCGATCGTGTCATAGGTATCAATCAACAACGGTGCGCCCGGAAAGTACCGATGAAAAGCGGCAAATGCGGCTGATTCGCTCCCTTCTGTGGCAGCCAAAGCCATGACTAAAGAGTGGGCCATCGTTCCCGCCGGTTTCCGGCCTAGTTTGAGTGCCGCCAACACATTCGACGTGGCATCCAAACCTCCCGCCAACGCTGCTCGGGCCGCCCAAAGCGACGCTTGTGGACTAAACGCCCGCCGAGTACCAAACTCCAGCAAAGTGACCGCTTCTCCGGCAACATCACGTAAACGGGCAGCCCGAGTCGCAACCAGAGTTTGATAATTGAGGGTGTTGAGCAGATAAGTTTCCACAATTTGAGCTTGCCACAGGGGGGCTTCTACCCGCAGGAGAGGTTCATTCGCAAAAACGGCTGTCCCTTCTGGTACCGCCCACACTGTTCCAGTGAATCGCTGCTCAGTGATCAAGGCCCAAAACGCGGGTGGAGCCTGAGCAAAAATCCCTGTTGCGCGTAGCATGTCGACCTGGGCTGCGCGAATGTGAAAGTTTTCCAAATAATCGAGGGCTTGCGTCAGACCCATTGCAATCAAATACCCAAATCTATCCGGCAACCGCCGGGTAAACAGCTCAAAGCTGGCTGGACGTTGGTCTAGTTGTTCACCCACGTAGCAGGCCGCCATCGTCAGTTGATAGAGATCAGTCAGGAGGCTCATCTCTTCCAGGCAAGGAATTAAGAACTGATTGGCTGAAGTAATTGGCGATCGCAGTACAAAAGAAGTCATACCTGCCACTCGTAAAATCCTTGCTCAATTATAGTGAGAAAAACCATAATTAGAAACTGACCATCGACACGAATGAATTTGAGTAGGATTGAGCCCATTCGACAAACCAGATTTTTGGCGAGGAAGAAACCCGTCACCCATCAATCAAAACTTAGAGTTTTTAGTGGATTTCATCAAAATCTCACGATCGCGAGATTCTAAAAGTTGATTCAATATATAAATCCGCCAAAAGAATAAAAGCAGTTGGGAGTTGAGCTGGTTTGTTATTCAAACCTCGTAACACGCAACACTTAGCAACAAAAGTTAGGCTACTGCAAGCATTGATTAAAGCCAATTATTTCTGTTAAGTTTCTGTCTCAATTACACTAAAAAACACATTTGAAAACCTGCTTAGGTTAAGCCACATCACAAAGCATCAATAAGTACGACAACTCTCTTAAACAATTACGTCAAAAATTCAGATTGAATGAGAATTTGCCATAATTAAAGTATGGAAATCATCCATCTGAGTTTACCCAAGGATATTGTTGATTCGCTTGAGTAACTCAGGCACTATCACGATTCTGGAGGCAGAGATATGAGTATTCCAAAAGTGATCGATGATATCATTCAGTATGTTTCTGGGGCTGTTTCTCGTATTTTCTCACCCAGTGATGATCACTACCCGAACACGGGAGTACAGCCCTTTGATGGTGATTTCGACAAGAAAAGACATTCGTCAGACTAAATACTCTTTAAGTGCATCCCACTTTTGCAAAATGAGTGTCAGCCTGAGCGCAACATGCTCCAATGAAGGATCTCTGTTTTATGGCAAAAAGTGAGTTCCTTTACTGCAGTACCACTTTGTTCAGAATGATAAAGTTAGGATACACCCCACTTAACTTCATTAAAAGTTCTAGTTTCTTGCGGTTTATTTCCTAATTTTGGGAGTTATCACTTTCGGTCAAAAGCTGCAAAGGTCTTATCTCGATCGGTAAGACCTTTATTTTTTGATTAGAGCTTTGAAAAACTACATGAATTAAGTCTTAGTTACAATTTAAGTGTTCATTCTAACGTTGTCGCGCTGCAACTCCTTTGATTCTTGAGCAAATCACTCAGGAAGACCGCGTTATTTGATTTAGCCAAACTTGAATTAGCCAAAGACCAATGAATCGACCTCTTTTTTCTCGTCCGCATTCTCTGTTGTTTCTGCTTCTAGGGCTTTCATTCGGTAGCTCAGGTTGTCAAAACCTCCTGGCAGAAAACTCCACTCGCCCGTCGCCTACAACCCCTCAACCTCAAGCGGCTCAACCCGTTGCCCAACAATCACCGTCCCTGTCATTGGAACCGGGCAGTCCTGATTTTGTCGCCCAAATTGTTAAGGATGTTGCTCCGGCTGTGGTGCGAATTAATGCCAGCAGAGTCGTGGAGAATGATCCCTTCGGTGGATTTGGACCGCTATCTCGTGAAATTCCCTCCCGCGAGCGGGTTCAGCGTGGTACGGGGTCTGGGTTTATTGTTTCAGCGGATGGGCGGATCTACACGAATGCTCATGTGGTTGAGGGCGCTGATAAGGTAACCGTTGTGTTGCAGGATGGACGCAGCTTTAATGGTCAGGTACTGGGGCAGGATCGGACAACAGATGTAGCGGTGGTCAAAATTGAAGCGGCTGACTTACCAACGGTGAAGATGGGGAATTCTGATGCCTTATTACCGGGTCAGGCGGCGATCGCGATCGGCAACCCCCTTGGGTTGGATTCCACTGTAACGCAAGGCATCATTAGCGCCACCGGACGTTCCGGTGCTGATTTTGGTGGGTCCGCTCGGGTTGACTTTATTCAAACCGATACGGCCATTAACCCTGGAAACTCTGGTGGCCCCTTACTCAACTCGAAAGGGGAAGTTGTTGGGATTAACACGGCAATTATCCAAGGAGCGAATGGAATTGGTTTCGCAGTACCCATTCTCACGGCTGAACGAGTCGCCGAGCAATTAGTTGCCAAGGGCCGAGCTGAGCATCCCTACCTGGGAATTCAAATGGCAGAAATTACGCCAGAATTGCGAGAGCAGGTCAACAACAGCAACTCTGGCCTGCGCATCGATCAGCAAGAGGGGGTCATCGTTGTGGCGGTGCAACCGAACTCGCCCGCAGCTACAGGCGGACTGCGGCCCGGAGATGTGATTGAAAGCGTTGAAGGAACAGCGGTACAGCGGCCAGAACAGGTGCAGCGACAGGTCGCGGCTACTGACATTGGCAGTACCCTATCGATGACGGTGAACCGGAACGGCCAATCTCGATCGATATCGGTAAAACCAGCTCCGCTACCTGACCAGGAACCAGGTTAACGTGGTATTCCGTAGAAACCTTCCATGTGGTCAAGCCCCTCATAGAAGGTTTCTACAAGTAACCACGATCGCGCTGGAACACCTCTAAATTCAAGCTGACTGCATGATCGCGATTGCTAATTTCTAGATCTCGACCTTTACGCCACGCCAAAAAGCGATGTAACCTTTAATATTCTTTGCTGCGTCTTTCGGTTCTGGATAGTACCAGGCTGCATCTTTATTGATTTGGCCATCCACAACAATGTCATAGTAACTGGCAGTGCCTTTCCATGGACAAATGGTATGAGTACTGCTTTGTTGAAAATGTTCTTGGTTGATTGCCTCTGGCGGAAAATACTGATTTCCTTCTACAACCTCGCAGTTACTGCTTTCCGCCAAAACCGCACCATTCCAAGTTGCTCTAACCATAGGAATCATCTACACAACGACAAGAAAAGCCTAACGGACGAATCCCTCTACGGCAATACCCTTGCTGTAGGTTAGCTCCAAATTCTATCCATTCAAAAATACAATCGCGGATTGGTTCAGAATAGGGTTGAATGAGGGCTATATTGATAGATTTTGGTTTAGTTAAGTTGCAGGAGTCACCCCCATGAACCGCACTAGCGCCTACACGATGACGGAAATTGATCGCCAGAAATTGAGTCAAGCGGTTGAGTACGATATTCAAACCATTCCTGATATTTGGGCGATCGCGGCGCAGCGATTTGGACAGGCTACCGCACTCCACGCCCCCCATTTAAAACCGGTGGTTAAACTCACTTTTGGGCAACTGTACGACCAGATCCGGCAATGTGCCGCTGGTTTACAACAGTTAGGCCTTCAACCTGGCGAGCGGATTTGTCTATTTGCTGACAATAGCCCCCGCTGGCTGATTGCCGACCAGGGCATGATGATGGCTGGAGCCGTCAACGCTGTCCGCAGTTCGCAAGCTGATAAGGATGAACTTCTTTTTTTATTAGAAGACAGTGGCTCTATTGCTTTGTTTGTCGAAGATTTGGGGACGTGGCAAAAACTCCACAGCAGCATCCCGCAATTACCGCTAAGATTTGTCGTCCTGCTCACAGACGAAACACCCCCAGCAGACAGCCCCATCAAGATATTGAATTTTTCTCAGTTGATGGCGATCGGAGCCACCCATCCCCTCACCCCTCATGGTCGCACGCGGTCGGACCTGGCCACCTTGATTTACACCTCCGGCACCACTGGTAAACCCAAAGGTGCCATGCTGAGTCATGGCAACCTGTTGCATCAGGTCGAGACACTGGGAGCAGTCGTACAGCCAAAACTGGGCGATCGCATACTAAGCATTCTCCCCACTTGGCATGCCTACGAACGCAGTGCTGAATATTTCCTGCTCTCCCAGGGCTGTACCCAGGTTTACACCAGCATCCGCACCGTGAAAAAAGACCTGGCCGAATTCAAGCCACAATATATGGTGAGTGTACCCCGCATCTGGGAATCCGTCTACGAAGGGGTGCAAAAGCAATTTCGAGAACAACCAGAGAAAAAGCAGAAGCTAATTAACTTCTTTCTCAACGCCAGCGATCGTTACATTCATGCGCGTCGCATCTGGAATAATCTTGAACTGCTGCACCTTGATCCTTCTCTGCCAGAACGGTTGTTGGCGGGAATTCAACTCATTGCCTTAGCCCCCATTCATGCCTTGGGCGAAAAAATTGTCTACAACAAGGTGCGGCAAGCCGCGACGGGCGGTGAGTTTCGGCAAGCCATCAGTGGTGGTGGTGCTTTGGCTCGTCACATTGACGATTTCTTTGAAATCATGGGGATTGAAGTGTTGGTGGGTTATGGGTTAACCGAAACGTCTCCGGTAACTAACGCCCGTCGGCCCTGGCGCAATTTACGCGGTTCGGCAGGGCAACCCATCCCTGGCACCGAAGTCCGAATTGTTGATCAGGAGACCCGCAAACCTCTTCCTGTCGGTCAACGGGGGTTGGTGCTGCTGCGGGGACCGCAGATTATGCAGGGCTACTACAACAATCCAGAAGCCACCCGCAAAGCAATTAACCCCGACGGTTGGTTTGATAGCGGCGACCTGGGTTGGATGACTCCAGAAAATGACCTGGTGTTGACTGGACGTGCCAAGGACACGATCGTACTAACCAACGGTGAAAACATCGAACCTCAACCGATTGAAGACGCCTGCTTGCGCAGTCCATACGTTGATCAAATCATGCTGGTGGGGCAGGATCAAAAGTCTCTCGGTGCCCTCATTGTGCCCAACCTGGATGCTTTGGAGAAATGGACTGTAACTCAGGGCTACACGCTCGACTTACCCAACCACCCCGCTGCCGCAACAGTAGCAGGGACAGCGACCAATCTATATCCCCTCACCCTGGATAGCAAACCCATTCAAGACTTGATGCGCAAAGAATTGAATCGGGAGGTGCAAAATCGTCCAGGCTATCGAGCTGACGAGCGCATCGGGCCGTTTCGGTTGCTCACAGAACCGTTCTCGATCGAAAATGGACTCCTGACTCAGACGCTAAAAATTCGGCGAAACGTCGTGATGGATCGCTACCAGGGTATGATTAACGAGATGTTTGTTTAGCGTGTGATCCTATTTCTGATTGTCATTCGGCTGATCAAGCATCCACAATTGATTAGTGTATTGTCCGTTGAAGCTCCTTTAACGGACGCATTTGTATGATCCTGATTGAGTAAAGCATTTATGGATGTCCCTTCCTCTCAACTGCTCCTTAAACGTACTGTCAACGTCAAAGCGATCGTGACTCCTCGCTGGAAAGAAGAGGCGCAACAGCAACTCCAGGCTCAAATCAACCAGGTTGATAATCAGTTACAGCAGCTTGAAATGCAAGCACAACGGATGGTTGCTGAGATTCAGAAGCAATCCCTCAAACCCCCTGGCCCTGAAACGGTACAGCAAATCGAAAGCATTCAGTTGCAAGTCAATCAAAAGAAAAGTGAGTTCCTGGAACAAAAAAATCAAGTGCTGCAACAACTGCAACAAGTGCAAATGTTGGAGTTAGAACAAGAAGTCAATCAAGGACAAATTGAAAGTGTATTTAGAGTGGAAACCGGCGACAACCTGATCGAAAAGATGCAGGTTGAAATTCTCTTGAGAGATGGAGTCATCGAGGATATCCGGGGAGAGCTTTGATCTGTGTTGGGAATCGGATGATTGTAGCATTTGCTCCTCTCTGCACGAACCAACCTGATACACTTTAGGATTGCGATCGCCTCTCGACGCACTGCTATCCCTGGAAGAACCGGGGCCCCCTAGCCATGATTGGCTCACAATTCAACCGTACTTTCTTTTGCCATCATTTTGTTCTGGAACTTGTCTCATGATTAACGAAGTGTTCATGCCTGCGCTCAGCTCCACGATGACTGAAGGAAAAATTGTTTCCTGGGTCAAATCGCCCGGCGACAAGGTGGAAAAAGGCGAAACCGTTGTTGTTGTTGAGTCGGATAAAGCAGACATGGACGTAGAATCCTTCTATGAAGGGTATCTCGCTGTAATCACCGTGCCCGCAGGAGAGATGGCTCCCGTCGGGGCGGCGATCGCCTTGATTGCTGAAACTGAAACCGAGATCGAAGCCGCTCAACAAAAAGCTGCCACCTCGTCTCAACCGTCTCCCCCGATGGTGGCAACCCGCTCCCCTGAACCAATTGCAGCGCCCCCAGTTGAGGCGACTGCCAATGGAGCCAGTACCCAAAATGGTCGCCTGGTTGCCTCTCCGCGTGCGCGCAAGTTGGCGAAAGATCTCAAAATTGACTTGACGACACTGAGAGGCAGCGGTCCGCACGGACGGATTGTGGCGGAAGATGTGGAGGCCGCAGCGGGTAAACCTTCCTCGCCCCCCGCGATCGCCCCTGTGGCCCCCGTCTCTACTACCGTCACTGCCC